>Ga0302202_10000685_pt1 | contig 44073 bp, 55 predicted proteins | sample II_Bog_N3_3_FD_194579 | JGI IMG/M metagenome (GOLD analysis project Ga0302202, IMG submission 194579) | Peat permafrost microbial communities from Stordalen Mire near Abisko, Sweden - II_Bog_N3_3 | ecosystem: Environmental > Terrestrial > Soil > Wetlands > Peat | place: Sweden: Abisko...
ATACGCTGAAGCGGCTGATCACCAAGGACACCGTAACAGTCAACATCAAGTTCGTGCCGCAGTTTGAACTGCCCAACCGCATGAACTTTCTGTTCACGTCCCAGCACGGCGACAGCTTCTTTCTTGAGGATAAGGACCGCCGCTTTCTGGTGGCGGAAGTTGAGGGCGACCCCATGCCGGAGGCCTTCTACAAAGAGTACGACAAGTGGTATAAGGGCGACGGAGCTGGCCATCTGATGCAATGGCTGCTGGACCGCAAGATCAACAAAAACTTCAACCCCGCCGCCCCGGCTCCGCGCACCGCCGCCAAGGAGCGCATGATCTTGTCGACCAAGGGCGAACTCGGTAGTTGGATTGCCGAACTGGCGCAGTATCCTGAGCAGGTATTGCTCTTTGGCGATATGCGCCACACGCGGGACTTGTTTACGACTAGCGAACTGCTGGGCATGTTTATGAACAGGCATCCTAACTCTACCAAGGTCACAGCGGTTGGGCTAGGGCGCCAACTGACCGCAGCCGGATTCTATCAGGTATCTGGTGGCCAGCCGCTCAAAACGCCGGAGGGTACGATGCAACGGTATTTCTGCGTCAGGAACCTAACGACATGGAAGAAAGCAACGCGCAAGGCGCTGGAAGAAAACATCAAGAAACAGGCGGTGAAGAAGTGATTGTCAATACGCGCACGGCTCAAGAAGCCGCCGATCTGCTGCGCCTGCCCTTGCCCGAAGTCACGGAGCAGACTGTGGCCGCCGCATACAAGGCGCGGGCACGGCAGACCCATCCGGACATGGGCGGCTCGCTAGAGGCCTTTGCGCAAGTGGACCGCGCGAAGCACCTGCTGCTGGAGTGGCTTCGGCGGCAGAGCCCGCCTGCGCCGCCCGCCGGACACAAGCAGAAGTGCGATACTTGCGCTGGCAAAGGGTATCTGATGCAGATGCGCGGAATTCGCAGTATGCGCGTCATGTGCCCCGGCTGTCGCGGCACTGGCGAAATGGATGTTGAACAAGAGAAAGGAGACCAACATTGAAACCCATGCTGTCAGCCACGTTCACTCCGGGCGTGCATCAAGTTCGCTTTCCGGCGCTTATCAGCCCCAAGCTGGATGGCATTCGGTGCATCATTGATGCAGGAGGCAGGCCTCTAAGTCGTAACTTCAAGGAGATTCCGAATGCGTCAATTCGCCAGACTCTTTCTGATCTTGGCCTACCTGCTCTTGACGGTGAGCTTGTGGTCGGCTCTGCTACTTCGCCTGATTGCTACCGCACGACAAATTCGGGGGTCATGAGCCGAGACGGGGAGCCCGACTGGTGCTTCTACGTCTTTGATGTGCTGACTGGCACCGGACGTCCGTTCAAAGAGCGCATTCGCATGGCGAAGAAAGCCGTGCAAGACGCCCGCCACAAGCGTATCAAGATCGTGCCGCACGTGATGGTCGAAAACGAGGACACTCTCATACGCCACGAACAGCAGTTTCTGCGCGAAGGCTTTGAGGGCGTCATGGGCCGCGACCCCGAGGGGCCGTACAAGTTTGGCCGCGCAACCATGAAAGAAGGCTGGCTGTGGAAGTTGAAGCGGTTCACAGACGGCGAGGCAATCATCACAGGCTTCGCGGAGCAGATGCACAACGGCAACGAAGCAACAGAAGATGAACTTGGTCGAACCAAGCGATCCAGCCACAAGGCGGGCAAGGCGGGCAAGAATACGCTCGGCGCGCTTGCTGTGCGTGACGTCCGGACTGGCGTTGAGTTCGACATTGGGACCGGCTTCACTGACGCAGAGCGCGACGCCATCTGGGCAGGTCGCGTTGACTGGCTCTCGCGTATTGTCAAGTATAAAAGCTTTCCTCAGGGCGTGAAGGACCGCCCAAGGTTTCCTGTGTTTATGGGGCTGCGTCAAGACATTTAACGCTTGTGCGTCTACGCGGGGCCGGGCATAATAGAACCGTTGCGGCCTAGCCTGCCCTCCGGCCCACCCCAAGGCCGGGCCGCAACCCCTGAGCAACTGAGAACCTAAGGAACTGAGAACCATGGCACTGAAACTCCCCAAGACGCTGGGCGCCTGCGTCGACCTCTACCTCAAGCTGCGCGCCGAGCGGTTGGCGCAGGACAAGGTGGCCAAGGACATCAAAGCGCAAGAGACCGAGGTCTCGGAACATCTCATCGCACAAATCGACAAGCGCGACGAAGGGGGCGCCGTGGGCAAGACCCATACCGCCGTGGTGAAAACCACGGACAGCTACCGCGTGGAGGACTGGGATGCCTTCTACGCGCATATCCGCAAGACCGGCGATTTCCAGTACCTCAACCGCGCCATCAATCAGGCGGCGGTGCAGGAGTTCGTGGATGCGCAGGAGAAGCCTGCTGGTAAGAAGGGGCTGAACTGGAAGCCCAAGCTGCCACCCGGCGTCGGCCGCTTCCCCATTACGAAGCTGTCGGTCACCAAGAAGTAACAAAGGAGCACATATACCATGGCACGTAAACCCACCGCAACGACTGGCACCGATATCGCCAACTACGACGAGGAACTCGCACGGCTAGCGGCTGCCACCACGACACTGACCAGCGACGGCGGCGGAGGCCGCTTCTTCAGCACTCGCGCAGGCGTGCTGCAATATGACGACACGCCAATGCCGGGCAATCAGATGTGCGTCATCATCGCGGCGTGGTGCCTGGAAAACCTCTATTACGAGGAGTCCTTCGACGCCGACAACCGCACGCCGCCCACCTGTTTCGCGTTCTGCAAGGACCCGGGCGAGAAGGACGAAATGGCACCGCACCCCAGCATGGAGGAGCACCCCGACACCTTCACCGCGCAGAACGATACCTGCAAGGGGTGCCCGCAGAACGAGTTCGGCTCGGCTGCCAAGGGCCGGGGCAAAGCCTGCGCCAACCGGCGCCGACTGGCGTGCATTCCGGCGGGCACGTATAAGAGCGCGGGGCGGCATGGGGGCTTTGAACTGGAGCTGATCAACGACCCGGACCACTTCCGCACGGCCGAGGCGGCGTTCTTGAAAATTCCGGTGATGAGCGGCAAGGGCTTTGATGCCTACGTGCGCGATGTGGCGGAGCAGCTTCGCAAGCCGCTGTTCGCAGTCTACACTCGCGTCTATCTGACGCCGGACCCCAAGTCCCAGTTCAAGGTCAACTTTGAACTGATCGAGCCGGTGGAGCGTGAACTTATTCCCACGCTGCTGGGCCGGTACAAGACCGAGTACGAAACCATCGACTTCCCGTACCGCCCGTTCGTAGCCGACGAGGAGGAAGCGGTCAAGACGACCGCGTCCAATACCAAGCTGAAAGGCCGCGCGTCGGCACCTGCCAAGGCTCCGCCACGGCGTCAGGGCCGCAACAAGTAGAAAGCTACTCAACGGTTCGCTCTGGGGCTGGGTTGATTCCCAGCCCCTTCTTGTCAGGAGTTAGTTCATGCGCGTGCCACACGTAACCACTATTGACTTTGAAACTCAATCCATTGAGGGTCGTCCGAACTACCCGCCGAAGCCGGTCGGAGTAGCGATCAAGCCGTGGCGCAAGAAGGGCAGGTATTTCGCATGGGGGCACCCGACGGGCAATAACTGCACGAAGGCCGAAGCTGTCGCAGCGCTCAAGGCGGTCTGGGGCAAGGGGCCGGTCCTGTTCTTCAACGGCAAGTTCGATGTCGACGTAGCCGAGACGCACCTTGGGATGCCCCGGCTTACCGACACCGACATTCACGACGCCATGTTCATAATGTTCTTGCGCGACCCCCATGCGCGCGAGTTGGGCCTCAAGCCGCTGGCCGAGCGCTTTCTGAATACGCCGCCCGATGAGCAGGATGAGCTCAAGGCGTGGATCATGTCCCACAAGAAAGACCTGGAGGCCAAGTACGGAGTTTTCAAGCCTTCCGAGTGGGGCGCTATGATCAGCAAAGCGCCGGGCGCGCTTGTGGGCAAGTATGCCGTCGGCGACGTTGACCGCACCGAGGCGTTGTTCATTGATAGCTGGGATTGGGTTATCAACGAGCATGAGATGCTTGAGGCTTACGAGCGCGAGCAGAAGGTCATGCCCATATTCTTGGATAACGAGCGCGTCGGCATACGCATTGACGTAGAGCGGCTGCGCAAAGACATCGAGTCCTACTCGGCCATGCTGGAAGCTGTAGACGCGTGGCTGCGCAAGCGTCTGAAGTCGGCATCCATGTCTCTTGACAATGACGGTCAAGTGCTGGAGGCGCTGCTGCGCGCTGGCGTGGTGCGCGAGAACCAGCTTGCGCTGACCAAGACGGGCCGGTTCAGCATTAGCAAGGCCAGCCTCACGCCGGATATGTATGCGGACCCCAAGGTGGCCTCGGCGTTCGGGTACCGCAACCGGCTGACCACCTGCCTCAAAATGTTCATGCTGCCTTGGCTGATACAGGCGGAGGCGCGGGGCGACGGGCATATCTCAACAAACTGGAATCAGGTGCGGGGCGAAAAGGGCGGCACGCGCACCGGGCGCCCATCAACAACCAATCCTAACTTTCTGAACATCAGCAAGACATGGGATAACAACGACGATGGCTACAAGCATCCGTCGCATCTTGAAGTTGATGCGCTGCCGCTTGTGCGGCGCTACCTGCTGCCTGATGTGGACGCCGCGTGGCTGCACCGAGACTATAATGGTCAAGAGTTGCGGTTGCTTGCCCACTTTGAGGACGGTCCTCTTATGCAGGCGTATCGCGAAAATCCATGGATGGATGTCCACCAGCACGTAGCCGACCTTATCGAGACCAAGACCGGCAAGATGTTTGCGCGCAAGCAAGTCAAAATCGCAAACTTCCGGATCATCTACGGAGGCGGCGCACCGGCCACGGCAAGCGGGATAGGTTGTTCTATCGAAGAGGCTAAGAGCCTGCTGGCAGCGCACGGGGCGGCGCTCCCATCCGTCAACGGGCGCGGCGGGCTGTCGGAGCGTATCAAGAAGATTGCCAAGGACGGTGGCGCGATCTATACGTGGGGCAACCGCGCCTACTACGTTGAGCCGCCAAGCTTCAGCAAGAAGTATAATCGGCACATGACGTATGAGTACAAGATGCTCAACTACGAGTGCCAAGGCAGCGCGGCCGATGTGACCAAGCAAGCCATGATCAACTATAACGAACACCCTAAGCGGCGTGGTCGCTTTCTCGTGCAGGTGTATGACGAGATGAACTCCTCATCACCTTCGGCCAAAGCGGCAAAGGCGCGGCGCGACGCAGCTATCGCAGAGATGCAGGTGCTTCGTGACAGCATGGAGGCAGTCAGCAAAGCCCTTGACGTGCCCATGCTCAGCGAGGGCAAGTGGGGCCTGACATGGGCTGACCAGGAAAAGTTCACAGAGGTAGCAAGCGAATATGCGTAAGATGAAAGTCAAGGAACCCACGCCCCGCGCGCTGGAGTTTCGCGATGCCATCGTTCTGGCCATGGTGGACAACGTCACGCCCGAAAACGAGATGGAGCCCATGGAGATGCTCGCAGCCATGGCGCAGCTTGTGGGCAACCTGATTGCAAGTCAGGACGCTACGAAGCACACCACTGATGAGGTACTGACCGTGGTGGCCATGAATATCGAAGAGGGCAACAAGTCGGCCATCAACGAGATGATCGCACAAATGGGAGGCCGCAATTGAGTAATGGAATCACCGCTTGGTCTTATTCGCGCTACGCGGATTACAAGCAATGCCCGCTTCGGTTCAAGCTGAAGTATATCGACAAGCTGAAGGAGCCCGGCTCGCCTGCCATGCAGCGCGGCGGGGATATCCACAAAGAAGGGGAAAACTATCTAATCGCCAAGAAGAAGCCAAAGGCGGTGCCCACGGCCTACGTTCACTTCGCGGATATGATGCAGGACCTGCGCGGGCTTAACCCCATGGTTGAGCAACAGTGGGGCTTCACGCAGCAATGGACGCCGACCGGCTGGTTTGCTGGTGATACGTGGCTCCGCATCATCTGTGACGTGGTGGTGAAGTACGATGACGGCGAGGTCGACCTTATCGACTTCAAGACCGGCCGCAAGTACGATACCAACGAAGAGCAGGTCGAGCTGTTCAGCGCGGCGCCCTTCATCAAGTGGCCGGAAGTGGAGCAGGTCCAGACCCGTCTGTGGTATCTGGACCAGCCGGGTGATAACGAAGTGCTCCGCGTCTACACTCGCAGCGACTTCGATCGCATCAAGAAGGACTGGACGGAAAAGGTGAAGCCGATGTTCAAGGACAAGCGGTTCGCTCCAACGCCCAATCAGAAATGTCGTTGGTGTTCTTTCAGAAAGGAGGCGGGCGGGCCATGCAACTATTGAAAAACGTGACGCTTGAACTGGCCAAGGATGAACTCTTCATCAAAGCGCCGGAGCGCCGGAGGGGCTTTCACTACCTATCAACGCGCGACCCCGCCGTAGTGGCGGAGTTCAAGCGTCTACTCAATCTTATCAATGGGGGCAAGCATGAGGACTGATCTTACACGCGTGATGGTGGACCTGGAGACTTTGGGCACGGTGCCCGGCTGCTCGATCCTGTCCATTGGGGCCGTGGTGTTCTTTCCAGAAGAAGAGCGCCTCGGCGATAACTTCTACTGCGTCGTCAGCCGCCCGTCGTGCCGCGAACACATGCTCTTTGAACAAGAGGACGCAATCGCATGGTGGGGCAGGCAAAGCGCCGCCGCACAGAAGCTGTTTCTTGAAGCGAATACCGGCGGCGACCCTTTGCCGGTGGCGCTCAATCAATTTAACTCGTGGCTCCAGCGTCAGGGCCAAACAAGCAAGATTCGCCTGTATGGTAACGGCGCAGACTTTGACAATCCGATATTGCGGGTCGCCTTCGACTGTGCTAAGGTGAAACCTTACCCCGGCGCATTCGGGGGCCGGTGCTACAGAACGCTCAAGAACTTGGACGAACTGTTGGGGCCGGACTTTGCGTTCCACAAGTTGAGCTCCGCTCAGCGCACTGGCACGCACCACAACGCGCTTGACGATGCGATCAGTCAAGCAAAGCACTTGATGCAGAACGTGGCCCGCATCAAGGCTCTTCTCGCCAGCCACGCATAAGGAACGTACGATGAACGGTATCACGGAAGACGCGCAGAAGCTGGCCGACGACGCGGCAGCTCTTGCCAAGGAAGCGGGCCAGACGGTCGTGGATACTCCGACCTCGCTGCTCGACCGCCTCAATGCCGCCGCCAATGAAGTGGAGGACTTCGTCAGCCACGAGGCCAGTCAGGCGCGCACGAAGCTGCGTGAGGCGATATACTGGCTCGGAATCCACGTGGCCAACACCACGGAAGTGCCCGGCCCCGCCCCTGCGGCAACCGAAGAGCCGACCTCGTGAAGGGTGGGGCGAACAACGTGCAGACAGTGAATCTTAGCGCGCGTGACGCCACCGTCACGGAGCGCATCAACAAGGAGGCTATTCAGACATTGGAGCGCATGTCGGATACAGCTACTCGCCTTCAAAACTTGGCGGACCGGCTGGTGGGCCAAACGCCTGAATACCCGCGCCCGCAGAAGGACTACTGTGACCACTATGTAAGCGGTTCCATGGGCGAAATCCTGGAGGCCGTGCGCCGCATGGACACGATAGTCGATGCCATACAGGAAAACCTGTATCGCGTGGAACAACTGTAAGTGCGGCGCGAGCGGGAGATGGAGCGGCGAGTGCGCAAGAAGGCGCTTAACCGCTACCGGGTTCCATCCATCAAGATGGAGCCCCCGCTCGGGTCTGAAACTGGCTGGCCGGATACTCTATTCTTTATACCGGGCGGTAAGCCGTTTCTGCTTGAGTTCAAGGAAGTGGGCTACGAGCCGGAGCCGAAGCAAGAGCGCATTCACGACATGCTAGAAGGATTGGGGTACGATGTCGCCTGGACTGATAACGAAGAAGCCGCCCTCGAAGCCATTGAAGCGCGTGTTCAGCGCCAGCGCGCATAGGTATCAGAAGAAGGCTATCAAGTTCCTGCTGGAGCATGGGGCCGCTGCGCTCTTGCTGGACCCCGGCATGGGCAAGACGGCTATCACGCTCAAAGCCATTGCATCGCTGGTGAAGGCCGGAGTATCCAAGCGCACGCTGGTCATCGCCCCGCTGCGCGTGTGCCAGCTTGTCTGGCCGTCTGAGCCATCGGAGTGGGATGACCTTGCGCACCTGCGCATCGGCGTGCTGCACGGGTCCCACAAGCAAGACGTTCTGGACAACCGCGATAACTACGATATTCTGGTTATCAACCCAGAAGGGCTGGAGTGGCTGATATGCGGCAAGGGCGCCAGCGTAGATATGAAGCGGTGGAAGTCTTTCGGCTTCGACACTCTAGTTATCGATGAGCTCACCAAGTTCAAATCAACCAAGGGCCTGCGCTTCAAACTGCTCAAGAAAGTGCTGGGGACGTTCAGCCGTCGATGGGGACTGACCGGCACGCCCGCCCCCAACGGCCTCATGGATCTGTTCGGTCAGATGTATGTGCTCGACATGGGGAACGCTCTGGGCCAGTATATCACGCACTACCGCATGAAATACTTTCTGCCTGTGGATCCTCAGGGATGGAAGTGGGTACTGCGCACCGGGGCGGACAAAGAGATCTACGCCAAGCTGCGGCCTCTGGCTCTGCGCGCCAGCGCCGAGGACCACCTTGAACTGCCGGAGATCATACCGCTCAAGGTCATGGTGGATATGCCGCCGCGTGCGCGCAAGATGTATGAGCAGGTTGAGGATGATCTGCTGGCCAAGATTGACGAGGACGTCATCAGCGCGGCCAATGCCGCCGCCGCCAGCACCAAGTGTCGACAGATCGCAAATGGGGCCGTCTATATCGACGATGACCTTGCGGCCAAGGTGGCGGGCAAAAACCGCGAGGCGCTTGTGGTTCACGACGCCAAGATCGAGGCGCTCAAGGAACTAGTTGAAGACTTGCAAGGTGAGCCGCTTCTGGTAGCCTACGAGTTCAACCACGATCTGGAGCGGCTGCGCCAAGCCTTCCCCGGCGTGCCCTACATCGGTTCCGGCGTAAACGAGAAGCAAGCCAAGAAGATCGAGTCGGACTGGAACCTCGGGCTTCTCCCGCTTCTGTTCGGCCACCCGGCCAGCATGGGCCACGGCCTCAACTTTCAGAAGAGCAACGCTCAGCATGTCGCGTGGTTCGGCATGTTCTGGGACTTGGAACTGTATGAGCAGTTTATCAAGCGCGTGCGCCGTCAAGGAAACAAGGCGCTGCGCGTCTTCGTGCATCACTTTATGGCTCGCGATACCATAGACGAGACCATCTACCACGTCCAGCGCGCCAAGGCCAAGACGCAGAACGCGCTGCTAGAGGCGCTCAAGGCGCGGAGGCGCTAATGGCCCGCAAGGCAACCGCCCCGGCACCCGCGCCTTCCGCCTTTGAGCCCTACAGGCTCCGCGATCCGTATAGCCTAATGGGCAGGCGCATTCTTGTGCTGGGCCGGACCTTCCAAGGCGTGTTCGGCGTGGCGCTCAATCCGGCCTACGTGCCCGGCGTGCAAGTGGGAGTAACAGATTGTGTGGTGCTGGATTGGCACTTGAGGAATTACCCGCGTATAGAGGAAGAAACCTCTTTACATTCTCTAATCTCGGGTATAAAAGAATCCATGTTGGCACACGGAGCCACGTCGCTTGCGGTCCAATGGATTGGGGAATGGTCCCCGTTTACTGAAGAGGAGCTGAGTATCATGGCCACCAAGCTGAAGACCAAGGGCGCGGAAGCCGCACCCGCCAAGACCCCTGCCAAGGGCAAGGGCAACCCCGAGGCGCTCGCCAAGGCGCGCGAAGCCCGCTCCGCCGACAGCGCGGAAAGCGACAAGCGCAAGATCAAGATCGTCAACAAGGAGAACCCCTTCCGGGAGGGCTCCAACCGCGCTGCTTCGTTCGACGCGCTCAAGGGCGCCAAGACCGTCGGCGACTACAAGGAAGCGGGCGGTAAGACCAAGTATCTTTCGAAGCTGGTCGAGTCGGGTCACATCGAACTGACCTAATACCCCAGACGCCGGCATCAACGTCTTACCCCGCCCTGATCCGGCGGGGTAAGATTTGAAGGAGGTACTCAATGTTCAGCGTAATCAAACTTGGGGGCTGCAATGGCTCCGGCAAGACCACGGTGGCCCGCGCGCTGCTCGCGGAGATCAATGGCGTACCTCGCTGCAGTCGTAAGACCAAAAAGAACCCCGACTACTATATCGGCCGGTGGGGCTTGACGGAGGTTCTGGTGCTTGGCCCCTACGTGACCACCTGCGGCGGCATGGACAGCATCAGCGACAAGCTTCAGCGCATGGCTCTGATCCAGTGGGCCTGCAAGGGCGACCGCATTGTATTCTTCGAGGGGCTGATTACCGGCAAGACGTACGGAGCCATCGGAGCCATCAGCGAACTTCATCTAAGCGCCAAGAGAGGCAAGTGGATTTATGCTTTCATGGATACGCCGTTTGAGACTTGCGTTGAGCGTGTCGGCCTTCGTCGCGCGGCGGCTGGCAAAGGCATGGAGGACTTCGACCCCGAGCGCACCATGCGGCCGACCTTCGATAGTTGCACGTCGCTCCTCAGGAAAATACAGGGTGTCCAGAAAGCCAAGATCGGCGAGCAGCCGTTTCCGCACCCCACCCATCTTGTGAAGCACGACAAGAGCCCCAAGGCTGAGGCCATTCGGCTTCTCAAGGCAGCGGAGAAGCTTCGCAATGCGTAGCGAAGATCTTGTGCGGTTTATCCGCGCTCGCGAGGCTCACCGCCTAGCCAAAGAGGCCGGGCGCTGGGTCAGCCGATCCAAGCCGGATCCGATCATCGAGCAGTTCCGCTTCTGTAACGTGCGGCGCAACGATGACCGCGTAACGAAGTGGATTCACACTCACTTCTTCAAAGAATGGGGCTACGACTTCCAGCTTTGGTTCCCACTCGTAGTGGCGCGCCTCTTTAACAACGAGGAAACTCTTCAGGCGCTGCTTGATGCGAAGTGCATTCTGCCATTCAAGCCCAACAAGATGAAGAAGGTACTGCACGAGCGCGCATGGGCAGGCAGCAAGAACTTCAACGCAGCCTACATCGTGTCGACCAATGGCCGCGCCATGGACAAGGTCGATTATGTCGTTGATGTGGTACTCCAGCCCGCGTGGGACAAGCGCAAAGAAATGCACCGCCTGATATGGGTTGGGCAGCTTGCCAACGCCCACATAGCCCTGAGCAGCCTTCAAGGTCTTGGCAGCTTCATGGCCGGGCAGGTATTGGCTGACCTGAAGTACGCGCCCATGCCGTGGACGTGGGAGGACTTCAGCACCTTCGCTTGCTCAGGGCCGGGCAGTCGGCGCGGCCTCAACCGCATTATGGCTCAAAATGTCAACGCACCTTGGAAAGAACTTGTCTTCCGGCAAACTCTGAGTAAGCTAAGGGATGCGGTTAACCTGCGCCTAAAGTGGGAAGAGCCGTTGACAGCGCACGATATCCAGAACTGCCTTTGCGAGTTTGACAAGCATGAGCGGGCACGGCTGGATCAGGGCAGGCCGAAGCAGATGTATAAACCACAGGAGAAGAAGTGATGCACACAATTTCAGCGGGCAGCGTCGGAGAGGCGCTGGCCCTTGGGCTTGACATTTTGTCCAGCCCCATGTCAACCTCCAACGAGGCCAGCCGCAACGGCGGCGTCACGGTGCTTAACGGCCCCATGATCACAACATATCAGTCGCCGGTGCGCCGCGTGCTGTTCAGCCCCAAGCGGGACGCCAATCCTTTCTTTCATTACTTCGAGGCGCTCTGGATGCTGGGCGGGCGTAACGATCTGGAGTGGCTGGCGCAATTCAACAAGCAGATGCGGTCCTACAGCGATGACGGCGGGCGTACTCAGCCCGCCGCGTATGGCTTCCGGTGGCGCGACTACTTCGGCTACGACCAGATTGATGCGGTGGTCGAAGAACTACGCTTGCACCCGGAGAGCCGCCGTGCCGTGCTGGCCATGTGGGACGGCTTCAAAGACATGGGGCGCGTGCGTCTTGGCAGCGCCGATGTTCCGTGCAATACTCAGTGCTTCTTCACCATCCGTAACGGCCTGCTGAACATGGCGGTCACGTGCCGGAGCAACGATGCGCTCTGGGGCGCGCACGGCGCCAACGCAGTCCACTTCAGTATTCTGCAGGAATACATCGCGGCGCGGATCGGCGTACTCATGGGCACGCTTACTCAGTTCAGCTGGAACTACCATATCTACGATGGTATTCTCAAGCACTCGATGCGGGACGTCATCATGGATCTTTTCGAGACCGATGCGTACGAGAGCGGCGTGGTCGCGCCCGTCTACCTGTTCAGCCCCGACGACATGGAGTTGTTTGACGAGGAACTCCCGCACTGGCTCCAAGCGGCTGCGCCGGGCGGGCACCGCTACCGGCCGACGCACTTGGCGCTACATCTGGCGGATCGTATGTTGGCCGCGTGGCGTCACCACAAGCGCGGCGACTATATGTCGGCGCTGGCCAGCCTGGAGCCCATGCCGCACCTGTGCGACTGGCGGCTGGCCTGCCAGCAATGGCTGGAGCGGCGCCTTGCCAAGAAGGAGGCAGCATGACTCAGCCAGCTTACACTTTCGCCATCAAGGGCGGTAACGTCAAGCGGTACCACACTATTCCGACCATCATGCCGGACACGGTGGCCCACCACAGCTTCAACGTGTGCATGATGATCATGGCGCTGGACCCGCTTGCCAGCGCCGCGCTATTGCGCGCCGGGCTTCAGCATGACATTGCTGAACACAAGCTGGGAGACATGCCTGCTCCGGCCAAGCGGGCCATGCGGATACGCGAACTGTTCCAGGAGCATGAGGAGGCGCACATGAAAGACGCGGGCATCAGCCCGGAGATACTGACCAAGGCAGAAGAGTGGGTGCTGAAGGTATCGGACGCACTCGACGGAATGCGCTTCTGCGTGCAGGAGCGTGCCATGGGCAACCAGTTGATCTGGGAGCCGTACTTCAACTTTCAATCTTACGTTGAGCAATTGCTGGAAGGGATACCCGCTGATGGAAACCAAATCGCACGCAGAGCCCACAAGTTCTACGAATACTTCAAGGCCGACTGGCACGCCGTCGGGGGCCAATGATTTCCAGATCGGCGGCAAGCACTACAAGGAAGCGGAGTACCAGCACTGGGACTTCGTATGTGATGAGTATCTGCACTATCTGATTGGCAACGCCACGAAATATGTCAGCCGGTGGCGCAGCAAGAATGGCGTGCAGGATTTGCAGAAGGCTCTGCACTACATTCGCAAAGCTGATGAGCGCAACGTGCGCCCCGATCCTAAGCAGCATCGAGGGCACGAAAACATTCATAACTTCATCAAGCAGTTCGACCGACCTGACCGCGATGCCCTGCTGGCAATACTTGAGGGCCGCTACGTGGTAGCGACCCTCATCATTCAGACTTTGATTGCCGATACTACTTCTTGATATTGGTCGTGTAATTCCACACGGCCAGCGCAACGGCGAAAGCCCATGGGGCGAGGCGGTGAATCCACTCGCCCCATTTCTGCGCCGTGCGGTCGGAGCCATCGCGCGCATGGCGATCTGCCTCCAATTGATTGACACGCTCCCATAGGCGCGCGTTGTCATCCTTCAAGTGCTGAAGTTCGACCGAGACCGCATTGGTTTCCATGCGTGCAACGCGCTCACGAACATCAGCCACGGACTTAGCCATATCGGTGAGTTGTGCTTCGATTCGCATCAGGGCCATTTGTGCGAGGGTATCGACCGTAGGGTCAGCGGTGAGCGGATTGGGGGCCATTGGCATTGTCCAGTATTGATTGAGCATCGCGGTATGCCTTGACTACCGCCTGATGCTTGGCTTGACATTGGGCGTAGAGGACGGAAAGCTGACCGTCAGTGAGGGCCAGCGTCGCCTCCAGCTTGTCCAGGAGCGGCGGTGCCGGTGGGCACGGGTCCGCTTCCGACGGTTTGAGGTCCGGAAGGTGCGGAAAGCTGGCGGGCGGCGGCAAGGGGGCGCCACACGCCGTCAGACAAAGCACAATCAGAACTGGAAATCTGCGGAGCATCGTGTATCTCCTTCACTAGAGTGGTGTTGGTGCTGGTCCCGGCCTGCGTAAGCCCGGCCAACCGGCTTTGCAAGTGCGTATCTACGGAGGCCAGACCGTCGCTAAGGCTACCCTGGACCTTGGCCAGTGTTGCCTGCTGTTGGGCGTTTGCGGCCTGCCACTGAGCCGCCACAACCGCCGCCCCGGCCTTGCGCTCTTCGCTGAGCAAGTGGCCCACGCCATAGACCAGCGCGGCAAGGAGCGCCAAAGCGCCCAGCACGATGCCGACCGTCTTCAAAGGGAGTCCGAACATAGCGATTACTCCCCGTCGTACTGCGTCAGATTGTGCGCGTGGATAATGCTGAGCAGCGTGTCGGCGTAGTTGGACGCCGTGGCGTAGACTCGGGCCAGCGCCGTCACATAAGCTTCCACGTCCGGGAGCAGCGCAATGGCTGGCGCGTACTGCGGGCGCGTGGCAATGAGCGCCGCGTGGGCCGTGAACGCGTCGGCGATCGTGGGGAACTTGGCGAACACCAAGTCCTCCGGAATCAGCGCGCCATGCACTTGCTCATGCGTGTGGAAGGTCTGATCGGGGTATCCAACCATGTGCTTGATGCCAAATGGATTGTTGCCGGGGCTTTTGGCACCCCATCCGCTCTCCACGGCCCACTGTGCAAGCGACAGGCTGGCCAGACAGGTGGGATACGCCTTGTGCGATGTGACGGCGCCGTCGATGACGTCAGTTGGGAAAGTTCCGCCCATGTTAATTCTCCTCTTTGTTGACTGTGACCTTGCGGCTTTCGATAGACTGGAAGGAGGCCGGGGGCGGCTCACTGAATGCGGTGCCCGCGATAAGCGCGGCCACGGCACCGAGTACGAGCAGAAGATAGTTCCCAGCCTTGTCGAGATACATGCCCCAGATTTTGGGGTCCTGCGTCTGATCAACGGATCTCCATAGAGACCAGATGATGACGCAGTTCGTGGTCACTACCATCGCGAAGATAATAGCGCCCATGACGCGGCCGATGGCCAGCGTCTGATTATCTTTCCCAGTCATAAGCTGGGCGAACCATTTGCGCAGAAGAGCCTCCATCACTGTGCCCCCATAACGGCCCGAACAGAGTTAGGTGCCGGTGGCGGGGCCGAGTTCGCCACTCCGGAACCTGCTGCCTGAGCAGCGGCGTTGCCAGCATTCTTCGAGTTGATGATCGTGCGAACAATGCGCTGTCCGATGGCGGGGTCCATGCCACGCTGGCGCATGAATTCAATCGAAGATTGAATTTTCTGCGGGTCTTCGCTCAGCGCATCGCGCACCAAACGATTGGCGTCCACGCCTGAGATGCCGACCTTGCCAAACCACGTGGACACTTTGCGCGCCAAGTTAGCGACTCCGTAAGGACTTCCGGTGGCAGCGTGCGCCGCCGCCGCGCCGCCGCTCAGCAGAGTGGCCAGATCATCTAGATCATCGCTACCCTGCTGCATACGACTGGTCTTGCTGCCGAGGCGCGGGTCGATGTTCTGAGTATTGCGGTAGCGCTCCGCTTCGGTACTCATGCCAGCGCGCAGATCAGCGCCTGCATCCGGACCAAGCAGAGAATCCGTGCGAGTCGCCTGATTGGTGCCGTCGCGACCAAGGCGGTCCGCCACTGCGAGCGCCTCTCGATTGCCGTTCCCCGCAATGTCTTGCACGCGCTGTTGAGCGCGCACGCGCATCAGGTCTTGTGCAGACGGCATGGTCAGTGGCTCGCCATTGGCGTCGACCACGCTGGCGTTCGTATTGGGCGCCGCGCCGAAGTTATGCTGGAAGTCGTCAGACGGGGTCTTCAAGAAGTCCGTGCCCTGATACCGCCCCGTACCATCGGCCGCGTCGCGCAGCCCGGCAAGCGTCGCGTGATCGTTGAGCGCGGCATCGTACTCTGGGTGCTGCACGCGGGCGGCGTTGCGGATCGTGCTGGCCATGTCCGTAAGAGCGCCGGGGTTGCCAGACTTCTGCGCGGCCTTGTTGAGAGCACGCGCGGTTTTGTCAGCAATGTCCACGGTCATGGTCGGCGCGCCGCCCCCTGCGGCCCCGGCCTTGGCGCTGAAGTCGGCGCGAATGATGTCTTGCAGCTTGGGCGGAAGTTCATCAAACCGCTTGCCCATGACCATCAGGTCTGCGGGCGGCTCGCTGTCCGATGCCTTGGTGCCGGTGCTTTGCAAGCCCTTGATCAGGTCGCCCAGCTTGGCGCTATCCTCCGGGCCAAGCTGGCGCGCAACCACGCGGAGCGCGGAACGCCCTTCAGCCGTGCGGAAGACGTCAGCCATGGCCCCGTCAACCGCAACCGGGTTATTCCGCACGGCATCGTAGCGAGGTCCGAGGTCCGTGATATCACCGCTCAGCGCCCGGCTTGCTTGGCGCGCGGTGGCACCCTGCATTTCAGGTGGGGCAATCTTGCCCGCCTGATTAACCACGCGCTCCGGGAAGTTATCGTACACCTGATCGGCGTGCTGAGAAACGATATTGGCTGCGTCAGTCTTGTTGGCCGCGATACCGATGAGGCGCTGGCCCTTGGCGTCAACCAAGTCTACCAGCCGTGCAGGAACGCCAGCCGCCTTGTATTGAGCCAGCTTCGCTTCCATCGCGTCAGCGTCTTGGGGCGCGCCCGCGTGCAGCACGGCTAGACCACTAGTATCTTCGCCAGCGCGCGGAATCATGCGGTAGGCTGCGCCAGCCGCAGAGCCGATGCCGTGAATCACTGGCGCAACGGCTGCTCCGGTGACTCCGCCCTCTCCTACGCCCTTGACTACGTTACCGACGGCGTCGGGCACGTTCGTCAAATCACCGGTATCGCCAAGCGCAGTCTCGCCACCGATTTGCGCACCGCGCACGCCAGCGTCAACCGCGCGCATACCAAGGCTAGCGTCGCGAGCCAGACCGACTCCGCGCGTGGGCGCAAGCAGTGATCCGCCGACTTCGCCAAGCCCAAACGCCAGCCCAGAGCCGCCGTTCTGGTGGTCGTAGACTTCGCTACGCGCACGATCAAGGTTGATATCGTAACTATCGCTGAACGACGGGTGGGGCCGGTGGTAGCCCAGAGCATCCTCGATCTTGCCGCCAAGGTAATCGCCCGCCGCGCCGCCAAGCGCGTCCAGACGATCGTCGAAGTGCGCCAGCGCTCCGTGACGAAGTCCGAACCACGCGTCTTCGGCAGTAGAATGTCGACCGTTGGGGTCGGGCGGTGGAGGCGCCGGTTGCGCGATGACCACGCCCTGTGGAATCTTACCGTACTTCAACCGCGTCGGCTCGTACACGTTGTTGAGTCGATCGATGGTTTCCTGCGGCATGGGGTAGCCGTTGTCCTGCGCAAACTTGATGACGTCAGCAGCAGGTTGCGGATTATTCGCATCCGTCATCTCGCGCAGCTTGGCAACCAGCTTGTCCTGACCAATCATGGGCCGGTCGGGCGCTTGGCTCGGCGGCGGCTCATTCTGAGCATCCGGCGCGGCTCCAGGCGTGGGCTGATAGTGGTTCCAGGGTCCGTCCTGCGCTGGGGGCGCGTCCGTTGGCGCTGCGTCAGGCGGCGGCGCGAACTTCTCCCAAGGATTTGCCATTACTGCGGCCTCCAGTTACGGGCTTGGCTTGGATCACCGCCCAGAAATACATGGCCGTCCATGACCGTGCCGGGCTTCGGCGCGGCCTGCGGTCCGCTCTGCGTTTGATAATAGCCCTGCGTCGCAGAGCGCATACGCGCAATCTGCTGGCGCGCCGTCGCGATGTTGGCGTGGAAGTCGGTGGGGTTCTGATCCATGTCCAGATTGGCCAGCGTCTTGGGAAGCTGCTCGACCTCGACCTTCAGAATGCGGTTCCCCAGCGGGTTGCCGTTGGCCTTCAGGTTGGACAGCAACGAAGTCAGCTTCTCAGAGTTGATCTTATCGATCTGGCCCTTGATATAGCGACCATGACTTCCGGGCAGAAGGTTTGTGACCGCACCCATCGCGCCAAGGTGCGAGTTGAGGTTGGGGTCTTTATCCAATTGATCAAGCGTATGATCCATGTCATCAAACATGGACAGAGTGCTCTGCCGACTGGCCGCGTCGCCAGCGGTGGCGCTCTGCTGCTGTGCGGTGGGCTTGCTGATGACCTTGATCTGTCCGGAGGCGTTACGCTGCGCCACCGTGCCATCGGGCAAGCCAAGCGTCTTAACCTGATCAGGCGGCAAAGTTTCCCAGCCACCCTTGCCAGCGGCGGGCACTTTCGGCGGCCCCATGAGGACTCCGGGCGCGGCGGGCGCGGCGGGCTGGGCCCCGCCCTGAATACCCAGACGGGACAGTCCGTCGGCGGCGTATGCCTGCGTCTTCGGCCCCCAGACGGCGCGGTTGCTTCCACCATGATAATAGCGCAGAGCATCCGCCACGTTGCCAGTCTTGTCGACAGCTTCCTGTGCGGCGGCGCCGCCAATGGCGTCTTGATACTTCTGAGCAGCCGGGTCGTTGCTGGTCATCAGATCAGGACGCCACGCCACGCCCGCGCGTGCGGCAAGCACACGACCGGTGTCCGGCATGATTCCGTAGGCTCCGAGGGCGCCCTGCGGACTGACAGCCGTATAATCGCCACCAGACTCCTTCTGCTTTATGACAGGCAAAAGCTGCGCAGCCGGAACCTTCGGAAGCGCGCCGCCTGCGGGCTGGCCGACCTGCGGTGCTGCGGCGGTCGTGGCGAAGCCACCCGTATTCGGGTCAAAGGACGCGGCCATGCCCCCTGCCGGAACTGCCACGGCCTTCCGTTCTGCGGGCGCTGCTGCGACCAGCGTTGGGTTCACACCGCCCGAGTAGCGTTGCGCGCCGGGTGCCAGCGTATAGTCCTTGAGGTTGGCATCTGCCGTTTTCTGATACTCAGGGTCAAACCCTCGAAGGATGGTGGGGTCACGCGCAACCGCCGCTTTCATCTGGTCGACGTGATCATCGGTCATGCCCCACGCCGACTTCGCAATGGGCCGAGCAGCTTCGATGGCTCCGGCGGCGTCGAAGTGTTGCGGGTCTGCCTCATATCCAGCGCGAAGCAAACCCCCGAACTGCTTGAACTGCGACTCAGCCTGCGTCTGCGCTGCTTGCGCGGCGGTCTGCTGCTGCGCCTGCTGCTGCGCCTGCTGTGCCTGATACTTGTCCTGGAGCGCAAGCCCCTGATTGGGGTCCACGTCAAATACCGCCTTGACGGCGGCTTGCGGGTTGTTCAGGTAGTTCTGCGTCGGGTCTCCGTTGCCCTGCATGGCATCGTTGACATCGGCGGCGTGGGCTCGGTCTTGGAACCCACGAATAAGACTGATAAGCCCGGTCATATCGTTTCCCCTTAACCGAATAGCCCGGACGAGCCGAACAGGCCATTCATGGCGCTGCCCTGCGACGAGCCTTGCGACTGTGAAGTAGCGCCCGCGCCCCCGATGATGCCTGCGGACTGGTTGCCCAGACCTGCGAGATTGCCAAGCTGGCCGAGGTAATTGTTATAGGTCTGCTGGCCAAGCCCGGTTTCATAGTTCGCAATGCCCTTGGCCGTCGATCCGCTATTCAACAGACCGTTGGCGGCAGCGGAGCCAGACAACTGGCGCGTACCTTGATTGAGCGCGAAATCGAATCCAGAGTTATTCTTGTAGTTTTGAAAACTGCCAAGGTTGTTACTCAACGAGTTGACAGCGTTGGTGCCTGCCGAGACGTTGCCGCCAAGAAGGTTTTTCAGATATCCGAAGGCTTGGTTGCTTGAAGAGGAGGACTGCTGGCTACCCCCGAAAAGACTGCTCATTTCAGACCCCTTTCATAATCGTTGCGCGTCATGATATACATTTCAAACTCCCTGCCGCGCAAAGTGATGGGCCCGTATGACACGAACCCAAGCTGGCGCGCTACCCACCGGGCTTCCCTTTGCTTGGCGGGAGTAAATCCCCGCATAGCTTTCACTTCTGGGTAGTTATCCCAAAGGTGCTTCAACATATCGCGGCTCAGGTGCAGCGCCTCGCGGCCGCGCACATGCTGCGGGTGGAAGTGGTGGGCCGCATAAAGACCTTTAGTCTCCGTGGGCTCAAGAATAGCTACGCTACGGCTACCGTTGGTCAGCACAATCGAACTATCGGCAATGGCCTGCGCGTCAAACCCAAGGGCGTCAGCAGCGTAAGGGCCGACGGCATCTTGGATCAGGTGCGGGTCGCGGGTGCGTTCAAACATAATCACACTGCCGGTCCTGTAAGGCTGAAGTACGAGACCTCGCCTATAACGTGCGAACCGGTGCCACGATTATAGTCACCACCAAAGCCGATTTTATCCGGCGGCCCGGTCAACCATCCGCTAACCGCTTCGGTATATATCTCCAGCCAGTTTTTGCCGTTTGTGCTGACATAAAAGCTCAGCGTGCCGCTGCCGTCATAGTCTGCCCGAAACCACGAGGGCGTTACCGCGAAACTCCAATCTTGCTCGGAATTATACCCCGTTGGCGTCAAACGAAGAAGCTTCATCGTCTGCCCTCCGGCAAGACCGCTGATGAGGATTTTTCCGGCAGAGCTGTTGTAGAGCCCTAGCCCGTAGCAAGAGTACGCCTGTGAGGTGAGCGGCGAAGACATCTTGGCAATCATGGACCACGCATCGGCAGGGGTCGTCAATGTCCTCAGCGCGTACACGCCCCCCAGGTCTCCACTGGAAGGCGGGCCGCAATCAAAAAGCAGCCCGGCCTGCGCGTCATCCGTTAGCGCGATGTTCGTACCTGTGCCGCTCCAGAGTGTATCGAAATAGGACGCCAGCGGCGGACTGAAATCCCACGCGGCCCTGCTGCCCCCACCAGAAACAAACGCCGGATTATCCCAAACAGGCGAAACCCAATATGGCTGATTATCCGAAGTAACGTGAGAAGGCGCGGTTGCGCTTGGAACAGCCCCATCGACGGCATAAGCGCAGCATCCCATGGCGATTGCCGGAAAAGATGCAAAACCATTTGCCCCGGAGTGGTACCAAGCCGCACACGCGGCTGTGCCTCCTTGCCCTGAAAGCTGTATTTCCAGCGCGTAATAGTTTCCCGACACGAGATTTGCAGGGGCCGTAAGGCCGAGCGTCACAAACGTGTTGCATGAAGCCCCGATAGTAACTGGCGCCGACTGCGCCACCGTCGAAATAACATTTCCCGCCGCGTCTGTCTCATAAACATACGCGGCATACGTATGGCCTGCCCCAGCAGCGATAAACGCCTTGATGCCCAGCAAGGTCGCCGCTGCCGTCATGTGTACTAGAACGCCTTGGGCCGCATAGGCATCCTCCGCTGGCCCCGCATTAACAGGCGGCAATTCATCACCTAGCCCCGATATAGCCGCACCACCACCGCCACCCCCACCGCCACCGCCCGTGATGGTGACAGTGGCCTCACCGGCACCAGTCGTGGATACCGACGCGCCAGAAAACGTTAGCGTCGTAACTGCGCTCTCGGTCGTAGTTCCGTCGGTGACCGTCAAAGCCCCGCCGCCGCCGCCGCCGCCGCCGCCATGGGCATCTACATAAGTCTTGATAGCCTTCTGGCTTGGAATTACTGTGTCGCTCGCGCCTACGCCGCCGAGCGTGCCATCCGTGCTGATTACGACTGCAATCGTAATGTGCCCGCCAGCGGTCGTAATGGAAACGGCCGAGCCAGCGACCATGGCTGCGAATACCGCCGCCACAGCCTGCGCATCTGAGTACTCAGGCAGTTCAACCCACGCTGAGCCAGCCTCGTTCAGCGCGTACAGCGCGTTCGTATCCGTCGCGTAATAGAGCGCGGCGGTGTTGGGGGAGTACGTGATCGCCCCCGGCGTGGGCAGACTAGCCGCCAGCCCGCGACCAAGGTAATCTACGAGGCGTGCCGACGCAGTCATTACAAAATCTCCACCATGATGCAGGTGCCGTCTTCGCTTGCTACGAGTGTCGGACCCGGTAGATCACCTGTGCATAGAGGCGCCCATAGCACAGCATTAAGGTCCAGAGCAAGAACCGCCTCGCCTGCTCCGGGGCTAGAGAGGCTCAACCCTCGGCCGGTAAAGCCAAGGGCGGCTGTGGCCGCAACAGGCCCGCCCCCCGGACCAGTGACCGTCAAAACCGGAGTCCAGGCCACGTTTACCGTGCCAGCCGTGGGTTGCGTTACCGCCAGCCCGCTAAATGTGATAAAGCTGGTGCTGGCGAAACCGCCTACGGTGAGGTAAATGATGTCCACCGCTATGTCGGCCTCACCGGCTGTGGCAGTCGTTACGTGCACGTTGGAGCCGGTGAAGTTGATCTTGGTCGTTCCGGTGGTGACCGGTGCGCCGTCGTGTTCGACAGAAAGGTCGGCCGTAACGCCTTCGATCAATACACTTTCAGCTTTCGTGATACGCCCGAAGGGGTCCACGGTAATATGGCTGACGTGCGTAGCGTCTCCGTACTCGCCAGAGTCAACGCCAGACTTATTGAGGTAGATGGTGGGGCTTGATTTCAAAAGACCGCCACCGGCGAGCGGCGCGGTCGTGGTAATTTTCGCAGCGATAAGCGTCGCTACGTTATCGTGGTCGGGGTCAGTCTGGGCCGTCAGGCTCTGGAGCCAACGCATGAATTCCTGCGTGGGCGTGCCATCTGAGTTGACTATTGGAGAGCGGCTGTTAAGAGGTTGCGTTTGGGTCGACATCTGGGTCATCCATATCCAGGCCATCGATACGATGGACGCCACCAAAATCGATAATTTTGAAAAGCCGCCCCGGCGCTTGCATGGAGCCGCAACTTGTCCAGTATAGACGTTGGTTGTATTGACCAAGAACCATGTTCATGACGCCCTGACTATCAAAGGTGTTCCCCTGATCGTCAGATGTCTGAAGTTCAACGGTTGTATAGTTCTCATTGTCAACGTAGCCAAGGCTACCCGAAAGCAGAACTCCGAAGCATGGCGTGCTGTTCAAGCCGCGCAGCGGTATCTGTCCGTAGGTGATGCGTTGAAACGGCTGCTGCTGTTGAGCGATGCTGGCATCCGCAGCGTCATCAAGCGGATAGTCCGGATCAAGAAAATACAACGTTCCGGTAGTATCGTCGCCGCATACGATATCAGAATTATACGTCGACGAAATCAAGTTGGCTTGGCTCCAGTTGAGGCCAAGGCGTGCCCGCCACTGATCTGTGGACCCGCTGCCCCAGACATACCACTTGCCAGTCAGCAGGTCCAGCACGAGCGTCTGCTTGGTTGGAAGCTGAATGACGTAGTAGTCGTGGCCGTCGAGCGTAAACGTCCACGCCGCGATATACGGGCTGGCGGTGCGGCTCCGAACCACGGCCGTCAACTGAAGGTTCGATATCTTCATGTCAACTGACGTGCGGCGGTATGGGGCCGTCACCATCAGCCCGCTCATGTGCAGGTCGGTAGTAGGCTTGCGGTAGACCGCCGTAATTTCAAAGCTGGACACCCTGATGTCAGGAGTGATGCTATGAATGACAGCGGTGGCCAGAAGCCCACTGACTTCGATGTCAGGGGTCTGAGCCATTATTACAGAGTCCGATTCAGTGAAGCGTGAACGGCATTGAGGGCGCCGGGCGTAAACGGTGCAGAGGTATGCGGGTCAACTTCGTACACGTCGGTGTAGAAGTTCTCCGACACAGTCATCGGCCGCGCAGCGGCGTGCGTCTCCGTGGCGTTGCTGATCAGTCCGCTTTGGAGCATACCGTCTCCACCGTCGGTCTTGATTCCCCGGTAGCGCAGTACGGCGCCCTGAACTGAGCTGGCGTCGACAGGCAAGCTGCTGAAGCTGAACTGGCACTCGCTCGGCAAAGTCGTGCCGTTCCAATGCGCGTCGATATACTCGGCATCGTTGGGCGGGTTGTTGCTGAGCACACTCCAGCCGTTGGCGCCCGTGCTGGTCCAGCCGCCCAAGGTTACATCGGCCACGGTCTCCAGGTCGATGCAGAGGCAGTTTCCCAGGAAGGTGTTGTTGTCCGTGCCGGTGCCATCCCAGAACACGACGTCCTTGTATCGCGGGTTGCTTTCGCCCAACGTGACTTGCTTGCCCAAGAACGCTATACCGACTTCGGCGACTGGGTGATAGGCACCGCCACCGTCGTACCAGCCAGTGTTCAGTCCGGTGATGGACATAACAGGCTCGCCCTCGACCTGCATGTTGAACGTACCGGCGCCCGTGGTGCTGGACACGTACTCGATTTCCACGTGCCACCACGACCCAGCCGTTACGACTGGGGATACAGTCGACTGACCTCCGCCGCCTTGGCCGTTGTTCACAAAGACGAGGCGCCCGGTGGCGTCCGTGGTGACGTACGCCACGATGTTACCGTTGTTGTCCTGCCATCCGATTACGGGCGCGCCATCGCCGCCCACGAGGTTATCCATGATCACGCGGAACGCAATACCCTGCGTCGGCGTAGAGCGCGGCACAGGATAGCGGATCGACGGAATGCCGCCCACATGGTTGAACCCGAGCACGTTGTTGCCGGGTACGACTGGGTCGGCTACGATCACCGCCCCGTAGTTGTAGGTGTAGATCCCCTGCGTCAGCAGGCCAGCATTCGTACCGTAGGAATTGAAGGTATCTGCGTGGTTGAGCATGGCGCTCTCCTTAGAGTGTGGCGTTAGCTATGCGGGTATTCATGTAGAGGATAGCCACGCGCAGGCGCTCCTCAATATCCGGCGTGGAAATGCGCTCCGGCTGCGCCGTCGATATTCCGAATACGCCGCCGTCTTGATCAACGACGATAGCCTTGTCCTTGATGTGAACCGCGCTGCCCTGCATGATGCCACGGTCAATCGTGATGCCCTTAATGGGCTGCATGGGGGCGTTGGGATCGGCCGACGTAAACCAGACTTCGATCGTGTCTTGGCCGCAGAGCCAATACTGGTCGTTGAAAATCATGATGTCGTTGATGCCGTCGGGGCTGCGCTCAGCCGTGGCGTAATCCAACGGATCAATCGTAGTATAGCCCGGCTCTATCCAGTAGAATTGGCCGTTGATAACGTCGGTGCCATCCGGTACGGGCAGCACGATGATATACGAGTTGACGTATCCAACGCCATAGACACCGACGCCGTTGGGAACTGCGACCGGCGTGCAGGATGGCGTGCCGCCCCCGTCAAGATGAGTATCAAGGAACGCCAGATGGCCAGAGCCGCCCGTCGCCGTCACATAGCCGTTTCCGGTAGCTCCGGGTGTTTGCGCGTGAACATAGAGGCCTGTGCTGATATTCTGGTAGGCCGTGATAATAGCATTCGGCAACGTAAGCCCCGACGAATAATCAGCGCCGGGCGTGCCTGTAGCGTTAATCGCAAGCATCAGCTCATCCAACGCCTGCGCAGCGGTGCCGGGGTTGAACACGATCCATGGGAACAGCACTGACCCGTCGGGAGCGCTCGTGCTGGTCGTACTCGTTGTCGTCGTGCCTCCGGCTGGCGGCGCGTTGGTATCGCTATACGTGTAGACTTCGTTGTCAGTCTCGACCATCGTCCACGTTGCTGGCGTCGTGGTGGTGGTGGTGTTCGTTACGACCGTGGAGCCGTCGGCGTTGGTCGTAGTGGAGTTTGTCTCGGTCGTAACCGCCGCGCCCCCGGTACCTGCGGGTGGGCTGGTGTTGACAGTCGTCGTGACAGTATTGGTCGTCTGCACCGTTACGAATGTCACGGCGTTGTAAGTATAGCTGACCGTCGTCGTTACGTCGACAGTCGTGTTATACGGCGTGTCGACAACGTCGTTATCGGTGGGTAGACCAGACGTCACATTGCTGAATGTGTAGAACACCGCGTCAAGCTGCACCGTGTCCTGATTAACAGGCGCAAGGCCAGCGGGCGCGTGAAGCTGGCCCTTGGCAAACCCCTGATCGGTATAAACGCGCAGAGTCTGCCCATCGGCGATATAGAGGTACGGCGGAATCGTTCCTACACTGCCGGTGCAAGCCATCTTTACAAGCGCGCCGTTGTTCGCGCCAAAGAAGTTATCGTCCACGACCGTATTGGTGCCGTCGGCGTGAATGCGATAGAGTACCTGCCCGCTCATGACAAACAGGTCGCCGCTGAAAGCGCCCGGCTGGCTGAACATACCCCGGATCGGGCCGGTGCCGACAATCTGCCAGCGCCGCATCCCGGGTCGGGCGGTCAGCGCAAGATCCCCGTCGGACAGCGTCGGGTTCGGTTCCACGAACCTGTTGCGCATAATGATATCGGGCTCGTCCGCAACTCGGCGGCGGCGGTCGCTAAAGGCAAGTGGTATCTTCATGAGTGCTTACCCCATCCACCGCGCGCGCCCGCGCACCGCCCGCGTGGGCCATCCATACGTCCGGAAGCGCCCGTAACCTTGCGTAACCGCCAGCACGCCGTCATCACACGGCATAGAGATCTTCTGGCGGTAGCGGCTGCGCAGCTTGCCCAGCACCCGCTGCATCTGCTCCTGCGTGCTGGGGTCCATGGCCCGGCCATAGCGCGGGTTGAGGCGCATCGCCAGATACGTGATAAAGTAGTCATCAAACTCTGGCGGAAACGGAAACTCCGCCGTGGGGTCCGTTATCGGCCCGAGCAGAACCCACTGGCCAAGATCAGCGCGATAGAACCATGCGTACTCGCCTGTCGTGTTGATCGTAATCTCTATCTGACCTTCGATGGCCCGCGTGTGCGCGTTAAGCGTGATCGGTGCGGTTGGCAGAAGCCCTTGCGGGTCTACCAGCAGAATGCGAGCGCCGTCCGTGGGCTCGTGCGGCATCCACAGCGTCTGCGGAATATCTATGCACAGAACAAGACGAATGTTGGAATCAAGACGTACCCAATCATCCGAACACCAGTTCGGTATGAGGTCCCAGTCTTGTTGGTATCCTACCGGCCAATCGACCAGCGGGTTACCGACTTCGTAGCCATAAGTGGCCGACACCATTCGATTGACGAGCGTCAATGCCTCCGCTATTTGATTGGCGTTGGGGGTCGGCGATGCCAGCGAGGTTACGTTCGACTCGCGGTATGCGCCGGTGATGATGTCGGACACTAGGCTCATGTGACGTTATTCCTTGTTCGGCCCTGCGCTACCAGCGGCCACGATTGTCTGAGCCAACTTGAGTTTCGGCCAGCCCGAGGAAAACTCGATGGTGGCGTCTTCCTCCTGAAGTTCTTTCAGGTGGTTGAGCAAGTCGACCTGCGAATACATTTCCGACAGAATCTTTGCGGCCTTGTTCGGGTCCGATGTCACGATCGTTTCACCGTCAAGGATGGCACCCTTGGCCCCCTTGGCCAGCTTGCTCGGGTGGTTGACCCAGCCCTCGGGGACCTCTTCGAGCGAGTGGAAGGTTGCCGACTGATTGCCGGGGCCGTAGTAGACAGCGGGCCACTCGTTGTATTCGTGTTCGATGGGGCGAACGAAGCCCGCAGCCATCGAGTGATTGGTCAGCACGGTCATCGATATTCTCCACAAGGTGGACCCCGGTGATTAGCCGGGGTCCGGGTTGGAAGCAGCCGTAGAATTACGCCTGCATCAGTCCGACGGACACGAGGCCAGCGATCATCGCGTTGATCACAACGGCGTCGGAACCAGCGGCGGTGCCTGCAAACGGAATCTGGTTGTTCGGCTGCAGGATCTTGGGGCCGGTACCGTCATCAACGGACGGAGTGGGTACGGGCGTCAGGACATTTTCGTTGACCTGACCGGTGACATCTGCCATAGCGAGACTTCCTTCTTGAAAACTAGGGTGGGCCGAAACCCCACCCTAGAGAGCCGGCGTCCAGTGATTACTGGCCGCTGATACGGGTGCCGAGGCGGCGATCGATGTTCTTCACGCCGTACAGAACGTCCCACCGGTGAAGGTGAGTATCGTTCGTGCCGTCCGACGTGCGCCAGTAGCGGATCGAGACCCCGGTTTCCGGATCGGTCGCGTACGACGCTTCTCCGGTATAGGGGACGGTCAGCTTGGCGAACACCAGCGCGATGGCCGACTTGTGGAAGACCGCGTTCTGACGGAAGCTGCCATTGGCCGCGCCCAGGAACGTGACTGCCGCATTGTTGGCCGGGGCCGAGTCGACCGTTTGGAAAGCGCCCGAAACGATGATCGGGTTGGCGATCTGCAGAGTAACGGTACCGCCACCGGCGACCACCGCGTCTGCAAGGTTGACGAACTGCGCCGGACCATAGGCCACCTTCGTACGCGGATTGACCGCGTTGACGTTCGCGACGGTGAAGACTTCACCGGCGCGAATCGTCTGGCCAGCCGTCAGGCCGCTCAGGTTCAGAGGCTGACTGTAGTCGCTCTGGTTGACCTGAGTGTACGAGACGTTCTGGCCTGCGCCTGCAATCTGCCCAGCGCCGGACACGGTACGAGTACCGGTCTGGAGCGCGATGACCGACTGCGTCTTGTAGGGCTGCACATCACCGATGATGGGGATCTGCGCCTTCTCGATAGCAGTCTTGGCAAGGTCGCCCTGACCGGCGTAGAGGCCGGTGAAGCTGCCCGCCAGCTTGTAGTGATCCTGCGGCGACAGGACACCGTTGCGGTCATCCGACGGCACGCCCATGAGATCAAGCTGCTCGGGGGCGTAGAAGAAGTCGGTCGGCGAGGCAATCAGATTGCCAGGAGTGCCCACCCAGGACGGGAATTCCAGGGTCATGGCCATCAGGTCGGAGTCGATGGTCTGCGCAAGCTGAGCGGCCTGCGCCTGCATGACAGCGTTCTTCAGCAGGTCGGTCACCGTCAAGGTGTCTTCCAGCGAGGAGAACGAGATATCGATACCGCGCTGCCGGTTCATGGTGATCGGCACTTCGCCTTCGGTCACGGCCTGGACCTGAGCGACGTTGCCTTCACGTACGATGAATTCGGGCGGGCGCTTCACGTAGACGGTCTGGCCAACCTTTTTGAAGACGTCGTTGAACTGCGTCGTGACGAGTTTGCCCATCACGAGGTTGTTCTTGAGCAGCTTCAGCATGGTATTGGCGTAGACCTTTGGGGTCAACAGCGTATTGGACATTGGGAACTCTCCTGAAGGAGTTGGGACGGATTAACGACGCTTCTTGGTCAGCACCGCGTCCGCCATACCCTCAAAAGCAGAGAAGTCGTCGGTGTCGGGGGCAGTACCAAACTGACCTCCGGCTCCACGACTGCGCGCTTCTGGCGGCGGCGGGGCTTTGCTGACAACTTTCTGCGCGGGAGCGGGCGCTGCCTTGGCGCTACGCTCTGCAAGGATCCGGCCCTCCAGCCGTCCGAACTCCCGTGCTTGTTCGAGCGGGTGCATGTCTGCAATCCGCTTCGACTCAAGTGGGTTTGAGGCCAAGTGATAGGCAATGTCGGGACCAACGTCCGACTCCTTGATGCCCAGCGACATCAGGGGTGTGCAGGCCCAGTCGCCGCGATTCGCAGATTCCACGACCTTCTGCTGGAAGTCGGGGAAGCGTTCAATCACGCCGGGGGCCGTCACAGCCGTTTTCCACTTGGTTTCCACCAGTTCGATCTCACGAGCCTGCTCCTGTTGAGCCTGCTGCGCTTTGAACTCCTGGCGGGCCTCGTGCCGCGCAAGATCGGCGATGAACTTGGCGTCAGCCTCGCCGAAGGGGTAGTCGTCGGGATTGGGCGGAACATCCTCGGCGACTGCGGGTGCCTCGCCGTCGGCCTTGGCCGGTGGCGGGGTCTTTGCTTGACGCAGTTCTTCAAGCTGGGCTTTGAGACTGGCGATCTCATCGTCCACCTTGGTCTGACGCTGCGCTGCGTCGCCATCTTTGCCTTCGGCAGACCCGCCCTCATCCGCAGGTTCAGGAGGATTCCCTGCGGGTTTGTCGCCTGCCTTCGGTTCCGGGGTAGCGCCCCCGCTATTCAGGTCGTCTTGGGGCTCGCCCGCAAGACTGGCCTCGAATGCTGCGAAATCATCTCCACCGGCCAGCGCCGATACATCGGGCGTTGCTGGCGTGGGGTCGGCTGGCGACGCGACTGCGGCGGCGAGGTGTCCCTCGCCGTCACGCAGCAAGCGTCCGAGCCGGAACTCGTTTCTGGTAAGACTTGCCGGACCAAAGAACTTGCGCATGATTATTTGCCTTTCTTCTGGCCGCTCCGCTGCGGCCTCTTGTTGCCAGCGCCGCGCTGCGGGGTTGTTTTAGCAGAAGCGGCGCGTTCTGCAAGACCCATCTTGCGCTCACCGTGCTCGCGCTGCTGTTGAGCCGAGTCGTGTGCGAGCGATGCTCCGTGAATAGTTTGTACCACACCGACGTCGTGCTTCTCCTGCGCGTGCTCCATTCCCTGAACTTTGCCGAACATATCAATGATGTGGCCGTCCTGGCCGGTGCCCATGATATGCTCGTGCTTTTCCTGCTCATTGTGCAGCTTGGCGAGGCCCTGCGGCAATGCCAGCCCGGCCCGAACCTTGGCGTGGTGAGCCTCGGCCTGCGCCCGCTCGGCGTTTGCCTGCGCCTCGCTGACGCTGATAGCGGCCTTGCGTGCGTCGGCCTCCATGGTGGCTTGCTTGTATTGGCGAATGTCCTGCGCGTGGGACAATTCGGCAATCTGGTTCTGCACCGCCATAGATTGAAGCTGCTGCGCCTGCGCCGCCATCTGCCCTTGCGGGCTGTTGGGGTCGGGCTGCGGCCCGGACTGCGGCTGCGCACCGGGCGCCGTGGGATTTTGCGCCCCGTTGTCCTCGCCATCCGCCTGAAGGATCTGCGGTGGAATGGTGCCCTTGAGGCGAGCAGCAATTTTCTGCGCCCACGGCCAATCCTGCGCACCCACGATAAGGTCCCCGGCCACCGCCATGATTTCCGGCGAGGTTTGTACGATGGTGAGCATGGCGTTCGCAGCTTCTTCGCGCTGCGTTGTGAACGACGGCCCGGTTTCCACGGTGACGTCGTACTTGCCGAGCGTGATGTCGATTGCATCAGGGTCGGTGGGGTCGTTGATCGCCATCAGTTTCTGCTGGTCGTCGATACCAATAACGCGAATGGTGCGGATCGTATCATACGCGATGGGAATAAGCTGGTTCATGACATCGCCGACTTCTTGAATCGACCAGTTGAGGTTATCCTGGTAGATCATGGTCGCAATGTCGCCCTCTTTCTTGCGGGCGTTGATTGCTTTGCCGGATACCTCGTTGGACTGAATACCCAACGACGCGTCCTGAAGGCCGGTGGTATCCTTGATATCCTGCTGGTTCATTTGCGCTTCATTCAAAAGCGCGGCAGGAATTTGCGCCGGTTCCACGCGCGTCGGCGGCACGCTGGCGTTTTTGTTGAATAGCAGAAGCGGATCACCCGAACGGTGCGCCGAGCGGAAGTCATCCTCACGACCTTCAAGAGCATCCGACGGTGCAATCCAAACCGCCTTCGGCGCCAGCGCGATGGTCTCCGCCGCCACCGACCGCCAGTAGTTTTTCAGCCGCTGCGAATCTTTGGCAAAGCGCACCAGACCAAAGCGCACACGATCCTCGGCCACGCGAATAACGCGTCCCTCAACGCGAATGATGGGCAGGCGCGTAAGCGGTATCTCGTACGTCTTCGACAAAATCGCGAAGCCGGTGCAGAGGTTCATTTGCGCATAGGTGCGGTAGGACTTGCGAATACGCGGCTTGCCCGTCTTCGGGTCGCGATAGATCATCTCCGGTGTGACGCCTGCGGCCTCCATGCCATCGGTGATGTCGACAACCTTACCGTCCATCAGCAGAGCAAACGTGGCGGGCTTGTCCTTCAAGCGCCAGTACTCCGTGATGCGAACAATGTCCTTGTCGAACCAGCCCTGCATCGTCATGTCCTGCATGGTCAAGTCCTGCAGAGCCGTGGGCGACGGGCACTTCGGCCATGTCTTGTTGTAGACATCACGCGGCATCGTATCATTGACGAAGCAGTGGCGCGCGTCGCGGCCGGTGGGGTCAACACTCATGCGGTCCCACACCACGGCCAGCGGGTTGGGAATATGGCGAACAAGAACGTCCTGGTCGAACACGTCGTTGCCAGCGTACTCCAAATCGACGCGCATATTGCTGATGCCGCAAATGACTTGGTCTTCACAAGCGAGGTCGTAGACACGCTCCGCTCGCGAATAGTTTTCGATCGACTTGATTAGACCCGTACGAATGGCCGCAACCTCTTCTGTGCCGTCCTTGTAAGGTCGAACTACGATGCTGGTCTCATTCAAGCGCCGATCGCCGATGACTTGTCCGACAAACTGCGGCAAAGTGTTGATGGTCAGGCACGGTCGGCCCATTTCCTCACGCTCGGCGCGAACAATGGGGTCCCACTGATCGCCAGCGGCGAATTTCAGGTCTTCCATCGCCCATTCGCGGTTGCGCAAGTCGAAACTGGAGTCGGCAGTGAAGTTGTCGCGCATCTCTTTGAGAAAATCCTCGGCCGAATCATACCCCTCGGGAGTATAATCGTCGGTATCGTCCCCATCAAGGATCGAGTCCTTGGGAAACACTGCGCCCATGTCTTCAGAATTCGCCTGAAGATCGGGAGTGGTCTCGACCGGCTTGGTTGAATTAGGCTTTCTTGCCATTGCTCTTCTCCACGATCTCGTCAGCGCGAGTCAGTTGTTCGATTTCCGCGCGAATTTGCGCAACATTCTGGGTATAGCCGGGCAGTGGCGTCCCATCGGCCTTGGTTCGCGACTGCAGTCGCTGAATCAGCTTGTCAATTCTACGTGTTGGCGCGGTCATGATCCCATCCATCCTGTTGCGCGGCCCGAGGACCGTGGTTTCTGCTTGGCGCGGCGCTCCTGCTTCTCATAAACCGGCTCAGCAAACGTGAGTGCCACGGCGTCCCAGACGTCTGGAGACCGCACGCCTCGCTTGCGCATTGACTCTTTCGACTCAAGTACGATACGCTGCGCACTGTCATAGCGGTAAGACGGGCCGACCGCGTCGGACTGGAACATCGAGTCATCCGGCAGCGACACGCCCACAGGATCTTGAAGCCAATCACGTGAGCGCATCCACATTTCAGCGCGGCGGTTCTTGGGGCCGGGCGCCAGTTCGCCATTTTCGAGCCGAATGTCAGGTTCCTGTGGCTCCCCGCCGAAGTTGACGCCGACCACGCAGTCATCATACTTGGCGCCAAACGACTTGACCAAGTCATACACGCCAGCGCCAAGGCCGCCGGTGTCGATGAACATGCGCGCTGGGTCGTCCTGATCGATAATCTGCTTCAGCCTATTCGCAGCCTGAACAGTATCGATTTTATCGATGGTTTCCTTCTTGAGAACTGCGCGGCCTCGCCGCCAGACGATGGCGAACAGGTCATCACCAAAGCGAGCGGGGTCAACACCAATGACCAGCGGACCGATAGGCTCAGGGATATCGAACTTGCGCGCACGCAGAACGAGGTAACTCTTAATGAAGCTATCGTGTCCTGTGGCCTGAAAAGCTTCGTCCGCAGTAGCAGGGTACTCCTGCTTGAAGAGCATGGGGTCCTTGAGCTCAGCCATCTTTGCGCGGCGCCACGCCATCTGCTCCATGTCGAGACCATGAAGCTGCGCATACTCCCACTCGCTGATATCCTCACCGGCCATTTTCTCATGGCGAAGGACAAACTTCTCCGGCACGCGCCGCCGATAGCCCTTTTCCCAGAACCAAGGCGAAAAGAAAGCAATGAAGTCACCGATGCCAGCTTCAGCCTGCTGCCACCGCTCATAGAACTCTCCGGTTATTCCGTTGGCGGTAGACTCGAGGATGATTTCGGTGCCGGGCAGATCTGGGATCGCCTGGATCGATGACGCAAAGTGGTCTGCCGCATTAGGCCAGAAAGCGACCTCAGACCCGTGAAAAAGCTGAATAGTGCGCGACCGGCCCACAGCTTTCTGACCAGCGGTGGCAACGACGTACCCTGAGTCGAGTTTGTCAAAGAGGAGTTCCTTCGCGTTGGCCGCGCCGGTATGGGGCTTCAATGGCGTGTGGTCGTGGTAGCGAACAACCATGCCAAAGAGGTTGTCGGTGGCAGACTGCTCGTGCGTCAGAATAAAGACGCCGACGCCGTGGTTCAAACTCGACCTATGATAGAACCGACCACCGACGTAAGTGGAGAAGCCCTGCTGGCGCGCCTTTAGTATGAGCGCACGCACCTTGCCCGTCTCGCGCTTTTGCTTCTCCAAGGCCGCGTGAAGCTGGATCTGCGCGTGGTTAAAGGCGAATGGGAGCAGCTTCCCATCCTTGCCCTTGATCTTCAGGCACGCGGGCGCGTACTTCGATAGGTCTCCGCGAAGTTCCGCCAGAAATCTCAGCTGCTCCGCCTCAGTCACGGTCCGTAACTCGGCTGCCCAGAGCCTTGGCCCTGCTGCCCACCGCCCCCGAAGTATTTGCTCACAAGATACGACCCTGTATCCGGCCCGACCGTGGTGGGAATCATTTGCTGAAGGCCCGGCGCGCCGCCCTGCTGTCCCTGGAGCTGAGACCCGGACGCCAGAGGATTCATCGGCTTCGGACCCAGAGCATTCTGAATACCGGAGCGCACGTCCTGCCGCCAGCCGTTGACCGTGGACCCTATCTGGTTGAGTGTATTCATGAAGTCCCCCATTACTGGTACTCCGGTGACTGCGCCATGGCTGCGCCCTTGGCTGACGAGTTGGTGGGCGGCGCGGCGGGGTTAACGCCCTTCATGGGCTTCTTCTTCCGCATCAGCGGGCTGACACCCGACTGCGGGTCATTCATTGAGTTTGCGTACTTGCCCATCACTCGTCTCCTTCGTCAGTAACCACGCGGGCATCCAGGTCAATCAACATCGCCTCGTGGCGCCCATACTCAAGCAGATCATGCCCGACCTGTGCGGCGGCATCCATAACCGAGTGCCCGGCGCTCCCTTCTTCCGAAAGCTTCTGCAGAAGAGTCTCCAGAGGAAGCGAGACCGAAGCCTCCACGCTTTCCTTGGGAACCAGCCGCGCCCACAGTCGATAGAACTCCGTGGGGTTCGCGCGGCCCCAGACCACCAGCGCGGGCACGCCGCCCATAAGGTCGAATGCTTTGGCGAGATTGTCACGAGCAGTGACCGTGACTCTCGGGCTCGCGCGGCCCCCTGCTGCCTTCTTGGATTCCTCGATGCCGAGGCGCTCTTTTTCGACTTCTACCAGCTTCTCGAAGTCCGTGGTACCTTCGGCGGCCTGACTGGCCATGGCGAGCGTGCGCTTTTCGTGGCGGCGGCGTGCGCGCGACTCTTTGCGGGCTAGTCGCCTCGCCTCGTCGGCTTCCCGCTCTGCCTTGGTAATGAAGTTCTTTACTGCGCGTGCCACTATGCTTCTCCGCCCTGTAAGATTACGAAGACTCTCCGGTGCTCCCCTAAGCCTAGCCTTCTCCGGTGCTCCGGCTAGAAAGTCCTACATAGAAATTCACCTCGAGCGCTAATCGTAGGTACCCCTATCATAAAGCGCAGCCGCGCGCCGCAACCCTACCCCCGCCCACCAGTACCTGAGCCCCTGAGCCATGAAGAGAGCCCGCCATGGTGCGAATACGACTCTTAATCATCTCTGTTAACCATGATGATTAACCAAACTCAGTAATCAACTAACTCATTCAAACTAATACGGAAATCGTATTGCCTGAGTCGCTGAGATGCTCAGGCGTTTACTCTGCTCGGCTTCTCCGTGGCTCAGTGCGTCGTGTCATTTGAGTCTAGGCTTCTCCGCTGTTCTCATGGCGCACCTATAACAAGATAGTTAAGACTTGACCAGATGAGGCGCAAAATGGGCCGCGTGAGATGGGCTAAGTACCGGAGAACCCTAGCAATTTACGGTTACGTTTCAACTCATGGGAAGTGTTAACTCTATTCAATCCGGAAAACCGGAGCATTTGAGTGATTAATTAACACTTAACACTTATTTACCTTTCTTAGGGTTGAGGTCAATTAAAAGGTAAATATAATAGGTATTATTGTAGTTAAAGGGGGGGTATAATGGCAATTGGCTGTTAAACTGTAATCCGGCTCAAATACTCGGGGTTTTGGAGTAACAGATGCCTAGACACCTTACGTAAAGGATAGTGAAATGATTAAGAGTCCAGCAGAAACCGCCAGATTGTTCCGTGAACTCAAGGCATTCTTTGAGGGCGATTACCCTAAAGATCAGGCCACTTGCGCCTATTTCGTGGCGGAAATCACGGCCCTCCAGGCAGGTGCAACCGCCAAGCCCGGACCAGCGCCTAGTCGGCGATTTACAATCAGCATAGGCGGACAAGGCTCGTGGGAAGTGGTCGGCGCGCTCGCCGCCTATACGGAAGTCGTAGAACTGTATGACCAGAACCCTGCCAATGGGCGCGCCTTGCAATACAAGTCGTTCACTGTCCAGCTAAGCCAAGGTGGCGGGCAGTGGACAAAGCGATTGACCGACAGCAATGGCAACGAGGTGATCATAACCGTGCAACGAGAGGCACTGGGTGCGGACCAGTACGTTAAGCGCGGCAGACCAGCCAAAGAAAAACAGGCAGAGGAGACGAAAACTGGCACGCTTATTGCTACGCGCGGCGCGCGCTCGCGGCCACAATGACTTAGCAAGGTTCATGCCAAACGCGAATGGCGGAGTTTACGAGATCCGTCCTGATAAGGGTAGCTTGGGACTCCGCTTTTCTCTACAAGCCGACTTAGAATTCGTTTTAGAGAATGCCCGGCAACCAGCCTGGATTACCGCCCGCCCATGCGCCAGCCGCGCCAGCCAACTGCACCGGCGGCGCGGCGCACCCGCGCACACGTAGCAAGACCCATGCCAAACGGAGTGAAAGAAATAATCCGCACGGAGAAAGATTTTAATTGTTTGTTACCGGTTCACGGCTTAGACAGGTTTCAACGGGGCAACGTCCCGCCGCCAGCCCGGCCAAGGGCGCCGCGCAAAACGCGCTAGGCGTTAGTTCCGTGCAAGCCCGGGACCTAAGGCCCACTGACATCAGGTGGGCGGATACAGGACCCTTGCGGTCGCTTATGGGCACTAACCCATGGGCGACCGCAACGATTCTGTTGCATACGGAGTAATACAAAATGGCAAAGTCAAACGCAAACACTGCAGTCGCCGCTACCGAAGCGAAGTCCACGTACCTGGAAACGCCGAAGGCGCAGCGCATGGCCAAGATCAAGCGCGAACTGGCCGACATCGGCAAGGAAACTGGCGCCAAGTCGGTTGCTGAACTGGAAGCCGCGAAGGCCAAGAAGCATCCGACGCAGGCGGCGACGCCTGGACTGGCGCGCGGCCTGAAGTCCACCGACGCCCCGCATTCGCAGAAGGCTGTCAAGGACGCCAAGTCGGCCGCTTCGCCTGCCAAGGCGACCACGAAGACCGACAAGGCGCAAGCGACCAAGGCGGCGAAAGTCACCGCCCGCGCCGAGCGCGCTGCACCGAAGGCCGGAGACACCCGGAAGATCACCATCGTGGACAAGAAGTTCACGTTCGGCCGGGAAGGTTCGGCGCGCCACGATAGCTGGACCGCCTGCACGACCAGCAAGACGGTCACCGAGTACCTCGCCAAGGGCGGCAAGGCAAAGTATCTGCCGCGCTGGGTCGCCGCCAAGGTGATCACGCTGGCCTAAGTCCATGCTTCTTACCGCCCCTAGCCGAAGCTAGGGGCGCATTGAACTATGGAGCAACGAATATGAACCTGCCAACCGACGAGGAGATTGCCGCGCGCCTGGAGGCTATGCGCCAGTATCACATTCGCGAGACGGCTCGCGCATACAACGACCACGTTCGGCGCGTCCAGTTAGGCCGCGCTCTGCCTCTGCGCCCTTGCGCATAACCTGGAGACTACCATGACCGAGTCCGAAGACATCGCAGCACGGCGGAAGGATCTGCTGGAAGCCGGATATTGTGCCCCAATGGCGACCGCGCTGGCCGAGCAGGGCCAGAGCGCCATGACAGCCGCGTCGCTGAGTCAGTACGAGGCGCTGGACCTGTTTCTCACGTGGGAGGGCATCATCGGCTATACGTCGCTGATCGTACTCGCCGTGGACAACGTCCGCACCTTGCACAAGCGGTGACAAACGACGCTGGTCAGTCGGCCCATTGCGCGGCATACTGGCCAGCCACAACAAGGAGCCCACTATGTTGATTCCCACTGGCCTAGCGGACTCGGTTGCAGAGATTGCCGCCGACCTGCCCGAGGCCGTCCTACGCCAGATCATTCTGGCCCTTGCGCCCCGTGCGCCTGTCTCCACGCGTGAACCCGCCATGGCCGAGACCATGCGCAAGCTGAAAGTCAAGGCGCCGCGCGCGAACACTGGCCGCTTCCGGGGCGGTCCTCAGCTCAGCAATCGGCACCGACCGGGGACGTGGCGCTACGCCATGATCACCGCGTGCAAGCGAGCGCTGGCCAGTAGCGACACCACTGACGCCGCTTGCAGCGAAGCGCAACGCGTTCTGGAAAAGGACTTTCCGGATTTCGCCGAAAGGCGAATTGAATGGCCATTCCTGGCCGAACGTGAATACATCATTTTTAGCTAAGGAGAAATGACATGGGAATTCGTGCAAACACATATCCGGGCGTCTGCCGCGATTGCGGCGCCCGCGTGGAAGAGGGTGCGGGTCGCATCGTCAAGGACGAGAACACCGGACGCTGGATCACCTATCACCTGCCCGGAGAATGCCCGGAGGCCAGAGTGCCGACCAAGCCCGGCATCGACGATGGCGCCGCTGACAAGGCGGTTGACCGGGCCATTGGCCTGATTGCCCGCCAGTTCATGACGCTGGTCCCCGCGCTGGTGGAGGAGAACCTTGCGCTGGCCAGCCGCGTCGCCGCTGTCAAGGTCGGCACCATGCCGGAAATCAAGGTGGACGTCGGCCATCACAAGCTGGAGGCTGTCGTGCAGGCGGTTGTCGCTGGAGTGAGCCCCATGCTCGTAGGTCCGGCGGGCTCGGGCAAGACCACGCTGGCCGAGCAGGTCGCCAAGGTGATGCACCTGAACTTCTATATGGCCAGCCGCGTGACCAGCGACTTCAAGCTTCTCGGCTTCGTCACTGCCAATGGGGCCATCGTGCGGACGCCGTTCCGCGAGGCTTACGAAAAGGGCGGCATCTTCCTCTTTGACGAGGTTGACGCAAGCGACCCCGACGCACTCACCGCTTTTAACGCGGCGCTGGCCAACGGACGCTGTGACTTCCCTGACGCTGTCGTGGTCGCGCACAAGGACTTCCATGCCATTGCGGCTGGGAACACCTATGGGCGCGGCGCTGACCGCCAGTACGTCGGCCGCAATCAGCTTGACGCTGCGACGCTGGACAGGTTCACCATGATCGACATCGATTACGATGAGTCGCTGGAACTGGCCCTCGCTGGCAACGCTGACTGGACGCGGCATGTTCAGTCGGTGCGCAAAGCGATAGTCAGCACTGGCGTCCGCCACATCGTTTCGCCACGCGCAAGTATAAATGGCGCGAAGCTTCTCGCCGCCGGTTGGGCTCAGGCCGAGGTTGAGGAGGCGGTGGTCTGGAAAGGTCTGGATGACCAGAACCGGTCGCGTGTTCAGGCCAAGCTGGTGATGGAGAAGGTGCGGTGATCATAGAAATCACAGACAAGTCGTGGCTTGGCCACGCCGACAACCTGCGCGACATCGTGCAATGGCTGGCCGACACGCGGCCGACTTGGCCGACCAAGGCGTCCGTCAGCAACCCTGCCAATCAGTCGTGGGACTTGAACACCGACTACGCTAAGGCGATGCAGTACGCTCGCGATGGTTGGGACGAGGGTGTTCGCAAGCTGGAGGCGCTGCAAAGCAACGACCCGACCTACCTGAAGCCGGTCAAGGCGTACGGAGTCATGGGAGACCACGCCGACATCGGTCGCTATGTTACGGGTGATCCTTTCAACATGGTCCGCCGCGTCAAGGAGCGTGTCGTGAAGCCCGCCGTGACGCTGGTCGTCAACGTCGTAGCATCCGCTGGCGTAAGCGCCAACGAGATGGCGAACTACGGCTCGGCGATGGCCGTGCTGGTCGATCGGCTGGAGTCACGCGGCATCCGCGTTGAACTTTACGGGGCCATCACGATCGATGGCCTCAAGCGCAAGTTCACATTCACGTGGAGCATCAAGCAAGCCGACCAGCCGCTGGACATGGCCGCGATTGCTTTCAGCCTCGCGCACCCGGCGATGTTCCGCCGCCTGCTCTTCGCTGTCATCGAGCGCACCGAGCGGGACATGGTTCACGGCGGATACGGTTATCCGGGAACCACCGAAGCCGGGTTCAGCCTTGTGCCGGACCGCACCGCGCTCTATATTCAGGGCGTAGGTCAGCAGTTCACAAAATGCACCACGATGGCCGCCGCGCTTGATCTTGCCATGAAGCAAATCAACGAGGCTTCGGTCAAGGCTGGCGGCGAACGGCTGGCGGAACTGGAGGAGGAGTATGTCTAAGCCGCACAAGGCGCGGCGCGTGACTTATAGAGTCAGGCGCTGCGCCGAAGGCTGGCTCCCCGTCGTGCTGATTGGGGAGGAGCCTTGGGTTATGTCTGCGCTTCCCAGCAAGCGCGAAGCAAGCGACCGCGCCAAGCGCGAGGCCGCAAGGATAAAGGGACCAGCATGAACTTGTTCGTAACTCACACAGATCCGCTGATTGCGGCACGTGATCTTGACGATAAGCGTGTCATCAAGATTGCGCTGGAGGCCACGCAGATTCTGTCCGCCGTGCTTGACGAGCGCGGTGTGACGGGGTTTTACCGCGTCACGCATAGGCGACACCCGGTTACTCTGTGGGCCGGACGCCGTGCCAGCCATGCCCGGTGGACCTTGCGCTATGGGCTGGCGCTGTGCGACGTCTACACGTCCTGGACTGGCCGAACCCACGCGTGCCAGCCGGTGCTGCGCGCCATGCGCCGCCACTTCCGCTCACCGCTGGAGCCGCTGGAGTTCCAGAACAGCGCGCGCGGCCATGGGTTTGACTTCAGCCACCTGCCGATCACCAACGCCTATCGCGCGTATCTGCTGGCACGCTGGCCCACCGACAAGCGAGAGCCGATCTGGACTGGTCGGCCAGTTCCGGGATGGGCGCTGTGAAGAAGCAACCGACGCGCGCCGCTGTCAAAGCCGTGGAGCTCTTAGCTGATGTGGGCAAGCGACGGAGCCCACAAGAGATTGAACTGCAATGGCGCAAGAAACTGCGCATGATGGAAACAGGAGAATTCGATGGCTAAGGCAATGAATCCCGAATACTACGAGGCTGCGCTCGCAAACGCGCAAAATATCATACAGGCTCAAGCTGAGCGCATAAATGAGTTGGTCGCGATGGTGGAGGAGCTGACCGATAAGCTGGAAGAACTTGAGGACAGCCCGGAGCAGAGTCAAAGCAACGAGCAGCGGGCCAAGGACTTCTCTGATAAGTACGGAGAAGACAAGGCGCGCGAATTCGACGCCATAAAGAAGTTCACAGAGAGAGTTGAAAAAGCGCAGAGAATGAAACAGATACCTGTGGACTGGGCTCCCGACGAGGGCAGGTCCCGTATTCTGGTGACAGTCGACGAGCGCTTTGATACGCAATGCGTTGAGGTCGGCGTTGCGCTCAAGGGCTTCCTTGGGTTGGGCCAGCACATGCTCGGAGTCTTTCGGCTTGACCAGCAAGCGCAGATGTCCATACGGACGTACCGGGGCCAAGAGCGTGACGCCTACCTTGCGGCGCTGGCGCAAGACTTCACCATGAAAATCAAAAACGAGTGCGGCTTGACTGGAGGTCAGGCGGCGGTGGTACTCGGCAAGCTGCAAGAGAAGCTGGTCAAAACATTCAAGGGGTATTGATAAATGGACTGCAAACACACGAACGTCAGCGTAGCCGATAACGGTGAAGCCCGCTGCATGAACTGCCGGACCGTGGTGAAGCCCGCTCGGCAGGTTCAGCCCGCGCCCGCGTACTACCGTTATCTGGAAGACGCTCGGCGGCTGGGCTGGCGCGATGTGGGAGATATGCCCCCGCTTGAAGACGCCTACTATGCCGCGTGGGCCAGCCCCGCAGGCGGTCGCTGGATCGTGATGCGGATTGAAGCCGGTGGGATGCTGCCCCCACAGGCAACCCACTGGCATAGAGACGCGCTGGGTCTGCCCCTTGTGCCCTAGCGCCCGGCGTGCTAGGTTGCTTACTCTTACCCGGCTTGCCTGTTAATCAGGCAGTCGGTTTTGCTTTGGGTCAGTGGGGTCACGATGTCTAAGAAGGGCGAATGGAGCAAGCTGGGAAAAGACAAGCTGCTCTCAAGTGGTATCACAAGTTCAGACGGCACCGCGCTCGGTATGTATGAAGTGGTCAGCGCGGCGCTCTTGCATAAATCCTTTGAGGCGCGGCCCGCGCTGGTCATACCGTACTTTGATGTTGACAAGAAGCCGCTGGAGAGCCGCCCCGGTTGGGGTCAGTTCTATCGCATAAGGTACCTAGACAAGCCCTTCGGCTTCAAGGAGGCCGCTGGCGAGAAAGGCCCCAAGTATAAGCAAGAGCCGAACACTCGCGCTTGCGCCTACTTCCCAAAGTCCATTGAATGGAAGAGCGTAGGCGCTGATACCGACCAGCCTATCATCATCACGGAAGGTGAGTTGAAAGCCGCCGCTGGTTGTCAGGCCGGGTGGCCGTGCGTCGGCCTCGGAGGCGTGTGGTCCTTCCGGTCAGCAAAAGACGATATGGTCATGCTGCCGGAGATGCACAAAATCGTGTGGCCCAAGCGCATCGTCTATCTGTGCTTTGATAGTGACTTCGTAACCAACGCGAATGTCTGCCTTGCCATGTCGGCGCTGGGCGAGGCGATGCAGAACCTTGGCGCGCTGGTCAAGTTCATAACGCTGCCCGGCGCTAACGATGAGAAGGTAGGGCTGGACGACTTCCTGCTGGCCAACGGCGAGGAAGCCTTTGGCGACCTAGTCAAGCAAGCGCAGAACCTTGGCATGACCTCAGCCCTATGGCGCATCAACAAGGAGGTCGTCTACATCGACAACCCCGGCCTCGTGATAAGCGTAGACGACATGCAGAAGATAGCGGTCGGTGCCTTCAAGGAGCATAGCAAGTGGGCCACCGAGTCCACCTTTGAGGCCCGCCTGCGCCCCAACGGTACGACACAGAACATGGTCGTGCCAGCCGCGCCGGTTTGGATCAAGTGGCCATTTCGTAGAACGGCTCGTAAGCTGACCTACGCGCCGGGCGAAGAGCTCATGACGCCAGAGGGCGATTTGAATATGTGGCGGGGCTGGGGCGTCAAACCCAAGAAGGGCACCGTGGACCCCTGGATCAAACTCACGCGGTTCATATTTAGCGAGTGGACGCAGGAGCAGCTTGACTACTTTTATGACTGGTGCGCGTACCCGATACAGAACCCCGGCGCGAAGCTGTTCGTGGGCGTCGTTATTCACGGCGTAACGCAAGGGACCGGCAAGACGCTCATTGGCTATACGCTGGGCCGCATATACGGAGAGAACTTCAAGGAAATTACCGACGACGATCTGGAGGAAACCTTCTGGGCCGAAAACCGCCAGTTCGTACTCGGTGATGAAGTATCGGGCAAAGACAACCGGCAATATATGAATACGCTGAAGCGGCTGATCACCAAGGACACCGTAACAGTCAACATCAAGTTCGTGCCGCAGTTTGAACTGCCCAACCGCATGAACTTTCTGTTCACGTCCCAGCACGGCGACAGCTTCTTTCTTGAAGATAAGGACCGCCGCTTTCTGGTGGCAGAAGTAGAGGGCGACCCCATGCCGGAGGCCTTCTACAAAGAGTACGACAAGTGGTACAAGGGTGACGGCGCTGGGCACTTGATGCAATGGCTGCTGGACCGCAAGATCAACAAAAACTTCAACCCCGCCGCTCCGGCGCCGCGCACCGCCGCCAAGGAGCGCATGATCTTGTCGACCAAGGGTGAACTCGGTAGCTGGATTGCCGAACTGGCGCAATACCCTGAGCAGGTGCTTCTCTTTGGCGATATGCGGCACACGCGGGACTTGTTTACGACTAGCGAACTTCTGGGTATGTTTATGAGCAGGCATCCTAACTCTACCAAGGTCACCGCGGTTGGGCTGGGGCGCCAGCTTACGGCGGCTGGGTTCTATCAGGTGTCTGGTGGCCAGCCGCTTAAGACACCCGAGGGTACGATGCAACGGTATTTCTGCGTCAGGAACCTGACGACGTGGAAGAAAGCCACGCGCAAGACCATGGAAGAGAACATCAAGAAACAGGCGGTGAAGAAGTGATTGTCAATACACGCACGGCTCAAGAAGCC
>Ga0302202_10000688_pt1 | contig 43886 bp, 37 predicted proteins | sample II_Bog_N3_3_FD_194579 | JGI IMG/M metagenome (GOLD analysis project Ga0302202, IMG submission 194579) | Peat permafrost microbial communities from Stordalen Mire near Abisko, Sweden - II_Bog_N3_3 | ecosystem: Environmental > Terrestrial > Soil > Wetlands > Peat | place: Sweden: Abisko...
ACACCGCCATCCTGCTGCTCTTCGCCGCGCTGGCCCTCATGGCGCTGGAGGCCAAGTTCGCCAGCCACGGCGTCCTCGGCGTCGCCGGCATCCTGTGCCTGGTCTTCGGCCTGGCCACGCTGGTCGATGGCCCCACGCCCGACCTGCGTGTACACTTCGGCGTCGCCGCCGGCGCAGGCATCGGCTTCGGCCTCATCACCTTCGGCCTCGCCTGGATCGCCCTCAAAGCCCGCCAATCCAAACGCCTCACCGGCGCAAACGCCATGCTCGGCCACCGCGCCACCGCCATGACGCCGCTAGCCCCCACCGGCCACTCCCTCCCCGGCTATCCCGCCATCGGCCAGGTAGAAGTCCGCGGCGAAATCTGGCAAGCCACCCTCCCACCCAACACCCCGCCCATCCGCGCCGGCACCGCCGTCACCGTCCGCAGCATCCAAGGCCTAACCCTCACCGTCGCCCCGTAACGCCACCACAAATCCGGGTGCCCCATGATCACCGAGCCGAATCTGGCTCGGTGATCGTGGGGTTCGTCTCTTACGCCGAAGGCCTAAAGTGGCCTGACGACGGTAGAATTTTCCCACACTCATTTCAGGGAGTTCGCGGCATGGCTCGACGCAAGAGTAAGAATGATGCTGCCCTAATAGGCGTGCTGTTGCTGATTGGCATCCCCATTTGGATTGTTAGCAGGATCACCGACTCAATTGGAAGCACGGCAGCAATCATCGCTGTAGTGCTCATCATCGCGGGCGTTGTCTTCTACTTTGTACAGAAGAGGGCCGCCCGCCTCGCCTATCTACGCGCGAAGTATGGCAACGAAAGCATAGTCCAGCGGATCATGCGGCGTAACTATTGGCAAGGTCAGACGGCGGAGCAACTGCGCGATTCCCTGGGCAACCCTTCAGCAGTCGATAAGAACTTGCTCAAGACCAGAAAACGGGAAGTGTGGAAGTATCAACCCGCCGGAGTCAACCGATATCGTCTGCGGATCACCCTTGACGACGACGTGGTAGCAGGCTACGGCCACAAAGACTCCTGAAAGCCGGGTGGCCCACATCCCGCGTCTGAGATGTGGGATTCGAGCCGTGAACTCCAGCTCAAAGCCGCCGGGTGCCCCATTCATGACAGGCTCATAGTCATGGGTAGGGTCCGCTCCGCAGCGCTGGAATCGCATAGCGCCCTACTTACCCACGGTCACTGAAGGCGCGTGCACTTGCGGCACCAGGGCCAAATCCACCGTCACGATATAAATCGCCAGCGCCGCAAACACAAACCCCGCAGCCGTCCACATACGCCAATCCCGATGCGCCCGCTTCCAGTAAGGAATCGAGTTGTCATGGTCCGACGGCTCATGCGGCCCTTCGTCAGGGTGATGATGGTGCTTGATCTCAGTCATTCGTTCCTCGCCGGCCCGGTTCAGCAACCCAAGCCTCTTACTGAGATGCACTCTGAGCCAAACACGCGCCGGGTGCCCCGTTCATGACAGTTTCATCGTCATGGGTGGGGTCGAAATACCCATCCAACTCCCACAAGCCAAAGAGTCATCCCCACGTTTCCCACAGAGAAAGCTTGACCCCCCAATCCCCTCATTCCGCCGCGCCGCTCTTGATCTCCTTCAGCCATTCCAGGCTGTAGTGCTCAATCGCCACCCGCACCAGTTGGCTCCGCGTCCGCACTCCGGCCTTGCTGAATAGCTCCTGGATGCTTGCCTTCACCGACGTCTCCGACACCTCGATCCGCGCCGCGATCTCCTTGTTCGTGAGCCCATCCAGAATGCAGCGCAACACCTGCCGCTGGCGCTCGGTCAGCGCCACCCGCACGGGAGCGCTCTCTGCGGGCTCCGTTGCCAGCCGCAGAATTCCGGGGTCCCACCACGTTTCGCCTGCGGCCACGCGGCGGATCGCTTCCACCAGATGGCGCGGGTCGCTATGCTTCAGAACGATTCCCGCAACGCCTGCATTCGCCGCATGCAGCGTGGCATTCGCGCCCATTCCAGCGGTCACGATCATCACCTTGGTGCCCTGACCTGCCGCTCCCAGTTGTCCCAGCAAATTGGTGCCGACCTCGTCGCCCAGATCATAGTCCAGCAGCACAACGTCCACATCCACCTCTGCCAGCGCGCGCACGCCTTCGGCAACGGTGGCGCAGTGGCCGGCCACGCGCAGTCCGGCCTCCGTTGCCAGCAAACGAGCCAGGCTCTCGCGGAACAGCGTGTGGTCGTCAATCAGCAGGATGCGGATGCCTTCGGTCACGGTCCCCAACTCCATTCAGCGCACAGCCGCCAGTTCCACCACAAAGCAGGCGCTACCCGGCAGCGGCAGGTAGCGCAGATCGCCGCCAAAGGACCGCGCAAACGCACGCGCCAGGTACAGTCCCAATCCAGTGCTGCGCGCCCCAGTCTGAAACGGATGGAACAACTGCGACGGGTCCTTCACGCCGCCGCCATTGTCCAGCACCTCCACCATCACGCGCTGCCCCTCGCTGCGGGCCGTGATCGTCAACGACCGGTCCGGCGCTCTCTCCGCCAGCGTGCGAATGCTGTTCGTCGTCAGGTTCAGGAACACCTGCATCAGGTTGGTGCGGTCGGCCCACACCGGCGGCAACTGCGGGTCCGCCTTCCAGGCGCACTGGATCCCGTGATCCTCGAGCGATGGCGCAATCACGATGCGAAGATCGTCCAGCACGGCCAGCAGGTCCACTTCTGTTGCCTGGTCGGGGTACGGACGTACATCCACGCCCGCAATCCGCTCCAATGCTGCCGCCAGGTTGCCCAGCGCTTCAAAGTCCTTGTCCTCCGCCAGCAGTTGGTTGCGCGACAGGTTCCGATGTACCAGCGCAATGGCGCCGCACACGTTGCGAATCTCGTGCGAGACTGCGCCCACGGCAATGCGCGATCCGGCCAGCATCTGGTGCAGGCTGGACTCTTCCCGCGTGCGAAACTCCTCCGACGAATCCAGAATCATCGCCGCCAGCCGCATCCCGGAGCCCGTATCGTACGTCGAAAAGCATATCTCTGCCAGGAAGCCTTCGCCATCCTCCCGCTGCCCCCGCGACTGCATCACTGTGCGAAACAGCGGCTGGCCGGTCTGCCGGTTGGACAGATTCGCCAGCGACGGAAAGTACCGGTGGATTGACCGCCTAAGCAGCGCCGGCAGTTTCACGCCCAGCATGCGGTGCGCTGCCTCGTTCGCCATCACGACCGTTCCGTCCGCGTCCGTCGTAAGGATGGCGGCGGGGCTGCTTTCAATCAGCACCATCAACTGCTCTTCGGCGTCGCGGCGCGCATCGCGTTGCTTCTCGATCTCGCGCAACTGCCTCAGGATGATCTCGCGATTGTGATTCGTCTCATACACAAACACACCAATGGAAAAGAACGCCGCAAAGTAGAGCACATCGCGGGGTACTCCAGTGCGCAGGTTCCACGCAAAGGTGTCGAACTCCTCCGTCAGGTAGGTGCAAAGCATGGCAACCAGGCCCGTCTGCCACGGCTTCAGAACCTGACCGATCATCAGCATCGGCAGCAGATACAGAAAACCGAGAGGCACTCCCTCCACCACGCGCCAGTCGACGATTGCGATCAGAGCTATCAACGCCGCGGCCCACAACAGGGTGCCGTGCTTGCTCCCGTGAAACACAGAACCCAACATGCTCCTCTCAATCCTATCCGGCAGCGCAGTTTCTTAGCTTGTCATCCTGAATGATTCTCATCGCTGGTCATTCTGAGTGCAGCGAAGAATCTTGCGCATTTCGTCGCCGCCCACGCTCCACGTCGCGCTCCAGGAATCCTGCCACCCCCAGAGTCAGCCCCTAGAACGTGAACGACAAGCCGCCCTGGATCGCGCGCGGAGACTGCGCCAGATACAGCGTCCGCCCGTCCGCCGACAGGAATGGCTGGTAGCCTTCCGCCAGCAGATTGGTCACATCGATGGTCGCCTCCAAGCCCTGCGGCAACCTGTCTCCCCAGCGCACTGCCTGGCGTACGTAGAAGCTCAAAAACGCCTCGTCGCTGTGCGGCTGGAACGGCGCCACCGCGGTCACCAGATGCTCCGGCTGCCAGCGATACGACGCGCGGAGCCTGGTCCCCGTGTGCAGCACGCGGCCCTCCAGCGCTGCCGTCAACTCCTGCGCCGCCTCCTGGTGCAGGTTCGACGAGACGGTCGCCAGCCCCTCATTGGCCTGGCTCCGCATCGCCACGGCCGCGCCGCTCGCGTATTCCAGCGCCGCCCACAGGCTCGGGGTCAGCGGCTCAGACACGCTCAGGCTCACACCGTCATTCGTGTATCCCTGCCCCAGAAAACGGAACGTATCGGTCGCCGTGTCGATCACCAAGCCGCTGGTTCCATCGACCGGCATCTCCTCCGCGCTTACCAGGCCGCTGCCCGTAATCGCCGGGTTCACCACCGCATCGTGGTAGATGGCCGCGGTCACCTGGCCGCCGCCAACCGTGCGGCTCACCTCCAGCTCCTGGTGCCTGCCGCCCTCGGTGTACAGCCGACCAGCGTTCATCGCCGCCACCGGCAGCGCGGTCTGGATCGAGTCCAATCCGTCCAGCCCCTGCACACTCCGCGAAGTCGCCAGCCGGTACTGCACGGCCCAAACCTTGCCCGGATGCACTCTCACCCGCAGGAACGGCTGCGCAGTCAGCGCATCTCCCGCCATGTGAATCGCATACACCGTACCGCCGGCTTCCACCTCCAGCGAATCCCCAATCTCCATCCGCTCGGCGCTCGCCGTCCGCATCGTCTGCAATCCGGATGCACTGCCCGCACTCACTAGCTCTGGATGCGACGCATAACTCACCACCATCCGCGACTCGTTCCCAAATATCGCCTTCCGCTCGTATCCGGCATCCACCTCGGTCGCCGGAGCATTTCCCATCGCGGCCCACTGCATCGCCACGTCCGTCCGCAGCACCCACTGCGAGCCGTCTTTGTTGGGCCGGTCCAGCGCCACCACGGTATGCAGTCCGCCCGATCCAAACCCGCCCGCGCCGCCCGTCGTGGAATACCGCGCCTGCATCGGCGCGTGGTGCGGCAGGTCCGCTTCGCCGGCCGCTACCTGCACCAGCGTGCCGTTGTCCAGCAACCGCAGAATCGGCCGGTTCGCTGCGGAGCGCAGCGTCCAGGTCCAGTCATCACCCGGCTCATCCGGTCCGCGCCGCGTTACCGGCAGCCAGGCCAACGGGTCAGACAGCATATTCAGCGTCAGGTTCACAGTGGCGCGCATTCCCGTCGCCAGTTGCAGGTTGCTCCGCGTCGCGGGCACAAACAGCGCCGCGGTGGCGCGCACCTGGTATCTGCCCGGAACCAGGTTGGCAATCCGGTAACGCCCATATATGTCCGTAAATGCAGTGGCGATACTTACCGATCCGGCCGTCAGCACCTGGACCATAGCGCCCGTCTGCGCCACACCTTCCGTATCACGCACCATCCCGGAGACCGCCGCCGTCGACGCAGCACTGCACATCCCAGATGCGAACAGCAGCATCAGGGCGACCAGCCCGTATTGGTTACCGAGTCGTTTGCAGCAACGTGGCACAGTTAGCATCACCTGTGCGTCGATGGCCTTCTCCGAAATGGACGCGCCTGAAAAATGTGGCTCGTCAAGGGTCGTGGCGCCGGCAGTCGATCATCGCAATTCCATCCGCGTCATCGTCCAGCCGAAAACTGCGCTTCCGCCCAAATCTCACTTCAATCGTGTGCTCTTTGCGTCCCGCACTTCGACCTTCAGTCCATTCCCGTTCAATTCACAGTGAACTTTGCGGTCTCCTGCGTCTCCTGCTTGGAAACCCCATCGTTCACCTTGATGCTCACCTGGTACTGGCCAGGCTGCAGGCTCGCCAGCGACATGCTCTTCTCCAAGGTCAACTGGTCCGCGTTCGCGCTCAGCTTGACGTTGTTCTTCGTCGTCTCCTGCACATCCAGCACCGGCTTGTTGCTGCCCAGGTCCACGATCTGATAGCTGATCGTCGCGTCGTTCTGCTTGCTCTTTTCGTCGATGCCCAGGTTGTACACCTGCATCCAGAAGTTCAGGCTCTGACCGCGGCTGAACACCGGCGTCGCCGCCACTCCACCGCCGGTCGCCACCCGCGGCCGTACAAACGTATCCCCGATCACGAAGTTACCGCCGCCAATCTCCTTCGAGGGCACTCGCCTCATCTGGTCTGCCAGGATCAGCGAGGAATGCCCCAACATGTCGTCGTCGAACTTCGGCACGTTGATGCTCCGCGTCCAATGCCCCACATGGTCCGGATTGTTCACGTCCTTGATCACAATATCGATCTTGTACAGTCCCGGCTTCATCGGAATTGCCTTCCAGTATACCGAGGACGACTTCTGCACCGCCGGCAGCAACTCGCTCGGCGTCGGCACCTGCACGGTATCTTCAAACGTTCCGCCCGGAATGATCTTGTGTGTCAGGTTGGACACACGCCCCAGAATGTTCACCTTGCCCAGGGAGACGCCGTCCTTGGTATCGAAGGTGATCTCCGAGTTCTTGATCTGCAGCGTAATCGGCACAATCACCGTGTCGTTGGTCACCTTCACGTAGTCCGTGCGTACGTCAAAGGGGAACGGCGGCCCGGTCAGGATCTTCGAGCTCGCCATGAACTCTTCCAGGTCCTGGAACTTGATCACCGGCGCCGACATAATCTTCGCCGCCAGGTCGATGCGGTCGAACTGCTTGTTCTGGTTCTGCTGGGTCAGCGGTCCTGCACCTAGCTCTTCAAACCCTCCGCCGCCGGAGAAGCGGTCCTTCTTGTCCGCCTGCCCGTTCTCCTCCGCCTGGGTCAATCCCGCATTGGGAACATGCTTCAGCGCATCCTTCTCCGACCGGTCGATGGTGTAGTGGTAGTCGCCACACTGGCAGGTGTCCACAAACTCCAGGTCGATGTTGTCCCCGATGCCTTCGATATACCGGTAGTGCCACACCTCGAACGGGAAGGTCGCCGTGCTTCCGCCGCCTTCATCGAAGGGGCGCTGGTACTCGCCGCCGCTGGGGTGCGAGTCCTTGTCGTCCGGCGGCCCGTATGCAATATAGATGTGGCCCCGGTCCGTCATCCAGCCCGGCTTGCCCGCCGCAAAGTGCTCGTTGGCATACGCAATGCGCGCGTAAATCTCGTCGCGATACTCGTTCTCCGGAGAGTCCGGGCTGGGATTGCGCCGCTGCCAGAAGTTCTCGATGAACGCGTCCCGCTCTTCGTCGTTGGACAGGTGCTTGAACGCCTGCTCCTCGGTGTCGGTGATGATCCACCGTACGTCCTGCTCCAGCCATGTTTTATAGACGCCGTGCAACTCCTGCCTCAGATCCTTCTGCTGCTTGATCCGCTCGCGGTCGTTCAACTTGCGGTTCAGCGGGTTCGGCTTCTCCGGCGCCGGAGCCGTCTGGGTCACGCCATCGGGAGCCGCCGCCTGCTGCGCCCGTGCGAGGCTCCACCCCGCCAATATCGGAAGCAGCATACCACTTACAACCAGCCGACCCACTCTTCTCATGCCTTGTTACACTCCTGCTTCGGGAACCTGTATTGCGCTATCACGCTCTGTCTGCCCTCTCTCCGAGTGCCCCACGGCACGCCGGCCCACGGAGGGGCAAATCCAACCTCCATTGTAGTGCGCCGCCCCTCCGTACACAAGCCGCCCGCTCGGCCCACCCCTGTTATCATCGTCAGCAACAGAACATACCCGCAAACCGTCGCGGCCAGCGCTCCCGCACCACCAGGGAACGGAACCTGCAACCGATTGCATGCGTATTATCTCTCAGGCAATACCCCAATTCCCGTGCGCGGCAGCCCGCGCCACCAACACGCCCGGCAGGCGTGAAGAAAGACGGAATGAGCAACACAAAGAAGATCCTCATCGGCTCCGCCATTGTCCTGGTCGTCGCTGCCATCGCAGCGGGCACCATCCTGCATAGCCAGGCCGGCATCGTGAAGGTCGCTACCGGCAAGGTTGTACGTCAAGACCTCGTCTCAAGCGTCAGCGGCACCGGGCAAATCAAGCCCAAGACCTACGTCAACATCGGCGCCACTTCCTTTGGCCGCATCACTCACCTCTACGTCAAAGAGGGCGATCATGTGAAGAAGGGAGACATCGTCGCCCGCGTTGAGAGCGTCCAGCCCGAGGCCACCGTCGACGCCCAGCAGGCGACCATCGCCTCCTCCAAGACCGACATCACCTCCTACGTCGCCGCCGAGAAGACCGCTGAGGCCAATATCGCCCAGGCCCAGGCCGACCTCGAACAGAAGAAGTTCGACTTCGACCGCGCCGAGGCTCTCTACAAAGAACAGCTCATCGCCAAGCAGGACTTCGACGCCAAGAAGGCCGCCTACGACGTCTCCGCCGCCACTGTGGCCCAGCGCGTCGCCGCGCTGGACCAGGCCCGCGCCCAGACCGCCAGCCAGCGCGCCCACCTGGACCAGGCCATGGCGTCCCAGCGCGCCAACTTCGACGCCCTCGACAAGACCATCAGCCGCGCACCCTTCGACGGCCTCGTCACCAACGTCCCCGTCCGCGAGGGCGAAACCGTCGTCGTCGGCATCCAGAACTCCGAGGGCTCCACCCTGATGACCCTCGCCGACATGTCCGTCATCACCGCCGAGGTCAAGGTCGACGAGACCGATATCGTCAACATCGTCCTCGGCCAGACCGCAGACGTCACCGTCGATGCCCTGCCCGGCCGCACCTTCAAGGGCCACGTCACCGAGGTCGGCGACCAGGCACTCCTGCGCACCACCGGCATCGCAACCTCTCAGTCCACCACCGGCACAGAGGAGGCCAAGGACTTCAAGGTAGTCGTCACCCTCGACCAGACCGCCGACAACCACCTCGACGACCTTCGCCCAGGCCTCTCCACCACCGCCAAGATCACCGTCGCGCAAAAGCCCAACGCCCTCACCATCCCCATCCAGGCACTGGTCGAACGCGACCCCGCGGCGGAAAAAATCCTCGCCGACAACGCCGGCAAGCCCTCCACCACCGCATCCAGCTCAGACACTCCGGTCAAGCCCGTGCTCGCCCAGGGCGTATACATCCTCAGCTCTGCAAGCGGCAAACTTCGCGCGACCTTTGTCCCCGTAGCCACCGGCGTCACCGGCGCCACGGATATCGAAGTCCTCTCCGGCCTCAAGGAAGGCGACCAGATTGTCATCGGCCGCTATCAGATTCTTCGCACCCTCAAGAGCGGTACAGCCGTCAAAATAGACAACACCGCGCCCGTAACCACGGACACCTCAACCTCCTCGTAGTCTCGGAGCGGCAGCAGTCCCGCAGCAATACCGGAGAACCGGATGGCACCCGAAGCCCCCACAGCAGCCGAACTCTACCCCGCCTATCCGGCGGACCCGAACCTGACGGAAGGTCCCCGCTCCGGCGAGGTCATCGTCACCAGCAATCTCTGGAAGACCTACGAGATGGGCGACCAGGAGGTCAACGCCCTCTGCGGCGTCAACCTGCGTGTCCGCCACAACGAGTACGTCGCCATCATGGGTCCCTCAGGCTCCGGAAAATCCACGCTGATGAACCTCATCGGCTGCCTCGACTCGCCCACCCGCGGCCGCTACTGGCTCAACGGCCACGACGTCTCCGCGCTCAACGACGACGAGCTCGCCCGCATCCGCAACAAGGAAATCGGCTTCGTCTTCCAGACGTTCAACCTGCTGGCCCGCGCCACCGCGTTGCACAACGTCGAGCTGCCGCTCATCTACAACGGCACGCCCTCCGCGGAGCGCATAGCCCGCGCCAAGGAGGTCCTGGAGTCGGTCCACCTCGGGGCTCGCATGATGCACCGCCCCAACGAACTCTCCGGCGGCCAGCGCCAGCGCGTCGCCATCGCGCGCGCCCTGGTCAACCACCCCTCCATCATCCTGGCCGACGAGCCCACAGGAAACCTCGACTCCAAAACCGGCGACGAGATCATGGCCCTCTTCGACGACCTACACGCCCAGGGCAACACCATCGTCGTTGTCACCCATGAGCCCGACATCGCCGAGTTCGCCCACCGCATCGTTACCATCCGCGACGGCGCCATCTACTCCGACCACCCCTCCAGCCGCGTCACCGGCGCCCCCAAAGGCACCTCCAAACAAACCCACGCATAACTTCAGGCGCTTACTGGCAGTCTTTGGAACGATCGGGTAATCGGAAACCCGCGCCCACCCTGTTCCTGCGCGGAACCTCGATCCGCAAAGCAGCTGTGGACTTTCAGCATGAAAGCCGCGTCACCAACCGATAGGGGCTTGCTGAAGTAATAGCCCTGCATCTCATCGCACTCGCGTTCCCGCAGAAAAGACAGTTGCTCTTCCGTTTCCACACCTTCTGCAATTACAAGCAGATGAAGGCTCCTGGCCATGCTGACGATAGCAGTCGTGATGGCCGCGTCCTCAGAATCCACGGCAATATCGCGAACGAAGGAGCGGTCGATCTTGAGCTTATCCACCGGAAACCGCTTTAAGTAGCTAAGGCTCGAATAGCCAGTTCCGAAGTCATCAATGGCAAGCTGCAGGCCCATTTGCTTCAGCTCTTGAAGAGTCCCCAACGCCACATCCACATCCGACAGCAACAGACTCTCCGTCAATTCAAGCTCCAGGTACTCAGCGGATAGCCCGGTCTCCATCAGCACTCTTTGGATGACAGCAGGGAATCCTTCCTGGCGGAACTGTACCGCAGACACATTCACTGCCACGGTTACCGCCGCCAATCCATCGTCCTGCCATTTCTTCGCTTGCCCGCATGCGGTCTTGAGAACCCATTCACCGATGGGCACGATCAGTCCATTATTTTCTGCAATCGATATGAATTTGTCGGGAGGGATGAGACCCAACTCCGGGTGCTGCCAGCGAATCAGAGCTTCAAACCCGGTGATCCTTCCCGTCGCAATCTCAACCTGCGGCTGATATTCCAGGAAGAATTCTTCCATCTCAACCGCCAAACGAAGGTTCTTGTCCATCCTCAGACGTTCCTGAGCCTCTACATTCATCTCATCCGTAAAGAAACGCACCTTGTTGCGTCCATCGCCCTTGGCCCAATACATTGCCGCATCGGCATTCCTGATCAAGCTCTCGCTGTCAGTGCCATGCTCGGGGAATATGCTCACACCCATGCTGCAGCTTACGTTGAGCGATTGTCCCTGGATCACAAAGCTCTCGTTCAACTTAGCCATGATCCGCTCCGCCGCAATCGCTGCGCCGGCAGCGTCATTCGCGCTGTTCAACAACACGACGAATTCATCGCCGCCGACTCTGGCCACCGTATCCTGCTCCCGCAGGCAAGCCTGGATCCGCCTTGCGACCTCTCTCAGAAGATCATCACCAGCCGAATGACCAAAGGAATCATTGATCGCTTTGAACTGGTCGAGATCGATAAACATCACCGCGAGCTTTTCGCCTCTCCGGCGTGCATCAGCCAGCGCAACTTCCATCCGGTCCTGCAGCAGCGCCCGGTGCGGCAACTCCGTAAGCGCATCGTAATACGCCAGAAATTGAATCCGGTCCTCCGCGGCTTTGCGCTCGGTAATGTCGCGCATATACCAAATTCTGCCGCGATGTCGCCCATTTGCATCCACCAATGGCGCAGAGTATCGCTCAAAGACCTTCCCATTCTTCAATCTGAACTCGTCCGTGCTTTTTTCAGTCCGATTCGAGTTGAGATAGGTGATCCTCTCAACGAATGCTTCGGGGCCTTCCACCTTGTCCAGCATGTGTTGGCGAGTAAGACGAGCGTCACCGGTAGCCAAGAGCTCGTCTGGCATGCCAAAGCTGAGCCCAAACTGTTTGTTTGCCAGAACGATCTTATCGAGTTCGTCGACGACCAGGATTCCGTCCATAGTCGTCTCGGTCTGCGCCTCCAGAAGCGCAGTCTTGAACACCAGCGCTTCCTCGGCTTGTTTGCGCTCAGTAATGTCGCGCACAGTAGCCAGCAACATCGGCCGCCCACTCAGCGTTAACGTCGATAGACACACCTCAGCCGGAAATACTTCGCCGTTCTTGCGCTGGTGCAGCCACTCGAAACGCTCCTTGCCATTCCGAAAGGCAGACTCCATCCTCTCTTGGGCCGCTGTACCCGAGGGGGTGCCATCCAGCTGGTTCGCGGGTGACATTTCGTACGGAAGCGGCATCGCAGCGCCGGATGAATATCCAAACATCTGCCGCGCAGCCAAATTGCAGTCCACAACGCTGTTCTCGTCCACCAGCCAGCTCGCGTCGCCGGAGTCTTCAAACAACACGCGATACCTGTTCTTGCTGTCTTCCATCGCGGCTTCAGCGCGCTTCTGCTCGGTAATGTCTTCGGCCGTGCCTTCGTGTCGCACAACGTTGCCACGGCTATCGTACGAAGCGCGGAGACTCACTCTTACCCATTTCCTGCTGCCATCTTTCCGGTAAAGCTCCACTTCCTCGCCGCGCACAATGCCTTTCTCGCCGACGATCTGAGTCAGTTCAAGAAGTCTGCCTGGATTGACAAATAATTGCTGCGCAACATTCGACACCGCAGCGATGAGTTCTTCAGGAGAGCTATATCCATGCAATTCCGCCATCGCCTGGTTGATGCTAAGGGGCCGTCCGTCCGGCGTCGTCTGAAAGATCCCGACCGCTGCGTCGTTAAAGATGGCCCGATACTTCTCCACAGCTTCCCGAACCGCCTCCTCGGCCTGCTTCTGTTCGGTGATGTCTTCCGTCGTGCCTTCATGCAGCAGGATATTTCTGCTGGCGTCGCGGACCGCTCGGACACTGAGCCGCAACCACTTTCTGGAGCGGTCCCTGGTATAGACCTCGATTTCGACACCACACGCCGCGCCCTGTTCGGACACGATTTGAATGCACTGGGCCATCTGCGTGGGATCGACCACCAAAGGCTGGCCGGCAGTCTCCGCCAGCAATTGCTCCGGCGAATCGAACCCATGCATTCGCGCAAACGCAAGGTTGACATCGATGAGCCGTCCATCTCCTGCGGCCTGAAAAATCCCGATGACCGCATCCTCAAACATCCCGCGATACTTTTCCTCGGCCTGTCGGGTCGCTGCTTCCGCCTGCTTCCGCGCAGTAATGTCATACGCCGATACCAGCATGGATTCGATTCCCTGAAAGTCCAGCGAATGACAGACAATCTCGACGTCGATCAGTTCCCCACTCTTCCGGCGGTGCCTCCAGAATCCACGCTCCTGCAGCCCCGGAGTGCGACGCTCTATATCCGACAGCACCTCGGCAACATCCCCTTCCGGGCGAATCTCGAGTACCGTCTTTGCCAGAAATTCCTGCCGGCTAAACCCGTATTGCCGGATTGCCGCTTCGTTCACCGCAAGAAACCGAAGCGTGCCGGTGTCGAAAACCCACATGGGAATCGGGTTGCATTCGAACAGCAGCCGGTACTGCCCATCCGACTCGAGCGAAGAGATCTCCCGCTGCTTCTTGCCGGCGATCTCCCGCACAATAGTGGACACTCTCGTATCACAGACCCCGGAACTCTTCATCGGCAATTCCGCAAAATGTTTTAGGTCCTGCCGGTCATCGCTGGACGTCCATGGCGCGTCCTCGGCAATTCGTCCTTCGAATCGCCCTGCAATCAACTTCCGCGACGCTGGTGATGCCAGACTCATTCAATAACCCAATCGGCCGTTCTCACTCCGGGATGAATCCAACGCAGACACTCCGGGCTCGAACAACGCTCGCCCCATCCCAGACCGCGAGTATGTCCATAACCATCAGATTCCCAATATGGAAATCTAGAATCCCACCTTTGTCTCACCAAGCAATGTGACGTGGCTCACAGACGGGTGGTCACTGAAGGCGTGGTCGCTGAAGTGGTCCAGGAGGATCCCCTCCAGCCGCGTCACCAGCGCCCCCAAAGCCGCCTCCAAACCAACCCACACCGCACCCATCTTTCGCTTGTCATACCCCTTTCGCTTGTCATTCTGAGCATCGCGAACGGGGTCCCCGCCCAGCTTGCTGGGTGGGATTGGAAGAATCCCCGCATTTCGCCTTTGCCGCTGCCGTTTCCTGTCAGCGCTGAAAGCGCACCCCACACCAGCCTTGGGCCGACGCGAGTGGCGGCCGCGCCCCGGCAACTAGTGCTCGCTGGGAACACCAAGCCGTGAGTGCAAGCCCGGGTATCGTCGTCAAGAGGATTCCGGCGCGGCGCATCCCTCCCACCAAAGCCGTGCCCATCACCCGCGCGCAATCCGATCCAGCACGCCGCGTACCCCGCCGCCTGAGCCTGCCCCTACGGTCGCGTCCCCAGCTTATTGTCCCTAACTCCCACTGACAGCGGCGTCACCACCGGTGTCGCTGCTCCAATTACCTCAGCTAAACCAGACGGATAGCTGTACCAAACGTTTCCCGCCCCGTCGATAACAGGTCCCACTCCCGCACCCCCATCGAAGCCTGCCGAAGGTGACAAGGGAGCGCCTGAATTGGAAAACTCCGAAACGGTGTCAGCTGCCACCCAAACGTTGCCAGCTCCATCGATCGCTAAAGAACCTCCTTGGTAACTCAATCCTCCGCCGGTGAACCCGCCCGAAGGGGAGAGCGGAATACCGGAACTCGAGAGTTTGATGAGGGTGACAGGCGTAGCCACCACCGTGTTTAGTCCCCAAACATCTCCTGCGCTGTCGATCGCCAGACTCGTCGCATTGTTAACCCCTGCACTGGGATAGCTGGTTAGCGACCCCGTACTTGAGAGTTTTGACAGCCCATACCTATCCGCCACCCAGACACTTCCATAGGAATCGCTAGCGACTCCACCGCCGTAAAGAGACCCACCCGAATAGCCGCCCGAAGGGGAAATTACCGTCCCGGACGAGCTTAACTCTATTACGTCGTTTGTCCCAGGGAACCACACGTTTCCGGAAGCGTCGAAAACCATCCCAGTCTCACCCCGGATTGGGTAGCCACTCACAGGAGACAGAAGCGAACCGGCACTGGAAAGTACGACCACGCCGAAGGCCTGGGTCAACCAGGCGTTCCCCTCCGGGTCGATAGCAAAGTTACCAGTTGCTATCGGATAGCCCGTAGTCGGCGAAACATAGGCTCCGGAAGCGGCAAGCAGAAAAACGGCAGGAGTTCCCGAGCTTGCTGAACCTGAGATCCATATTTGGCCGGAGCCATCCACCGCAATGCCACCTATCCGCCAATCGAAGAAAAAGCTCAGCGTCACTCTCCACTCATCCGGGATATACGTCAGCCCTCCCGCAAACGGGGGATTGCCACCCACCAACCCATCAAGCGCCGCCACGTTAGCCGCCGGATTATGCGCAATGTTGATCGCTGCAGTTGCCGTATCTGTCGGCGTGGCTCCCGTCGTCCCGCCACTCAGCGCATAGCCAAACAACAGGCTGCATCCATTCGATGAGGCCGCTCCAGCGCCCGTGCATGACGCCAGCACATTCGCCAATGTATTGACGGTATCTGGCGACGCTCCGCTTGCGAAATTTGACGGGGGTTTGGCCAGCGCAACGCCCGTTCCCAACGGCTCCAGGTTTGCCACATTGGCAAACGCATTTGCAATACCCGTCTGCGCCAGCGCAGTCCCTGAACTCCCCACGTGCGTCGCATCCGTCGCAAACCCTGCGAACGCATACGCCGTCGCAATCGTCGACACCTCGTTCATCACCACATAGGGCACCGCCGCAAAGCTTCCGCCACTCGGGCATGATCCCAACGCCGCCAGTAGTCCGATCCCCGTGTTCGTCCCCGAACCGGTCGAGCCCCCAAGTGCATACAGATACACCTGGCTCCCCGGCGTGCAACCGTAGTTGCCAAGAAAGAAGCTGCCGTCCGCGCCTGTCAACGCATATGCGCCCACCGAATCCGACTTCCCCGTGCTCGACGCGCTCAGCAGCGACACGGACGCATTGCTGCTGGACGCCGCCAGTCCCGCACCGCCATATCCGGTCGTGCCTGCCGCGAACATATACACGTGCGCCCCGGCAAGCGCCATCTGGCTCGCTAATGCCCGGCCGTTCGGCACAATCACCTGCACCGTCGCCGTATTCGACAGATTGCCCGTATCGGTCACCGTCAACTTGACCGTGTACGTTCCCCACGCCGCATAGGTGTGTGTTGGACTCGCCACCGCTGCCGTAGTCCCGTCCCCAAAATCCCACGCGTACGTCAGCGTCTTCCCCTGCGGGCTGGACGAGCCACTCCCGCTGAAGCTCAGCGCAACGCCCTCGACTCCCGTATAAGGCCCTCCCGCACTCGCCACCGGCGGCAGGTTGACGACATACGCCGCGCTGGCCACCGCGCTATTGGTGTAGCCGCTCTCTACCGCAATCGCCTCGATCGTCTCCGAGTTCGCAACTGTGATCGCTCCGCTGTACAGCGTCGACCCGGTCGTGGGCGTCGTCCCATTCGTCGTGTAGTAAATGGTCGCGCCAGCCGTCCTATCGGTAATCGTCACCGTCTGCGCCGACGTATACGTTCCTGCGGCGATTGAGAAGGTCGGCGTCGCGGCCGGTACCTCAATCACAAACGCCGCGCTGGCCACTACGCTGCCGGAATACCCGCTGGCAAACGCGATCGCCTGCACCGTCTCCGAATTCGACACCGTGATCGCCCCGGTGTACAGCGTCGACGCAACCGACGGTACGCTCCCGTCTATCGTGTAGTAGATTCTTGCGCCCGCGGTCGTGCTCGTAATCGTCACGGTCTGCGCAGATGTATAAGTCCCCGCCGCTACTGAGAACACCGGCGTGGCCGCCAGCGCAATCGGCCCCCCACCCGCGGTTCCCGATGAACCCGCCACACCGGAACTGCAGCCAACCAACCCCACCACCACAGCCAAAGCACACACCACTCCCACAAACCAGGCCCGCATCCTACTCTCCTCGGAGACTCGCCCCAAGGCTATCACAGGCTACTCCTCACCTCGGTAAATATGGACCCCAGCCACACTGGAACGTCGCTCACAAATGACCGTGGGCATTTGCCGGCCGAGCTGACGCCTGATTTCTCAAACGGGCTACAGCCGCTTCAAATACGCCTTCGCCGCATCCATCTCCGGGAACAGCCGCTCCTCTGCCTGGAACGCCTTGGAGTGCACACATCGCCGCCCTGCCTTCACCCGCACCGGATGCTTCAGGTGCAGCATCTCGTGGTACAGCAGGTACTCGATGGCGCACCGCGGCGTATCCGCCCGGTCGAAGACGCGGCTCACCATGATCGTGTTGTGCGCCGCATCGTAGTGGCCCAGCATCCGCCGCGCGTGGTGCGCGCTCCAGGTCAGCGTGGGCCGTCCCAGCAGCCCGTGGAAGAACCGCACGTTCACGCTTTCGAAGACCTCGTCCAGGTCGTAGTAGTGTCCGCGCGCCGTCAGAATCGTCTTCCGCCCGCGCGTTTGGCGAATCTGCTCCGCCTGTCGCGCCACCGCCTCCGACGACACATGCTGCCGATAGCGATGCGAGTGCGTCCGCTCAATCGGCTTCTTGTACAGCTTGGCCAGCAGGATGTGCGCGATCGCGCGATGCACGGACTCCGGCGCCGGTTCCAGCAGGTCCGAAAGCCGCACCAGCAGCTTCCCCTCCCGCAACCGGATGGTCGTGTTCAGCGACGTGAACCGGCGGAAGCGAACGTCGAACGGAGGCATCGGCGCACGCGGCCGCAACTCGCGGTACTCCTGCTCAAAGACGTCAATAAGGGCGGTGGACACGCTGGAATCCAGATTAGCCGATCCGCCGGAGGAAAACGGACGGGCCGCAGCGGCAGGAGCGACCTGCCGCTTCAGCCAGTCGATCGCTCGCCCCACCGGAATCAGTTGGACGCAGGCCCCGTGGTCGCAGGAGCCGGCGGAGTTGCAGGCGTTGGCGCCGCCGGTGCAGCGGCTGGTCCAGGTTGCGCCGTCGGCTCGAAGTTCGGCACCGCCGGCAGAGCTTTCAGTGGATCCAGATGCGCCACGGCGCCAATCGGAATCTCCACCGCGCCCACGCGATCGGAGACCATGTCATGGATCGCCGTCCGCAAGTAGTACTGTCCCTTGACCGGCACACTGACCTCTTCGTGGAACGCCATGCCGCCCTCCAGCAATTTGGCATAGTCGTCCGGTGTTAGCGCTTTATACAGCCGATTGCTCGCCCAGATCAGCCGCTCACCATCCTTGTTGTACACAAACGTCCATACCTCGATGGCGCAATGCCGGTTGTTGTTGGCATCCTGCCGGCAAGTCACGGCGCGTGGATCCGGCACCAGGTCCACACCGTAAGCCTTGTACGGGCCTTCCACTTTGACCTGCGGGTTGGGATTGGTCTGGTTCGTGGCCAGCGGTGTGTCTCCCGGAGGCGCGTCCGAGGGGCGAATGCGCACCTTGAACAGGATCTCTGCCGGGTCCGGGCCGCCATGCATCATCGCCGTTGCCATCGTGGTCGGCTGTGCCAACGAAGTCGCAGCCAGCCCCGCCACCACCTTGCTGCGGTCGTTCGGGTCCACCGCATAGTACCCGTTCCGGTAGGCGAGTTTCACTCCCGGCTGGTCCACCTTCACCTTCACACTGCGGAACCGCTCATCCCACGTCGTGTTGGTCGGCGTATAGGTGAGCGTGTAGTAGTTAGAGCCGTTGTCGATGGCCTTCGCTACAGCCTTGGTCAGGTCGTTGGTGTTGATGAATGCCTGGCCGCCCGTGTCCTCTGCCATGGCCATCATCGTCTCGTGCTCCTGCGCCGTCTGCGTCAGGAATGCATTCTGCTCCGTCGCCGCTGCGGCCCCACTGTCGGATGTGATGGCCGCCGATGTACCGCTGGCAAAGTTCAGCGCCGGATCCACCTGCACACCGCGCACATCCACCGGATATACCGCGACCTGCGCCCGCGTCAGCAGGTTGTCCGTCGCGCGCACCTCTTCGTCGTTGCGCACCACGGAGTCGTTCGGGTCGGCCTCGTTCACGTTGGGTTCCACATCCAGCGGGAACCCTCCGGAGAACCAGATCACGTTCTTGCGCCCGGGAATACCCACCAGATATCGCGCCAACAGATCGAATGCGTGCAGAGTATATTGCTGCCGCATATCCTGCTCGAAGGAGGTCTGCATCGCCTCGAAACGGTTGATGTTGTCTACAATCTCCTGTGTGATCTCCCCCGGTACGGCCATCGGCGCATTCAACGAGTCGGAGAGCGTGCTATCGCCAATCGCACCGCCGTTGAATGGATCGGACAATATCTGCGATGCCTGCGGCGCCCCACCCTTCTTCACGTCCAGCGCGGCCTTCAATGCGTTCATGTCGGAGGTGAATCCCTGCAGCATGCTCAACTGCGTCGTCAGCCCGAAAATGGCAATACGCGTGCCCGGCGTTGCGTGGTTCAGGTAATCCGTCAACTGCTTGCGCGCCATGGGCTGTGCCGTCAGCGGCGTGTTCAGGTAGTCCAGCAGCAGCACGTTCACCGGGCCATTCGCCGGCGCCGGGGGCCGGTTGGAAAACAAGCCTGCGGGTAGCTTCGCCGGCGGCACAATCCTCACGCTGGTTGCGGCACTGTGTTCCTCAAAGTGCCGCACCATCTGCACCTTATTGTTCTCCGTCAACGAGAAGTCCGAGGGCTGCAACCCGTGGACCGCGTTGCCCTGGGAGTCCGTCACTACAACGTCAATCACCACCAGGTTGCTGTAGGTACGGATCGTCTGGATCGCAGCCGTGTCCGGCTGACCCACTCGTGCCTTGAGCGTTGGGTCCTGCTGCCCCGCTGCGGCAGCAGGGGCCTGGCCGGTGGCGGGCAACGCAAACAAGGCCGCGACAGACGCGGCCACAATAAACGATTGGAAGGAACGGAGTTGGGTATGGCGAAGCACGGAAACCCTCCTACAGCTATAACTCAAGAATACACTCCTATAAGACGCTGGAAGCCACTCTTTCGAGGCCGCGTGCCCGCAAACCGCAGGAACCCTCAGCCTTCCGGCTCCGGCTTTGGACCTGAGGCGCCGGTCTCGCCGCTCGACTGAGCCGCCGCTTCCACTGCGTGCGCAATGTGGCCCACCTGCAGCTTCACCAGCTCCGGCTGCGCAATCCGCGTCGGCCCCAGTACTGCAATCCGCGGCAGCGGCCCACGCACCATCGCCACCTCGTCGCAGGCATACAGCCGCGGACAGGCCTGGCAATCCTTGTAGATTTTGTCCGGCAGCGTCGTCCGGTCGGCCAGCCGAAACCCGAAGTGAAAGAAGAAGTCCGGGATGCGCGTAAACAGGCAAACCGAGACAACGCCCTGCAGATCGGCCTCCTCCAGCAGTGCCACCAGCAGCCGCCCGCCGGCTCCCTGCCCCTTGGCCTCCGGCTTCACCACAATCGACCGAACCTCCGCCAGGTGCGGTCCATACAGGTGCAGCGCGCCGCAACCCAGGAAGATGCCCGCCTCCGAATAGGCCACAAAGAAATCGCGCACGTTCTCGCAGATCTCGGCGTAGTTGCGGCGCAGCAACGTTCCATCGCCGGAGAGTGAGTTCACCAGTTCGAAGATGCTGACCGCGTCCTGAAGCTTTGCTTGACGCACCACAGCACCGCCAACACGCGAACGGGTCGATGCGGTGGACTCACTGGCGGCCATCAGGGAGGCTGAACTACTCATCTAGTTATTGTCCCCCAATCTGCGTTTTGCCGCAGCAACAGCTTCCGCCACACGCGCGCGCGCCGTACCTCCGACGACATCATGGCAATCCAGCGTCGCCTCCAGCGTGATGGCAGCGAAAAAGTCCTCTGCGAACGCGTCGGACAGCGTGCGCAGCTCCTCGAGCGTTAGATCGTTCAGTTCGCGTCCGGATTCAAGCCCTAGCCGCACCGCATTGCCCACAATCTCGTGCGCCTTGCGGAACGGCACGCCCTTGTTCGACAGATATGTCGCCGCCGCCATCGCGTTCAGGTAGCCCGTCGTCGCAGCCGCCTTCATGCGGTTAAAGTTGAACCGCAACGACCGCGTGAATGGCGGCAGAATGCTGAGAATCCCGGTCGCCGTTCCAGCGGCATCGAAGACCGGTTCCTGGCCCTCCTGCAGATCCTTGTTGTACGCCAGCGGCAGTCCCTTCATCAGCGTCGCCAGCGTCACCGACGCACCCAGCAGCCGCGCCGACTTGCCGCGAAGCAGCTCTGTGAAATCAGGATTCTTCTTCTGCGGCATCGCGCTCGACCCGGTGGAGAATGCCTCTGGCAGATCGAGGAAGCCGAACTCGGCAGTCGAGTAGAGCGTCAACTCCTCCGCGAACCGTGAGACGTGAACGCCGACCGTTGTCAAGCATTGCGTAAACTCCAGCAGAAAGTCGCGATCGCTTGTGGCATCCATGCTGTTCAGCGTCGGCCCGTCGAAGCCAAGCTCCCGCGCCGCAATGTTGCGATCCAACGCCAGCGTCGCTCCGGCAACGGCGCCTGAACCCAGCGGGCACAGATTCATTCGCTTGCGCGAGTCCGTGAGCCGGCTGATGTCGCGCTCGATCATGCTGACATACGCCAGCAGCCAGTGCGCCACCAGCACCGGCTCCGCGCGCTGCAGATGCGTATATGACGGCATCACCGCTTCGCTCGCTTGCACCGCAAGCTCAATCAGAGCGCTGCCCCATGCACGCAAACCCTTTACCGTCGTGTCGATGGCCTCTCGCACAAACAGTCGCATGTCCGTCGCAATCTGCTCGTTGCGGCTGCGGCCCGCGTGCAGCTTCAGCGCAAGCGGACCGATCACCTCCGTGAGCTGCAGCTCGACGTAGTGGTGGATGTCCTCCACCTCGGGATGGAGCGTTGGCAGATAGCCCGACGAACCCCCAACCATGCCAACGCCAGGCATCCGCTTGCGCAGCACTTCCCCCAGATAGTCGACATCGAGAAACTTCTGGACCTCTTCGAAGCCAATCTCCGGAACCCTGTCCAAACCGGCCAGCATCGTCTCCAACTCTTGCGGCGTCAGGATGCCGGCGGCCGCAATCGCCTTCGCGTGAGCCTTCGATGCGTCCAGTTCGTGGCGCAGCAGCAGCACGTCCACGCGGAAGGAGGCCTGCCACTGCTCAAACATGGGGTCCAGCGGCTCGCGGAAGCGGCCGGACCACATCTTGCCTCCCGCCGCTGCTTGCTGCTTCTCTTCGCTCACTGCAATCCTCTGCTTTCCTACGTCCGTTTGCGCGCCTGGATGCCGCGGTCGCGTGCATTCGACACGCGCTTTGCCCCGCCCAGCAGCATCAGCAGCAGCGCCTTCTGCGCGTGCATGCGGTTCTCCGCCTGGTCGAACACCACAGACTGCGGCCCATCCAGCACCGCGTCCGTCACCTCGGCGTTGCGATGCGCCGGCAGGCAGTGCATGAACACCGCATCCTGCTGCGCCCGCGCCATCAGCGCCTCGTTCACCTGGTAGGGCTTGAAGATGGGCGCGCGCTTGGTCGACTCGTGCTCAAATCCCATGCTGGTGCAAACATCGGTGTAAACGGCATCCGCGCCGGTCACAGCCTTCAGCGGGTCCTGCATCAGCGTGATGCTGCCGCCTGTCTGCTCGCTAATCTCGATGGCCTTGTGGATGATCTCCAGCTTCGGTGCGTAGCCCTTCGGCGTCGCCACCGTGCAGTGAACGCCCAGTTGCGCCGCCGTCAGCATCAGCGAGTGGCACACGTTGTTGCCATCGCCCACATAGGTAAAACGCAGCCCCTCCGCCGAGCCAAATCGCTCCTCCAGCGTGAAGAAGTCCGCAATCGCCTGGCAGGGATGCTCCAGGTCCGACAGCGCGTTGACCACCGGAATCTTCGAGCACGCCGCCATCTCCGTAATCGTGTCGTGCGAATAGGTGCGCAGCACCATCACGCTCATCCAGCGCTCGATATTGTGCGCCATGTCGGCCAGCGACTCGCGCTCGCCCAGCGGCGACTGCGTCTGGTCCACGAAGATCGCATTGCCGCCCAGCGTATTGATCGCCGCCTCGAACGTCAGCCGCGTACGCAGCGACGCCTTCTCAAAGAACAGCACCATCTGGCGCCCGTCCAGCGCGTGGCGGAAGTCGTCCGGATTGCTCTTGACCGCATGCGACAGCTCCATGATCGCGGCCATCTCCTCCACCGTCAGGTCGCCGATGGAACAAAAGTCGCGCCCGCACAGCCGCTTGGCCGCCTCGGAGAATGCGGTGTCGGACTGGATGCCGAGCGACGGGGTCTTCGCCGCGCGCGCCGGCTCCGGGGCGGGCTCCTGCTTCGGATTCATCACTAAAGTTTTGCTACCCATGGGAGTGTTCTCCTGCCGGCGTCTGGCCGGCCAATGCTGCACTGGTAAGGCTGGTAAGAATTCCATCGAGCGCCGCAATCGCAGTGTCCACATGCGCGCGCTCCAGGACGTAGGGAGGGAGAAACCGCAACACAGTCTCGCTGGTGCGGTTCAGAATGATATGGTGGGCCATCATCTCTGCCGCTGCCCTGGTCGCAAGCTCTGCCGAGTCCAGTTCAAGACCCAGCATCAGCCCCATGCCGCGCACCTCGGTCACACAATCGTGCCGCGTGCGCAGCCACTCAAGCTGCTCCTTGAAGTAGCCACCTACATCCTGGATATGCGCCAGTAGATCGCTCTGCTTCATGGTGTCTACAACGGCGATGGCCACCGCGCAGGCCAGCGGGCCGCCGCCGAACGTGGTGCCATGCATGCCCGGCGAAATCGCGCGCGAACCCTCTTCCGTGCACAACATCGCGCCCATCGGCAGGCCATTCGCAATCGGCTTGGCCAGTGTTGTAACGTCCGGCAGAATTCCGTAGTGCTGGTAGGCAAACCACTTCCCTGTGCGTCCCATGCCGGACTGGATCTCGTCCGCCAACAGCAGCGCACCGGTGGAGTCGCATAGCTCCCGCGCCGCTGCCATAAACTCCTGGCTCAGCGGATGAATGCCGCCCTCGCCCTGGACCGCTTCCACGCAGACGCCGCATACATCCGTAGAAAACTTTGCACGCAGATCGTCCACATCGTTGAAGCGCACAAACTCCACATCCGGCATCACCGGCGCAAACGGCTCGCGGTACTTCTCCTTGTGCGTCGTCGCCACCGATCCCATCGTCCGCCCATGGAAGCTGTGTTCCAGCGCCAGAAATCTGGTGCCGATGGTCTTCCCTTCCGCGCGCAACACGCCGGCGTGCGCGCGCGCCAGCTTCAGCGCCGCCTCCCAGGCCTCCGTGCCGGAGTTGCAGAAGAAGACGCGGTCCAGCCCGCTCATCTCCGTAAGCCGGACCGCAAGCTCTGCCGTGTGCTCATGGAAAAACAGATTCGACGTGTGCAGCAGGCGCTTGCTCTGCGCCACGATCGCCGCTTCGACCGCGGGATGCCCATAGCCCAGCGCGGACACGCCAATGCCGCTCAGCAGGTCCAGGTAGTCGTTGCCCTGCTCGTCGCGCAGAAACACGCCGGTGCCCCCGACAAACAGCACCGGGTTGCGCTCATACGTATGAAGTAGCAGCTTCTTTTCCGCTGCCTGGATCGTTCCTAATTTCATCTGATCGTCAATCATGCCACCATGACCTCCGTTCCGTCGTTGACCTTGGTCGTACAAAGGTCGGGTAATAAATGTGCTGCCTCGGCCGGCAAAATCCGTACGCGCTTCACGCCGTGCGTCAGCGCCTCGCGACAGGCATTCAGTTTGGGCAGCATGCCGCCGGAGACCACCATCTGCCGTTCCAACTCGGGAATCTGCGGCAGCGAGAGCCAGCGCATCACCTGGCCGTCCGCGCCCTTGACGCCGGGCACGTCCGTCAGAAATACCAGCGCATCGGCCTGGGTGCAGATCGCGCAGGCTGCTGCCATCTCGTCGGCATTGATGTTGTAGTACTCGCCGTCGAAGCCCAGCGCGATCGACGAGATCACCGGCACTGCATCCATCTTCCAGATTGCTTCGAGCCATAGCGGATCGGTGGCAACAATCTCGCCCACAAATCCCAGGTCCGGCACGGTCTTCTTCTTGCGCGCGCGAAAGACATTGCCATCGCCACCCGCCAGCCCCATCGCAGACTGCCCGTGCGTGCGCAGCGCCGCCACCAGCGACTTGTTCACGCGCCCGGCCAGCACCATCAACGCGGCATCGCGCGTCTCCGCATCGGTCACGCGCAGGCCGGAGATGAACTCGCTCTTCTTGCCCATCTGCGCCAGCGTCGCCGTCAACTGCTTGCCGCCACCGTGCACCAGCGCCACCTGGTTGCCATCGCGCACCAGCTCCGTGATGGCCTTGCCGCAGGCCTGCAGCAGCGCCTTGTCTTCAATGGAGGCGCCTCCCAGCTTCACCACGTATCTCACTTCAGGCCCTCCGATTCATCCCAGCCGCACATCACGTTCATGTTCTGCACCGCCTGGCCCGACGCGCCCTTCAGCAAATTGTCCAGGCACGACACCAGCACCAGCCGCTTGCCATCCTTGCCCAACTCAAATCCCAGATCGCAATAGTTCGTCCGCACCACGTGCTGAATCTGTGGCAGGTTTGGCGTGGCATGCACCCGCACCATCGGGCTCGTCGCATAAAAGCTGCGCAGGCACGCCTCAATCTGCTCCGGCTCGGCGCGCTCCGCCAGCCTCACGTAAATCGTCGACAGAATTCCGCGCGGAATCGGCAGCAGATGCGGCGTGAACTGAATCTGGTCCGAGGTCAGCCCAAGCTGCTCCAGCATCTCGCCCGTATGCCGATGCCCAAACACCGCATACGCCGACAGGTTGTCCGCCGCATACATAAAGTGCGTCTTCGCCGTTGCCGCCTTGCCCGCGCCGCTCACTCCAGACTTGGCATCGCACACTATCCCGTGGTCCACATCCACCAGCCCAGCGCGAAGCAGCGGCGCCAGCGCCAGAATGATCGAAGTCGCATAGCAGCCAGGATTGGCCACCAGGCGCGCCGTCGCAATCTCCTCCCGGTGCAGCTCCGGACTCCCAAATACGGCTTCCGTCTGCAGCGTCTCGGCAAGCGCGGGGGCTGCGTCGTGCAGCTTGTAGACGGCGCGGTTACGCTCGTCCTTGAGCCGCCAGGCCCCGCTCAGGTCAATCACCCGTACCCCATGCTCCAGCCAGCCAGGCACCCACTCGCGCGAGGTCTCATGCGGCAGCGCCAGAAACACAATCTCCGTGCCGCTGTCGCGAATCAGGTCCCAATGGAAGGCCAGCACTTCCGGCTGGCGCTTCCCGTTGCCCAGCGCCAGTTGCGGGTGCAGCTGCTCCAGCGGCACACGGCCCTGTGCGGCATCGTCGGCGACGCGGCCCAGAAACAGCGGCTTGGTCTCGGCGAGTCGCGGATGCGCCAACAGCAGCCGTGCCAGCTCCCCGCCCGCATATCCTCCCACCCCCGCCACAGCGGTGCGCACCGTGGTCCGCGGCTGCTTTCCGCGCGACTGTGCAGGTGCGTCCAATTCTGTACTCAACATTTCCATATCAGCCAACCAATTCTCTCAATCGTTTCCGTGTCTGCTGTTATTGTCCTCAATGCGGGATTAAGTCAGCCGATGTACTCTTCGATGCGGGCTTTGATCGTCCGCGCATGGCGCTCGTCCGGGCAGATGATCAATACCGTGTCGTCCCCGGCGATGGTGCCCACCACCTCCGGCCAGTCTTCGTAGTCGATTCCGGCGGCTACCGGCTGCGCGGCGCTGGTGGTCGTAATCAGCACCAACTGGTTCATCGCCTGGCGCACCTCAATGCCGAAGCTGCCCAGCACCTCGCGGATGCCCGGCAGGCTGTCCTCGTCGTCCTCCGGCACATTGCCCGGCAGCGCATACCCCGCCGGCCCCTTGGAAAGCCGAAGCTCGTGGATGTCCCGCGACAACGTGGCCTGGGTCACATGGAACCCGCGCCGCGCCAGCCGTCGGCGCAGCTCATCCTGGCTCGGGACGTTGGCATGGTTCAGTACGTCGCGAATTGCGGTATGGCGCTGCTGCTTCATTGAATGCCCTGCTCCTACATCTTTTGCAACGAAACCTGAAGGATCGGTCCTGTCTCCGATTACTGCTTGTCATTCTGAATGGCTCTTACTGCTTGTCAAGGCTCCGTTCAGAATCACTCCAATGAATCCACTCTTCGAACTCGCAAGTCCGCCGCAGGAATGCAATGCGCGCACTCCTGCATAAACATACATTATTAATGTATAAATATGCACGTGCCCCTGTCAAGCAGGCCGCAGCGTATTTCCTGCCCAATGCCAGGGTCGCCGCCTTCGTATTCTGAGAGATGGTGCGCCCGGAGAGATTCGAACTCCCGACCCTTTGGTTCGAAGCCAAATGCTCTATCCAGCTGAGCTACGGGCGCATACTGCGGACATTCTCCTCCGCGCAACCATCTTACAGCCCACCGTCGCGCTCTAAGCAACCGACGGCTGCACAGGCGCCGGCGGTGCAGCGTCTTCCACCTTCGGAATCAGCGCCACCGTCTCCACAATATCCAGCCCGGCCCGGCGCAACAACTGGTGGATCACCGCCCCGGTAAGCCGGCTGGCGTCATACTCCACACGTACTGTCTTCGCCGCTTCGTCAAACACCATGCGCCGCACACCATACACATCCCGCACCTTCGCCAGCGCCAGCACCGCCTGCTCGCTGGGCGCAGCTCCGTAGCGATAGAGAACATCAAGCTGAGTCATAGCTAGATTCTAGCAGCGGCCTACAGTTTGCCCAGGTAGTCCAAAATCTCCGGACTCGTCCACACCTGCGCCGACACAAACTTCCGCCGCAGCACGCCCTTTTCGTCGATCACATACGACTCCGGGATCTTCACCGTGCCATACATATGCTGCACCCGCAGCGAGGGATCGCGCACCGTCAGGAAGTCCACATGGTTCAGCATCAGAAACCGGCTGTACGTCGCCGCGTCCTCATCGTCGCTGATGGCGACCACCGCCACCTTCGGCAGCCGCTGCTGCATCTCGACCAGGCTGGGAACCTCTTCAATGCAGGGGATGCACCACGTGGCCCAGAAGTTCAGCACCACCACGCGTCCGCGCAACGGGTCCAGCGCAGCCGTCTGCACCCCGTCGCTCACGGTGAATCCTGGCGCGAGCGAGCCGATCCGCGCCGGATGGTCCCCCCGGTCGCAAGCCGTCGCCAGCAGGCCACACAGCACCAGCGTCACCAGCGAGAGCGTGCGCCTTCCTGCCGCGAATTGCGACCTGCCTCCGCAGCTCCGAACCGCCGAATTCCTGCTGACTCCCTGTTCGATCTCCGGCACGCATCGCTCCCGCTTCCTATAATACGAATCTGTGAGCGATACGCGAAAATCTGCGGCGGAGACTGGCGCTCCAGCGGAGCCTTCGGCCCCGAAGTTCCGGCTCTCCGTCATCGTCCCCGCCCGCAACGAAGCAGCCTGCCTGGAGACCTGCCTGGAGTCGCTCGTGGCCCAGTCCGAGCCCGGTTTCGCACTCGGCAAGCAGTGGGAGCTCATCGTCGTCGACGACGACTCCAGCGACGCCACCCCGCAGATTGCCCAGACCGCCGCACGCGACCGCGAGGGCGTCCTCGTCATGTCCGCCCCGCCGCTCGACCTGACCTCCCGCGGCGGATTTACCGGCAAGACCAACGCCTGCTGGGCCGGCGCGGAGAAGGCCCAGGGAGTCTGGCTGCTCTTCACCGACGCCGACACCATCCACCAGCCCGGCAACCTGTCCCGCTCCACGCACGAGGCGGAAAAGTATCGAGCGAAACTGCTCTCCTATTCGCCGCGCCAACTCGTCACAGGCTTCTGGCAGCGTGCGGTCATGCCGCTGGTCTTTGCGGAGCTCGCCCGCGCCTACCCGCCCAAACAGGTCAGCGATCCCTCCTCCCGCATCGCAGCGGCAAACGGCCAGTTCCTGCTCGTCGAGCGCGAGGCCTACTTCGCCGCCGGCGGCCACCGCCGCATCGGCACAGAGATTCTGGAGGATGTCGCGCTCGCCCAGGCCATCAAGCGCGCCAAATTCGGCATCCGCTTCCGCTACGCGCCGGAGGCCCTCTCCACCCGCATGTACCGCACCCTGCCGGAGATGATCGAGGGCTGGACCAAGAACCTCGCCCTGCTGTTCCCCAATGCCGTTCTCATGGCCGCAATGCAGGCGCTGCAATTCCTCCTCTTCTTCACCCTGCCGGCCCTGGCCCTCGGCATGCCGTTCCTCATGTCCTGGCAGCGCGGCGCCATCCTTCTGGTCTGGCTGCGGACCACCTGGGGCTTCTATTCCCGCGTCGCCCGCTCGCACTTCCCTGTCGCGGATATCGCCATCTCCATCCTCGGCGTGCCGCTGTTCGTCTGGCTGCTCATCCGCAGTTATCTTCACCATCGCGTCCATAAGTCGGTAGGCTGGAAGGGCAGAAGCTACACCACCGGCCGCTGAAGCGCGGTCATTGAGAGGGCGGCGTGCATCGAGTACCGCCGCCATCTCATCCAACATGTGTCTGGCTTGAATGGCTGTAGCACGACCGCAAACCAATGATCCTTCTCACTCGTAAAGCCGAATTCTCCTCCGCGCACTTCTACTGGAACGACGCCTGGTCGCTGGAGCAGAACCAGCGCGTCTTCGGCAAGTGCGCCAATCGCAACGGCCACGGGCACAACTACACGCTGGAGGTCACGGTCGAGGGTCAGGTCGACCCCATCTCTGGCTTCGTCGTCGACCTCAAGCAGTTGAAGGACATCCTGGAGCGCGAGGTAATCAGCGTCTACGACCACCGGCATCTCAACCTGGAGATCCCGGAGTTCGCCACACGCATCCCGACGACGGAGAACATCGCCATCTCCATTTGGCAGCGTCTCGACGGCAAGATCCCCAATGCCAAGCTCCACCGGGTCCGCGTGTATGAGATGCCCGACCTCTTCGCCGACTACTATGGTGAGCCATGATGCAGACCTCCCCATCCCGCAGCGCATCGCCCAGAGCGTATCTCTCGCGCCGCTACCGCCTCAGTGCCTCCCACCGCCTGCACTCCTCGGAGTACACCGCGGAGCAGAACCACGCCGTCTACGGCAAATGCAACAATCCCCACGGGCACGGCCACAACTATGTGGTCGAAGTCACCCTCGGAGGACCGGTTGACCCGGACACCGGCATGGTCTGCGACCTTGGCCAGCTCGATGCATTCGCGCAAACAAATTTGCTCGACCGCTTCGATGCCATGAACCTGAACACCCTCTCTGCGTTTCGCGATCTTGTTTCGACCACGGAAAACTTTACGATAGAGGTGTACCGGATCTTCCGGGGCTTTCCCGGCGCACAATTGTCCGCTGTCCGCATTGAAGAAACCAGCAATAATTCGTTTGAGTACACGGGGCCCACACCTCCCCTGAAAGGCTGAACCGGCATGAGCGCATCCACAGCTTCCGATCTGGTCACCCCAGCCTCCCTCACCACGCAGGAGCTCTACCGCGAACTGCTGGTCCGCATCGGCGAAGACCCCACCCGCGACGGCCTCATCGAGACGCCGGAGCGCGTGGAGAAGTCCATGGCATTCCTCACCCGCGGTTACGCCATGGACGCCAACTCCGTCATCCAGGATGCCCTCTTCGACGTCGACTACGACGAGATGGTCATCGTCAAGGACATCGAGTTCTTCTCCCTGTGCGAGCACCACATGCTACCCTTCTTCGGCAAAGCGCACGTCGCCTACGTCCCCAACGGCAAGGTCATCGGCCTCTCCAAGATCCCGCGCGTGGTCGATGTCTTTGCCCGCCGCCTGCAGGTGCAGGAGCGTCTCACCACGGAGATCGCCGACGCCATCTCCGCCGCCATCGACCCCCAGGGCGTCGCCGTCATCCTGGAAGCCCAGCACCTCTGCATGATGATGCGTGGCGTCGAAAAGCAAAGCTCCGCCACCGTCACCTCCGCCATGCGCGGCGTCTTCAAAACCCAACTCCAAACCCGCAACGAATTCCTCTCCCTCGTCCGCCGCAACGCACCTGGCCTCTAATTCACCGGCACCTTGACCGCAATGCGCTGCCCGACGCGGGAATGTATATCCAAATAGGTCTTGCGCATCATCGCGTTTGATCGGTTCAATCTGCGTCAATCGGTGTTAGGCATTTGTTTCAGCCGGCAACCGCGTAGTCTGGTAGACGATGAATGGTCTATTGGTATTGGATAAAGCTGCGGGCATGACCTCCCACGATGTCGTCGACATTGTCCGCCGCGCCACCGGCGAGCGCTCCGTCGGCCACCTCGGTACGCTCGACCCCATGGCAACCGGCGTACTCCCTCTGCTTCTGGGCAAATACACCCGGCTCGCGCAGTTCTTCGCCACCGCCGACAAATCCTACGAAGGATCTATCCGCTTCGGCTTCGCCACCGACACCTTCGACGCCGAGGGCACGCCCGCCGCCGACCCCCAGCCACTCACCCAATCTCTCGCCGAACTCCGCACGCTGGCAGTACCCTTCCACGGCGAAATGCTGCAAACCCCGCCCATCTTCTCCGCCAAAAAAATCGGCGGCGTCCCCGCCCACAAGCTCGCGCGCGCCGGCAAGCCCGTCGACGTCAAGCCCGCCCGCATCTTCATCCATCGCTTCGAGCTTTTCTGCCTCGACGGCCCATCCCCCACCGAAATGTCCGCCCGCTTCGAGATGCAGGTCTCCGCCGGCGGCTATGTCCGCTCCGTCGCCCACGAGCTCGGCCAGTTCGCCGGCTGCGGCGCACACCTCGCCACGCTCCGCCGCACCCAGGCCGGAGACTTCTCACTCGCGCAGGCCATCACCCTCGACGAACTCAAATCCCTTGCCAGCGACCCCGATGAAATCGAGCGCCGCCTCCCCCATCCCCGCACCCTGCTGCAGGAGATGCCCTCAGTCACCGTCGACGAGCAGATCGCCGGACGGCTCCGCAACGGCATGCAGGTCAACCTGCCCGACTTCTCCAACGCAGATATGGTCAAGGTATTCACCAGCCCCACAGAGCTGCTGGCCATCGCCAAACGCATCGCCGGCACCCTGATGCAGCCCATCGTCGTGCTCGGGTAGACGTCGCCCATCCGCCGCACACGCAAAGATCCCACCCTACGACTCCTTCGCGCAGGGTGGGATCTTTGCATTTCTCTTACCGCTTGACATTCTGAGCGAGGCCTACCGATGACCCCAGTCGTGGTGATCGTCATGGTCTTCGTGGTCCCAGTGGCCTTCATGGTAGTGCCAGCCGTCTGGATAGCGGTCATAGTGCGGGTGATTCCAATACGCACCCTCATACGGCGGACGCTGCCACACGCCTGGCGCCCATACATAGCGCCCACGGTCCACTCTCCAATAACCGTCGACCCAGGCATATCCAGGACCAGGCATCGCCGGCCGCGCCTCATACCGGAGCGGAGGCGGGGTTCGTCCGATGGTGACACTGATCTGCGCCATCGCAGGCGCAGTGCAGGCTGCAAAGGCGGAGAAGGCGAGTGCCACTGCAAGCAGCTTCGATTTCCAGTTTCTTCGTACGTTCAAAGTAGTCTCCTTCGACTTCATACCCATAGGATGCTTAAACCGCACGTCGCAAAGAAGTCGCGCGTCTATTTTTTCAGCAGCGGAACCAGCAACTGCATCACGTTGCGGGCCACAACGCCATTGCCCTTCGCCGTCGCATGCGTCCGGTCCGCCTGCATCATTCCCTGCACTCCGTATACATCCTTCAGCAGGAAGGGCAGCATCGGTACATGGTACTTCTGCGCTACCACAACATAGGTCTGGTTGAACTCCCGAATATAGTCCGGCCCATACTCAGGTGGCAGCGTAATGCCCGCCAACGCAACTTTGATGCCCGCGCCCTTCAGCGTCGTCACGATCTCATCCAGGTTCGCCCGCGTGTCCGCAATCGGCAGCCCACGCAGCCCGTCGTTCCCACCGAACTCCACCACCGTCACCGCCGGATGCATCGCCAACACCTCCGGCAGTCGTGCGACGCCATCTTTCGTGGTATCGCCGCTCACGCCTTCGTTGGCCACGTGGTAGTGGTAGTGCGCGCCATCCAGATCAGCCTGCAGATAGTCCGGGTAGCTCTGCCCCGGATCCGTGCCCAGCCCCGCCGTCAGGCTGTCGCCAAAACACACAATCGCGGGCCTCGCGTCGTTCGCCGCCGGCTTCACTACTGCTGGCATTGCGGGCGCCGCGGCGGGAGCGCTGGACACCGCCGGCTCCGGGTGCGAGTCCGGCGCGGGATTCGGCGGTCCACCCGTATGACAGCCGCCAAGCAGCAGCGCCAAACCCGCTAGAATCGAACCAGCATGAACTTTCCGCATGCTTCAACCGTATCAAACCTGGCACCTCGCGCCGCAGAGGGAGACGTCTACCTGTGAGTGAAACACCCGGCAACACGGAACCGATGATCCTGGTGCAAGGCCTGCACAAGTCCATTCGCAACGGGGCACGCACCGTCGACATTCTCCGCGGCCTGGACTTCAGCGTCCCCCGCGGCCAGTTCGTCGCCATCATGGGAGCCTCCGGCAGCGGCAAATCGACGCTCCTCGGCCTGCTCGCCGGTCTCGACACGCCCAGCTCCGGCAATGTCCACCTCAACGGCACCGCCATCAGCTACCTGCCGGAGGATAAACTCGCGCAGGTTCGCGGCAAGACCATCGGCTTCGTCTTCCAGTCCTACCAACTCATCCCCACACTCACCGCGCTGGAGAACGTCCTGCTGCCGCACGAACTCAACGCCGATTCCGACACCAATGGCCTGCCCCGCGCCCGCCAGTTGCTCGCCAGCGTCGGCCTAGCCGATCGCATGGACCACTATCCCGTCCAGCTCTCCGGCGGAGAGCAGCAGCGCGTTGCGCTCGCCCGCGCCTTCGTCCTGCGCCCGCCCATCGTGCTCGCAGACGAGCCCACTGGCAACCTCGACACCACTAACGGCGCCCACGTACTGCAGCTTCTCCTCGACCTCAATCGCAGCGAGGGCACCACCCTCGTCCTCGTCACCCACGACCCCCTGCTGGCCGGCTATTCCGACCGCCGCATCGTCCTCCGCGACGGCCTCATCATCTCCGACGAGCTCAACGGCGACCGCACCGTCCCAGCTCCCGCGGCGTTGGGCGTCTAGTCCATGGCCAGTTCCCTCACCTGGACCTCCGCCGCCAAGATCGCCTCCCGCGACATGCGTTCCTCGCGGGCCAAATTCCTGTTTGTGCTGCTTTCGGTTGCAATTGGAGTCGCCGCCCTTACCGGCGTCCGCGGCTTCTCCGCTTCCTTCCGCAGCGCGCTGCTGTTGCGCGCCCGCTCCATCATGGCCGCCGACCTGGCCGCCCGCAGCTTTCAGCAGCCCACGTCGAGCCAGCAGGCGGAGCTCGACGCCATCCGCGCCACCGGCGTCCAGACCACCACCGTCACCGAGACCATGTCCATGGCCTCCTCACCAAATTCTCCCGATCCCATTCTCGTCTCGATCAAGGCCGTCGACCCCGCGCTCTATCCCTTCTATGGTGAAGTCGAGCTCGCGCCCGCGCAGCCGCTCCAGTCCGCCCTCGGTCCCAACTCCGTCGCCGTGGGCGAGGACCTATTGCTCCGCCTCGGCCTCCACGTCGGCGACAACCTCAAGCTCGGCGGCCAGCTCTTTCGCATCGCCGCCACCGTCGTCAACGAGCCCGACCGCCTCTCCGGCAGCTTTGCCGCCGGCCCGCGCGTCTTCCTGTCGCGCGATGCTCTGCTCTCTACCGGCCTGCTGGCACCCGGCAACCACGCCAACGAGCGCTTCCTCTTCAAACTCCCGCCGCCCGCGGACGGTCGCCCCGTCTCCGATACGGCCGTAGCCGCGCTCAAGGCGCAACTCATCGCGCTACTCCCCGATGCGCAAATCACCGACTATCGCGAGACCAATCCCGGCGTCACCAGCAGTCTCGACGAGGCCACCAGCCTGCTCTCGCTCATGAGCCTGGTCGCACTCGTCCTGGGCGCGGTCGGCGTCGCCATGGCCATGCGCGCCCACCTGCAGCAGCGCCTGGACACCATCGCCATCATGAAGTCCATCGGTGCCCGCAGTTGGCAGATCATGAAGATCTACCTGCTGCAAACCCTGCTGCTGGGGCTCGCCGGAGGACTTCTCGGCGTCACACTCGGCGCCGCCGTTCAACTTGCCTTCCCCCTGGTATTGCCCAAGTCGATCAACGTCCCCACCGACTTCCACATCCAGCCGCGCGCCATCGCTGTAGGTCTGATGGCGGGCTCCCTCATCACGCTGCTCTTCACGCTGCCTCCGCTGCTGGATATCCGCAGCATCAGGCCCAGCCTCATCCTGCGCCGCGACACCGAGTCCGAAGGCCCACCGCAGACCGCCGGCATCTTCCAGCAAATCCTCGGGCGTCTGCCCTGGGTCCTGCTCGCCGCCGTTGTCACCTGGCTCAGTATCCACACCGCGCGTCGCCACTGGCCCGGCCACGCGCTCGCGCTCACGCTGGAGGCCGTCTGCGTCTTGGCCGCAGCAGCGTTCGGCCCCTGGCTGGTCATCAAGGCGCGCAAGAACCCGTGGCAGCTCGCGGCCTTTCTGCTCATCGTCGGCGGCATCGCCGCCATCGCCACCCTGCTGTCCGACGTCCCCCACGGCCCGGATGCGGCCGGCGTTGGAGAGGTCTTCTCCGTGGGACTCGTCCTGGTGCTGCTGGTTCTGCTAGGCGCATCTGCCGCGGTCCTGGCCGCGCTCAAGTTCCTGCTCAGCCGCACGCGCCTGCACCTGCCGTCCTCGCTGCGCCACGGCCTGGCCAATCTCTATCGCCCGGGCAATCCCTCCGCCGCGCTGCTCGCCGCCCTGGGCATGGGCATCATGCAGATCATGACTGTCTTCCTGGTCCAGCAGGCGGTCGTCAGCGAGCTCCGCCTCACCGCCTCGCCCAACATCCCCAACATCTATCTCATCGACATCTCCAACTCCGAGATAGACGGCCTGCGCAAGCTCCTCAAGTCCCTGCCCGGAATCACCGCCGAACCGGAGCTGCTGCCTGTCGTCACCACACGCATCGAAGGCATCAACGGAGTGCCCGCCGCCTCCATCAAGCTCAAGAACTTCCCCCGCCGCATGCTGCGCTCCACCCAGATCACCTGGTCCGACGCTCCGCCTGCCGGCACCACAGTCGTCGCCGGAGCCTGGTGGTCGCCCGACGAGGCCCGCCCGCAAGTCGCCATCTCGCAGCGCCAGGCAGACCGCCTCGGCGCCACCCTCGGCTCGACCATTACCTTCGCCGCGCAGGACACGCACATCGACGCCACCGTCGTCGCGCTCACCACCGCCAACGGCCAACACGCCTACTCCCGCGCCGACTACATCCTGCCCCACGCATCGCTCAACGGCCTGCCCGTCGTCTGGTATGGCGGCATTCACATCGACCCCGCCCAGGTCAGCCAGGTGCAGCGCGCGCTCTACCAGGCCTACCCCACCGTCACCATCATCAATGTGGCCCAGACCATTGAGACGGTGCGCGCCGTCGTGCTCCAGGTCTCATACGTCATCCAGTTCCTCGCAGCCTTCTCCATCTTCGCTGGCGTCGTCATCCTGGCATCCTCCATCGCGGGCACCAAGTACCGCCGCATCCGCGAGGTCGTCGTGCTCAAGACGCTCGGCGCCACCCGCGCCCGCATCGCCACCATCTTCTCCATCGAGTTCGCCGTGCTGGGCCTGGTCGCCGGCGCTGTGGGCATCGTCTTCGCCAACCTCATCGCCCAGTCCCTGCTGCACCAGATGAACGTCGCCTACAGCGCCCATTGGCTCTTGAATCTGGGCACTCTAGCCGGCGCCGCCGCACTCACCGTTGCCACCGGCTGGGTGGCCAGCCACCGCATCCTCGGCCAGAAGCCTCTCGAAGTCCTCCGCGAGGAGTAGCCAATTCGCCCCACTTAACTTCCGCCCGCCGGTTCGGGTATCATCCTCCTGCCGGATACATGGGTGGTTCCGTGTATTCGGCTTTTTCATCTCAGCCAAATTCGAGGTTTGAACCCATGTCAGTGCAGCGGAAGTTGGGCGTGCTCGCCATTGCGGCGAGCGTTGGTGCATTCGGATCGTTTCAGCAGCGCGCATTCGCGCAAGCGCCCGCCGGCCCCCCGGCCGCCACCGCCGGCGACTCCCCCGTAGCCCCGCCCAACACTGAGGCGATGCGCCTCAACGGCATCGCCAAGGACGCCGCGCGCCACTTCGGCTCCGACCCCAACGACCCCGGCCCGCTGGCCAAGGATCTCTCTCCCGCCATCAAGCCCGCAGCCATCTCCGCCGCCGTACACAAGGTCGCCGACTGGCAGCTCGCCCAATCCCAGCAGTACTTCACCGCCGTCGACGGCCGCATCTGGACCTGGGGCGCTCTCTACACCGGACTCATGGCCGCCTCCGAGTCCCTCGGCGACCCTAAATACGCCAACGCCATGCGCGACATGGGCAAAGCCACCAACTGGGCGCTCAGCCCCGGCGAATCCGACGCCAACCAGCTTGCCCTCGCTCAGGCCTACCTCGAGCTCTATCTCATCGACAAGCAGCCCGACGAACTCGCCCCCACCAAGGCCCGCATGGACGCAGTCCTCGCCGGCCCCCGCCCCGACCTCAACTCCGGCAAGCGCATCTCCTGGTGGTGGTGCGACGCCCTCTTCATGGCCCCGCCGGCCTGGGCACGCCTCTACGCCGCCACCGGCGACGCCAAATACCTGAGCTACCTCAACGAAGAGTGGGCCAAGACCTACACCCAGCTCTACGACCAGCAGGCCCACCTCTACGCCCGCGACGCCAGCTTCACCGAGAAGGCCGAAAAGAACGGCCAGAAGGTCTTCTGGTCGCGCGGCGAAGGCTGGGTGATGGCCGGCCTCGCCCGTACGCTCCAGTACCTGCCCAAGGACGATCCCGCCCGCGCCGGCTACGTCCTCCAGCTCCAGCAAATGGCCGTCGCCGCCGCCAAAATCCAAGGCAAAGACGGCCTCTGGCACGCCGGCCTGCTCGACCCCGACAGCTATCCGCCCGAGATCTCCGGCTCCGCCTTCATCACCTTCGGCATCGCCTGGGGCATCGACAACGGCATCCTCGACCGCAAGGTCTACACACCCGTCGTCACCAGGGCCTGGGCTGGAATGCTACAGCACATCTACGCGGACGGCCGCCTCGGCGACATCCAGCAGACCGGCGCCGCACCCTCCACCTTCAAACCGTCCGCCAGCTACAACTACGGCGTCGGCGGCTTCCTCCTCGCCGGCTCCGAACTCTACAAGATGTCCGAGACCAAAAGGAAGTAATCCATCACAGAGCGCGTTCGCGTCGTCCGAGCCCCCATGCGTACTGTCGCTCTCGAAGAGAACTTACTACCCGAATCTTTTCTCCGCGCCACCGGAGCCGACAGCCGCGCGCTCCCCCCGGCAAGAGCCAATCTCCAGCCCAAGCTCCTCGACATCGGTGCCATGGCATCGCCGCCATGGACGAGGCTCGTCGACTTCCAGGGCTCTCGCTCGCCTCCATGCCTAGGTGTTTAGTCCGGCATGGAGAGGGCGGTTGAGGGGAAGAGGCGGTGGAAGTTGGCAGTGGTGAGGGTAGCGAGGGCGGCGGGTGGTATGCCGCGGAGTTCGGCGAGCGCGGCGGCGGTGTGGACGACTAGGGCGGGCTCATTCCGCTGGCCGCGGAAGGAGACGGGTGCGAGGAATGGGGCGTCGGTTTCAACCAGGATACGGTCAGCCGGGGCGAAGGCGGCGGCCTCGCGGATGGACTTGGCGGCCGGGTAGGTGAGGTTGCCGGCGAAGGAGAGGTAAAAGCCGGCGTCGAGTGAGCGGCGAGCCTCGTCGAGACCGCCGGAAAAGCAATGCATGATGCCGGCGGGCGTGTTGCCGCGGGTTGCGGGTGTCCAATGTTCGGCGAGGAGGGCGAGGAGGTCGGCCCAGGCATCGGCGGGGCCGAATTTCTCCTTTGCGGCGGGCGTGGCGAGTTCGGAGGTGCGGCAGTGGATGAGGATCGGCTTCCGGGCCGTGGCGGCGATGCGGAGTTGCTCGACGAACGCGGTCTGCTGGATGTCCGGCGCAGGGTTGTCGACGTGGTAGTAGTCGAGGCCGATCTCGCCGATGGCGATGCATCTGACGCGCTGGCTGAGGGCGGCCAGCAAGGCAAGGGATTCGGGGGTGGCTTGGCGGGCTTCCTGGGGGTGGATGCCGGCGCTGGCGTAGATCTGTGGGAGGTCGGAGGAGTTGGTGGCCTCAGCGATGTCGAGCGCGTGGTGCATGAAGGCCGGGCCGTCGCCAATGCCGATGGCGAGGATGGTGCGGACACCGGCTGCGTGAGCGCGTGCGAGGACGCCAGGGAGCTCGTCTGCGGAGACCATGTCGAGGTGGGCGTGGGAGTCGATGAGGTGCATAGGGGCCAGGTACAGGGTACAAGGTTCGAGGGAACCGAAGACAGGAGCAGGGCAGGTTGCATTTGAGGTAGGATTGCGGGCATGAAAACTGTGACTCGGCGTGAGGTTTTTGCGGCTCTTCCTGCGCTTGCGGTGGTTGGGACGGGTGCGGCGGCTGGATTGAAGGCCCAAACTGCTGCGATCCCGGGCGGGGCAGACCCAGGCGGTAAGGCGACGGCTGCGCCTGCCGCTGGTACAGGGACGGTAGGGGCGGCGCGGGCGATTCCGTTCGACTCGATGCCGTTACGGACGGTGGCGAGCGGCGGGGAGACCTGGGACATTGCCCATGGAACGTTGGCGACAGGTGAGACGGTAAACCTGCACCAGTCGATGCAGGTGGTGGGGCAGGCGCCGCCTGCGTTGCATGTGATCCAGCACTCGGAGTTCATTTGCGTGCGGGAGGGAGAGTTGGAGTTTCAGCACGAGGTGGATGGGAAGATCGTGGCGGAGACGGCGGGGCCGGGCGGGGTGTTCTACGTCGCGTTTGGGACGAGGCATGCGATCAAGAATGTGGGGACGGTCCCGGCGAGGTATTTTGTAATCGCGATCGGCGGGGACGCGAAGTAGGAGCGGAGAGACTGTGAAGGGCTGGTTCAGGCATTCGTTATGGGGCGCAGTAACGGGCGCTCTTTACGTTGTGGCGGTTGCTCCAGTGAGCAGCCAGGAAGTAGCGCCCATCTCGCAGGTCGAGAGCGGGGCGACGACGGCGTGGAAGTATGAGCTGGTTTCCGTTCGTGAGGTGAAGGGTGATCCCAAGGCGGTGCGGTTGCAGGATTTGCCGGATGGGTTTTCGATGAAGGGTCTCCCGTTGGAGTCGGTGATTCCGGATGCGTATGGAGTCGACCGCGACCGGGTATCAGGCTGGCCGGGGTGGGCAGCGTTTGCGCGGTTCGATATCGAGGCTAGGATGGATGCGGAGACGGCCGAGGCGTTCCACACACTTCCGAAGCAACAGCAGGACCTGGCGCGACAACGGATGATGCAGTCGCTGCTGGTGGACCGCTTTGGGCTGAGGGTTCACCGAGCGACCGAAGTTCGCACGACGTATGAACTGGTCCTGGCGAAGGGTGGGCTCAAGATGAAGGAAGACAATCCGCCCACCGACAAGGATGGGGTGCAATGGCAGGAGGGAGTGCGGCCTTCGACCGATTGGTCCATCTCCGATGGGAAGATCAGCGGTCACGCGATGCCAATCTCGCTGCTGGCGGACCATTTGCAGGCCTGGGTTCATTCGACGATTGTGGATGAGACCGGCCTGACGGGGCGATACGATGTGGTTCTGCAATGGGACCCGAAGGACGAGCCAGAGCCGAACTCCACTGAGCCATCGATGTATGTGGCGCTGGATGAGCAGCTTGGTTTGCATTTGAAGCCGGTCAAGACCACGGTGGGGACGATCGTGATCGATCACCTGGAAATGCCGTCGGAGAATTAGCGGAGTTGGCCGGAATACTGCTGTCGGATGGTCTTGCGGTCAGGGTTCGTCAGGAGGCCGTCGCCTCTGCGAGTTTCTGGCATGATCGCTGGTGCTTTTCCAGGTCTGTCTTTGTCTTGTGTTGCCGCTCTTCCTTTTGCCGGGCGCGGTTGCGTATTGCTGGCTCGTTCAGCCCGAGCAGGATGTTGGGTGGGTCTGGTCTGACCGATGCTGCGGCTGCCTCTTCCAACTGCGTACAAATCTTGCACTGCATTTGCTTCACCTTCTTGAAGCCTACACCTTTCGGCTCTCTGTGAACGGCCAACGGACCGACACGGAAGAAGCCAAGGACGCGGTGGGCGGTGTAGGATTTTGCGCATGAATGGGATGAATCGACGGGATATGTGCGTGGCTCTTTCGAGCTTTGCGGCTTTGGCTGCGGTAGCGGCCGAGGCGGGTGGGCAGGAACCTGGGAAGCTCCCGGAGACGATGGCGGTACCCAAGCCGCCGGGGTCTGTGGGCGACCCGGTGCTGACGACGCCACATGCTTTTCGCTTTGAGGACCTGCCCGTGGTGAAGACAGCCAATGGCGAGACACGCGCGGTGATCCGCGGCGTGCTGCCGACGGGCGAGGCGGTGGAGATGCACGAGACGACACTGCTGCCGGGGCACATGCCGCATCCGCCACACCAGCACGAGCACTCGGAGTTCATGCTGATCCGGGAGGGGTCGATGGAGTTCGAAAACAACGGTGTGCCGCAACGCGCGGGGCCGGGTGGGGTGTTCTTCGCCACGTCGAACATTTTGCATGGGCTTAAGAACGTGGGGGACACGACGGCGAATTACTTCGTGATCGCGATCGGGCGGGAGGGGTAGGGGGAGTCAGTAGGGAGTCGTCAGTAGTCAGTAAAGGTAAGGCAAAGGCAACGACAACGGCAAATGCGGGGATTCTTCGCTTCGCTCAGAATGACAAGCGAGAGAAAAGAAGAGAAGAGAAGCAAATTCCCTTCGGGAATGACAAATGAAAGGCGGATGTGGGAGATTGGGAAATGCGATCTCTCCTCTCTGATGATTTACGTATAGGTACGCGGCGTTCGTTTTTGTGTGGGGCTTCGATTGCCGCGGCGGCTACGGTGTTTGCCGGGATGGGGGCGGCGGGCGAAGGAGTAGTGTCGGCTGCGGACCGCGAACGGATGCGGGCGCTGGCGGCGTGGACGGCGCTTACGTTCGATACGCCGAACCCGGTGCCCTATGGGGCCGATATCGTCGACAGCAAAAGCGGCGAGCGGTTGATGCAGGCTGCGAATGCAGTGGGGCCGGAGCATGATCCAAGCGCGCATGGGGAGATTCATGCGATTCGGCTGGCGTGCGCGAAGTTGAAGTCGGCCTCCCTTAGGGGGTACACGCTGTATACGACCTGCGAGCCGTGTCCGATGTGCATGGCGTGCGCGCTGTGGGCGGGTCTGGATCGCGTGGTGTATGGCGCGACGATCGCGGACGCGTCACGGTTTGGGCACCAGATTGAGATTCCCGCAGCCGAGGTGGCGCGGCGTGGCGATATGACGTGCGTTGTGGATGGGCCGGTTGAACACGAGGTTTGTCTCGCGCTGTTTACCGACCCGAGAATGCAGAAACAGTTGGATCGGTGGAAGGCCGGGCGGTAAATCTGGGCTCGCCTACCTCTTTAGCGCGCGGTGAATGCCCTAAATGAATAGAGGCGTTAGCTTCAGGCCTTCTCTTCAACCTTGAACCTAGTCCCTTGAACCTAGTACCTTGTCCGTATGGCATCCGACAACAGTTTCGACGTAGTCAGCAAAGTAGACCTCCAGGAAGTAAAGAACGCAATCGATCAGGCGTCCAAGGAAGTCCACACTCGCTTCGACCTCAAGGACTCCAAGTCCGACATCAAGCTCGAGGGCGAGGAGACCATCCAGCTCGCCAGCGCCAGCGAGTACACCCTCAAGGCCGTCACCGAGATCCTCTCGCAAAAGCTGGTCAAGCGCGGCATTTCCCTCAAGAACCTCGAATACGAGAAACTCGAGCCTGCGTCCAACTCCTCCGTCCGCCAGAAGATCAAGCTCAAGCAGGGCGTCAACTCCGACTCCGCCAAAAAGATCGTCGCCATGATCAAGGAGCTCAAGCTCAAGGCCAACGCCTCCATCCTGGGCGACACCGTCCGCGTCGTCTCCAAGGACAAGGACGCTCTCCAGACCATCATGGGCAAACTCCGCGCCGGCGACTTCGGTGTTGCCCTCCAGTTCACCAACTACCGCTGACCGAACCGTGCTGACGTGACGAACGTCACTCTCCGGACGTAACGCCAGCCGAATCAAACGTAAGACCTGCTACTCTAAAATGCGTGAGCACGCTCTCCATCGCGACCGCCAAAGAGGTCTTCGACCTCCTTCGAGAAGACCTCGCCGCCATCGAGCAGGAATTCATCCGCCAGTCAGCCTCTGAGGTCGATGTCATCACCGACATCGCCCAATACCTGATGGCCGGCGGCGGCAAACGCATCCGCCCATTGCTGTTGCTGCTCTCCGCCAAGGCTCTCGGCTGCACCAGTAACTCCCGCATCCGCCTCGGCGCGGTCGTGGAGATGCTCCACACCGCCACCCTCGTCCACGACGACATCATCGACGAGGCTGACATCCGCCGCGGCCGGCCCTCCTCCAACACCACCTGGGGCAACGCCAAGTGCGTCCTCGCCGGCGACTGGCTCTACATGCAGTCCTTCTCCAACGCCCTCGAAGAGCGCAACTTCCGCGTCCTCGACCTGCTGATCTCCCTCACCCAGCAGATGGTCGAGGGCGAACTCCTGCAGATGCAGAAGCTCGGCCACCTCATCAATGAAGAGGAGTACTTCGACCTCATCTACCGCAAGACAGCGTGCCTCTTCTCCGTCTCCATGCAACTCGGCGCCGCCATCGGGCCGCCCCAGGAGTTCGGCACCCCCGATGAGGTTGAAGCGACCCTTGGCGAGTACGGCCGCAACCTCGGCCTCGCCTTCCAGATCGTCGACGACGTCCTCGACCTCACCGCCACGGACAAGGTCCTCGGCAAACCCGTCGCCAGCGACTTGCGCGAGGGCAAGGCCACCCTCGCCGTCATCCACGCACTGGAGCGTGGCACCGGCGCTGACCGCGAAGCCATTCGCACCGTCCTCGCCGAGCGCAGCTTCAACACAGTCTCCCACCCGCAGATTCTCGAAATTCTGGAACGCCACGGCTCCATCGCCTACGCCATGGATACCGCCTGCGCCTACGCCGAAGCCGCCCGCCTCTC
>Ga0302202_10000689_pt1 | contig 43861 bp, 38 predicted proteins | sample II_Bog_N3_3_FD_194579 | JGI IMG/M metagenome (GOLD analysis project Ga0302202, IMG submission 194579) | Peat permafrost microbial communities from Stordalen Mire near Abisko, Sweden - II_Bog_N3_3 | ecosystem: Environmental > Terrestrial > Soil > Wetlands > Peat | place: Sweden: Abisko...
CGGCTGCGAAGCCGCATAGAAGAGCTGCACGTTGATGAGCGAGACCAGCATCGTGCCGCCGCAGATCAGGAGCGCGCGGCCGATCCTCAGCGCCACGTGGTCTTTGACGGCGCCGGGACGGAAACCGGCTGCCACCAGGGGAATCGTGTAGGCCGCCAGGGCGACCATGTTGCCCTGTGGGGCCGCGACCCCCTGAAGGGGATGCCCGAGCATGGGGTTATTGAGGAGCCAGTCGAGGTGGAGCAGATAGACGAGCCCGGTAACCACGATTCCAAGGACCGGCCAGTTGCGGATCCGCACCAGGAGCAATGCGGCGACGGCCAGGGCCACGAGCAGGCCGAATTGGAACCAGGCGACGTCCGCGATCGCAACGGCGGCCATTCCAAGGCCGAAGACAAGTCCCGTCATCAGCTCGCTTCCCATCTTTTCCGCAACGACAAGCTCCACGGCAAGTACCGCGACAAGAAGCCCGAGGCCCAAAAGTGTGGCGGAGACTACGGGCTGCGCGGAGAAGAAATGGAGACGCAGGGTCGCAAAAAACAGCAGGAAAAGGGCGCCACCGTAGAGGATCTGGGAGGTGTCGGGACGGGCCTGTCGCCAACGCCGTGACGCCGCGAAGAAGGCCGCCGCTGCCGCGTAGCCAATAAGGCACGAGACAAAGGACGGCAGTCCGGCAAACGGGAACGCGACGAGAAAAGCCAGCCCGACGCTCAGGGCCAGAACGCCGACCCGGGCGAGCCAGTACTCGCCAATCTGCACCTCGAGCTCGCCTCCGCCTTCCACGGGTGCCTCCTTGGCAACCGCGGGGGTTCCGCCGCTCAAGATCGACTCGGCTTCGGACTCCGCGAGGAGCCTGAAACCGAGATAGTTCTCCATGCGCAGCAACCGGGCCTCGATCATGCGCCGGTCGCGATCGGACTGGGAAATTGGCGCGGGGGGATTGCCGAACAGGCCGGCGGGTTGAGCATCGGCACGGTCGGAGCGCACGGACGAGGACGGAGGGGGTTCTTCCGCGTTCATTGTTGCCCTTCTCGATCAGTATCGGGGTTTTCCGAGACCCGCGCTATGCAGATCTTGTTGAAACGTGTGCGAATAATGGCGAACGCGCGCAGCCGATAACGGCGAAGCCGGGGCCCTTGGGCCCCGGCTTCGCGCAAGAATCAGGATCTAGGCGTCTACTTCCCCTGGATGCCCCCGTTGTGGCAATCCGTGCAGGTCAGGTCGCTGTCGTATTCGCCGCCGGGGTGCTTGAACTGAAGACCGGTCGGGGTCATCGAGGCCAGCTCGACGTCCTTTCCCTGGGCTATGATGGAATGGCATGACGTGCAGTCGCTCGCACGGACCGTTTCACCCGTAGCGGTCTTGTGTTTGTCATCATGGCACCTGAAGCAGCCGGGCCAGTCCTTGTGCCCGATATTGCTGGGGTAGATGCGCCAGTCGGCCTTGCGTTCCTTGAATATGCTCTGGGTGTAGATCCTCTGCACCTCGGTGATCGCTGCAGGCAGCTCCGGGCTGTCCTTGTACTTGGCCGTCAGGAACTCGGCGATCTTCTGCGGAGCCCCATCGGAGCTCGTGATGTCCTTCTGGAGCATCGCCTGGACGGCCGAGCGCTTGATGTTCGGAAGCTTGGTGCTCAGGGCTCCGTCCGTCATCGAGCGCTCCACCGCCTCATTCGCCGTCGGAAACACGTGGGCGGGGCGATTGTGGCAGTCGATGCAGTCCATCTCCCGGATGGAACCGGCCGGGGGCTCGCCCTTGAATTCCTCGTTTCTGTAGATGCGGCTGGTCCCGTCCTTTTTGTTCGTAACGCGCATCCACACGATGTCCTGGCGCTTCTCATCGGCGGCGTAGTACTCGACCAACGCATCGGGGCTCACATGCCAGTGGATCCCGCCCGCCGGGCTGCCCGGGTGGCCTGAATTCACGTGGAGGAGCATGCGAACGGTGTAGGGCGTGTTCTTCTTGTCGGAGAGGTAGTGGTCGAACGATACATCCACGTTGCCGTGGAACTTCTGCGGCCAGTGGCACTTCTCGCACGTATCGCGCGCCGGGCGAAGGTTCTTCACCGGGGTGTCGATTGGCTTGTGGTAGTTATTGAGGGTGAAGGCGATCAGCTGGTGGGTGCCGTTCAGCTTGGCCCGGACGGCTGCCGAGATCCCTGCGCCGACGTGGCAGTCCACGCAGGCCACGCGAGCATGCGCCCCGTGCTGGTAGGTCGTGAATTCCGGGTTCATTGCGCTGTGGCAGACGGCGCCGCAGAACTGGACGGACTCCGCGTACTGGTAGGTCTGGTAGCTGCCAAAGGCGGAAAGCATGATGAACCCAAGGGCGCCTACCGCGAAGACCGATAGGTAACGGCGCTGCGAGCGGTTGCTAAAATCGAGGCGCCACTTGTCGGGCACCGTCGCCGCATGCTTGATGGCCCAGCGGCGCTGCGCCCAGGCCCCGAAGAATGTCAGGACGATGCCGGTGATCAGGAATATCGGGGCTACGATGTACGTGAATATGCCGAGATACGGATTCCGATCGCCTTCGGTGAAGTCCATCCACACCAGCAGGGCAAATGAGAACAGGGAACCCAGGGCGACAACGGCCCCGATGGCGCTGATCCAGTTGTTGAAATGCGACTTCCGGGCAGGTTGCCGCGGTGTGTTTGCTGGGGTCGGGTCGGGCATGGCTTCGACGAGATAGGTGCTGTTTGAAAATTAAAAAGCCGACGTGAACATGTGAGCTCCCGTCGGCCGAGGTGAATTTAGCCGGAGGCGCGGTTTCAGGCCTTGAACTTGCGGATGAAGCCCACGAGATCCTTAACCTCGTCCGCAGAGAGATCGTCCTTGAAGGACTTCATCTTCTCCTTGCCGTTGTCTCCCTTGATGCCTTCCGTGATGGCCTTCGCCATCTCGTCGTCCTTCAGGCCGGCCTGCACCGAGGCATCGGTGTAATCCTTGATTTTCAGCTTTTTCCCGGTTTTCGTCTGCCCCTTGCCGTCGGAACCGTGGCAGGACGCGCAGGAGTTGTCCCAGTTGTCTGAAGCGGAAGCGGCATAGGCGCCACCCGCGATTAGGGCGGTCGCGGCGGCCGCGACGGCGATCTTCGTGATGATTTTCATTGGGATAAGGTATTCTGGCTACTGTTTTGCGCCATGACCAGCCGAGCGCAAGCCTCTAACAGGTAGGTCACAAACGCAACAATCTGTTCTCTTAAGAGAGCCTACCGATCCCGCTCCGAACTGTCGCTTCATCGGTTGTCCTCTTCTCCGCAAATCTTGCTGTCTGTGCGCGCGGCCTGGGACGAAGTTACGGGGCCTTCACGGAAGCGGCAAACCGGCTCCACCTCCTCGTGTTTCGAGGGGAAGACGGGCCCTTCAAGAACGGCTTGGGGAAAAAACACCCTGAGCAAACGGAGGCGACGGATGCGGCCTTGATGCGCAATTTCGCGCAGATTCGAAAGGGTCTATAATATACGCTAGTAGTGGAGCTTCACGGACCTAGCTATTTCGCCAAGACCTGCACAGCGTTAGGCAATAACTGCGCAGCGATAGCGCCAACGATCTGCCACAATCGGTCGAGATACTTGTCTATATATATGACCCGTGCCCTAGTGATAGCGGTAACGCCCTTCCCAAGTAACCGGGTCATCCCACCTACCCCAACCCCGATCCGTTAGCATTTGCGCAGAGTTGAACAGAATCTGCGGAGTCAATCACCCGAAAATTGCCGATACTACACCTACAAACATGAGCCCGAAACTACACTGGTCAAAGACCACCCTACTCTTCAGCGGACTCGCTGTGTGGGGCCTTCTCCTTGTCTCCTGCATTTCGGTGGACCGCACAGTTGTGGTCCCGCCCCACATCGCCGGAGCCAAGTACGTTGGCTCTAAGGCCTGTGCCCAATGCCATACCGACCAGACCGACCATTTCGGCGGTTCCACCCACAGCCGCCTCGCCCTGACCGGCGCCGACCCGAAGGTCGGTGACACCGGCTGCGAGAGCTGCCATGGTCCCGGCAGCATCCACATCGCCGCTGGCGGCGGTGCCGGCTCGATCATCAATCCCCGCAAGTCGCCCGAGACCTGCTTCCAGTGCCATCTGGAGAAGCGCGGCGAGATGAGCCTTCCCCACACCCACCCGGTGCTGGCCGGCAAGGTCAGCTGCGTGGATTGCCACGACGTCCACAAGGGCAACTCGGTTCGCGGCGGCGGCGCCGCCCTGGCTGCCTCCACGGAGACCTGCATTCGGTGCCACACCCAGCAGGCCGGTCCGTTCGTTTACCAGCACGGTGCAATCAGGGAGGAAGGCTGCACGGCCTGCCACAACCCGCACGGCTCGGTCAACGACAAGATGCTGGTCGCTAGGGACGCGAACCTCTGCCTCAGGTGCCACTTGGCCACCCTGAACCCTGGAGTCAACATCGGCGGATACAGCTCCGGTGGAGCCCACGGTAACGCGCTCGGCTCACGCCTCTCTGAAGGCGCCTGCTGGTCCGCTGGCTGCCATGAGGACGTACACGGATCCAACGTGAATGCCTCGCTCAGGCCCTAACCCTTATAGGAGACACACCCATGTACACCACCTCCTCACTTCTCCGCTGCGCCAGCCTGCTTTGTGCCGGCGCCGCTCTCGCGCTTCCGTCCATACGGCTCAACGCGGCCCCTGCCCCCACGGATACCGACGCCTTCCCGTCCTATGATAGCTATATCAAGATCTCCGGGGAGTCGCCGTTCATCACGGGCGATGGCGCGGCCTTCGCGCAACGCTCGGGCGTGCCCAGCACGACCGGCACCTATGGCATCGAGGACTTCCTCTACACGAAAGACCTCAACAAGGACTCCACGGTCAAGGTCAACGGACACGCCATGGACGGCAGCGAGGACTACCTCGGTGTCATCAACCTGAGCAACGACGACCTCGGCTCGGTCGAGCTCGGCTACAAGCGCTTCCGCACGTTCTACGACGGAGTCGGTGGGTTCTTCCCGCTGGCCGACACGTTCCAGCGGATGAGCCAGGAAAAGCTCCATGTGGATCGGGCGTCCTTCTGGTTCAACGCGAAGATTGCCAAGGCCGACGGCCCGACCTTCACCCTGAGCTACCACGATGAGTTCCGCACAGGCCGCAAGGACTCCTCGGAGTGGGCCCCGACCATCAACCCGGACTCGACCATCACCAAGGGCGCGCTCGTCGGCACGGCGGACCCCGCCAACACCCCCTACATTGCGCCCAACGTGATGCAGCTCAATGAGCACCACAACATCCTCGAGGGTTCCGTAACGGACACCTTCGGGAAGACGACCGAGACACTCAGGGCGACGCTCGATTGGGTGAATAACGAGGACGGACGCACCTACGTGAAGTACCCGGGATCCACCGTCCTTGTCGATCCGACCGTCACGGTCCTGGACGACAACGAGACGACCCAGTCGCATAGCTTCCGCGTCATCAATCAGACCGAGACCTCCTTCAACTCCCACATCGCCCTCGAGACGGGGCTCAGCTACTTCCACTTGGGCGGCGAGGACGGCGGCTATTGGATTTCGCCCTCGTACAACACGACCCTCAAGACGGTGTTTCCCACAGTCACGGCGGAGAGCATCTATGCGAACCCGAGCGTGGACGACTACGTGGGCAATGTCTTCCTGAAGTTCACGCCGACCGCAGACTGGCGCGCTGACATCGGCTTCCGTGACGAGTACAATGCGATCGCGGATAATGGCGGCTTCACCGCGGTTTCCCTGGCGACCACCGCCAAGAACACCTCGAGCCTCTACCAGACAACCAACCAGGACCTGACCTACTCGCACGAGACCGACCACGTGCAGACCCCGGAATTCACGGTCCAGTACACCGGCATCAGCCACCTGTGCATCTACGGCGAGGTTGATGACCGTTCCAACAAGGGCAACCAGCACTGGATCAACCCGTACGCGGCCGTCAGCACGACCGGCGCGGGAGTGGTCACCAACACGCCGACGCCTATCAGCAGTGTCTTCTTCCAGGACGCGAACCAGGACAACAAGGACGCCAAGTTGGGCGCAAACTGGAACCCGACCCAGATGTGGACCTTCCGCGCCGAGGTGTTCCGCAAGGACCACCAGAATCGCTTCATCGGCGCCAACGACTACGTGGGCACGGCGAGCTTCGGGGCCCTTTACGCCACGGGCTACACGTTCACGGGATTGACGTTTGACGTCATCTTCCGGCCGCTGCCCGAACTGTCCTTCAATACCCGCTACCAGGATCAGGACGGCCAGATGGCGGTCACCGCCAACACGGTCACCGGTGGTCAGGGTAACGAGAGTCCCTCGGGCAAGGCCACGATCAAGATGCTCAGCGAGTCGATCAACTGGAGCCCCTACAAGCAGATCTACGTGCAGGCCAACGTCAATGCGGTCTACAACACGATCCAGACGGCTTACCCGGTGGTCACCGTGAATGCCGCCAACTCGGTTGCTGTCCCGTTTGTCAATGCGGACAACAATTACATCACGGGAAGTGCCGTTGTGGGCTTCGTGGCCGACAAGGACACGGACATCCAGCTCCAGGGCTTCTGGGAGCGCGCGAACAACTACAACCCCCAGGTTGCGCTCGGCGGTCAGCCCTATGGGGCCGGCTTTGAGCTCTCCAGCTACACGGTTGGATTAAAGCACCGGTTCACCAATCGCATCTACGGCGACGCCAAGGTCGGCTACATGAAGAGCACCGACCAGACGACCGGCGGGTTCACCAACTACAACGGGCCGCTGGCCTACCTGTCCCTGACTTACGCTCTTTAATCGCCGCAAAACGTTGCGAGGTTTCGGGACCGGCCCCATTATAGGTGCCGGTCTCTTTTTTGCCCTTCTCCCATGCACCCGCAAAAGCCCCTGCTGCGCCCTTATGCCTGCCTGCCCCTGATGGCTCTCCTCCTTGGGCTGGCGGGGTGCAAGGACCGTGAGATCCGCACCTACCGAACCCCCAAGGAGGCGGAGGATGCCGTTGCGCAGGCCCCTGCTAGCCCGGTGGCTGCTCCGTCCGTGGCTCAAGCCCCTGAGCGGCCCCAGTGGCAGACCCCCGGATTGTGGAAGGAACAGCAGGCCACGGGGATGCGTTTTGCAAGCTTCACGGTCTCGGATGGGAACGGCGCCTCCGCCGACATCTCCATTGTCAATTTTGCGGGATCCGGGGGCGACGAATTGGCCAATGTGAACCGCTGGCGCAGCCAGGTTAAGCTCCCGCCCATAGGCGCAGAGGCCCTCCCGTCGCAGGTCGAGACCCTGTCGGCCGAGGCCGGGGATTTCTCGGTGGTGGATCTCAACGCGGACCAGGCCGAGGCCGGCAAGCCGCCCGCCCGTCTCCTGGGCGCCTGGCTCCATCGCAATGGCAAGGTCTGGTTCTTCAAGGTGATGGGGCCCGCGGAGCTCGTGGGCGCCCAGAAGGACACCTTTGTCCAGTTCCTGAGGTCCGTGAAATTCCCCGGGGCGGGGACGCCCTCCACCGGAGGCGGCGCGGCGGCGAACACGAATGACCTCCCGAAAGTGACCCCTGCCGGTCCCGACCTCTCCAACATGCCCACCAACCCCACCCTATCGGCGGAGGCCACGCTGAAGGCAGCCAGCGGGTCGATCCTGCTCTGGAACGCCCCCCCAGCCTGGACCGTCAAGGCAGCCAGCAGCATGCGCAAAGGGAGCTACGCACTCGGCGCAGGCGGCGCCGTGGACCTTTCCATCACGGCGTTTCCGGGCGACGTGGGCGGGCCCATAGCGAACGTCAACCGCTGGCTGGGTCAGGTCGGACTACCTCCCATCGAGGAGGCCGCCCTTCCCCAGTATACAAGCCACATGGAAGCCAACGGGCTCGTCTTCTTCATCGCTGACACCGGCTCAAAGGAGCCTTCCAACCCCCAGAGGATCCTGGCCGCCGTGGTATTCTGGCAGGGCAACTCATGGTTCTTCAAGATGACGGGGCCGACCGAGCTTGTGGCCCAAGAGAGGCCAGGCTTCCTCGAGTTCTTGCACACCGTCCACACGCCATGAAGGAGCTTGGAAAACGCGTCCTGGGATTCTTCAACTCCCTGCGGCTCACCGTTGCGCTGCTGATCCTTTCCATCCTGCTGATCTTCGCGGCCACCCTGGACCAGGTGCACCTTGGGGTGTGGGGGGTGCAGGAGAAGTATTTCAGGTCATTCTTCATTTTCGCGAAGATGAGGGGTTTGGATTTTTCCATCCCGATCTTTCCAGGCGGATACCTTCTGGCTGCCCTCCTCCTGCCGAACCTCCTTGTGGCGCATTTTCTGCGCTTCAGGTGGTCCTTGAGCAAGAGCGGCATCTGGCTCACCCATATCGGACTGATTCTCCTGTTGGTTGGGCAGGGTCTCTCCGGGCTCCTCCAGAAGGACAACCAGATCCGGGTGGATGTGGGCCAGACCCGTCGCTACAGCGAGAGTTTCCGGGAGACCGAGCTCGCCGTGATCGAGGTGACGCGTCCCGACTACGACGATGTGGTGGCCATTCCTGTCTCGAAGCTCGAGGGAAAGGAGTCGGTGCAACACCCGATGCTGCCCTTCCGGATCAGGCCTGTGGCCTACTATCCCAACGCCCAGATCAGGCCTCGCAGCCAGATGCCTTCGCCCTTGCCGTCGCTTGCGACCGCCGGGGTCGGACCCGAGATCGCCGTGGAGCCCGCTCCGGTGACCTACAAGCCCGATGAGATGAACTTTCCCACGGCCTACGTGGAACTCCTCGCCCCCGATGCGAGCCTGGGGACGTTCCTGGTGTCCGCCATGATTGTCGAACCCCAGGAAGTGACCTACCAGGGCCGTACCTGGCACCTGATCCTCCGCGCCGAGAGAGATTATTTCCCGTTCACCCTCACGCTGAAGAAATTCACGCACGACATCTACCCCGGCACCGATATCCCGAAGGACTTTGCGAGCACGATCCAGCTTAAGAGCGACGACAAGCGTGACGACCGCGAGGTCCGCATATTCATGAACAATCCCCTGCGTTACGGCGGGCGGGCGTTCTACCAGGCGGGCTATGCCAACAACGACCGCACCTCGGTCCTGCAGGTTGTGAGCAATCCGAGCTGGCTTATCCCCTACGTGTCGTGCGCCCTGATTGCCCTCGGGCTCATGATCGAATTTGGGATGCACCTGATCGGTTTTTTCAGGCGCCGCACGGCGCAGGCGCGAAACACCACCTGAGCCATGAAAAAAAGATTCTCACTCGTGGTCTCGGCCATCTTGGTTCTCTGGGTCGGCTCCACGCTGCTCCCCACCGCAAACCCCGGAAGCTTTGAGCTGTCGTCGCTGGGGCGCATTCCCGTCCTGGCGGACGGGCGCCTGAAGCCCATCGACACGATCGCGCGCACGGGGCTCCTGATGATCCAGGGCCGCCAGAGGGTCGAGGCTCCCGGCGGCGGCACGGTGGAACCCGTTGCGTGGCTCCTGGACGTCTTCTACCGGCCGGAACTCGCCGACACCTACCCGGTCTTCCGGATTGACCATCCCGATGCCCTTTCGATCTTCGGGCTCGGGTCCGGAGATGGGAAGACGGGTGTCCGCTTCTCCTTTGTGCAGCTGCAGCCCAAGCTGGCCGAACTCGACCGCCAGGCCGACTTGGCCACCCCGGTCGAGTCCGCCCTGCGAACGCCCTTCCAGCGCTCCGTGGTCGAACTCCGCGAGCACGTGGCGTACTACGCGCGGCTCAAGTACTCCGCCGAGCCCCCCGGCAACGATGATTTCTATGCCGAGACGGGCGATCCCGCGCGCCTCGGAGCCGATCAGGCGGCGCTCCAGTCGATGCGCGACTACAGCTTCCTAAGAATGGTCCCCCCGGCCCGCGCTGGCGGCCGGCCGGACGAATGGAAGAATGTGGGGCAGGCCCTGCTTGAGGCCGCGGAGGCAGGCCCGGCCGGAGAGGCCGCCCTATCGCGGGCACGGTTCTATGCCGGGCTCGGCAAGGCATGGCGTGATCAGGACGCCCCGTCCTTTAACACGCAGGTGGCCGCCTACAGGGCGGACCTTACGGCCCATTTTGGGGCAGCGACGCGCAAGAGCGCATGGGAGGCCTACTTCAACAAGGTGGATCCCTTTACGACGAGCATGGAGCTCTACGTCCTGGCCTTCCTGCTTGCAGCGGCATCCTGGCTAAAGTGGCCCGACAAACTCGGACAAAGCGCGCTGCGCGCAATGGACGTGGGGTTTGTCCTGGCCACGGCGGGAATCATCGTGCGCATGTGGCTTGAGGACAGGCCCCCGGTGACCAACCTCTATTCCTCGGCGCTGTTCATCGGATGGGGCTCGGTGGGCCTGTGCCTGATCCTTGAGCGGTTCAACCGGAACGCGGTGGCGAGTGCCGCCGGCGGGATGATCGGGTTCAGCACGCTGATCATCGCCCACCACCTCTCCCTAAGTGGGGACACGATGGAGATGATGAGGGCCGTCCTCGATTCAAACTTCTGGCTCTCGACCCATGTGGTGACCGTGACGACCGGTTACGCGGCGACGTTCCTGGCGGGCTTCCTGGCGATCGTCTACATCCTGCGCGGCGTCCTCACCCGCTCGCTCGACCCGCGCACCGCGGAGTCCCTCTCCCGCATGGTCTACGGCATCGTGTGCTTCGCCACCTTCTTCAGCTTCATCGGAACCGTTCTCGGCGGGATTTGGGCGGACCAGTCCTGGGGCAGATTCTGGGGCTGGGACCCCAAAGAGAACGGGGCCTTGATCATCGTCCTCTGGAATGCCGTGATCCTGCATTGCCGCTGGGCGGGGCTCATTAGGCAGCGCGGCCTGATGGCCCTGGCGGTGTTTGGCAATATCGTGACCTCCTGGAGCTGGTTTGGGACCAACATGCTGGGCGTCGGGCTCCACAGCTACGGCTTCACCGATGCGGCTTTCTACGGACTGATCACCTTCGTCGCGAGCCAGTTGCTGCTGATCGCCCTCGTGCTCCTGCCCCGCGACAAGTGGCGCTCACGGGCCAATGGCCTCGCGTGATCGCCCCCCGGGCGTCGTTCGCTTAAGCAGCCAACAGATGCGGGGGGAATCGCAATCCATGCGGAGCAGCTCCTGCAAATGAGTCGTAACATCTAGGAAGAAAGGAGGGCAGACATGCCTACCATCAAGATACAAGTCGATCACGAGGAGTTGGCCGCCATACAACGGCGAGCTGACGCACAAGGGATCAAGGTCCAGGACCTGGTCTACGGCGCTCTCAATTGCATGATGAGCCACAGCGCGGAGTCGTACTGCATCGGCCGGGTCGCACAGGCGATCCGCGAGAAGGGCAATGACCTACCCGCCTGGAGCGACAGCGCTCGGTCAGTGGGCATCTACGAGAGCAAGAAGGACATCTCGGAGGAAAAAGGTCCGCGCTCGCTCGACTAATGGGAAAGGCCCGGCAGCACCTCGGGTGCGTGTCGGGCTCCAGCCGGCGGGACGAACCCATGCCCTCCCGGGTTTCTCTGTGTCCCCCTCTCCCGGCGCCCTCTTCGCACGCTTGCAGTAGCAAAAGAAACTCCGTCCGGACCGGAGCTACTGGGATACTCCAAGAGGGTGATTTACGCTGGCTCGCTGTGCACACCTGCATTACTAATTCAGCATGACCGTGGACTCCCGCAAGAACCGTTCTCGTGAGGTTGTCGAGCACCTGCGACGATCGCAGATCTACCGTCATTATGAACGCGCATTTCGTGATACAACGGGTTTACCGATAGCGCTCAGGCCCCTGGAATCCTTCAACCTGCCGCACCACGGCGATCCCAAGGAGAATCCGTTCTGCGCGATCATGGCGCAAACGAACCACAGCTGCTCGGCCTGCATCCAGCTTCAGGAGAAGCTCGAGGAAGAGGCGCATTTTGAGGCGAAGACGCTCCGGTGTTTTGCCGGCTTCTGCGACTCGGCCGTCCCGGTGAGGGTCGGCGAGAACGTGATCGCCTTCCTCCAGACAGGTCAAATCCTGACGATTGAGCCCAATGCGAAGCAGTTTTCGGAAATTGCCCAGGCGCTCCTTAAGTTCGGGGTCCAGGTGGACCTCAAGAGGGTTGAGGAGGCTTATTTCCAGAGCCGTGTCGTGAGTGAGAAGCAGTACGAGTCGATCGTGAACCTGCTGCAGATCTTCGCCCAGCACCTGGCGCTCCTGAGCCGGCAGGTCATGATGAAGAAGGAGACCGCCGAGTCGCCCGTCATCGGGCGGGCGCGTGCGTTCATTGAGGACCGCCACTCGGAGCCCCTGTCCCTGGAGGATGTGGCCAAGGAGGTGAACATCAGCGCCTATTACTTTAGCCGCGTGTTCCGGAAGTCGATCGGGATGACGTTCACCGAGTACCTGGCGCGCCTGCGCGTGGAGAAGGTGAAACAGCTGCTCATCAATCCCAACAAGCGCGTGAGCGAGGCGGCCTTTGAGGCCGGATTCCAGTCTCTTTCGCAATTCAACCGTGTGTTCCTGCGGGTGGCCGGGGAATCGCCGTCGTTCTACCGCGAGCGCCTGGGGCGGGCGTCAGCCTAGGCTCCCCTGCCCCCTCTTGGGTGAGCGAGCCCCCTGGGGCAACGCGGGCTCCCAAGTGGAGCGCTTCCTCCTTGCCCCCAAGGTGGCCTCGCGCGATCACCCATTTGATTGGCCCTTCCGGCCGAATCACTAGTATTGGGGGCAATGAACCGATCGCCGTTTTTTAGGTTCCTGGGACTGTGCCGGCCGCATGCCGCGAAGATCGTGCTCGGCGTGGCGCTTATTCTCCTGGCGACCTTCCTTACGTTGCCCGCGCCGTGGATACTTAAAATTATAATAGACAAGGCGCTGCCAAGTAAGGACCTTCACCTTCTCGCCCAGCTCCTCGCCGTCTTCACCGTTCTTTTTCTGCTTCGGGCCTGGCTCACCATGGTGCGCAACCGCGTGCTCCAGAATGCGGCAATGCGACTGGTCTGCGACCTGCGCATCCGGCTCTTCGCCCACCTGCAGACGCTCTCCCTTCGGTACTTTGACGACAACCACACCGGAGAAACCGTGTCCCGCGTGAGCCAGGACACCGGGGAGGTCTACACGCTCACGAACGGCTTTCTGATAAATCTGATTGCCGACTCCGTCACGATTGTGGTCGTCGTCGGTTTCCTCTTCTACGTGGACTGGAAGCTGGCCACGGCGACATGCGCGGTCATGCCGCTCTTCGTCATCAACTACCTCTACAACCGGAGGCGCATGCGCGAGGAGAGCCGCAAGCACCGGCAGAACTGGGACAAGGTCATGGGCTTCCTTCACGAGAAGGTCTCGAGTGCCCGCGTCATCAAGTCCTTCGTCCGCGAACAGGGCGAGATCAGCACCTTCACAAGCGGCATAAACGAGGATTTCTTCAATTATTCGCGCATCGTGATGCGCAACACGAAGCTCGCGGTCGTTGCCGACCTGCTGGGCTCGGTTGGGGCGCTGATCGTGCTGGGCTACGGCGGATGGCTCGTCGTCAAGGGGGAGATGGGCGTCGGCACCCTGGTGGCCTTCAATGCCTACATCGCCTATGTGTTCCCGCCGATCGTCCGTTTCGTCGACCTGGCAACCATATTCCAGAGGGCGATCACGGGGCTTGAGAACGTATTTAAGCTTCTCGACACCAAGCCCGAGGTCGCCGACATCGAGTCGGCGATCCCCCTTCCCCCGCTCAAGGGGGACGTGGAGTTCAGGAATGTGAGCTTCGACTATGCCATGGAGGCTGCGAGCCCGCGCGGGCCCCGGACGCTTAGGAATGTCAACTTCAGCATCAAGGCCGGAGAAATAGCGGCCATCGTGGGTCCGAGCGGATCGGGCAAGAGCACCATCATCAACCTCCTCGCGCGGTTCTATGACCCGGCCAGTGGCGCGGTCCTGGTTGACGGCTATGACCTGAGGACAGCCGTGGCCGATTCATTTCGCAGGCAGATTGGCATCGTCCTGCAGGAGAATATTCTCTTCTCGGGGACGCTTGAGGACAATCTGAAGTACGGGAAACCGGAGGCTACACGCGGGGAGATCATCGAGGCGGCAAAGACCGCCAATGCCCACGACTTCATCATCGCCCTTCCTGACGGCTACAGCACCGTCGTGGGAGAGCGCGGCGCCCAGCTTTCGGGAGGCCAGCGCCAACGAATCGCCATCGCCCGAGCGATCCTCAAAAACCCAAGGATACTGATCTTTGACGAGGCCACGAGCGCGTTGGACCTTGCCTCAGAGCGGCTTATTCAGGAGGCGATGGAGCGCGTCATGCAGGGACGCACGACCTTCATCATCGCGCACAGGCTCTCGACGATCCAGAAGGCGAGCCGGATCCTCGTCATGGACCAGGGAAGACTCGCCGAGCAGGGCACCCACGCCGAACTCCTGGCGCTGGAAGGTCTCTACGCCCGGCTGCACGCCTTGCAGTTCAAGGAACCCGCGTAGAAAACGGCATCAGACAAGCTTGGCGTCGAGCGTGATTTCCGCACGAAGCACCCGTGATACGGGGCAATTGGCCTTTGCGCCCGCGGCGACCTCGGCAAATTTTTCCGCCGTGATGCCGGGGACGCTAGCCGTGGTCGTCAGGTGGATCGCTGATATTGTCCAGCTGGTCTTTGGGTTGTTCTCGAGGGTGAGCGCCGCCTTCGTGCTCAGCGTGCCGGCAACAAAGCCCGCCTGCTCCAGGGCCGCTGAGAGGGCCATCGTGAAGCAACCGGCGTGCGCCGCCGCAATGAGCTCCTCGGGATTCGTGCCAACCCCGTTCTCAAAGCGAGTGGCGAATGAGTACGGGGTTTCCTTCAGCACGGTGCTGTCGGTCGTGAGTGCTCCATTCCCGGATTTAAGGTTTCCGTGCCAGACAGCAGAGGCGTTTCGTTTCATAGAGGATAAGCAAACGAGGATTTAGGCCGTTCGCAAGCGGAGCAGGATGTTGCGGGTGCCTTGACCTGAGCGTCCGATCGGCGCTTGATCGGGACGGTCAGGGCCCACCGGCCACGAAGTTGATCACTATGAACTACAAGACGATAGCGATGGAGCTTAACAAGAAGATCGCGCTTGTTGCCCACGACAACAAGAAGCGGGACCTGGTGGAGTGGTCCAAATTCAACAGGGACCTCCTTGCCCATCACAAGGTCTTTGCCACGGGAACTACGGGCGCGCTGCTCGAGAAAGAGCTCAAGTTCCCCATTGAGCGCCTTGAGAGTGGACCCTTGGGTGGTGACCAGCAGATCGGCGCGCGCATCGTCGACGGGGACATAGATTTCCTGATCTTCTTCTGGGATCCCCTCGAGCCGCAGCCGCACGACCCCGATGTGAAGGCGCTCCTGCGCATGGCCGTGGTCTGGAATATCCCGATAGCCTGCGACCGCGCCTCAGCCGACTTCATCATCTCGTCCCCGCTCATGGACAAGCCCTACATGCGGATCGTGCCCGACTACTCCGGTTACCGCCGCCGAGCCATCCCCGAGGATGCGCCCGTGATCGCCCCTGCCAAGAAGTGAAAAGAGCATTCAATCCAATAATTGGATACGGCGCCGGGCGCTAAAAACGCGTGCAGGAGCAAAAAGCCGCGGAATCGGGCACACGAAAATTCTCACACAGTCAATACGACAGTTGTTTACAATCTCCGTAACCTGTCCGACAATAATGAACACTTTCGGGAACATTACTTCCCGAATTATCAACAACCCAAAGCGAAGGAAAATCCACCATGGCAAAGAAAAAAGCTGTCAAGAAAGTCGCCAAGAAGAAGCAGACGAAGTCCAAGTCCAAGAAAAAGTAACTGTTAGACTTCGCCAACAGGGCGAGGAAGGTCAGTCAGGCGACATGTGATAACCTTACCGCGCCCCGGCCCACCGAATCGGTTTTCCGATTCGTCCTGAGTCCGGAACAAGCGCCCTCGCCCGGTATTTCTAAGGCAACGCCAGCTGCGATGCCCGGGCGTCTCTTCCCCGAGATTCGGGGAAAAGAGCCCAACACACTCCCGTTGGTCGCCGTGCTATACGGCGGCCAACGAAAGTTCACGGTCCGATAGGCGGACGTGCGCGGAGTGCCTCCAGCAATGTCCGCTGAACCACTGTGCGCACCCTACAGGAGGCGTCGGCTTGGCCTAGGACTGCAGCAATAGGCCCATGGAGCCCTGAGGTGAGATGATCACCTTGCCCGGGCTCTTGAGGGTCGCCTTGATATCCAAAAGTCGGAACAGCGCGTCGGCAACCGCCGGGTCTTTTTGGACTTCAGCTAGAGCGGCGCCCACGACCTGCGGGCGAACGGCCTGGGCTTGTCCCAGCTTCTCGGACGCCCTCTTGTCCGCGTCTGAGTGGATGAGCGCCACCTGGTTGTCGCCATTCTGGCGCATGGCGGCTGTGACCTGACGGAGTCGATTGACGACTTTCAGCTCAATCTGGGCCGTCATCCCGCGATCACGGAAGGCGACTTTTCGGATGTAGGTCGAGCCGAGTTGGAATCCCCACTTAAGCGACGTGGGGGACACCTCCTCGCGCACTTTGGACGACAGTGCATCGCGGTCCTCAAGGAGGGTCTCAAGCTTAAGGTTGGAAAGCTGCCGGGAAACCGCTGTGGCCACATTGGCCCTGAGCGAACCCACCGGGTCGGAGTTCTGGAAGAGAAAGGCGGTGCAATTCTGGACGTACATCTCATACCAGACACCAACTCCCATGGGTGCGCCCTCTTCGGAATTGACGAGCTGGTTTCGCAGGTACGACTGCTGAAGAGCCGTCGTAACCGTGTAGGCCTTTCCGAAGAAAGGCAGAAGCAGGGCCTTCAGGCCGAAGTGGAAGATCGGGAAGAACATCCCGGGCTCGTTCACCTCGCCTATCACCTTCCCAAAGTAGGTGTAGACGACGACGGTGCGCTCAGGAAGCGTGCGCCATAGGAGAAACATGCGGCCAAGGCCCACGAACACGCCCACGGCAACGAAGGTTGCGATGAAGCCGAATGCGACGGAAGTAAGGAAGGGGACCATGGTATTAGGTGTTAATAACGGTCTGTGACGCCTTTTCCCTGAGGGGCAGCAGCGCGTTGCGAAGGTAGGAGTCGAGGGCGGCCTGGCCGCCCTGGGCGTGGATGGCCGAGAGCGTCCGGCCGAGCTCGGTTATGGGGGCCGCGTCTGCATCGGCCATGTTGCGCGCGATCTGGACGGCCTGCTCGGCCATCGTGAGCTTCTGGTCCGCGTCCGCCCGGGCCTGGCTGATCGCTGCGGCGACCTGGTTCTGTGTCGTGTTGATGGACGCAAGAGCGTCATCAACGTCCGCGGGAGGATCTATGGTCGTTATGAGTGCCGCCTCGAGCTCGATTCCGTAACGGGCTGCCGTCGTCTTGCAGGCGACCTCCATGAACTGGTTGATGCTCGAGAGGTTCTTGCGGAGGTCATTTATCGAGATGCCGTCGACCGATATGTCGCCGGCCTGGCTGTGGAATGTCGCGATACGGTCGCGGAGCACCGAGATGAAGTAGCCCATGACATGGGCCCTGGGTCGGGCGACGCCAAAAAGGTATCCATAGAGGTTGCGCTCGCAGGGCTTCCAGCGGATCTGGCCGGTGAGCGAGATGGTCAGATTATCCTTGGTCACCGCCTCGATCATGGACTGTTGGACGTCGGGATCCCAAATGATGTCCGTGGTCTGGATCGTCATGTCGATCCGGTAGAGCCGCTGCCAAGGCCATTTGAAATAGGGCCCTCCGGGCTTCACGACGTGTATCAACGGAAAATTGTAGCGTGGGAGCTCCTCCTGGGTAAGGAGCGGCCCGAGCTCGGGATCCGTTCCCACGGTCCCATTTAGCCTCGGGGCGCGCCCAAAGGTCGTGAGGACCCCGCGCTCCGTGGGCCCGATCGTATAGACGCCGAACAACAGCGTCATGACTGCGGCCAGCGCAATCCCTGCGGCTAGGCCAACAAAAACAATGGGGGTAATCACAAGGGTGGAACCTTAGGCTTTGTCTCGAGCGAGGCAAGCGGGGACAGTTCAGTGATTGCAAGCGCAGCGAGCACGATCACCGCGACCGTGGCCCCGAGCGCGGCGACGACCGGTATCCGGCTTAGCGCGAGGACCCCGAAGGAGGATGCGGTCGCCACCGCCGACATCCGGATCGAGGGCGGGGGCTCCTCTCCCCTACCCTGGCTCTCGGCGGAGAATATCGCGTAGTTGTGGCTCAGGCAGACCCCGAGAAAGGCACCGAGCAGGTTGAAAAGGTTCAGCGTTGCGCCGGCGATCCCAAAGAGACCGAATGCGAACAGGCAGGCTCCCACCGGTACAGCAAAGATCCTCGCCCCCCTTCGGAACCCATAGAGGAAGAAGACGCTCGCGCCCACGAACCCAAGGCCCACGGAGCTGAGCTCGAGCGCCGACACGCGGTACCGGCCAAAGAGGCGATTTAGGTTCTGGAGCTGGCTGCCCGTCACGGTGTTCGTGTCGGCAGGCGGCTCGGCGCCGGCAGGCTCCTCTGCAAGCGTAACAAACCAGCTCGCGCTCCTGCCGACGTGCATCAGGGAGGCCATGGGCCCCTTGAGCGTGCCGGCAAGCTGCGTCGCCAGCCGGTCATAGCTCGGTTTCGCGGGGCTCAGCGCCTGCGCCTGCCACGCGCTGAAGAACGGCTGGAAGGCGCCCGGGTCGAAGCCGTGCCTTGCCAGCGCCGCCTTCAGTTCGGGTTCAAAATTGCCCAGCTGGGCGAGCTCCTGCGGAAGGCCATTGAGCTCCTCCGCGGTGGGCAGCGCATATCCCAAGGTGGCGGTCGGGGCGCCAGGGTATTGCTTGCGATGCCATGCCAAGAAGGTCTCAAGCCCGGCCCGTGCGGAGGACGGTGTTGATCCCCGAGTGATGTACACCGTGCGCCCCTCGGTTTCGCCAAAGAGCGACCTGACAAAGGTGTCGTTTGCCTTGAGTTCGGGCGTTGGAATCTCGAGCTCGCGGATGTCATCCTTCCAGTGGAGCCTCCAGGGTCCGATGACGGCCACGGTCGCACCCAGGATAAGAACGGCCCGCGCGCCCCTGCGGAGACCGGGGCCTGGATTCTTCGGGCGGCTCCTTACGAAGGCACGCGTCTCCAGGTGGGAGTCGTCGAGCTGGGCGAACCAGAGCAGCGCCGTGGCGAGTGCGCAGATCAGGCCTGCACTCACGAATACTCCGAGCTGCCGAATCAGGGGAAGCTCCGACCAGAGCAGAAAGGAGAAACCAATGACGGTAGTGAGGGCGCTCGCCAGAAGCGGCCGTATGAGCCGCGCGGCGCGCTCGCGGTAGGGTTCATCGGGGCGCCTGAGCGGCTGCAGGTAAAGATAGAAGCCGTAGTCCACGGCCACGCCGGCCAGGAGGGAACCCACGACAAACACGAGCACGTGTACCCGGTCCCATGTGGCGGTCGTAGCCACCCATGCGCCCAAAAGCGAGCCCACGACGACAGGGACCAGCTGGAGAGCCCTGTAAACCCGCCTCACGCACACGGCAGCGACGATGACGACCAGAATGAGCGAGAGGAGGTTTAGGGTGGTCAGCTCGCGCTCGATCCGTGCGCGGCTTGCGGCGGCGAATCGACCGATCCCGGTCCAAGCGAGTTTGGCTTCCGGTTCGGCCTGCTGCACCTGGGCAAGCGCCCCGGCCACGGCGGCAAACACCGGGCCTTGGCCCTCGGGCACGAGCGGCGAGGCTTTGCTGCGCGCCCATACGAGCGCATAGTCACCCGAGAATCCGGAGGGGCCAGCCTGGGAGAGAAGGGACATTTTGCCCACGAGGCCCGGCACCAGCAGCAGCGGGTCGGAGGGCAGGATGTCTTGGGTCGCCAAGGCCTCCGGTTTCGCGAGGTAGGACTCCAGATCCGCCGCAGTCCGTTCCGAAAGCCAGGTGCTAAATCCCGAGCTGCTCGCCTCCGCGGCGTAACGCCGGCGCTGCATCTCTAGCCAACCCGGGAGCAGGAGGTCGAAGCGCTTTGCGAAGAGGGTGGAAGCCAGGGCATCGCGGGGCCGGTTGTCGGACAGCGGCATGGCCTCTGCAACCGCGGGCGACGCCGAAAGGGCATCCGAGAGGAGGCCGGCCGCGCGGGCGCCGCGCGCCGCGCGCTCCTCGGGCGTCTCCCCTGTTCGTGCCGGTAATCTTAATGCCAGCAGGAGGATCCGCGCCTCGTCCTCCCCGGCCAGGCTGCGCACCATCGAGAGCTCGGGCGAGCGCTCATCGCTCGGCACAAGGTCGAGGACATCCGTGGAAACCTTCCGCTCAAAGTTGAGGCTTGCGATCCAGGCGAAGCCCGCGAGGGCTCCGGCCAGGAGAATCGCGCGCGCCGTCCATTTCTGCCGCGGCGGCTCCATCAGCGTGTCTCCGGCCCGCGAAAGAACTGCCGGATCTCCTCCTGCGAAAAAGAAGCGCCCAGGGTGGTTTCCCCAACGTCGATCTCGATTCGCTGAGACTGCGACCGCCTGAAGACGATGTGCTTCACCTCGGTGGCCCGGCCCTGCACAACGATCGTTCCAAGGGTGCGGGCTACTGCGGGGTCCTTTGGCGTGAATTCAAAGGTCCAACCCAGCAGGTCCCCGCTCGCGCGGACAAAAAAGCTCGAAGCGAGCTCCTTCACGTCAAAGCGCATCACCGGAAGCAGGGAGGCTATGGCTCCCGCCTCTCGGGAGCCCGCGGCCATTTTCCGGTCACTCCTTCCGCGCTCGCGCAGGATGAGGCCCGCCGGGTCGACGATCAGGACAAGGGGATCCGGCTCCAGGTACTGTAGGCTCAGCCCCCGTTCCGGGGAGATGCGGAGGGTTCCCTTTAGCACTGTGGGGGCCGTGCGAATGGAGAAGTAGCGCCGCTCGGTGAACGAGGACCGAATCGCACCCTGGGACGCCAGAGCCGTCACGAGCGCTTCCCAGGGGCCATCGTCTGCAGTCCCGCGCAGGAGGGTCGCAGCGTCCGGAGCACCCTGCGCAGTTACGGCCAAGCCCACGGCTACAAGGAGTGCGCGGATGGGCTTCATGCCGAATGGGGATTTGTCCTGCCAATGAGAAGGGCGCCCAGAAGGCGCGCGTGCATGGCAATCATCCAAAGGTTGTCCCTCAGGTAGCGGAAGTGCGAGACGCCTCCGTCTTTTAGGCCGACGTACAGGCAATGGGCATCGATGTTGACTGCCGGCGCCCCGGCCCAGGCAAGACGGACGGCCACTTCAGGGTCAAAATCGTAGCGCCGCGCCCCCTGGGTCTGGCTAAGGACACGCACAAGACGGTCCAGAGGGTAGACCCGAAATCCAAAGAGGGGGTCGGCCGCGGCCTTCCCCGCAGCCTCCAGCCGCACCAGCGCGATGCTCAGCTTTCTTCCGAGGAGCCTGATCCAAGGGGCGTCGGGGCCAAAGACCGGCTTGCCGCAGATCACGGCGTCGGGGGCGGCCCTCGACGCAGACATGAAGTCGGGGATGCGGGCCGCGGGATGCTGCCCGTCGGCGTCCATCACCAGGGCATGCGTGAAGCCGGCCGCCAGGGCCTCCCGGGTGCCGGCCAGAACGGCCGCACCCTTTCCATGATTCGCAGGGAGAACGATCACCCTGATGCCTGGATCGTTCTCCCACCCTAGGCCCTCATGGCTGCGGTCCGTGCTCCCATCGACGATGACCCAAAGGGTGTCCCACTGAGCCCGCGCCGCCGCGACCGTCTGCGCGAGAAGCCTGCCGGGATTGAAGGCAGGGATAAGGACCAGGTGCGTTTGGCTCGGGATCATCTGTGGGCGTCCTTAGAAAGCACCTCGCAGACTCGCTGCTCCACCGCCTGGGTCAACTCCGCCGCCGACCTACCCGGCTCGTAGGGCCATTCCCGGTCGAGCGTAATCCTAAAGCGGGCGGGAAGAACCGACGGTGCAGGCCACCAGGGACGGCCCCGTGCCCCGAACTCAGGGGTTGCGCTGATTACCATGAGCCGCACCGGAGCTCGGGCTCGGTCGGCGATCAGGGCAAATCCGGATTTCATCTTGCCGAGCACGGTGCCCGGCTCGGTCCGCGTTCCCTCCGGGAACACCAACAGGGTCTGCCCTTGCGCAACCTCCTCAGCCGCCGCCTTGATGAGGTCAAGACCGGTGTCCCCCCTGACATACCCCGCCATGAGCGCTGCGGGCCCAATTGCGGGATTGCGCATGAGGGACGGCTTGAAGATGCAGACCGCGTCGGGAAGGCGGGCCATGATGAGCGTCGCATCTACGATCGAGGGGTGATTGGCGATGTAGATTGTCCCGGGCTTAAGTTCCCCATCCTCGAAGCCCGCCCACTCGACCAGCATGGTCCGGCTCACGTGGAGCCAGGCAACCCACGCGCGGAAGAGGTTCCGGATCGTGGCCCTGACCTTGGGGCCGTAATAGCGCCTCCGGGGCATCGGCAGAAGAAGGGCGCAGACCAAGTTCAGGAGGAGACCCACCGACCCGAACACGACCCATGAGAGGAAGTACAGGACTACAGATTTTGTCCGCGATAAGCGGCGTATCACAGCGGAAGAAAATTCAGCCATTGGTAGGGATGCGATCTCAGGTGCCGCTCGACTTGGGCAAGGAAATCCTGGAAATGCGCGTGCGCTCTCGCAAGAGCCGCGTCACGCCTCTCACCGGCTATCGGTTCGAAGGCCGGAGAGGCATACAGGATCGATTCCCCTGGGACGGAGGGCGCCCCAAAGGAAAGGATCACGGGCCGCTCAAAGATGAGCGCAAGGTGGTAGATCGTGATTGGAAACCTGCGAAGGCCGCCCAAGAACTCAAACTCCGCGCTCCTGGAGCTGTGGTGGGGCCGGTCGCACTGAAGCGCGACGGTGCCACCTCCAAGTCCCGCCTCCTTGAGGGCGAAGAGCACCTCGCTCGGTTCGTTGACCCAGACAAACCTGATGCCGCTGCCAAAACGCGAGGCAAGCGCCTCGGTGTCGTGGGAGTTGCCGACACGCAGGCGAACCATATGGACCGTGCGCTTTGCCTGCTCAGCCAAGAGGTAGCCGGTCAGGTCGGAGTCCCCAATGTGGAACGTCCCGAGAAACGCGGGGCGTCCCGACCGCATCCAGGTATCAAAGGCCTCGGCCCCGGGGCCAAGGACACACCGATGGGGCCGCCCATCGGCCACCCTGAGGCGCAGGAGAAGGGCCTCGCAGACGGCTGCGAAGTGCATGGAGCAATCACGAAAGCTCGGTTCCCGTCCCAGAACGATCCGAAGGTAGTCCCGCGAACAGGCCCTTTCGCGCGGCATCGCAATGACTGCAATCCATGTCCCTAGGGCCCGCAGGGGCCTAAATAACCTCTCGGGCAGGAGGAGATCCAAGCCGCGCACGAACCGGATCCCCCATGACGGGCCTGGATTATGAACGCCAGAAGCCTTTATGGTTGTCACCGCCATTCGAGGCTCATGCGCCAACCGGGCGCGACCATCCCATCGAAACCCGATCGCTTGTGCAGGAGATCAAAGAGCTGGGGCAAGCTCAGCGAACCGTCACCCTCCGATTGCACGATGCGCACCGTGCCCAAAGTCCCCGGCCCCGGTGAGCGCGTGAGCGCTACGGCGAAACCGAAGGCGCGCTCGCTTGCCAGCTTATGGTCGAGAAGCCACGTCCCTGTCTCGTCCCCGCCGCAAAGGAGCACGCGCTCGCAGGCCGAGGTCATGCTCGCGCGCAGCGCGTGAAAGGCCAGCAGGGCCCCGCCGGAAAGGGGCATGAATTCCCCTATCGCCTTCTGCCGACCGATCATGAGCTGCTGCACGGCGCTCGGGTGGATGGACGTCTGGAAGAGCGTGGGGCTCGGTGTGGGAAAACTGTCCAGGAAATCCTCGAGCGCACGGCTTTCGGAATATTCGGTGGCATAGACAATCGCGTCGTCCTGCGCAGGTTCCAACCGGCTCAAAGCGTGGCCGACGATCATGCCCAGGGTCGTCATTCTGCGCGTGGCGCCAGGCGGGAAGTGCCCCTTGAGCCTCTCGCGGGTCGCCGCCGGGCCCTCGGGGCCAGGGTCATCGGTCACAAGGATCTGGATGTGCCGCTCAAGCATGGCGAAGCAGGAAGGCCGCGTGGGCGCCGCCAAAGGCATTGCTGGCGCACACCACTCCGTCGTACGTGCCCGTGGTGAAATTCGCTATGGCCACATCCGGGGACATCGCGTCCCCGGCACCGGCAAGGATCCCAGGCGCGATGCCGCTGCGCATGGCCTCCACGGCCACGGCCATTTCCACCAGCCCACAGCTGCCAAGCGTGTGCCCAAGGCTGCCCTTCCACCCCACGATGGGTGCGCTCGGGAAAGCCTTCGAAACCGCGGCCACCTCCAACCTCCCCGCGTCGAGCGTTCCGGTGCCGTGGCCCTTGACCCAGACCTTTAAGCCCCGCGCCTCCGAGCGGACACCCTCAAGGCATGCCTCAAAGCCCGATCCGTCCGAGCGGTTCGACGTGAAATGGTGCATCTCGTTGAAAAGGCTCTGCCCGTCGATGATCCAGTCCCCGCCCTCCCGGGAAACAACCGCGAACGCTGCGCCGTCGCCCAGCCCGATCGAGCTCGAGGCTCGCTCCCTAAACGGAGCCGGGAAGTCCGAATTGAGTATCTTCAGGGCATGAAAGCCCCCGGTCACAAAGGGGCTCAGGAAATCAAACGAGAACACAAGGGCCTGGTCGGCTAGGCCCGCGTGGACGACACGGGTGGCCTGCAGGAGGCCCAAATGAGCCGAGACACAGGCGTGTGACACGATGGAAACATCAGGGCCCCAGCCGAGTTCGCGGCGCACCTGCTCCGTGCACGTAGGGGGGGCCCCCCAGGCCGCGAACGAAGGATCGCCAAACCGGCGCAGGGCGTACAATCCCCCGACGCCGAAATTGCTCCCCGTGACAAACACGGGGCGCCGGGGGGTGCCCCAGCCTTCGCCAGGAATTAGGGCGCCCAATGACTTCAGCGCCGCGAGCCATGCCGGGGGGCAGGTGTCGTCCAGGGCGCGTCCTCCAAGGAGCGCAAGCGGAACCAAGTCCCCGCCCATCCTGCCCAGCAAGGGAACGGGCCTAAGGGCGCTGTCCCCCTCCGCCAGACCGGAGCAGGTTTCCCTCGCATCGCCAAAGGGCGTAATGCAGCCGCAAGCCACAAGGCGAATGGGTGGGCAGTGGCCGGCCATGCAGCATTAATGCGCCGGGGTGCCTTACTTCGGCAGGCGCGAAGGATCAGCCCGCTCCCGGATGTAGGCCGCCAACGCCGCGACGTTAGCAAGCGCGCTCTTCGCCTCCTCGCTCGTTGCGATCTTGATCCCGTACTCCTTCTCAAGTCTCACGACAAGTTCGAGCGCATCGATCGAATCCAGGGAAAGGCCGCCTCCGACGAGCGGCTCGTTGTCGGGGATGTCGGCCGGGGCAACATCTTCCAGCCTAAGGGTGTCGACAATCAGCTGCTTGAGGTTGGCGATTAGGGGATCGGGCATTGGGCTGTTCCTCACCCTGCCCTACCGGGCGCAGACCTTCAACCCGTAATCAGAACAAAAGGTTCTCACGGGTTCCGGGCCTTTTCAGCGAGCTTGCGCTGCACGCACGCGCGAAGATCCCCGATGTTGCGCACGGCCATGAGGTCCTCATTCGAAATCGTCAGGTCGAACAGGTCTTCAAAAAAGAAAACGAGCTCCGCAACCGCGACGGAATCGTAGGCCAGGTCCTCGAAGAGTCTCGTTGAGTCCTGCACAGCGGGCGATCCCTCCGCGCAAGAGGGCCTGTGGTCGAGGACCGCGGCGCGAACGACGGCATCCATGGCCATAGGATCCCCGGTCTCGCGGTACCGTTCATAGGCCTCCAGAACCTCGGCTGGAAAACGCGCGAGAACGGGATTGGGGACGATGGGGGTGGGCCTGGACATGCGACGTCACGCTCTCTCTATTGCACCCCAGTGACGTGCGCCAGGGATTGGGCCTCAACAGGGCGGCGCGACTGGAACCAGGTCCGCCAGCCCTCCTTTGCCTCAAGCAACATCCACATGAGCAGCTGCCCTATGACCCTGGGAAGAAGTCGGCCGTTCAATTCGTAGCTGATGAAGCCGTGGTATCTTCCCGTGTTCCCGCGGCCCCATGTGCCCCTCTCCATCCTTGAGCGGGCTATGGCCGCAAGCCGCCGGTTGTAGAACGCCATGAGTGCTCCTGCGGCGCGCCCGCCCTCGGGGGCAAATGCCGGGATCTCCAGGGCCGAATTGCCCGACGCAAAGGGTCGGGAGACCACGCCGAGGTAGTAGCTCCCCAGGTCCAGCCGGAATGCCAGGGTCATGAGTTCATGGTCGCCCATGTAATAGTACTTGTCGCGATAAATGGCATCGAACCAGCGGTCGTGTGACGCGGTGAAGTTGCGGTTGTGGCGTGCCACTCGCTCGGCCACGTTTCGTCCCGATAGGCAGCTGTCCACCAGGGCCGAGGCGGCGCTGGCCGAGAAGCTGATCCAGTCCATCCCGGGGGAGTAGAACGGGTCCATGAACGCTGCGGCGTCCCCGACAAGGACAAAACCGTTGCCGGCATACCGCGAGCTGCGATAGGCGCAGTTTCTCCTGAAATGCACATCCCCACCTTTGAACGCAGCCCCCTCGAGAAGTTCCCGGGCTGCCGGGTGTTCAACGAGGAAGGCCCGCAGCCGCTCGCCGATGTTTGGGCCCTCGGGCAGCTCGGTGATCCGTTGGTCGTACACAATACCGACGCTCATGTCGCCGCCCTTCAGGGGAATCCACCACGACCACCAGCCCTTCCCGCAAATATGGTTGGTCGCGGTGAACCGCACCGCCTTCGATCGCCTGGACCAGTCGGGATGGCGCTCTGCAAATTCCCTGGAATCGAGATTCTTCACCCCGGTCCAGCGGCTCCAGCAGGCCGCAATGGGGTGGGCCTTGTTTGTCATGAGCCAGCCGTTCTTGCGCGAAAGGATTGCCGCCACTCCGGAGGCGTCGATGACCCACCGGGTGGACTCCGTCCCGCTGCGCCCATCCTCGCTTGTCCAACTCACGCGCTGCACCCCGCCGTCCACAAGCTCCACATCCTTTATCCTCACCGGCCGTAGGAGCTGTGCGCCCTCCGACACCGCGCGCGAAAGGACCTCCTCGTCGAGCACCGCGCGGTCCACCTGGTACCCGGGAAACCGAACGTTGTACTTCGGTCCCGTCTCGCTGCAGTCGGCAAGGCCACGGGTCTTGTCGTTGTAAAACCAGAACCGCATGCCCTGCTTGACTAGGTGCTTCTCGTTGAGGTGGTCGGTAAGCCCCAGGACCCTCCCCAGGAAGAACGCGCTCGTCTCCACCGTGGACTCGCCGACCCTCCTGCCCAGGCTGTCGCTTTTCTCTATGATGAGGATCCTCCACCGCGGGTTGCGCCGCCGCAGAAGGAGAGCGGTCGCCGACCCCGCCAGGGCTCCCCCAAGAATGACGGCGTCCCAATCAGGCTTTGGCTCGTTGGGGCTCATTCCGGCGGCGAGTGTGCTGCGGCTAAAATCGGATGTACACCCGCAATTTTTCTCGCCCGCAACAGGTGGCCCAGCACCCTTTTCACCATGGAAAGCCTCTTGGCCCGATGCTGGGCAGCGACGCTAAAGGACGCACCTGGCGCCACGGCGGTGATCGACGCGGCGACGGGCAAGAGATGGTCGCGATATGCCTTGGAAAGGGCGGCCGCACGGATAGCGAAGTCCTACCAGAGTTGTGTCCCGCGACCTTGGCACCGCCGCGTGATCATTTCGGTCCCGAACGGAGGCGAATGGTTTAGCGTGTTCCTGGGCCTGGTCTCGGCGGGGGCCATCCCCGTGCCCATCGATCCCGCGGAGCCGCTGGATTCCCTGCTTGCCGCATCCGCGGCACTGGGGGTCACGCACTATTGGCGGGACGGCCAATTTTCCCAGGTGCTCCGATCAAGACGAACGCCGGGACGAGTGCGGTCGGAGTGCCTTGTGAAGCTCACCAGTGGAAGCAGCGGGATACCAAAGGGACTTCCCGCGACCGGTAAGCAAATGATGGCCGATGGTAGACAGATCTGCGCAACCATGGGGATCCGGCCCTCCGACTCGAACCTGGCCGCCATTCCGCTCGGGTATTCCTACGGCCTGGGCAACCTGGTGATGCCCCTCGTGCTCCAAGGGACCCGGGTGATCTGCGCCTCGAGTTCTCTTCCGCACGCCTTGGCTGCCGACGCAGCGCGTTACAAACCCACCGTGTTCCCTGCCGTTCCCCCGGTCCTGAAGGCACTTGCGGCAAGCGATCTGGCTGCCGGTTCCCTCGATAGCCTGCGTCTGGTGATCTCAGCCGGTTCCCCGCTCCAGCCCGAGGTCGCACAGGCTTTTCACGCAAAATTTGGCACCCGGGTGCACGGGTTTTATGGGACGAGCGAAACGGGAGGCATAGCGTACGACAGGTCTGGAGAAGCCACGATGGCGGCCCGAAGCGTGGGAACACCGATGGAGGGGGTGCGGATCGACTCCGGCAGAGGGGGCACCTTTTCGGTCTCGAGCGCGGCGGTTCTCGGGAAGGGCCGTTTTGCGCCTGCCGACCGGGCCCTCACCAATGAATGGGGGGAGCTCGTGCTCTTGGGACGAACCGACCGGGCGGTCAAGATCGCGGGACGCAGGGTCGACCTTGCCGAGATCGAGCGCGCCATGAGATCCCTGCCGGGAATTCGAGACGCGTATGTGCACGCCCTCGAGGGGGCCGATTCCGTCCTCTCTGCCGCCGCGGTCTCCGACCTGTCTCCTGCGGAGATCAGGCGCATGCTCCGCCTCCGCCTGGCGCCCTGGAAAGTCCCCGGCAGGATCCTGGCGTTGCCAGATTTTCCGGTCACCGGCCGCGGCAAGACCGATTTCAATGCGCTGCGTCAGGTTCTCTCCACGCCGCGCACCGCCACTTCAATCTCCACGTTGAGCGCCGCCCGGCAGATATCCGCGCGCACGTAGCTAATGCGGTCGTTTCCCGCCAGGAAACCCTCCGCCTTCATCGCGTTGGAGACGAGGGCTAGATCCCGCTCGTGCCTGATATAGACCTTGAAATGCCGCCTGCCGCCCGAGTGCGATCCCATGTCCCCACCCAGCCCGCAGGCCTGTGAGATCCGCCTAAGATTTTCAAACGTGCAGACGAGCTGGCCGGCCGTCTCGTCCGGCGCCACGGTTTCGTGCCCCACGACCGATGACGTGCCGGAGATATACGCATCCTTGGTCTCGCCCGTGGAAACGACGGAAGCCCTTGAGAAGCTCGGTGGCCTAGGGCCGTGCTCCTGCGGGTACTCATAGGCGGGCAGCTGAACCGGGTTTTCGTAATGCCGCACGGGCCGATTCCCCGCGAGGAATACAACCGTGAGTTCCGCAGACGCCGTTCCGACGGCCGACGCTGCCGGCAGGTTCCGCGCGAAACCAGGTCCGAGCCCGGACTCGAAGGCCAGGGAGCGCCCGCGGCAGAAGGACCGGTAATTCTCGATGCCCTCGGGGCCGTGGTCGTTGATGCTCGGGACAAAATTCCACAGGCGATAAAGGTTGAGGCCCTGGGTGGCGCGGATGATCTCGCTGTAGGTCTGGTGACCCGCCGGTTCGAGCCCCTGCCGAGCGGGGACCCGGGCAAAGCCCGCGATTCCATCGGGACCGGCCCACGTCCAAACTTCGCCATAGCGCTTTCCCGCGACGGCCTGGCCCAGGAGGATTTCGCTCGGTTCGCCTCCAAGCAGGGGCAGATCTGCTCCCAATACCCCCTCCTTCACATTTCCCAAGCCGCCAAGGGCGAATTCGACCGTCATGCTGCGTCGACCTACGCCCACTCCGGCGCGGCCGACAAGCAATTTCCGGCTTGGTGTGTCCGTTCGGCTGCCGATACCTTCACCTACCGATGGACTCGATCTCCCGCGATCCCCAAGACAGCGCAAGGGTGCCCCTGTGAGGCCCTGGCTGGCGATCTTCCTGGGCTGCAAAGCCTGCGCCCTAGTCCTCGCCCTTGGGCACCACCCTCTGGCGGCAATCGTCGTGTTCTTGCTGCCCGACCCATGGGTCATACTTCAGTTCATCCTCCCCTCCCACCAAGCCTTTGGCCCTGCCGCAACATCCTTTGAAACAGAGAAGCGTGAGGTCTGGCTCACGATCGACGACGGGCCGGACCCGGCCAGCACGCCAACCGTCCTGGAACTGCTCAGGCAACATGGCGCCAAGGCCACATTCTTTGTTGTGGGCAGGCAGGTTGAGCTGCATCCCGATCTCGCCCGGCGAATCGTGGCCGAAGGCCACCAGATCGCCAACCACACCCACACCCATCCCTCCTGGAGCTTTTGGTGCGCCCTTCCACGGCGAACGGCAGCGGAAATTGAGCGCTGCGTTGCGGCGCTCCTCCTTGCGGACGTGCCCTTCGAGAGGTACTTCAGGCCACCGGTGGGAGTCCGCAATCCCTTCCTCGATCCCGAGTTGGCGTCTCGGGGCATGCGCCTTGTGCTTTGGAACGCCAGGGGCCTTGAGGGCGGCAGGAAAAGCCCGGACGCCGCGATGGAGCGGATCCTCCCGATGATCCGGCCGGGTTCGATCCTCCTCTCGCACGAGTCGGGCCCGCGGCCCGCGCAGCGGCTCGAATTTCTCGCGAGGCTCCTGGGGCACCTCTCGCACGAGGGCTACGCCTGCGTGCTGCCCCGCCTCGAGGCGCTCAGGAATTGACGGCGGCCCTCACTGCACCCGAAGCGGAGCCTTAAGGACATCCACCGAGGACTTGCCGACCAGGATCTCAAAATCGCCGGGCTGGACCCTGCGGTGCATCTCGAGATCGTAGGCTTCGAGCTTATCCGGTGTGAGGCTAAAGGTTACCGTGCGCTTCTCCCCGGGGTTAAGCGTGATTCTCTGGAAATCCTTGAGCTCCTCGACGGGTCTCACCGGCAGGCTTACGAGGGCGTGGATGTAGAGCTCAACGACCTCGTCCGCCTTCACCTTTCCGGTGTTCGTTACGTCCACGGACACCTTGGCCGTGTCACCCGGTCCCATCGCAGCCGGTGCCACCTGGAGGTTCGCGTAGTCGAAGCTCGCGTAACTTAGCCCGTAGCCGAAGGCGAAGAGCGGTGTCGAGTCCGCGAGCACGTAGCTGCGCATGCGGGAAGGCTTGTGGTCGTAGTAATCGGGGACCTGTCCCACCGAGCGCGGGATCGTGACCGTCAGCTTCCCGCTGGGGCTCACCTTGCCGAAGAGGACGTCGGCCACGGCTGGGCCGGTCTCTTGCCCGAGGTACCAGCACTCGATGATTGCCGGGGCCTTTTCCTTGAGGGCGTTCACGGACAGGGGCCCGCCGTTTATCAGCAGCACCACAACAGGCTTACCCGTAGCCAGGATTGCGGTTGCCAGCTCCTTTTGGCGTCCCACGAGCTCAAGGGTGTCGCGGTCCCCGCGGTGCTCCTCGCTCCAGGCCTCGCGGCGCAAGAGCTCGTTCTCGCCCAGCACCAACACCACGGCGTCGCTCTTAATTGCGGCAGCAACCGCCTCGTCGATCAGGCGCGCGTCGTCCTCAGGGTCGTTGAGGACGGGATTCTCGTTCACCAGCCATCCCGATACGTGGTTGGCCGTCAACTTGCAGCCCTCGGCGTAGAGGACCTTCATCGAGCTCCCCGCGAAATCCGTGAGCCCCTTGAGGACGCTCACGCCCACCATGGGGACAGCCGAGTAGCCGCCCAGGTGGACCTCCGCGGCGTTGGGCCCGATGACGGCGAGCGTCTTTATCTTCGAGGCGTCAAGGGGCAGGACACCGCCCTCGTTCTTCAGGAGCACCATGGCTTCGCCGGCCGCCTCCCGCGCAAGGGCCTTGTGCTCATCGGTGTTCGTGACCTTCTCGATCCGGTCGGGATCCGCGTAGGGATGCTCAAAAAGTCCGCAGAGGAACTTGACGCGCAGGACGTTGGCGGCGGCCCGGTCGATGGAGGCCATCGAGACTTTTCCCGCTTTCTCCTCGGCGGCCAGTGTCGAGAAGCAATGCCCTTTGCCGCCCAGGTCGTAGTCGAGTCCGGCCTCGATGCTCAGCACGCCGGCCTCGGCGGGTCCCGCGGCGGCGTGGTGGTCCTCGTAGAGCACGTCGATCCCGCCGCCGTCGCTCATCACGAAACCGTCGAAACCCCACTCGTTGCGCAGGATGTCGGTGAGCAGCTTGTGGTTCACGTGGTTGGGCACGCCGTCCCACTCGTTGTAGGAGGCCATGATCGAGTGGGCGTGGGCCACCTTTACGGCCATCTCGAAGGGATAGAGGTGATTCGTCCGGAATTCCCGGTCCCCGAAGCTCAGGGGGGCGATGTTCCTGCCGCCCTCCGATTGGCCGTGGCCGGCAAAGTGCTTCAGGGTAACGGCGACATGCTCCGGGCCGATCGCCGCGGTCCTGCCCTGCAGGCCGAAAATGGCGGCCATGCCCATGCGCGACACCAAATAGGGGTCCTCGCCGTAGCATTCCTCGAAGCGGCCCCAGCGCGGGTCGCGCGCGAGGTCGAGGACGGGGGCGAGCACCTGGTGAACGCCGCGAGCCGTCGCCTCCTGTGCCGCAACCGTGAACACCCGTTCGATCAGAGCGGGATCCCAGGTGCCACCGAGTGCAATCGGCTCAGGGAAGCTGGTGGCGCCGGCGGCCATGAAACCGTGGAGGGCCTCGGACATCGTGAAGATGGGGATCCCAAGCCTAGTCTTCTCCGCCATGTACTTCTGGACGGAATTGGTGCGAAGGACACGGTCCCGGGGATTGGTGCTGAAACGGTCTCCACCGGCCCACACCGAGCCTGCCCCGTTCATGAGGGCCGGGGCGTCGGTCCCCCCTACGAAATTTCCCTTGTCGTCGAACACGTGCGGGTCCGTGGGGCGAAAGCCCTGCAGTTGGGCCACTTTCTCCTCCAGGGTCATCCGTGCGAGCAGGTCCTTCACCCGGGCCTCGACCGGCTGGCCGGGGTCCTTGTAAAGCTCCTTGGGAGCGGGCTGCGCCATTGCAGCAGACGACAGGCAGAGGATTGCCAGGAAGGGCAAACGATTCATGTTTTTTTTGGGGGGTTAGAAAGCCAGTTTCGCCGCCTACGGCGACTCGTCCTCGCGCATCTTGAAGGTCATTTGGACGGTCTCGCTCCGGCCGTCGGGCCTGGGCCCTATCGAATGGGTGTGCTCGCAGGCCTCGAGGACCGAGCGATCAAAATCGGGGTTGCCGGAGGAGTGCAGGATCCGCACGTGCGAGAGCGAGCCATCCGCAGCCACAAAGAACTCGAGTTTCGCCACGAGGCTGTCGCTCACGCCTTCCGGGGGTGTGTGGTTCTCCTTGATGCGCGCCTTAAGCAGCGAGAAGTAGGCATCGAGCTCGCTACCCTCCTCGCGTGTCAGGGCCTTTCCCCCGGCCCCGCCCACCTTGTTGTTCGTCGAGCCTCCGATGACCCCCTGGCGTATTCCCTCGGCGTCGACATGCGACACCTTGCCGCCGGCCTTGGCGGCAGCCTGCTCCTTCAGGAACTCCTCCTGCGTGATCCGCTTCTGCTCGGCCTCCTTCTCCTTCTTGTATTTCGCCTCGAGCCGCTTCTCCCTGCGCTCCTCGACGCGCTTTAGCTCGGTGAGCATATCGACGGGTTTCGGGGTCTTTGTGGGCTTAAGCGGCGCCGGGGGTGCCGGAACGGCCTCGAGCGGCGCCGACTCTATCGGCGGGGCCGCAGGTGCAGGCGTAGGCGCGGGCGCCGCGTGCGCCATGGGCGGCGTATCGAGTTTCACGCCCCCGGGCACGCCGAGCGCGGGAGCCTCCGTCGCGGCGTAATTGTCCCCGGGCCCCGCGACCAATTCCAGTATCTTGGGGCTGTCGTCGCTAATGTTGCTCGCCGCATAGCTAAAGAAAAGCACAAGTCCCACGGCCGCGCCATGGATCAGCACGGAGACGCCATAGGCTCCGGGGGACGTTGCGCTCATTTAGAGGCGGCTTGGGTGTCGAACGTGAATTTCAGGAGATTGGCTTTCTTCAGCTCGTCCATCAGGGCCACGATCTTCTCGTAAGGGACGTGGGCGTCGCCGCGGATGCGGATGACCGGGGGCTTTGTCTCGAGCCCATAGACATGGAGGCGGGTGCGGAGTTCGGTGATCGGAACGGGGCGCGGGTTCGCGTCCACGTAGGTATTGCCCTTCGCGTCTATCGATATCGCCACAAAGTGCGCGCTCTTGTCCGCGTTCTGCTGGGTGCTCTTGGACTCTGCGGGAAGGTTCACCGGGATCGTCTGCTCCTGGGTGACCTGGGTGGTGATCATGAAGATGATCAGAAGGGTGAAACCCAGGTCGATCAGGTTCGTCACGTTGAGCTCCGCGATCGGATGCGACTGCCGGGGTCTCTTGAATGTCCGCGCCATGGTGCTGGTTGCCGCCTTGGGGCTACTTCGTCTCGAGCTCGATGCGGTCGGCCAGTGAGCTTGCGTAGTTTTCAAGCTCCGTGATGAGCCTCTTTGTGGAGGCGAAAAGCATGTTGTAGCCGAAGAGGCTCGGGATGGCGACCAGAAGCCCCGAAATTGTGGTCAAGAGCGCGGCTGAAACGCCGGGGGCCAGAGTCTGGATGCTGGCCGTCTGCTGGACGGAGACGGCGCTGAAGGCGTCCATGACGCCCCAGACCGTGCCGAGGAGTCCCAGGAAAGGCGCCCCGGAGACGACCGAGGCCAGGAAAATCATGTTGGACTCGTAGCGGAGCGTCTGGCGCGCGAGCGCCCTCTGCAGGGCGTTCTCGGCGTGCTCGAGGCGAAAATGGGAGGTGTCCATGCCCTTCTCCTTCCCGATCGCAGCGGCCCTCCAGTAGGCCTCGATGGCGTCGCTGAAAAGGTCGGCGTAGGGGATGTCCCGGCGCTCGCGCAGCGACTCCGGCAGCTCCAGGAGATTCTTCTGGTCGCGCAGGTGCCGCTCAAATTGGAGGTTAAGGCGCCTTAGGGTGTTGAGCTCGCTTCGCTTGCCGAACATGACCGCCCAGGCGATCACGCTGCCGACGGCCAGGCCGCCCGTGATCGTCTGGCCGACCGGATCGCAGTGCTCGAACACCTCGATGACATTGGCTGAGGCGAAAAAAGGGACAAAATGCACGAACATGGCACCAGAGTTGGACGTTTTTCCCGATTCGTCCAATGGATTTCAAAGCGTCCTCGCCAAATGACAGGGATTTGCCCAATCTGGAGCCCGACATGGTCCTGAAGTCCAAACACACCGGGAAGCTCATTTCATTCGAGGGCTCTGAGGGAAGCGGCAAGACCTCCCAGATCACTCGCCTAGCCGAGCGCCTCCAGAAGCTCAATCGCGACGTGATCACCGTCCGCGAGCCCGGCGGCACCGAAATCGGGGAGCAGATCCGCAATATCATCGTCCACAATTCGAAGGGCGACGAGATGTGCCCCGAGACCGAGCTCCTGCTCTTTGCGGCGGCACGCGCGCAGCTTGTTCGGGAGATCATCGCGCCCGCGCTCATGCGCGGGGCCATCGTCCTAAGCGACCGCTACCTGGACTCCTCCACCGTGTACCAGGGGATAGGCCGCAACCTGGCCGCGGATCCCGTGGCGCAGATCAACCGCTTCGCCGTCGGCAACGTCATGCCCGACGTGACCATCGTGATCGACGTCCCGACCGAGGTCGGGCTCGCGCGGATCCGCCTGCGCGCCTCCGACCTGCCCGACCGCATGGAGCGCGAGAACATCGATTTCTACGACAAGATCCGAGAGGGCTACCTGGTGCTCGCCAAGGGGATGCCGGAGCGGTTCGTCGTGGTGGATGGCAAGGCGGACGCCGCGACCACCGAGAAAAAGATATGGGAAGCGGTTAAGTCGCGCATCTCTTGACGACGAACGCCTCGGTCCCGTGGCCGCCGGCGCTGGTGGGTACGCCGGCCGTGTCGGTGATCGAAAGCGCCATTGAGAGGCGGCGCCTCTCCCACAGCCTGCTGCTTGCCGGCGACGACCCTGAGGTCCTGGCAGCCGCGGGCCTAGCCTTGGCAGACCGGCTCCTGAACCGCGGATCGAAGGAACCTGCCCCCTACCCGCCCGACCGCCATCCCGACTGTTTCCTGATCCGCCCGTCGGGCAAGTCCAGGTCGATCTCGGCCTCGGCCATTCGGGAGCTGATCGGCCAGATCAACGTCTCGTCCAGCGTCTCCCCGTACAAGGTCGTCATCCTCCATGACGCCGACCGGATGAACCCCGCCGCGGCCAATATCCTGCTAAAGACGCTCGAGGAGCCCCCGGCGAATACGACGATCCTGCTCCTGACGTCGAAGCCTCACGCGCTCATCCCCACGATCCGCAGCCGCGTCCTTCATTTCAGGTTTCCCGGCATGACGGCATCGGTTCCCGCGGAGGGCTGGACGGAGTGGATCAGCGACTACCGCCTTTGGCTCGAGCTCCTGGGCCATGGGATGGCCCCAGGCAAGTCGGCCTCGGAGGGTCTCTTCACGCTCTACGGGCTGATCGCCCGATTCGGGACCATGCTCGACAAGGCGGCGGCCCAAGAGACCACGCGTCGCAAGGCGCTCCTTCCCGAGGGGCTGGAGGACGACGAGATCGCGGCCGTTGAGGTGGAGATCTCGGTGGGCCTAAGACTGCGCATGTTTGCCGGGATTGAGGAGGCGACGCGCGAACACGCGCTTAAGCTGCTCGCCGCGGGCGACTCAGAGGCAAGGCGGCCCCTGATCGCCTCGACAGACGCCCTCGAGCGGGCTGCCGGGCTCCTCCGGGTGAACCTGAATGAATCGGCCGCGCTCGAGGATTTCCTCCTCGCCTCGCTTAGGATTTGGACGAGGCGCTGAGCATCGCGGCGCCAAAGACGCCGGCGCTGTCGCCGAGGATAGGGCGCAGGAACTCTGTGCAAATCTCTTTGTTGAAGAGATACTTAAGGACCGCCTTTCGCGTCCCCTCCTCATAAAGCATGTCGATGTTGCCCACGCCCCCGCCAATGATAACGGCGTCCGGATCGATGATGTTGATCACCGCGGCGATCGCCTCCCCAAACTTGGCCTGAAGGCGCCGGAGCGTGGCCCGGGCCGCCGGGTCCCCTTTGGCCGCATGGCCCACGATCTCCGGCATGCGCAGGGTTTTGCCCGTGCGCTCCTTGTAGTAGCGCTCGAGAGCGGGCCCCGAAAAGACGGTCTCTATGCATCCCTTCCGCCCGCAGTAGCAGAGCGTGCGCTCGCCCCGGAGCGGGTTGTGGCCCCATTCCCCCGCGATCCCGTGCAGGCCGCCGAGCACCTGCCCGTTGACGACCACGCCCCCCCCGCAGCCCGTGCCGAGAATGAGCCCCACGACCACCTTTCGGTTGCGACCCGCGCCGAACGTGGCCTCGGCCAGGGCGAAGCAGTTCGCGTCGTTCGCCATCCGCGGCTCGACGCCGAGCGCCTTCGCCAGGTCATCCCTCAGGCGCCTCCCGTTGAGGCAGGTCGTGTTGGAGTTCTTCTGGATCCCGGTCAAGGGGTCGATGACACCCGGGCTCCCGATGCCGATCACGGCGGGTCGCTTCTCCCCGGACGCCTCTTCGAGCATCCTGACCAGTCGCACCAGCTGCGCGACCACGTGGTCGTAGCCCTTGTATCCCTCGGTGGGCAGCCTCAGGCGGCACGTTGCGGTGTCGGGCCGCGAGGGATCGACCACGGCCCCCTCCATCTTGGTGCCACCCAAATCGATCCCGAAAAGGCTCATCGGGTCTACACGATCGCGTTCAACCGGATGACCTCGGAGTAGTAGTGCGAGGAGAGTTTCGGCGTGCGCTTCTGCGTTTCGAAGTCCACGTGCACGATGCCGAACCGCCGCGTGTAGCCGTCGGCCCATTCATAATTGTCGAGCAGCGACCAGACAAAGTAGCCCTTGACGGGCACGCCGTCCTGGATCGCCCGGTGGAGTTCCCTTAGGTAGCCCCTCAGGAAGTCGCGCCTGTGGAGGTCATGCACCTCGTTGTTCACGACAGGCTCGTCGTCGTAGCCGCAGCCGTTCTCGGTGACGTAGATCGCCTTGGCTCCGTAGTTCTCATGGGCGAGGCGCAGCCCCCAGTAGATCGCCTGGGGCGTTATCTTGAGCCATTTGCTGTCCGCTCTCGGGTAGCTGTCCTGGGTGTCGACGTCCTGGTACCGGAGCCCGGGGCAGGCCCGAACGAAGAAGCCCGCGTAAATATTGATCCCGAGGAAATCCGTCGGTGCGCTGATCAGCTCGAAATCGCCGGGCCTAACGACGGGAGCGTCCGCGCCGACCCTCTTCAGGTATTCCTGCGAATAGGAGCCCCGGTAGATCGGGTCCAATATATGGAGGTTCCGCTCGAGGAACCACGCTGTCGCGGCGGCGATGTCTTCCGGCGTCTCGGTGATCGGTATGGGCGTGTCGCAGTTGTCGGTCAGGCCGACCCGCGCGCCCACGCCCCCGTGGGTGCGCACCGCGCGCACCCCGTGCCCATGGCACAGGAGCGCATTGTGGTAGGTCTCGTTTAGCTGCTGCGCGCTGACGAGCCTTCCCGGGGCTGCGGAGAGCTTGGGGCCGTAGGAGATAGTCGTGAAGCAGCGGATCTCATTTAGGGTGATCCAGTTCTTAACCTTGCCCGAAAATTCCCTAACGAGGGTGTCGGCGTAGGTGGCGAAGGCGTCCACCGTCACCCGGCTCGTCCAGCCGCCCCGGTCCTCGAGGGCCTGGGGCAGGTCCCAGTGGAACATGGTCACCCAGGGCGTGATCCCGTTCTCCCGGAGGGCGTCAAAGAGCCGATGGTAGAAATCGAGCCCCGCCTGGTTAAGGGCGCCGTCGCCCTTCGGGTAGATGCGCGGCCATGCCACCGAGAGCCTGTAGTTGCGGATCCCGAGCGAGCGCATGAGCGCGAAGTCCTCGCGGAAACGGTTGTAGTGGTCGCAGGCTATATCGAGGTTGTCTCCCTTCAGGATCTTCCCCGGGATCCGGGAGAACCGGTCCCAGACGGACTCCCCCTTTCCATCCGTAAACGCAGCCCCTTCGATCTGCGGGGCGGCCGTGGCCACGCCCCAGACGAAATTCGACGGGAAGGTTGAGTTGGATGAGGGAAGGGACGGCATTATTCAGGCTTGTGTCACCCGATCACCTGCCGCACCAGGCGAGAAACGCACGAGGCGACCAGATAAGGGTTTATGAGAGGCAACGTTTGGTATTGCCTGTGTGAAGCATTCGTTCTGTTTAGCGGGTAAATCGCTTGCAAGGCTCATTTTCCAGCGAGAGTGAGCACAACCCGATAAGGCGATCCTCCCCACTCATTTATGGCCCAGGTGCTGCTCGAAAACCTCAGCAAGGTGTACCCAGAGAAAGGCGGTGCCGGCGTCGTTGCCGTCAAGAGCATCAGCCTGCAGATCGAGGACCGGGAGTTCATGGTGCTGGTCGGTCCCTCCGGATGCGGGAAGTCCACCACCCTGCGCATGATCGCGGGCCTTGAGGAGATTTCGGGCGGCACCGTGCGCATAGGGGCCCAGGTCGTGAACGAGGTGCTTCCCAAGGACCGCGACATCGCGATGGTCTTCCAGAATTACGCGCTCTACCCGCACATGACAGTCTATGAGAACATGGCGTTTGGGCTGAAGCTGCGGAAATTCCCCAGGGCGGACATTGACGCAAGGGTGCGGGAGGCGGCCGCGATGCTGGGCCTGGAGACGCTCCTCGAGCGCAAGCCGAAGGCGCTTTCCGGCGGCCAGCGCCAACGGGTGGCCCTAGGGCGCGCGATCGTGCGCAAGCCCAAGGTCTTCCTGTTCGACGAGCCCCTATCGAACCTGGATGCCAAGATGCGCGTCTCGACCCGGACGGAGATCTCCAAGCTCCATGCCCGGCTGGGTGCCACCATGATCTATGTGACCCACGACCAGGTCGAGGCGATGACCATGGGGGATCGGATCTGCGTCATGAAGGACGGGAACATCATGCAGGTGGCGCCGCCCCTCGAGCTGTACAATCGCCCGGACAACATGTTCGTGGCGGGTTTCATCGGCTCACCGCCGATGAACTTCTTCAAGGGGACCCTCCGCAGGGCCGGCGCCCACCTGGCGTTCGTCGAGGACAACGCCAAGGCCCCGCCGCTCACGATCGCCTTGGACGAGAGGCTTGCGGGCAAGTCCTCCGAATACGTCGACAAGCCGATCGTGTTCGGGATAAGGCCCGAGGCGATCCACGACCTGCTCACGGTGGCCTCGCCCGATGCGGGGCGCACGGCCGACGTCAAGGTCGAGGTTTCCGAGCCGATGGGCTCCGAGACCCTCCTGTACCTGGACACGGGCGCGACCTCCTTCGTGGCTCGCGTCAACCCGACGGACCGGTTCGAGGCGGGCCAGCGAGTTCAGGTCACTTTTGACCTGACGCACGCCCATCTCTTCGACCCGGTGACGGAGCTCGCTCTCGCCTAGGCAGCGGCCCCTTAGCGCGCGGCGCGCTTATGAACGGGGGCCCCGCACTCGGGGCTGCGGGCTACTTTGCCGCCTGCGCGGTCTTCGCCTTGGCGCGGCTCGCCAACAGCAGCATCAGGCCCCCGAAGATCAGGAGGATCAGCCCCCAGATCAGGTTGATGTTGATGTCCATCGAGCGGTGGTACATGGCGGCATCGTTGCGCGTGACAAATCCGAAGACGGTCATCAGTAGGCCGACGAGCGAGAACATGAGGCCGATTGGCCAGCGAATATCGAGTCCCATAGGAGTTTCCTTTTTACCAGAAGATGAGGTTGAGAACGACGCAGGCCGCGATCAGGACCGAACCGATGACGGCCGGCCTTTGGTAGAAGGGAGTCCCCTCGTCCTTGATCTTGGGGGTCAGGGAGTACACCAGTCCCGTCAGTTCCTGGTCCGTCTTGGTCCGCCGGGTTGCAAGGGAGATGCCGCCCGTCAGGCCGAGGCAGACCGCGAAGGCGAAGGTGGCCAGCCAGAAGTTCTGGGCCATCTCGCTCGGATAGGTGTGGAGGACGGCGAGGTAGCCGCCCTTCATCCCGGGGAGGTTGCCCGAGGAGATCGTGAGCGCGTGGACAAGGCCCGAGGTGATGGTGCCCCCCAGGAGGCCGAGGAAGGCCCCGGTGCCGGTTGTGCGCGACCAGAACATGCCGAGCAGGAATGTGGCAAACAGGGGCGCGTTCACGAAGGCGAAGACCAGCTGGATGATGTCCATCGCGTTATTGTAGAGCGCGGCAAAATAGGCGCAGGCGATGCTCAGGAGGATGCCCACCACCGTGATGGCCCGCGCCATCTTCATGTAGTGCTCGTCGCTGCGGTTCGGCGCGAAGTAGGCCTGGTAGAGGTCGTAGGTCCACACCGTGTTGAACGCGGTCACGTTGCCAGCCATTCCCGACATGAAGGAGGCCAGGAGGCCTGTCAGCGCCAGGCCAAGGAGCCCGGGCGGACAGTAGCGCTTCACGAGCGAAAGGATGACCCCGTCGTAGTCGTACTCGGCGACGGCATTCCAGAGGCGGTCGCGGAACGTGGCCTCGGGCATGGGGTTCGCGGCGTAGTCCTTGACGAGGAGTGCGACCTTCTCGGAGTCCATCTTCTTGCCGACCGCGTCGCTCACGTCCTTGAAGGCCTGCTCGGCGGGCACCGCCGCATCGGCCGCCACGACCGCCATCGCCCTCGCATAGGTGGAGTTGCTCAGGATGGGGGCCGGGATCCGGTATCCCTTGGACGGAATCGTCATGAGGGCCACGGCGATCATGCCGGGCAGGATCACCAGGGCCGGGAAGAGCATCTTCGGAACCGCAGCAACGAGCGGGGTGTTGCGCGCGGCCGTCATGTTGCGCGCCGCCATGGCGCGCTGCACGACCAGGAAGTTCGTGCACCAGTACCCGAAGGAGAGGACAAACCCCAGGCCGAAGACCATCGCAAACCAATCTACCCCCATGGGGTTGCTTGCAGGCCCCGCCAGGAGGGTTCCCCACGCGCTTGTCCAGGCGTTGGGCCCGTAGTGGGTTCCCGCCTCCCTCAGGTGGAGGGATGCCGGGTTGATCGCAACTCCCCTAAGAAGCTCCTTCAATTTTCCATAGCCCCCGATGTCCTTTAGCCCCAGGTAAACGACCGGCGCAAAGCCGAGCACGATCATGAAGAACTGGAGCACCTCCGTGTAGATGGCGGAGGTGAGGCCGCCCTTCAGCACGTAAACCAGCACGATCGCCGAGCAGATCCAGAGGCTGGCGTGGTAGTTCCAGCCGAGGAGCAGGTTCAGGAGCTTTGCCAGGGCGTTCATCGATATGCCCGAGGCGAAGACGGTCATGACCGCGAACGCGATCGAGTTGAGCGCGCGCACGCGCTCGTCGAAGCGCATCTTCAGGTACTCGGGGACCGAGCGCGCCTTTGAGCCGTAGTAGAACGGCATCATGAACACCGCGAGGAAGACCATCGCGGGAATGGCGCCCACCCAGTAGAAGTGCGCGGTCGTGATCCCGTACTTGGCGCCGCTTGCCGCCATGCCCACCAATTCGAGGGCTCCCAGGTTCGCCGAGATGAAGGCAAGCCCGGTGACCCAGGTTGGGATCGAGCGGCCGGACGTGAGGAAGTCGGACGAGCTCCTCATGTACTTCTTAAGGGCGAACCCAATGCCGACCACAAACGACGTGTAGGTCAGCAGAATCAGGTAATCGAGCCAGGTAAGCGTGACTTGCATAGCTGAGGGGGTTTTGGGGGCTTCAGTCGCGAGACGGCGGACAAGGCGCCCGGTTGCGCTCGCGCGGATCGGGAAAGTTGCTTTGGGGGTGCTTGAAAATCAAGCCACAACAGGGGCCCCACCCCAAAGAGCGGCGCCCAAGCGGCCCTACTAGTCCGCCTTCTTATGGACGGAAGCAGTTTCCGTGGCGACGCCTCGAAACGAATGGTGTCCTAAAATAGGGACCCCTAAGGTCTGCGAGGGGACGGAGGCAGGAAGGGTTCGTTGGCCGCGTCCGTGGTCAACGGGACCGCTGCAGGACATCCCTCTCAGGATCCAGCGTCGGCCTGGAGCTGAGCGGTCTGTCGCAATATCTCCTGCTCCCAGTACGTGATGATCGCCCCAGGGATCCCGGCTTGGCCCGCAGTGCCCCGCCATCCTCCAATGGTCGCGGAATGCACTTCGCCGTAGATAGCCCTCGCCTCGCGGGCCGATATTCCGCCCATCTCCGCGAGCCTTAGGAGCGAATCAAAATGGGTGGGAATCACGGTGCTGCCGAAAAATCTCAGGGCTATCAGCACGTTGAAGACGCTCGGATTCAGGTCGAAGGCTGGCGAGAGGGACCACGTGCGGGTGATCTCGTCATAGACGAACGCGTGGTTGCGGCCGTGGTCGTCGCGATTAGCCGCCAGAAGGTTGAAAACAACGCGTCGAAAACATTCACGCGCTTCGATGGCGCCGCCAAGAACGCGGGATAGCCGGATCAAGTCCTCGTAATCGATGCCCCCATCGACCGGCCGCTTGTGCAGCATGCCGCTAAGCGTATGGACGTGTCGCTTGCCCCAGGAGCCATCCGGTTTACGGTATCGGTCAAATCGGGCTGTCGCAAAGTGCCGGCGCTCGCCGTCAAAAACGAGGCTCGCACGGGGAACGCGCAACCCGGCCTTAGCAGCCATGCGGTGGTACGCGTACTCAACCGCGCCTCCGCCTTGGTCATCGAGTGCCGAAAGCTTAAGAATACAGGGCGTACACCCCTCCGGAGTTGGCCCGCCTATCAGGACGTCGCGCACGTTCATGACGTCCCCGTCCATGGGCAGGTGCGCCGAAACCTTCGGGAAGGCGCCACCGAGGGGACTGCCTCCCCTTGCCAGAGCGATGTCCACGGCCTCAGGGGTCAGGGGTGCCTGCGTCTTTGCCAAGCGGGCTGCATCACGTGACATGGCGGCAAGCGATGCGCTCATTGTTTCGTCGTCTGCCCCCTTTCCAATCACAGGCCGATACGTGATCGCGCCAGGGCCTCGCTCCCCGATGGCCGCAAGCTTCCCCATGAGGGTGCGAAGCCCCGGGGTTTCCGCCATGAGCATCCGCTCCCCCCAGGCGTCGGGGAGGGAATCCGCGATAAGACCGGGCAAGCCTCCGTCAAACGGCGTGTCTCCTGGG
>Ga0302202_10000690_pt1 | contig 43828 bp, 38 predicted proteins | sample II_Bog_N3_3_FD_194579 | JGI IMG/M metagenome (GOLD analysis project Ga0302202, IMG submission 194579) | Peat permafrost microbial communities from Stordalen Mire near Abisko, Sweden - II_Bog_N3_3 | ecosystem: Environmental > Terrestrial > Soil > Wetlands > Peat | place: Sweden: Abisko...
AGCGCCTTTGGGATGGCCGGTGGTGCCCGAGGTGAAGATCAGGTCCGAGACGTCGTCCGGTTGCACGTCGGCAGCCCGCGCCGCGGACGCCGCCGGGTCGACACCTTCGCCGGCCTGGAGGAAGGCGGTCAGCCCGATCACCGGCACGGGCGCTCCGGGCGCTCCGGGCGCTCCGGGCGCTCCGGCACCCGCAGGCGCTCCTTCATCGCGCAGGAGGATGATGCGGGCCAGATCACCGGTGTCGTGGCCCGCCAGCATGACTGGGTAATCGGCACCCAGGAACCCGCGGACGGTCACCAGCGTGGAAGCGCCGGCGTCGCGGATGATGTACGCCGCCTCGCCACCCTTGAACCGCGTGTTGAGCGGCACGAGCACCGCACCGGCACGCAGCAACCCGAGGGCGGCCAGCATCCATTCGGCGCAGTTGGGCGCCCAGAGCGCGGCCCGGTCCCCGGCCCCGACGCCGGCGGCCACGAAACCACGGGCGTAGCGGTCGACCTCCGGGGCCAACTGGGCGTAGGTGAGGCGCAGCTCCCCGTCGACCAGCGCCTCCGTGCTGGCGTGCCGACGCGCGGCGTCCTCCACCAGGCGGGGCACCGTGCCCCAGATGAGGTCGGCCCGCGGATCCTCCTGGTCGGCCGGCGCGCCGCCGATCCCGTCGGTCACGGGTGCTGGCTGCTCACGGAGATGACTTCCCCGGAGAGATAGGACGAGTAGTCGCTGGCCAGGAACACAATGACGTTCGCCACTTCCCACGTCTCGGCACCACGGCCGAAGAGCTCACGGCGGCGCAGCACGGCGAGGTCCTCGTCGGGGATGGCCCTGTTGAGGAACGGGTGCTCGGCCAGGCTGGGTGACACGGCGTTGACCCGGACCCCGGCCGGTGCCGCCTCGGCGGCCGCGCATCGGGTCAAGGCCATGACGCCCGCCTTGGCGGCGGCGTAGTGGGCCTGGCCCGGCTGGGCGCGCCAGCCCAGCACCGACGCATTGTTGACGATGATCCCCGACTTCTGCGGCAACATCCGGGCCAGCGCGGCGCGGGTGCAGCGGAACGTGCCCGTCAGCGTGATGTCGAGCACGGTGGACCACTGCTCGTCCGTCATCTCCACCAGCGGCACCGTGCCACCGAGCCCGGCGTTGTGCACCGCCACGTCGATGCGACCGAACCGTTGCAACGCACCGTCGTAGAGCGCCCCCACCTGTGCCTCGTCGCGCACGTCGCAGGCGAGCGCGTGCACCCGGTCGGATCCCTCCGACCCGAGCTCGCCCGTCAGCTGCTCGGCCGTCTCGGCCAGCCGCCGGGCGTGCGCGTCCGACACGAGGACGGACGCTCCTTCCTCCAGGCAGCGCCGGGCCGTGGCCGATCCGATCCCCGTCCCCGCCGCGGCGGTGACGATGACGACCTTGCCTTCGAGCAGCCCGTGACCGCCCGGGGGCGGCGGTGGAGGCGGTGGATCGAAGGATGCTTCGAGACTGGTACTCACGCCACCCCTTTTGGCTCGGGCGGCAGGCCGAGGACCCGCTCACCGATGATGTTGCGCTGAATCTGGTTGGACCCACCGTAAATGGTCTCCGAGCGGGCGAACAGGAAGGAGCGCTGGAACTCGCCGAGCCCGTACCCGCCGTTCTCCGGCAGCGGCTCGCCGTCGAGGATGGTCGCCGCCGGCCCCAGGATGCGCAGGGCCAACTCGCCCAGCCGGCGGTGCCAGCTTCCCCAGTACAGCTTGGCGATGGAGGCCTCGGGAGGCGCCACCGGGCCATCGACGCCGGCCAGGCTCCGCAGCGTGTTGTAGCGCATGATCGTCAGCTCAATGTGGGCCTGGGCCAGCTGCTGGCGGACCAGTGGGTCACGGGCCGCCCCGTTCTCCTCGGCCAGATCCACCAATCGATCCAGCTCGCGCCGGAATCCGAGCTGGAAGCCCAGCAGGGCCACACCGCGCTCGAACGCCAACGTGGCCAAGGCGACGCGCCAGCCCTCACCCACCCCGCCCACCAGGTTGTCGACATGGGTACGGGCGCCGTCGAAGAACACCTCGTTGAATTCGCTGGTGCGGGTGAGCTGGGTGATGGGCCGCACCTCGACGCCGGGCTGGTCCATGGGCACCAACAGGTAGGACAGCCCCTTGTGGCGGGCCGAGGTCGGATCTGTCCGGCACACGACGAAACACCAGTCCGCCAGATGGGCCAACGAGGTCCACACCTTCTGCCCGGTCACCACCCACTGGTCGCCGTCGCGCTCGGCCCGGGTCTTGACGTTGGCCAGGTCGCTGCCGGCGTCCGGCTCGGAGTAGCCCTGGCACCACAGCTCGTCGCCCTCCCTGATGGGCGGGAGGAAGCGGGCCTGCTGCTCGGGCGTGCCGTAGTGGATCAGCGTGGGGCCCAGCAGCCCCTCCCCCATGACGTTGACCCGCCCCGGCGCCGCGGCCCGGGCGTACTCCTCGTTGAAGATGACCTGTTCGGTCATGGTGGCGCCCCGGCCTCCGTGCTCGACCGGCCAGCCCAGACACGTCCAGCCGGCCCGGGCCAGCACCTTCTCCCAGCGCCGACGCACCTCGAAGCCGAAGGTCTCGTCACCCGAGCCGCCGCGGCCCCCGAGCTCGGCGAATTCGCCCACCAGATGTTCCTGGAGGAAGTCCCGGACCTCCTGGCGGAACGCCACGTCCTCGGGGCGGTCGCGCAGATCCATCGCCGGGGAGCGTAGCCAAGCCGGGACACCCGACCTGACGGGTCGTCAGATACAGGCCGCAGACTCCTGCCACGCCGGGGTATGGGTGCCGATCGGCGAGGTCGGCACTTCCCAGCGGGCCGGCGTGGCCGGCAGGGCGGCGACCGGGCCGAGGTGGTGCAACCGCCCGTAGGGCGTGTCGCTGGTCGTGAGATAGGGGTCGAGGTCGCCGAACCCGGTCGGCTCGCCGACCGTGACCGGCGCTTCGGTGAACCAGCGGGCGGTCTGACACAGCGAAGCCCGCACGTGGTAGCTGCCACCTTCGTGGGCGCGCCGCCACAGCGCAGCCATGGTGCCGAGCGCGGCGAGGTAGCCCGTGGTGTAGTCGCAGGCCGCGGCCGGGACCAGCTCGGGGTGATCCGGCCCACCCTGACCGATGACCATGCCCGAGACGGTCTGGGCCATCTGCTCCCACCCCGGGCGGTGGTGCCAGGGCCCGTCGTCCCCGTAGCAATTGATCGTCACCACCACGATGCCCGGACGCAGCTCGGCCAGCTCCTCGGGGCCGAAGCCCCGGCGTGCCATGGAGCCGCCGCGGTAACCCTGGGTGAACACGTCGGCCCCCCGGGCCAGCTCGCGCAGGGTGGCCACCCCTGCCGGATCATTGAGCTCCAGGCAGCAGGAGCGCTTGCCGTGGCTCGTGTCCATGACGAAGAGCGGGATGTTCTCCAAGCGTGCCGAGTTGACCAGCAGTACCTCGGCCCCGTGCTCGGCCAGCGTCCGGGCGTTGGTCGGTCCGGCCAGCAACCGGCTGAGATCGAGCACGCGCACGCCCTCGAGCGGACGCCTGGTGCCGCACAGAGCCTCGGGGGCACTTTCTCCGATCTTCTCGACGCTGATGTGGCCCAGCGGGGCGACGGCCACCGCCTGGGGATGGGCCGACCACTCCGTCGCCGTGCGCGCCATGGCGCCGCAGGCGCCGGCTTCGGCCAGGGCGTCCTCGAGCGCGGGCGCTTCCCAGTGGCCCACCCGCTCCGCCACGGTGCCGACGCCGCTGGCCACATCGCAACCGAGGACCCGACAGGTGCGCTCCGCCAGGTGGGCGAACTGGCCCTGCAGGTGCACCCAGCGGCCGTCCCGGCAGCGGTACAGCCTGACGAGCGGGCGCGGCCGGCTCATCGGCGCGGCCGGCAGGTCCGCGCCTTCCAGCCGTTGGAGCCCGAATCCGACCAGCGACGCACCGGCATGCACCCGCGCCACGCTGACCGGCTGGGCCACGCCGGTGCGCTCCTCCCACAGGAGTGAGGCCGCTGCGCCGATGGAACCCAGGACCGAGGCGGCGCATTCCACTACGGGGAAGGGCGTGGCGTAGGGCTGTCCGTCACCCAGCAGCCCGACGCGATCGGCCAGCCCGACAGGCAGTCCCACCTGCTGCAGCAGCTCCGCGACCAGCTCCGCGCCCACGCCGGCATCGTAGGGCGGTGCGGCGGCGGGCCGGCCCCCGCCTGCACCTGGAATACTGACGAAGACATGCCCTACTCCCAGGGCCGGATCGTCCACGACGCCGACGCCCACATCATGGAGACGCCCACCTGGCTGCAGGACCACGCCGAGGCCGCCTACCGGGACCGGCTGCCCGTCCTGCGCTACCCGGGCGGGAACGAGCTGCGCCAGACCGGCGATCCCGCCGACCAGCAGCGCGATCTGGTCGCGGCCTTCGAGGGGTTGCGGGCCCGGCACGCCTCACCGGAGTACCGGGCCGACGAGGAGGCCGAGATCATGGCGCGCAAGAACTTCGCCGCCACCGGATCCTTCATTCCCGAGGACCGTGGGCGAGCCCTCGACCTCCTCGGGTTCTCGAGTCAGCTCGTCTTCAACACCTTCCACAACGGGCGCCTCCACGACCTGGAGCACGCCGACGCCGACCTGGCCTACGCCGCAGCCCGCGCCCACAACAGGGGCATGCTCGAGTTCTGCGCGACCGACCCGCGCCTGTTGCCGTCGCTGTACGTCCCGCTGGTGGACCCGGCGCGCGCCACGGCGGCCGCCGAGGACGCGCTGGCTCAGGGTGCGGCGGCGCTGCTGATCGCCTCGGGTTGTCCGCCGGGGCACTCCCCCAGCCACACCGACCTCTTCGGCGTGTGGGCCCGGGCCGAGGAGGCGGGCATACCCGTCGTCTTCCATGTCGGGGGCACCGGGACCCTCGTCGACCCGAACTACTTCGTCAACGGCAAGCCGGTCCCGCCCGACTTCCACGGAGGCGAGGAGAACTTCCGCTCCGTGGACTACATGGGGATCCCGGTCCCGCCGGCTCAGACTCTGGCGACGCTGATCTTCGACGGCGTGCTCGAGGCGTTCCCCGGTTTGCGCATCGGCGTCATTGAGCAGGGCGCCATCTGGGTGCCGTCGTGGCTGCGCCAGATGGAGTCCGCCTTCGAGGCCTTCCACCGCCACGAGGAGCGCCTGCAGGGGCTCTCACTGCGGCCGAGCGACTACGTGCACCGCCAATGCCGGTTCACGCCCTATCCGACCGAGGACGTCGGCTGGATTGTGGAGCAGGCGGGCGCCGATCTCGTGCTGTTCTCGTCCGACTACCCCCACGTGGAGGGCGGGCGCAAGCCACTGGAGCGCTTCGAGGCCTCACTCGGTGAGGCCGATGCCGAGGTGCGCCGGCGGTTCTACGCCGACAACTTCCTGTTCCTCATGGGTAGCGCCGGGGCAGGACTGGCCGCCTGAATGTGGCGTGGCCTCGTCAGGTCGGGCTGTGACGGGGCGCGGGCGACGTCACCACTGACCCCCGTGACGTGCAGTCGACGACCGGGTAGTCGCAGACCGTTCTCTGGAGCCATGGTTGCAGTACCGCCGTCGGCTCCTGAGTGCTGTGCGCCGGCACCACCCCGATACCGCCGATGAAGAACATGCTGATGCCGAGGAGCACGCCAACGGCGAAGAGCTTGACCCGTTTCTGCGTGTCCACCCCTCGAACCTCCGGGCCCGTGGCCCCCTACATCCCCCGCTCGGCGGCCTTCGGACGCCGGGCGGAAGTGATCCTCCCCGAGTTGTCAAAGAATTGTCAAGGGCGAGGACAACTTCCGCCGTGGGCAGGACAAATGCTCCTGACCAGGAACGCGGCACTCCCATTGCAGAGAAAGGTCCAAGGTGTTCAAGCGCAAATCCAGTGATGCCGAAGCGACATTCGAGGTCTCCAAGAGCGAAGAGGAGTGGAGGGCGCAGCTCCCGGCTGACCGCTATGCCGTCCTGCGACGGGCCGGTACCGAGCCGGCCTGGTCGGGAGATCTGCTGCACGTGGACGGCCACGGGGTCTTCCGCTGCGCCGGCTGCGGAGCCGAGCTCTTCGACACCGACGCCAAGTTCGAGTCCGGCACCGGCTGGCCCAGCTTCGACCGGGCCCGCGCCGCAGGGACGGTTCTGGAACACAAAGAGCGCGGCTTCGTCATGGCGCGCACTGAAATCCTGTGCGCCCGGTGCGGTGGCCATCTGGGGCACGTCTTCCCCGATGGGCCCACCGACACCGGGCGGCGCTACTGCGTCAACTCACTCTCGCTGACCTACGAGGCCGAGGGCGAACCCGGGCCCGAACCAGCAGCAGCAGACCAGCACAGGTGACCACGACTGCCGTCGCTCCCAGCACGGCGGCAACGGGATCGACCACAACATGCGCAGTGGCCCCGGCAACATGCACCGCCAGAGCCGGCCACGGTGGCGTGGTGATCAGCCACGGCACCACTCAGGCCTCGAGCGCCAACGCCTCGACCCCTTCGGCTTCAGCGCCGTCGGGAGAGGCTGACCCCCGGCGCTCCACTTTGTGGACGTCGGCCGTGGCGAAACGGAGGCTGGCACCCACTTCGTCCGCGGTGATCTCGACCTTGGACCGGTGCTCGCCCTCCTCGGTCTCCCAGGTGCGGTGCTCGAGTCGGCCGGTCACGACGACCCGCATGCCCTTGGTCAGGCTCAGCGCCACGTTCTCGGCCAGATCGCGCCAGCAGATGACGTCGAAGAAGGACGTCGACTCCTGCCACTCCTGGGTCATGCGGTCCTGCCACCGGCGGTTCACGGCAACGCCGAGCTGCGCCGTCGCCTGCCCCTCGCGCGTGTAGCGGATCTCGGGCTCACGGGTCAGGTTCCCGGTGATCGTGGTGGTGTTGGCCATCTGCATCCTCGCTTTCGTGCATGCCCTCCATGCGGGGGCGTGCACCAGCGTGATGGGCTCTCCTTGGCGCGAACCTTGCTGCGAACCTCACCGGACCGGAATTGCTCCGTCCCGCAGGTGGCCCCTAGGCCTTCGGCTTCATCCCCAGACAGCGGAGAACGAACGCACCGAAGCGTCCCGGTGGTTTGTCCTGCGGATGGTGGTCGGCCGAGTGCCCGTAGCGCGAGCCGTACACGCCTCCCGAACTCCCGGTCAGCCCCGTGGCCGGCAGCGTGTTGGGCTCCTCGTACTTTGGCACCTTGGACAAGCGCCGCTTTTGCTTCCTGGGCTTGTCGCCGGAACTCCCCACCTCCTCAGTCTGGCCCAGATGGCCAGGGTGCCGCGTCGCTTCATCCCTTGTGCCTGTGCCAGCATGCGGCGATGCATCCGAACTTCCGCCTCCGGCGCCTGGCCGCGTTGACCTCGTTGACCGTGGTGGCCGTGGGCCTGTCGGCGTGCGCGAAATCCAGCGCGCCGTCCCCGCACCAGAGCGGCGCCGCCGGGGCGCACAAGACCTCCACGTCGACGACGGCGGGCCGCTCCGCGTCGACCTCGGCCCCGACGACCACGACGTCGCTCCCGGCGTCGAAGGAAGTGACGTTCTACCCGTTCACCGCCAAGGGCGCGATCGCCCCGGGACTCCAGGTGACGCAGCAGGTGTCCGGCCACTGCACCAGTCCGGGCGTGGCCGGTGCGGCCTCATACCGGTGCACCGCAGAGCCCGCTCACGTGTCCTACGACCCCTGCTTCGCCCCTCCCCTCGCCACCACGGGGCCGCTGCTCTGTGTGCCCGATCCGACCGTCATCGACATCATCCGTTTCTCGGTCGGAGCGTTGCCCAAAGCGTCGACCACGGCATCACAGACGCGCGTGTGGGCCATGCGGCTCCAGAACGGAGAGGTATGCGTGCTCGTCAACGCAGCCTGGAACGGGCGCGGGCCGTTCGCCTGCCCGACACCCAGCACGGCCGGCTCTGAGGCCGATTGCCACACCCCCGACAAGACCGCGCACGGCTGGTCGACCGAGTGTCAGGCCAAGGAGAACGCCACGAGCCCGTTCGACACGGTCAGGATCGTGAACGTCTGGAACTGAGGGCCGGTCGTGCCCTAGCTCTGCCCGCTGCGCAGCAGGCGACCGCCGATGACGTAGAGCGTCACGCCGATGACGAGCGAGCCCAGGACGATGTAGCGCACGACCGCCGTCTCGAGCGAGGTCGGCGACCCGTTCGAGCTGATTTCGGCGAAGCCCGCACCGATCACCAGCGCGACGAAGGCCAGGATGCCGCAGACCAGCGATCCCTTGCGGGCGTTGTTGCAGAAGAAACGGGACTGCGACAGATCCGGCTTCGAGCCGGCCGCGGCTCCGTCCCGCCGGCTCGTCACACCGTCAGACGTCGAGGAAGCGTCGGATCGCGATCGCGGACCCGATGGAACCGATCGCCATGCCGACAATGACCACGACAACGTTGGTCAGCAGTACCTCTGACCCTGACATGTGCATGGCGGTGAAGATGTTGCTGGTCGTGCGCCCACCGCCCTCGTGGTTGATGAAGAGGTACACGAAGTAGACGACGACGGCGGCCAGGAGCGACCCGATCAGGCCCTGCAAGAGTCCCTCGGACATGAACGGGATGCGGATGAACCAGTTGGTGGCGCCGACCAGCTTCATCACCGAGACCTCCCGCCGTCGGGCGAAGATGGCCATGCGAATGGTGTTGAGGATCAGGACTGCCGCCGAAATGATCAGGACGATGGCGATGGCCAGACAGACCCATTTCGAGACGTTGATGACCGTCTCCTCGTTGTGGATGGTCTGCTGCGGCTCGGTCACCGACAGGACGCCCGCCGTGCCTGTGAAGGTGTGGACCACCTGGGCCGCGTCGGTCAGTGCAACAGGAGTGCACCAGTACGAGGTCGGCATCTCCGCCTCGGTGGTGGCCTGGAAGACGTCCGAGGGGAGCAGCCGGCGAGCCTCGGCGAAGTTCCGTGCCTTGTTCCAGTAGACGCACGGCTGCCGGACGTAGTTCAGCTGCGACAACTCGGTGCCGACGGCGGAGATCTCCTGCGCATTGGCGTTGGGTTCCATCCAGACCGTCACCTGGGTGCCCCGCTCCAGCGTGCCGGTGGCGTTGGCCGAACCTTGGCGGAGCAACAACGCGGCGCCCACGAGCGAGAGCGAGACGGCGACGGTCAGGACGGCGGCCACGGTCATGAGGCGGTTGCGCCACAGGTTCGACGCCGTTTCACGGACGACGTAGTCGACTGAGACTGCCACGTCAGACCACGCCTCCGGCCGCCACTAGACGGCCTCCTGCCCTTGACCCGAACCGTCGAACCCGTAGACACCGCGCGCCTGGTCGCGCACCATGCGACCGTTGCTCAGTTCAATGACGCGGCGTCGCATTTTGTCCACCAGGACCTCGTCGTGCGTGGCCACCACCACGGTCGTGCCGGTCCGGTTGATGCGGTCGAGCAGCTGCATGATGCCCTGGCTCGTCTGGGGGTCGAGGTTTCCCGTGGGCTCGTCCGCCAGCAGAATGAGGGGCCGGTTGACGAAGGCGCGGGCCACGGCGACACGCTGCTGCTCGCCACCCGAGAGCTCGCCGGGCAGGTTGTCCCGCTTATTGGCCAGACCCACCAGATCGAGCACCTGGGGCACCTGGTTGGCCACGACATGACGGGGTCGACCGATCACCTCGAGGGCGAAGGCCACGTTCTCGAACACGCTCTTGTTCGGCAAAAGGCGGAAATCCTGGAAGACACAGCCGATGTTGCGACGCAGGTACGGCACCCGCCATTTCGGCAGCTCCACAATATTGCGGCCGGCCTCGAGGATCTGGCCCGTATCGGGCAACTCCTCGCGCAGAAGGAGGCGGATGAAGGTGGTCTTGCCGGATCCCGACGCACCGACGAGGAAGACGAACTCGCCCTTGTCGATATCAACGGTGATGTCGCGCAACGCGACGGTTGATCCCTTATAGGTCTTGGTGACGTTTTCGAATCGGATCATCGGCAGGAGAGTTGTCGCCCCAGCTGACGCAGGCGGGGCACTCCGTAATCCTAACGACTCTGCCTCGCCGTTTCGGGTCATCAGCTCCGGCGCAGGTCACAGCGTCCTGCGGTCCAGAAGACCTCGTGAAGAGCCCGCGCCCGACGCGTCTGCTCCCATCCATCGCGGCGCGCCGACGTCGGCTCCCGAATTCGACCACCGCACCATCCCCCCGATCCCGATGACGGGCACCCCGCATTCGCGCAGCCGAGCAGTGAACGGGTGCAGCAGATGAGGACCGGCCCGCCCTCCGCACCTGAGGGCTGGACGACCGGCACACCCGCCACCGTCGGGCGGCGGCTCGGGGTGGGAATCGGCGTTGCGGCAGGTCACGAGGGTCATCTCGGTCTCCGACGCGTCGCGGTATTCCGCCGAGGCGGACGGCCGCAGTACGGTCCGGACACACGGATCGCGCTGCTCCCAGCTGCCGTCGCAGCTTTCGCGCTCCCCGCCGCACGCGGCACGCAATCTGCGACCTGCCAGCAGCGGCGACCGGCGATCACGCGCCGACGCGCCGGCAGCCGGATCACCACGCCGGTGGCACGCCGCACATCGGCGTGCCCGTCGCGCCCAACAACACGGCGAGTCCTGTCGTGACACCGCGCCCGCAGGTCGCCACCCGCTCGCCCTCGTCACCGGTGCAACAGGGTGGACGCCCGACTGCTGCGCTTACGAACTGCTTTCGCGCTGGCGGTGGAGCTCCGCTTCCATGAACGCATCGAGGTCGCCGTCGAGCACCGCGTCGACGTTGCCCGTCTCGTAGTTGGTGCGGAGATCCTTGACGAGTTGGTACGGCGCCATGACGTAGGAACGGATCTGGTTGCCCCACGCGTTGTCGACCCGGTCGCCGCTCAGCGCGTCGAGCTCGGCCCGACGTTCCATGCGCGCACGGTCGGCCAGCTTGGCACCGAGGATCTGCAGCGCCTTGGCCTTGTTCTGATGCTGGCTGCGCTCGTTCTGACAGGAGACCACCAGCCCCGTCGGGAGGTGGGTCAGCCGCACCGCAGAGTCCGTCTTGTTGACGTGCTGGCCTCCCGCTCCAGACGAGCGATATGTGTCGATACGCAGGTCTTTCTCGTCGATCTCCACCTCGGAGGACACGTCTTCGAGGAACGGGGTGACGTCCATGGAGGCGAAGCTGGTCTGGCGGCGGTGCTGCGAGTCGAAGGGGGACATCCGGACCAGGCGGTGCACGCCACGCTCGGTCGCCAGCAAGCCGTAGGCGAACCGGCCGTGCACAATGAAGGTGGCCGACAACAGGCCGGCCTCCTGGCCCTCGGTGGCCTCATCGACCTCGACCGTGAAGCCGCGTCGCTCGGCCCAACGCTGGTACATGCGCAGCAGCACCTCGGTCCAGTCCTGCGCGTCGGTCCCGCCCGCGCCGGCGTGTACTTCGCACACGGCGTCGAACTCGTCGTACTCGCCCGAGAACAGCGACTGGAGTTCCAGGGCCCCGAGACGCGTGCCCAGTGCATCGACCGTCTCGACAAACTCGGCGTCGAGCGCGGCGTCCCCGGTGCCGTCAGCGGCGGACTCCTCGGTGAGCTCGAGCAATGCCTGCGCGTCGTCGAGCCCACCGCGCAGCGTCTCGAGTTGCTCCAGATCGGCGGAGACCCTTCCCAGCTCCTTGGTCACCGCCCGCGCATTGTCGGCGTCGTCCCACAGATCGGGTCGGGCCACCTCGGCCTCGAGCTCGTCCCGTCGCACCTCGAGCTTCTCGCGTCCGAGATAGCGCTCGGCCTCGGCCAGCCGCTCCCCTAGCGCTGCGAGCTCAGATGAGAAGTCGCGGGGGAGATCGGCCGCCGGCCCGTCAGGCCGCGCCATGGCAGAACTTGAACTTCTTGCCGCTCCCGCACCAGCAGGGATCGTTGCGGCCGACCTTCTCGTGTTGCTCCTTGACGATGGGCACTAACGCCTCGGGGTCGGGCGCGTTGGGCCTCTTGATCTGCGCCTTGCCACCTCCGGCTCGACCGTTGCCATCGCCCGCGGCGTCACCGGGGCGGGTCAGCACCGACGTTTGCGTCGGCATACTCGCACCCTGTTCGGCCTGCAACGCCGAGGCCAGCGCACCGGTTTCGGCCACGGGGTCCTCCGCCGCGGCGTAGACCGCCTTGTCCAGGTCGGGCTCGGCCGCCGGCTGCTGCACCGCCTCGACGTGGAGGATGTAGCGGAGGTAGTCGTTGTCGATCACCTCCATGAGCTGGCCGAACATGGAGTACCCCTCCTGCTGCCAGGCGTTGAGAGGGTCGGCCTGGACGGTCCAGCGCAAGTGGATGCCGTCCTTGAGGTTGTCCATCTCCGCCAGGTGGTCGCGCCAACGGGCGTCCATGATCTGCAGGTAGACGTCGCGCTCAATCTGACGCATGGTCTCGGCGCCACCCGGCATCGCCTCGCCGTGCTTCTCGTAGTAGTCGAGGGCCTCTTCCACGATGGACTCGACGAGGTCCTCCGTCGTGGCGGCCTGCTCGAGGTCGGCCACAGCGAACTTCGTCGGGTAGAACTGCGTCAGCGAGTCGACCAGTCCCTTGAGGTCCCAGTCTTCTTCGAACTCGGTCGGGCAGTGCTCGGCCACCAGCTTCTCCGCGGCGCCTGCCAGGAGGTCCTCGGTGTGCTCCTCGAGATCGTCGCCGTCGATGATCTGCAGCCGGCGCTCATAGATGACCTTGCGCTGTTGGTCCATCACTTCGTCGTACTTGAGCGCGTCCTTCCGCTGTTCGGCGTTGCGGGCCTCGACGGTGTTCTGCGCCCGCTCAATGGCCTTGGCCACTGTTTTCGACTCGATCGGCACGTCGTCGGGCAGGGTGCGCCCCATCACCCAGCTCATGGCGCCGGTGGCGAACAGGCGCAGCAGCTCGTCGTCGAGACTGAGGTAGAAGCGGCTTTCCCCCGGGTCGCCCTGACGACCGGACCGGCCCCGGAGCTGGTTGTCGATGCGTCGGCTCTCGTGGCGCTCACTGCCCAGCACGTACAGGCCGCCCAGCTTTCGCACCTCCTCGCCCTCGGCCCGGCACCGGGCCTCGATCGCAGCTTGCCTGCTTTCGAGCTCGGCCACACCCTCGTCGCTCTCGATGTCGACGCCCTCGGCGGCCAGTTCGTGCTGGGCCAGCAATTCCGGGTTGCCGCCGAGGATGATGTCCACGCCGCGGCCGGCCATGTTCGTGGCGACCGTGACCGCGCCACGGCGGCCGGCCTGGGCCACGATCTCGGCCTCCCGGAAATGCTGCTTGGCGTTGAGCACGTTGTGGGTCACACCGCGCTTCTCCAACAGGCGCGACAGGAGCTCCGATTTGGCCACCGAGGCGGTGCCGATCAGCATGGGCTGGCCCCGCTCGTTGCGCTCGACGATGTCGTCGACCACTGCGTTGAACTTGGCCTCCTCGGACTTGAACACGAGGTCGGGCTCGTCCAGACGCAGCATGTCCTTGTTGGTCGGGATGGGCACCACGGGCAGCCCGTAGGTGGCGGCGAACTCGCCGGCCTCGGTCTCGGCGGTTCCGGTCATGCCGGACAACTTGTCGTACAGGCGGAAGTAGTTCTGCAGGGTCACGGTGGCCCAGGTGTGGTTCTCCTCCTTGATGGCCACGCGCTCCTTGGCCTCGACGGCCTGGTGGAGACCATCGGACCACCGCCGACCATCGAGCGTGCGCCCGGTGAACTCGTCGACGATCTTCACCTCGCCGTTCTGCACGAGGTAGTCCTTGTCCCGCTTGTAGAGGTCCTTGGCCGTGAGCGCCTTGGTCAGCTGATGGACATAGTTGACCGATACGGCGTCATAGATGTTCTCGACCCCGACCGCCTGTTCCACCTTCTCGATACCGGCTTCGAGTGGGACGACCGTCTTCTTCTCCTCGTCGACCTCGTAGTCGACGTCCCGCGTGAGCGTGCGGGCTATGGAGGCGAATTGGTAGTAGAGCTGCGCCGCTTCGTCGGCTGGGCCCGAAATGATGAGTGGCGTGCGGGCCTCGTCAATGAGGATGGAGTCGACCTCGTCGACGATGGCGAAGGAATGGCCGCGCTGGGCCATGACCTCCCGGGAACGCTTCATGTTGTCGCGCAGGTAATCGAAGCCGAACTCGTTGTTCGTGCCGTAGGTGATGTCCGCCGCGTACGCCCGCCGCTTCACGAAGTCGTCCTCTATGTCCGCCCCGATCCGGCCCACCGTCAGGCCGAGCCAGCGATGCAACCGGCCCATCCACTCGGAGTCACGGGTGGCCAGGTACTCGTTGACCGTCACCATGTGCACGCCCTCGCCGTCGAGGGCGTTGAGGTAGGCCGGCAGCGTGGAGACGAGGGTCTTGCCCTCGCCGGTCTTCATTTCGGCGATCCACCCGAAATGAAGGGCCATGCCCCCCATGAGCTGCACGTCGAAGTGGCGTTGGCCCAGCACCCGCCAGGCCGCCTCCCGTACCACCGCGTAGGACTCGATGAGCAGGTCGTCGAGAGTTTCGCCCTGGTCCAGGCGCTCCCTGAACTCCACGGTCTTGTGCGTCAGGGCTTCATCGCTGAGGCCCTGCATCTCGGGCTCGAGGTCGCCGATCAGAGGGACCAGCTCAGCCAGCCTTCTGACCTTCTTGCCCTCGCCGGCGCGCAGAACCTTGGTGAACACGCTCATGAGGCCACGATCCTACCGGCCGGGGAGGGCTCGGAGCCGCCGCCGGGCCCTGGCGGTGATTTGGGGCTGCGTGCGGCTGACCTGGTCTTTGACCCCACACTCGCCTGCCGCAAGGGTGACGCGCCGGTCCCGGCGGTGGAGCGGCGAGCCGCCACACCCAACGGCACCGTCTTGGCGCGCATCGCCTCGTCTCCGCCCGCCCCCGACAACCGGGGACGCAGCGGGCAGGGCTTACCTCTAAGCCGCACCATGCTCAGCGACCACAAGTCGCCTTACGTGGGTCGTTTTGCCTGCGACTGGCCTCGACTTTCAACCACAGACCCGCACGCAGCCCGTCGGCATCCTACGCCCCGCCGCCCGGCCTCCTTCCCCGGACGTCCGAGCCCGCTGGGCCCGGGGCGCTGCCCATGCGGGCGAGGTGGCCCCTCAGGCCCGCGACGGGGCCACCCCACCCCTGGATCTGTTCTTTTCCTCACGGGGGAAAACGTCAGATGGGGTCGAACCTTGCGGTCGACGGGCGTGGATCCGAGCTTCCGGTTCCTTCCCCGGTGGCGGGCCCGTTCGAATGAGCCGCGGTTGCACGGGCCGTTTCTTTGTCAGTCGCTGAAATCCTCACAACTGTTGAACAATCAGACCAACGATTGTTCACATAATTTCGGATCGAGCGCTTTCAAAATCCCATGCAACACAGCCATACTGTGCTGTCGCTCCATGGCAGAGGACGAACGGGGGAGGGACCGGATCAGTGGCGCTCCGCGAAGAAGAACTGAAACACCTCTCTGACGACGTCGATCTCGATCGCGACCGCGCACTCGTGGAGCGTTGTCAGGCGGGCAACTCCGCAGCGTTCGGGATCCTCTACGCGCGTTACTACGAACGACTCCTCCGCTTCTGCCTCCGCCGGCTGCATGACCGCCACGAGGCGGAGGATGCAACACAGGAAGCGTTCGCCCGCGCCTGGAAGGCACTGCCGCGCTTCGCCGGCGAGCGGCGCTTCTATCCCTGGCTCACTGTGATCGCCGGCAACATCTGCACAGACGTCATGCGGCGCCGTTCCCGCAGCACACCAACCGATGACCTGGCGCTCACCGCCCAACACGCGGTTGGTGGGGTCTGTGAAGAGACCTCCGAAGAGCGCGTCCTTGCCGCGGTTGACGGCGAGCTCGTGCATCGCGCCCTGAATCGCCTGTCCACGCGCCACCGAGACGTGCTCGCCATGCGTGAAGGTTCCGGATGGTCCTACCAACAGATCGCCGACCACGAGGGCGTCGAAATCGGGACGATCGAAACGTTGCTCTGGCGGGCGCGCCAGGCGCTCAAGCGCGAGTTTGCGGTGGTCTCCGAGTCGAAGGAAGCGCTCGCGGGCTTCCTCATCGCGACCGGCGCACTCATCCGCCGCACCGTCTTCCGAGTTGCGCACCGCGGCGCGACCGTGCAGCACGACAACAGCGGCGGTGGTGCCGGGGCCATGCGCAACGCGATGGCAGGTGTTGCCGTGACCGGCGCCGCCGTCGCAGCGGCATTCATCGCACCGCACGCCCTCACAACCTCACCGAGCGGGGCCACATTAGCGCCGGGCTCGGCGTTGACCGCCCCACCTTTCGTTCTGGGGTCTGGGCACCTCGGTGGACTGAGTGGCGGGGGCTCGGCGGGCGCCCAGGACCTCACGCTCGGCGGTTCGCTCGGCGGACCGCACAACGGCGCTCCCACCGGCGTGACCGGTGCCTCGTCCGGAGGTATCGGTTCACCGACCGGCGTCGGTGGCACGCTCGGGGGCGGGTCGTCATCGGGTACCGCCGGCAGTGCGGGTGGTCTCGATCAAGCCGCAGGTGGCCCGAACAACAGCGTGAACGGCACAATCGGCGGGGTCGGCCAGACCATCGGCGGGGTCGCCAGCCGGGTCGGGCAGACCGTCGGCGGGGTCGGCCAGACAGTGGGCGGTGTCGTCAGCAGCGTGACCAGCGCCGTCAGTGGAGCCACGAGCGGGGTCAGCGGCGTCACGAGCGGCGTCACCAACAGCGTCGACGGGCTGACCCAGTCGACCGGGCTGGGCGATGTCCGCTCGGGCACCTCCAGCTCGGGTCCCAGCACTCCGACCACGTCGAGCACTCCGACGACGTCGAGCACTCCAACGAACCCGGTCCAGAGCATTCTCAGCGGAACGACCAAGACGGTGGGCGGGCTGCTCGGCGGATAGCCACCGGGGCCGGCGCAGGCCGGACGCCGCTACAGGTCATGCAGCGGTTCGCACCGGCCCGGTGGAGGGCCCCGTCGACATGGACGTGACGGCCACTCCGGAAGGGACCGCCGGCCGGTCTCGAAACGTACGGCAGCGATCAGCCGCTCCACCGAACAGGTGTTCCAACGAGAAACGCCGCCGGCCCCGGGTGGTGCGTCCCGGAACCAGCGGCGTTCCCGATCAGGTGAGGGGATCAGTCGCCGGCGGCAGCACCGCAGACGGTCTCGACCATCAGGCCGCTCACGACGTAGGGGTCCATGTTGGCGTTCGGGCGACGGTCTTCGAGCCAGCCCTTCTGGTTCTTGGCCACAGCCCACGGGATGCGGATGGAGGCGCCCCGGTCGGAAGTGCCGTAGCTGAACTGGGTGAAGTGCGCCGTCTCGTGCGCGCCGGTCAGGCGGCTCTCGATTCCGACGCCGTAGTTGGTCACGTGCTCCTCGACCCGCTTCCCGAGAGCCTCACAGCCGGCGATGATGGCGTCCCAGCCACCGTCCTCCCGCATGGCCTTGGTGGAGAAGTTCGTGTGCGCTCCGGCACCGTTCCAGTCGCCGAGCACCGGCTTGGGCTCCAGGGTGGCGAAGACGTCGAAATCCTCGGCGATACGGAAGAGCAACCACCGCGCCGTCCACAACTGGTCACCGATGAGCGGCGGCGGCAGGACCCCGATCTGGAACTCCCACTGGCCCATCATGACCTCGGCATTGGTGCCCTCGATCCCGAGCCCGGCCTTCAAGCAGGCCGCGGTGTGACGCTCGACGATCTCGCGGCCGGGCATCTTGTCGCCACCCACCCCGCAGTAGTACGGGCCCTGAGGGGCAGGGAACCCCGCTTCGGGCCAACCCAAGGGACGCCCGTACTGGAAGAAGGTGTACTCCTGCTCGATCCCGAACCAGGGCTCCTGGTCCGCATACTTCTCGGCCAGCTCGGCGGACTTCCGTCGCGTGTTCGTGCTGTGCGGCGTCATGTCGGGGTGCAGGACCTCGCACATGACGAGCTTGTCTCCCTCCGCCCGCAAGGGGTCGGGGCACACAAAGACCGGCTGAAGGACACAGTCGGAGTCGCTGCCTTCGGCCTGATTCGTGCTCGAGCCGTCGAAACCCCAGATCCCGGGGTCCTTGCCCTCCTCGACGATCCTGGTTTTGCTGCGGAGCAGCGGGGTGGGCTCCGTCCCGTCGATCCAGATGTACTCGGCCTGGTAGCTCATGGATTCTCCTGTGTTCCCCTTCGTGTTCGTGGTCAAGTTGCCGGGGCGGGGGGGTCCCGACTTCTTGTGGACACGACGTCCCACACCAGCTGTGCGGTGGTCAGTCTCTTCGGACCCTATTTCGCTGCCGTATCAGTTATGTGAACCGCAGATGAAATCCAGCTGAGGGTCCCCGACCCAGTCTCGTGCCGAGGGCCCCAGACCACTGCCAGGTCGGAGACTCCCCATCTTCCCACTGCCTGGCAGGAGGTGAGGGTGGGCCCGGGCGCCGGGCGCCGGGCGCCGTTCCGACTCGGCCCCGACACCTTCCTCTGAGTCAGATGGCTCAGGAGTCGTTCTCCCCTCCGCCACCAGGGCACCACGCGCCGGAGGGGCCGGATCTCACGATCCGGCCCCTCCATGCGTGTTGTCGATGGACCAAACTGCCGGGACGGCAGAAAGGTTTTCTCTTCACCCGGCCAACAGGCGGGCGAAGGAACTAGCTGCCCGTGTTGACGTTGTTGATGGAGTTGCCGGCGTGGCTGAAGAGGCCCGAGATGCCGTTGCCGAGGAACGTGACAGCCAGCACGGCGACCACGGCGATCAGACCGACCAGCAGCGCGTACTCCACCATGGAGGCACCGCGCTCGGAGCGAGTCCGTGTCGCCACTGACGCCCCCGCCGCCCTTACTGCAACAAGAGCGTTCATGAACATTGACACCATCGTGTAACTCCCCTCGTCATCCCTCGCACACCCTTTGGCGGCGAAGGTCCCCTTACAGCATCCAATACCGAATGAACAAGGTCCATAGGACTTTTTGACCCTATGAATTGGATATTGGTTGCAAGCTGATTGCAGGCATCCTTCACAGGGCAATGACATCTCACATCGCCACGAGAAGGCCGGACGCGACAGTGGGCTGGGTCAGAACATTCCGACCCAGCCCACTCGTCATCCCATGGGGAAGGGGGAATATTCCCTCAGGGAAATCATGCGGAGACGGACTTCACCGTTCTCTCATGTGCGATCGCATCGTTCCGACGATCATTGAAAACCTTGCTTCGTCCGGCTCTTCATTCTGGGTGATTCCCGGAAAGAACTCTATGGTCAAATCGGACCAATCGGACTTGTCCACCATTCGCTACTCAATGGTGACAAGGCCCATGACGACAGCACGTACGAGCGCGTGTGTGCGGTTCGTGACGTCCAGCTTCTGGAAGATGGCGGCCAGGTGATTCTTGGTCGTCTTGGGACTGATGTAGAGCCTCTGCGAGATCTCGCCGTTCGTTGCACCCTCGGCGAGCAGCTGCAGCACTTCGAGTTCCCGCTGGGTCAGCGACCACGGCCCCCACTGTCGATCTTCCTGGCGCGACTGCGTCGAGACCCGAGGGTCTTCGTACCGGTCGTCCCGGCCGATCGGGGGGTCGTCTCGCGTGAGTGTTGCCCGGGCTCCCCGCAGGCTCTCGCCACGATGCACGGTGGTACAGACCGAAGGCCCGGACACGGAGACATGCGTGTAGAAGGTCCACTCGGATCCGCTTCGAACCTCAACGGCCGGCGACGGTTGCGCCGTCAGCCGCAGGATCGAGGCTGTGTTTGCCATTCTTCCCCCTCATCCCACATCGGCCTACGTTGCGATGTGGCTCCATTTCCACCGCAACGCGACGGAAACTCCCAGGTCATTGTATGCAATGGGGGTCAAACGACAGTCGCATCTCTGTTGCCGACGGGGTGCGGACCTCAGACAAAAAACAATTCGCCGAGAGCGTTGAATCGGCCTCAGTGGAAGGCGTGCTTGATCGGGCCGACGATGGGACCGATCACAATGATGAGGATCGCCGGCAAGAAGCAAACGGCGAGCGGAAAGAGGATCTTGACGGGCACCTTGGCCGCCCTCTCCCGTGCTCGCTGACGGCGCTTGTCTCGCATTTCGTCCGCTTGCGCCTGCAGTACACGACCGATCGGCAGGCCGAGCGCGTCGGCTTGTGAGAGCACCACCGCGAAGGTGACAAGGTCGTCTATGTCGGTACGAAGCTTCATGTTCTCAAGCGCGTCATGCCGCGAGAGTCCAAGCTCCATCTCTCGCAAGGTCAGGCGTAACTCATGGCAGACCGGCGACTCGAACCGCGCACAGGACACCTGCATCGCTTGTTCCAGGCCGAGTCCCGCTGCCACGGAAATGCACATGAGATCGAGGAGGTCGGGAAGATCGTTTTGCACGGACAGGCGCCGGGTCTTGATGCGGGAGCGCAGCCACCAACTGGGCGCCAGCCCACCGAGCATGGGAAGAACGAACAAGAACATCAGACCCATCTTCAGGCTGACGGCGCCGCTCACCAGGGCGACGAGGCCGAGACCGAACCCGAGCATGGCCGATCCCACCTGTACGGCGACGAACTCCTCGGCCCGGATCGTTCCGGTCAGGCCGGCCTTGAGCAGATCGGCATGCACCCGATCGACCTCGCTGGACGGGTAGAGCCGAGACAGAACGTTCTTGAATGTCCGTGCGGCTGGTCCGAAGATGCGAGTGAGCAACGGGGTCTGGACCCGCTCAATCACGGGTGACGATTCCGTGAAGAGCTCGGCGTCGGTCCCCAAGGAACGAATGAATTCCAGCCGACTGGAGACCTTGTGCGAACGCCAGGCCGCGACGCCGACACCGCACAGCCCCATCATCATCAACGTGATGCCGACCAAGGGAACGATGTATGTCGCGTGCATGGAAGTCCCGATTCAGATCTTGATATTGACCATGCGGCGCACGATCCAGAACCCGAGTGCCATCAGTCCCGCCGTAAAGATGAGCACGATGAGTCCGGCACCGTGCAACATGGGATCGAGGTAGCTGGGGTCCTTCGCTTCGAGCGCGAACACCAAGAAGAGCGGGATGGCAAACAGGACGTACCCCGACATCCGCCCTTCAGCCGAAAGCGTCTGCACCTCGCGCCGGACCTCCTGCCGGGTTCGCATGAAGTCGGCCAGCGTATGGAGGATGGGGGCCAGGCGCCCACCGGTGGACTGTTGAATGCGCACCGCCTCGACCGCCCAAGTGAGATCTTCGACACCAGAGCGTTCAGCCATGTTCTCCAGTGCGACCACCAGGTCGGATCCGACTGCCACTTCGGCCATTACCCGATCGAGCTCTTCCGAAAGCGGCGCTTTTGCATCACGCCGGTACATGTCGATGGATCGCTGGAACGTCTGCCCACCCTCCACGGAAGCCGACATCAGAGCCAAGGCGTCGGGCAGTTGCTCCTGCATCTTCTTGATCCGCTTCGCCGCCCGCCGCGAGGGAAGGTACCAAGCAATTCCCGCCACCAGGGCGATGGCGATGACCGACCCGATCGGTGACTTCGTCACGACTCCGACGATGACCGCCAGAGCAACGGCAATGGCGGAAGTGATGACGAGGTACTCCCCCGACCGCAGCGGTATGGCCGCTCGCTCCAACCGCTGCTCCAACGCGCCATGCGTGTCTATCCGCCCGAAGATCCCGGCGATGCGGACCGTCAGCGCGGAAAGCTCTCCGTGCTCAGGGGACTCGGAGATCACTTCGACGGGGACTTCTGACGCGCCGATGGTGTCGTCGAGGATCTGTGCCAGCGTGCGCTGTTTCGTGCGCACTCGCATGATCACTCCGATGACGACGAGTGCAAGTCCCGCACCCACAAGGATCGCCGCCACAAGCGCCGTTCCGTTTGTACTCATGCCTGCAGCCAGCACCATCAGGCTCACTTCCCGCCGTCGCGTCGACGCGCCAGCATTTCGTACAGTTCCTCGGACGGTGGCTCGACCGCACGCCCCGGCCGGGCCGGGCGGTGATGCCGGCCAGAAGATCGTCCCGCCGCGCCCGAAGACGCATCGCCGTCGTTGCGGAAGAGTTGCGACGGGACCTCGACGCCGTTGAGCGACAGTTCCTCCAGGATTTTGGGGCGCAGACCAGTGGGGACCAGGCGACCCATTCCTTCGTCCATGTCCACTCGGTGAAAGATGTCCTGCATGAGAACGGTGTCGCCTTCCATCCCTTGGATCTCCGTGATGGAGTGCACCACGCGGGGTCCGGCAGGGGTTCGCCGCAGCTGCACCAGACAGCCCACCGCCATCACGATCTGCTCCCGGATGGCTCGTTGCGGCAGCTCGACACCACCCATCATGACCATCGTTTCGAGACGCCCAAGAAGCTCGCGGGGGGTATTGGCGTGCACCGTCGTCATGGACCCGGCGTGACCCGTGTTCATGGCCTGCAGCATGTCCAGCGTCTCCGAACCGCGGCACTCTCCCACGATGATGCGGTCAGGTCGCATGCGGAGGGAGTTGCGGACGAGGTCGCGAATCCTGACTTCGCCCGATCCTTCAGCGTTCGATGGTCGCGTCTCGAGTGTCACGACGTGTTCGCCCTGAATCTGCAGTTCGGCGGACTCCTCAATGGTGATCAGTCGCTCGCCGTCGGGAATGTAGTTGGAGAGTACATTCAGCATGGTCGTCTTTCCGGTGCCCGTACCTCCCACCACGACCATGCTGATCTTTCCGCGCACCAGGGCTTCCAGGAACACCGCGGCGTCCATGCTGAGCGACCCCATTTTGATGAGATCCTCCATGAGAAAGGCCCGTTCCGGGAATTTCCGGATGGTGAGGACGGGTCCGTGCAACGCCAGCGGTGGCACAATGGCATTGATACGGGAACCATCGGCGAGCCTCGCATCCACCATTGGCGATGACTCGTCGACACGGCGCCCGACCCCGTGCACCATCCGGTCGATGATCCGGCGGTACTGCTGCGGGGAATTGAAGACGATCTCGCTCCGCTCGAGCCTTCCCTTGCGCTCAATCCAGACCTCGTCGTACTTGTTGCACATGACCTCGGAAATAGTGGTGTCGGCCAGGAGCGCCTCAAGTGGCCCGTAGCCGAGAGCGTCCTCGAGCATCTCCTCGACGAAGCGCTGCCGTTCAATGGGGGAGATCCCTATGTCTTCGCGTTCCAGAATCTCGTTGACGCTGGACCGGACTTTCTCACGCAACTCGTCGGGCGAGAGGTCCGCCGCCTTCGGGGCGATCTCGGCAAGCACCTTGGCCTGGACCTTCTGCTTGGACTGCTTCCACGCCGAATCGAGGGCGGTGCGATCGGATGCCCGCCGCATCGGATTCCCCTTGGCGCCAGGGGCCGGTCCATTGCTGGCCACCCTCCGCTCAATGCCGCCTGGTGGCCCCGGGTCCCCCTCGCGGGGGTTTCGCTGGGGAGGTCCCTCCCCCGCCAACGGTTGCGGGTGGGGCGACGGCGAAGCCGGGCCCTCCGCCGCAGCGAGCTTTTCTGACAGATTCATCCGGATCAGGCCGTCTCGAACTCAGGCACTTTGTCAGTACCCGCCTTCTTCTTGCGGCGCCAGAACCCACGAGCGTCGGTGGCCTCCGCCGTCTCCGATGCGCCTTCCAGCGTCAGGACTTCGTCCGAGAGGAACTGGTGCATCCCACCGGCCAGCTTTTTCCCGATGTCCGAGTTGGCCGCCGAGACGAGCGCAGGCTTTCCTTTGTTGATCGATTTCATCACTTCGCGTGAATAGGGAAGGATCGAGACGATCTTGTCATCCAAGACTTCCTGCACATCGTTGATGTCGATACCGATGTCTTCTTCGACCTTGTTCAGGACAACCCCGATGGTCTGGCTGTTGATGCGGAGCTTCTCGAGGGTGCTCAGGAATACCCGCATGTTCCGGATACTGGGGAGATCGAGCGTCACCATGCACAGGACCCGGGTCGAGTGGTCGAAGGCCGCCAGCACGATTTCCGAGAGCTGCGCCGGAGTATCGACAACGATGTAGTCGAAATGCCGGCGTAACGCGCCCATCACCTTGTAAACATCCTTCGGCGCGATCATGTCGGCATCCGCCGGACTGAATGGCGCGGCAAGGACCGAGAACCCGAGCTCGTGCTCTTCGAGATATTCCTCTACGTGCTCGTCGAGGTCGTCGTCGTCGACGTCTTCGCGGGAAAGCAGGTTCGAGATCGTGAATTTCGGCCGCAGGTGCAGTGCCGTCGATACCTCGCCGAACTGCAGGTCCAGATCGACCAGGCAGACGCGCTTCTTTGTCTGCGCCGCCAGGTAGCAAGCCAGGTTGGTGGCGTAGAAGGTCTTTCCACACCCGCCGCTGGACGATGCGACCGTGAAGACTTCGGCGAACCGAGGCCGGTCGATGGCGGAACTCTGCGCCACGACTGGAAGTGTCGGGTCTGCAGTGGCGGCCGACTCATCGGCGATGTCGAACGCGCGCTTCAGGGCAGCGGCGAGCTGGCGCTTACTCGTCGGGTACTCCACCAGGTCAACGGCACCGGCCCGCACAATGTCCCCCAGGGTGGACCTGGGCTTGGGTCCCAGCGCCAGCACCACGGCGGGAATGGCTCCAGCGGCTCGCAGCGCGGCCAGACGGACCATGCCGGAATGACTGTCGAACACCGGTCCGGCAACGAGCACGTCGAATGGACCGAGTTCCTGCACTTCGGAGGCCACATCACCGACGTTGGCGCTGGTCACGACCTCGTAGCCCTGACCCAGGGACGCCTGAATGGCCCGACTCAGTGCGGGCGACCGGCTGATGACGAGAATCCGACGACCGATCATGGCGCGGTCGCCGTCTGGTCGGTGCCGATGCACTGCTGCAACGGCGGAGGATTCGCGTCCTGCTGCGTTTGCACCACCGACAGGGTCTCGTTCTGGCCGAGGAACTGAGCGTTCCTCGCCTGACCCGGGTTCATGGCGAGAAGCAGCGTCTCGGAAGCAGGGATCGTCCGACCAGCAACGCTCTTGTGCCCGGCATAGGACGGAACAGTGCTCTGGACGTCCAGGACCTGAATGTTCGCCATCGCCAGCTCCGTGCAGGGCAGCGGAAGTGTCGAGGTCAGTCCGCTGTTGGTCGAGACCTTGGTGATGTTGGCATAGACATCAACTCTTGCGCCGGGCTGGAGATAGCCGGCTAATGCATTTGTTCCGGTCAACGTCACGGTCACCGCGTCCATGCCGCTCGGAACGGAAATAGCGGAGGCGCTTGCAGTGAGCTCCGTCGCGTTCAATGCTTCGCCCTTCTTGACACCTTGCGTCAGGACTTCGCTCGACAACCCCTGAAGAGACCCCAAGTCAGTCGTCTGGTACGTCTTTGTCGGAATGGGCTCAATAGCGACAAGGTTGTTGGACACCATCGATTGTCCCGTGGTCCCCGCCGGAATGTTCGCCTTGGCGACGACCGCGGAAGTAGTTGGGGCCGCGACATTGACGCTCGAGCCCGTCTGCTTGCTCGCTCCCTTCACACTGGCAAATGCGATCGCGCTCCCCGCAACGAACAGGATGACCCCGATCACTACCAATATGAGTGTCTGCCGTTTCACAGAAACCTTCCCCCTTCTCAACCGGCGAACACCGAGTTGCAAGTCGTCACGCGCCTGTCGGGCCCGGAGACTCCGTTGGAGGGTACGACGAGACGGGGTCAACGTACATAGGTCCTTCTGACCATTCTCCGTCGAAGGATCCCTGGTGGGACGGGTAAATGGTCCATATGTCCTATGTACCGCGGAGATGCCGCGGCCCAGAATCAGTCCGGACGTGTCACCGCGCCACATGCACGGAATTCGGGTCAGGTTGGGGCGGCTGCGACGAAATACGAGGGAGGGGGTTTGCCGTGGGGCCGGGCACTTGGAGGATGCCGGGGCTGCGCCATCGGCAACACGATGAGCGCGGCGCGGAAATGGTGGAGTTCGCCTTCGTGGTCGTCCTCCTCATCGCTCTGCTCTACGGCATCATTTCGTACGGCATCATCCTTGCGGCGCAGTCCACCGTCACGCAGGCTGCAGCGGACGGGGCACGCGCCGGCATTGTGGCCGCCTCGTCGACGATCGGGGCGAAGGGAACTGCGGAGGGCCAGGCCGCCAACGATCTCAGCTGGATGGACAAGGGTCAGTGCTACCAGCCGGATGCCCAGCCGTTGCCCATAGGAACAGCGGGCGGCACCCTGAGCTGTGTCGCCACGGAGGGTCCCTGCGCGTCCAACGCCAGCAACCAGTGCCTCAGCGTGACCGTGGCCTATCAGTACGCCAAGGATCCGATCTTTCCCCTACTTCCGGGCCTGGGCGTCATCACACCATCGACCATCTCCTCTACTGACGTCCTCCAGATGTCCCTTCCGAGCTCCTAGGCGACGGAGGAGCACGTGACCCGAAGAACCCGGTGGAGGCGCGGCCGCGACGAGCGAGGTGCCACGTTCGTTCTGACGGCCATCTGTCTGACCTTGCTGCTCTGGGGCGGAGCCATGGGAGTGGACATCGGATTCACCGTCACCAGCTCGCGCCAGGCACAGGCCATGGCGGACACGGCAGCGCTCGACTTGGCTCGCTACATCAATCTGGCCGACAGTGTCAACAAGGCGAACTTCTCCGGCTACATCAACGGCAAGCTGGCCAACGTCCAGACGGACAACAATGCCGGCAACGTCACGTTCACTGTCACGGGTGAGTACTGGAGTACCACCACACCGATTGGATGGACGATTCCCAAGACAGGGTGCTACAAACAGTCTCCGCCCCTTGCCATACCGTGCACCGCTGTCCTGGTCACGGCCACGCAGAGCGTGCCCCATATTTTCGTCGGCGGGACCAGTTCGGTGACCAGAACCTCCCTCGCTGCAGTCACTCCGGAGGACGGCTTCTCCGTCGGCTCCTACCTGGCTTCGCTGAACTCGCAGCAGTCGGGCGTGCTCAATGCCATCCTGAGCACGCTCGGCACCAGCGTCAACCTTTCGGCAGCGAGCTACGCAGGTTTGACGAACACCGATGTGACGGTGCAGCAGTTGATCACCGCCTCAGGCGGAACCCTCACGCCCGGCAATGTCCTCTCGACGAGTCTCCCTGCATCGAGCTGGCTCTCCATCCTGAAGACCGCCGTCAACACCGAGAAGTCCGCCCTCAACTGCGCGGCGACGCCCACTCCGTCGGCCTGCGTGGCGTACCCGGCGTTGCAGGCACTGAGCTTCGGCGGATCCGGTGTGACATTGTGCCAGCTGGTCACCATCAACGGTCCGGGCTGCGGTGGGGTGCTCCCAGAGGCCGGGCTCTCCGCCAGTCTCGATGTGCTGCAGACGCTGACTACCGAGGCAGAGCTGGCCAACGGGACGAACGCCATCAATGTTCAGTCCGCCCTGGGCATCACCGGAGTAGGTGCTGCGACGCTCGGCCTGCAAGTCGTGTCACCACCCCAACTCGCCTACGGCCCCGCTGGGACGATCGCGACATCGGCCCAGGTCACCGCCGATTTGAAACTGAGCGGCGGGTCGCTCAGTGGGACGCTCGACATCCCCCTCACGGGGGCCCTGGGGACCGCCACACTCAACTCCATTTCGTGCTCCCAAACCAACAACTCCTACACGTCCTCGGCAATTGCCGCCAGCAGCAACACCGCGACGGCGGCAGTGACGCTGGGTGGCGCTTCCATCGGCACCTTGACCATCGGCGGCGCCTCCCAAACCTCGTACGCGTTTCCCTCGAGTTACCTCCCCCCAAATGCCTCGACCCTTCAGGCCAATACAAACCCCATCTCGTCTGCAACGACGACGCCGACATTCAGCGGTACGGCCACCGGATTCGCTGCGACCTTGTTGACGAGCACACTGCCGCCGGTTCTCGGGCCCGTTCTTCGAGCGGCCGGGGTGTCCGCCGGAGGTGTCTCTGTGGCTGACCTCAACTACAACTGCGGCGCGGTGTCGCTCGTCAAATGACGCCGGTTGTCACACTTCTGCTCGGCGCCACGTTGGGTGTCGCCACGGGGTCTCTCCTGGTACCGGTGACTCGTCGTGAGCTCGCTGCTGCTGTGCACCGCTCGACCAGCCTGACGACAGATGCTCCTGTTTCCATAGAGAGCGACGATCCGCTGCGAGTCACACCGTGGCATTGGCTCGCGCTGGGCGCCGTATCGGGATTACTCCCTGTCTACGTACTCCACCGTGCCGGTTGGTCGCCGAATACCCTGCCGCCGCTGTTGCTCCTGATCGGCCTCATTCAACTTGCCTACTGCGACCTGACGCGACGACTCTTGCCCAAGACCCTGGTGTACGCGCTGACCCTCGTCGTCTTCGCGAGCGGCGCGATGGTGGCTGCCTACACGAACGAATGGCATCGCCTGCTGATCGCAGTATTGGGAGCGCTGGCCGCCTTCACGTTGTTCTTCGCGATCAACCTGATCAATCCGCGCTGGATGGCCTTTGGCGACGTCCGGCTCTCCCTGGTGTTCGGTCTCGGCCTGGCCTGGGTCAGTCCAATTGCCCTCATCCAGGCCTTCCTCTACGCCAACATTCTGGCGCTGGTCGCCGGAGTCGCCCTGATGGCCCTGCACCGAGCTGATCGCAGGTCAGCGTTGCCCTTCGGCCTCTTTCTGGCAATGGGCGCCGCGCTGGTCCTCGTCCTCTGGAGCTAGACGAGACGAAACCGCCTGCCGCCTAGGTGCTCGACAGAACCTTGACGTTGTGCGCCTCGTCGCCCTTGCGGCCGGATCCGATGGTGAACTCCACGGTCGATCCCGGCTCGATGCCGTTGCGGGCGTCTCCCTGGACCTGCGAATGGTGGACGAAGAGGTCTTCGCCGCCGCGGTGCTCGACGAAACCGTAGCCACGTGAGCTGTTGAAGAACTTCACCTTTCCGGTGAAAGTCCGGATTTTGGGCGTGTCATTTTTCTGAGGTTTGAGGGATCTGCCGCTCCGAGGATCGGGTGATCCACCGTTTCCAGCCGATGGAGCCGGCATCGGCACCGAAAACGGCGCCAGAAGGCCGGGCTCCAGGCCGAGCGCGTGCTGCACCCCGCGGACCTCTTTGTGCTGCTCGGGAGTGACCAGGGACACGACCGTGCCCGTGTGGCCGGCCCGGCCCGTACGGCCCGAACGGTGGACGTAATCGACGTGGTCCGTGGGCGGATCGAAGTGCACCACGCACGGCAAAGCGTCGACATGGATTCCCCTGGCCACGACATCAGTCGCCACCAGGGCGTCTGCCTTCCCCTTGGCGAACGAATCGAGAGCTCGCTCGCGTTGGCCCTGCGTACGGTCTCCGTGCATGGGGACGGCACGCACCCCGTGCGCCTGGAGCTGGCGGACGACACGATCGGCGCCGCGCTTGGTACGGCAGAATACGAACGCCTGTCCGTGGTGCTCAATCAACTTGGCGGTGATCGCCACCCGGTCCGCCCGGTCCACCTTCCAGAAGTGATGGATCACATCACCCTTCGCCTCCTCGGTGGCCTCAACGGCAACCCGCACCGGATCACGCTGGTAGTTGCGAATAATCGACTCCACCTCCCGGCCGATGGTGGCCGAGAAGAGGAGAACCTGGCGGTTCTGTGCTGTCTGGTCGAGCAATCGGCGCACTGCGGGAAGGAATCCCATGTCCGCCATACGGTCGGCCTCGTCGAGCACCACGGTCGTGACATCGTCGAGGCGGATGTCCCCGCGCTCAATCAGGTCTTCGAGTCGTCCTGGGCAAGCGACCACGATGTTGACGCCCTTGTGAAGGGCGCGCACCTGGTCGCGGTAGCCGGTGCCACCGAAGATGGAGACGACCCGCTTGCTGTCGTGCCCCAAAAGATCCCCGATGACGTCATGGACCTGGGTGGCCAACTCGCGTGTCGGGACAAGGACCAGCGCACGCGGCTGACGGGGTCGCGATTGCACGGAGCTGACGACGAGAGGGATACCGAAGGCAAGCGTCTTTCCCGAACCAGTGGGTGCCTTACCGCAGATGTCCCGGCCGGCGAGCGCTGGCGGAATCGTTTCTGACTGAATGGTGAGGGGTTCGGTGATTCCCTGGCGTGTGAGGCGCTCCGTGTACTGCGCGGGCACGCCAAGGTCTGAGAAGGTAGAAATGACAAGACTCCAATCGAGAAAAGTGGCCTACTCGATCAGAAATCTCGAACGGGCCCCGCCGGGCGAACGCCCGAGGCACAACAATGGTAGCAGATGCCGGGACCGCTTCACGCGGCAGCCTCCAGTCATCGTTCCCCGCGACCACTCGCTCAGCGCTGGTGGTCGTTAGCGTGCACATGTGAGGACTTCGGAGCTGGCGACACCCGCGCTCCTCGTCGACGCGGCGCGGTTGGAGCACAACATCCGCTGCATGGCCGACACCCTCCCCGGCAATCGATTACGGCCCCATGTCAAGGCGCACAAGTGCACCGAACTGGCCAAGCACCAAGCGGCGGCAGGTCATTCCGGGTTCACCTGCGCCACTGTGCGCGAGATGGAGGGAATGGTACGAGCAGGGCTGGGTCACGACCTCCTGCTGGCCAACGAGGTCGTGGACGCCACCCGGCTGGGGGTGCTCGCCCGAGCGGGCGCTCGCATCACCGTCGCCGTCGACTCCGAGGCCACCATCGACACGGCCGCCCGTGCCGGTTTGTCCGAGGTGCTGATTGACGTCAACGTCGGCCTTCCCCGTTGCGGCTGTCTCCCCGAGGACGCTGGTCGCCTGGCCGATCGCGCCCGCGCCGCCGGCCTCACGGTGCGAGGGGTAATGGGGTACGAGGGCCACATCGTCGGATTGGAGGACCGGTCCGCACGGGCGGCCATGCTCGAAAACGCCATGGGCCACCTCGTATCGGCGGCCGGTGAGGTGGGCGGTGGAGTCATCTCGGCCGGCGGGACGGGGACCTATGACCTGAACTCCTGGGCCACCGAGATTCAGGCGGGTTCTTACGCGCTCATGGACACCGCCTACGGCAAGCTCGGTCTCCCCTTCGCCCAGGCGCTCTCGGTGCTGTCCACCGTGATCTCTGTTTCCGCGAGCTGGGCCGTAGCCGACTGCGGGCTCAAGGCATTCGGTATGGACCATGGCAACCCAGCTCTCGAGGGCGCCGAGGTGTGGTTCTGTTCGGACGAGCACCTTGTATTCGCTCCGGCTTCCCCCTTCCGGGTCGGGGACCGCGTGCGGGTGATCCCGGCGCACGTCGACCCCACCGTGGCGTACCACGAATCCCTTTTTCTGGTCGACGGCGACGAGGTCGTCGACCGCTGGGAGGTCGATTTACGTGGCTGGTGACGTGGTTTCCCTCGTCGCCGAAAAGATCAGGAGGCCTTCGGCACCCCAGTAGGGTCTTGCCCGAAGAAGGAGGCCGGTATGACAGATACGACGATCACGATCGGGTCCGCCGCCACATGCAGCGACGGACCCTGTGGCGCTGTGAGCAGGGTCGTCGTGGACCCGGTGGCCCGCGAGCTCACGCACCTCGTCATTGAGCCGGAGCACCGCAGCGGCCTGGGCCGCCTGGTCCCGCTCGAGATGGTCGAGACTGAGGCCGGCACGGTCCGCCTGCGCTACACCCTCGCCGAATTCGAGAAGCTGCCGGGCGCCGAGGAGATGGACTTCCTTCCTGGGGGCAGCGGGTATCAGGCCTACGCCGCACACGAGGCCTACTACTCGCCTTACTTCGGCCTGGAGGGCGGGACCGATCCCAGGCTGACGCTGGCCAGCGCCGTTGAGACTCGCGACATGCTCCCGCCCGGCGAGGTCGGTATTCGGCGCGGTGAGGCAGTCCACGCGAGTGACGGTGAGATCGGCAAAGTCGAGGGCTTGGTCGTCGACACCGCCCAAGGTCATGTCACGCACGTGCTCTTGCAGGAAGGCCACATCTGGGGGCGCAAGCGGGTCGCTATTCCGATCGGATCCGTCCAGAAGATCGACCAGGCGATCACCGTGCAGCTGACCAAGGGCGAGATCGAGGCCCTCCCGGCCGTCGGCATCACCGAGCACCACCGGTAGCGGACCCGCCGCCCGCGAGGTGGGCGGTCAGGCCCCGCCGCCGCGCTGCGCCTCCGGCGGGGGGTCGGGGAAGTCACGCAACCGCCGCATCGGCGATGCAAGCAACCAGATTCCCGCCACGGCCTGGCCCAGCGCACCGATCAAAAGAGTCGTGCGTAGGCCGAAGACCGCCCCCATGATGCCGCCGATCAGGGCTCCGATGGGGAGCACCCCCCAGACGACGAAACGCATCGTCGCGTTCATGCGGCCGAGCAGCCGGTCGGGGCACAAACGCTGCCGGAAGCTGACCTGATTCACGTTGTAGACCGTGGCCGAGAAGGAGACCATCAGGATGCCGACGCCGAAGTAGAGGAGTCCCGCCCCTGGCATGGTCAGGGGGATCAGCAGCGCTCCCACGCTCCCGGCAATCCCGATGATGGTGGCCCGCGCCCCGCCGACGCGGCGGGCGATGGGCCCGGCGGAGAACGCGCCGGCCACTCCGCCTACACCACCTAATGCAAAGAGGAGGCCGATCACCCCCGGCGAGGCGTGGACCTGGCGCACCAGGAAGACGATCTCGACCGCGGCGGCGATGCCGCTGAAAAAGTTGGAGGTGGCAGTGGTGGCGGCGATCGCCCGCAGGAGCGCGTTGCCGAAGACGAAACGCAAACCCTGCGCAATGCCCTCCACGAGTCCGGCGTGCCCGCCCTCGGGCACCGTGGGCTTCGGCTCGGGCGAACGTATGGCACCCACGGCCATGGCGGAAACAAGGAAGGTCACCGAGTCGACAGCCACAGCGGCAGAACTCCCGACCGCCTGGACAAGGGCTCCGGCGGCGCCCGGACCGGCCACCGCGGCCACCTCCGCGCTGCCGGTCAGTTTGGCATTGCCCTCGACCAGGTGTTCCCGCCCTACGAGTGCAGGAAGGTACGACTGGTAGGCGACATCGAAGAAGACGGTGAGGACGCCGCTCACGAGCGTCACGACGAAGAGCTGGGCCAACGTAAGACGACCTACCGCGGCGGCAATCGGAATGGAGCCCAGTGCGAGGACCCGTCCCAGGTCGGCACCGATCATGAGTCGACGGCGACGCACGCGATCCACCCAGACGCCTGCCGGCAGCCCGACGATGAGGAAGGCGGCGGTCGACGCCGCGGTGAGCAGCCCCATTTCGAATGCCGTGGCGTGCAGCGTCCTCACGGCCAGGAGTGGAATGGCGAGCAGGCTGACCTGCGAGCCCAACTCGCTGACGGATTCGCCGCCCCAGAGCAGCCGGAAGTCCCTGTGGCGCAGGAGAACACCCTTGGCCATTGGTCGTCAGGGGCACAGGGTCCAACGAGCGGACCTGCTTCCCCATCCCCCTTTCGATCCGTTGCCGTGCCGACGAGTCCCTGCCTGTTTCCGAGCTACTGCGTGCCGGTTGCGATGAGGCTGTCGAGGAAGGTCAAAGGGCAGGCGTCGGTAAAAGCATCCCACCGAGTCTCGCCCGTCGCCGGCGCCGGACCGAAGCACTGTCGAACGGCGTCGAGGCCCCGGCTTGAACTGCCGGGTCACCGGTTCCCCCCTGGTCGCCGACCACCGGCCATGATATCTGAGTGCGACGATCGGGGAAGAAGGGGTCTGGAAGCCGAATCCGTACCTCTGCGACGGTTTCGCTCATCGTCGCGCTATCGGTAGTACTCGCCGCATGTGGACCGGCGGGCGGCGGAACGGGCACATGGTCGAGTTCGGTCACGATGGCCAGCCGGGCGACTCTGGTCAGCGTTTCGTGCCCCACGACGTCGCGCTGCCTGGCCATCGACGAGCATGGTCACCTGGTGAGCCTGGTCCGTGGCGTTTGGTCCTCGTCGAGCGCCATTCCGGCCACCGAGGTGTCGGCCAACTCCCCGGTGGCCATCTCGTGTGTGGCAGTGACGTGGTGTCAGGCCATCCTCGGGAGCGGCACGATGGCGCTCTTCCATGGCTCCACCTGGACGAGTTTCGGGGTGGTGGACAATGTTGGCGACATCGTTGCGCTCTCGTGCCCGACTACCCGGTTCTGCGCGGCGGTGGACGACGCCGGGAACGCTCTCATCTACCGCGGCACCTGGTCGGCTCCGAACGCCGTCGACGGCGGTGGGCAGTTACAGGACGTGTCCTGCACGGACTCCACGTTCTGCATGGCGGTGAGCTCCGACACGCCCGGTACCACCTACCGGTTCAACGGCACCCGGTGGTCCGAAGTGGCGGCACCCAACCCGTCGACTCCGCAAGGTGGGTCGGAGCCGAACACCCTTTCGGCGGTCTCCTGTGCGTTGTCGACCTATTGCGTGGCCCTCGACGACTTTGGCGAGGCGTTCGTGTGGGACGGCCGATCCTGGTCGAACCCGGTCACCTTCGACAACAATTTGCAGAACGGAGGTGATGCCTTGTCGTGCCCGGCCAAAGGGTTCTGCATGGTGGTGGACGACACCGGGATGGCGGTACCGATCCTGAACGGCTCGCCCGGGACCTCCCGACAACTCGACTCCAGTTCGATCGGTCTCAACGATGTGAGCTGTGCCTCTGCCGCCAGGTGCGTTGCCGTTGGTGGCCACGGCCGGGTGTACAACTACTCGGCATCGACGAACGCATCCTGAGCCCGGGCGGCACGTTGCGTCACGTCTTCGCCCGTTCGTACCACTCGAAGTCGTCGGCGAGGTGGGCTGCGTCGGGTGTTCCCAGCCCCGTGGCCGGGTTCCATCCGGCTGTGGCAAGAAAGTGGAAGTTGCTTCCCTCCGTTACCTGATGAAAAGCCAAGGCGGGCAGGCCCGCCGGTACACGGGCGAAGTCGTACAGCGCCGGATTGGCGAATCCGACCTCAGGCAGATTCTGGTGCAAGAGGTCCTCGTCGATGAGTGCGGTGATGGCCGCCCAACACGGCGCAGCGGCGGAGGTCCCCCCATCCGCGTATTCAGCCACGCCGATCCCCTTGGATGATTCGGTTGGCTCAAAGACGTCCCACCCGCTGACGTCGCTGTCGGCGTCACAGGCGACATCGGGAACCCCACGTCCAGTCAGAGTGTTGGCACCGAGTCCGGGCGCAACCTGATAGGACGGCTGCTTGAAAAGGCCGCTGAGTCCGCCGCCGCTCCCCCATGTTTCGAGCGGTTCGCCCCACGCCGCCTCCTTGTAGTAGGAGCCGTTGGAGGCCAAGAAGGCCGACGTTCCACCCACTCCGGTGATGTACGGGCTGTCGACGTCGGGATCGACCGACAGAGCCTGCTCGGTCGAGGGATTCCCGTCGGGGAGGCAGGCGAATGCGCCCCGATCTCCTGATGCAAAGTAGATGGTGGTGCCCTGCGCTGCGGCATGTTCGAACACAGCGTTGAGCGATTGCGCGTCTTCTCGGCCACCGGGTGAGCGCTCGCAGTCAGCCATTGAGTAGCTGCTCGTGAGGACGGCGTCGGGGTTCTGCCGAATCATGGCCTGGACCATCGCCGGAACGTCCGAGTCGTCGCCGAACTCGTAGGCGACTTCCCGTGCCCCGGGGGCCAGGCCATGGACGACCTCGAGGTCGAGCGCGGATTCCTCTGCGTCGTCAGCCCAACCCGAAGTCGTTGTCGTCTCCGGAGCCCCCCATGCGCGAGGATCTGTCCTCACCTTGACATCGAAGGGCGGCAGGTGGAACTTCTTTGCATAGGCGGCCAGGTCGGCGGCCGGCGGGACGGTTGCTTCCAAGAACACGACCGTCGTCCCCGTGCCGTCGAGGCCCGCTTTCCGTAACGGCGTGAGGTCGTAGAACGAAGTCGCCTCTGCTGGCGATATGCCGTACTCCGACTGTGGGATGGCGGCTGCCAACGCGTGGGGATAATCGCTCGGTCCAACCACCGCCGTCACCCAGCGCGCAATGGACTTTGGCACGGCGGGCGTTCGTTCCGGCGCATAGAACCTCGTCGTGTCGGACCCTCGAAGGACGTACCGGTCAAGTCGGACATGAAGAAAACGTTCCACAGTGCGGGCCGGACCGCCGACCGTGATCAAGGAATCACCTGGTACCCAGGTCGACGACAGTCCCGCGCGCGAAAGTACGGCGCGTGCACGGGTAACTGCGGCCGGGTCTGGGCCGTACATTGCGTTCCAGGCGGCGGAACTCACCTTCGTACCGGCGGACACCAGCGTCTGCAGCTGCGCTTGGTGGCGCGCACCCAGGTCCAGTGTGAACGACACGCTGCTCGTTCCCGGCAATGGACCGAGGTCGTCGGCGGTCGCCTGGGCTGTGGTCGGTGACAGCGCGGCGGCCGACGCGACGCCAGTCGCCGACGCCGCGCCGATCGGTACTGCAGCGAGACACAAAACGGCGATCAGCCAGCCCCACAGCGGTACGCCGTCACGGACCCGCACGCTTATGCCCCGTCAACCTGCGTCGGAGAGGTCGCAGCCCGACTCGGACGCGGTCACTCCATGGAGTCTCGTCACCCCTTGGTCCGCTCGTACCACTCGAAGTCGTCCGCAAGGTGAGCGACGTCCGGGCTGCCCAACCCGGTCGCCGAGTTCCAGCCAGCCGTGGCCAAGAAGTGCAGGTTGCTGCCGGATGTCACGTGATGAAACGGCTCAGCGGGCATACCCACTGGATCTTGTGAGAACAAGTACAGAGGCGGGTTGGCGAAACCGACTTCGGACAGGCCTTGGCTCTTGAGATCCTCGTCGATGAGCGCCGTGACAGCCGCCCAGCACGGCGCGGCGGCGGACGTACCGCCGCCGGCTACCTCCTGGGGTCCTTGGCTCGTTGGGATGAAAATGTCCCAACCCGAGACCTCGTCGGCATCACACACCACGTCGGGAGTCCCGCGCCCCGTGAGGCTCCCTGCCGCCAATCCGGGTGCCACCTGGTAGGAAGGCTGCGGGAAGAACGCGCTTGTACCCCCGCCGCCCCCCCAAGACTCGATCGGCTCGCCCCAGGCCGATTCCTTGTAATAGCCGCCATTGGCTGCGGCAAAAATAGTCGACCCGCCGACAGACGTGACGTAGGGACTGTCGGACCCGGTCCAGATCGACAGCTTGTCTTGGGTGGCGGCCTCGCCGTCCTGGGTGCACGCGTACGCGCCGCGATCCCCGGACGCCCAGTAGATCGAGAAGCCTTCCGCAGCTGCCTGTTCGAACACAGTGTTCGCCGCGATCGAGAACGCCCGCGCATTGGGATCGGCCTCGCACCACCCACCGCCGGTGATGCTGCTCGACATCACCGCCCCAGGGTTTTGTTGGAACATGGTCTGGAACATCTGCGGGAGCTGAGCGTCACCACCCTCGTACACGATCTCTTTGGCATCAGGAGCAAGCCCGTGCACAATCTCGAGATCCATCGCCGCTTCGTCGGCCACATCACCGGTCGGAGGGCCGGGCTCGCCCCAGCGGGCGGAGTCGGAATGCACGGTGACATCGAACGGTGGCAGCCCGAATTTCGACGCATATTTGTCGAGGACCGAGACGGCAGGCATGGCGTATTCCGGGAAGATGACAGTCATTCCCGAGCCATTGAGTCCAGCCTTGCGCAACGGTGTCATGTCGTAGAATTTCGTGATCAAGTCCGGCGTCACCCCGACGTCCGCCGTCGGGATTGCCGCCACGATGCCACCGGGATAGTCGTCGAGACCGGCGACGGCCACGACCTGCCCCGAGATCGACGCCGGCACCACCGGTGCTGTCCGAGGGGCATAAAACCGCGTGTGGCCATCAAGCACGAAACGGCGTAGGTCGAGGTGCAGAAACCGCTCGGCGGCGGCCGATGGTCCGGTAACCGACAAAACCTGATCGCCGGGCGCCCATTGCCCCTTCAGCCCGTCCCGAGCCAGCGTGCGCAGCATTGCATCCACCCCGGTTGGGTCAGGTCCGTACGTGACGTTCCACGTGGCCGGAGAAACATGTCCACCCGAGGACAGGACCGACTGCAGTGCGGCGGAATTCCGAATTTTGAAGGTCAGCGTGAAGTGCACCGACATGGCGGCGGGGACCGGACCGAGATCAGTGGCTTCGTGCGTGGCGACGTAGAGGGACGGGAGCGACTGGCCCTGACCCGACACGAAGCGGGCACCGGCTGCGACCGCCTGGCCACTGCTCAGGAATGCCGAAATCAGAAGTATGCCGGCTGCCCCCAGAGCAAGGAGGCCTGACCGCATCCTCGGTGTCACCTCGGGACCGACGCAGCAGCGCTCGTGAGACGCCGAGCCGCAGCGTTCGTCAATGCGACGAGCGCTCGTACCACTCGAAATCGTCCGCCAAATGAGCGACATCGGGTGACCCGAGCCCAGTGGCTGCGTTCCATCCCGCCGTTGACAGGAAGTGGAGGTTGCTCCCCGCGGCGATCTCGTGGAACGGGTTTGCCGGCAGACCGGCGGGCGAGGCCGCGAAGTAGTAGAGCTCCGGATTGGCGAATCCAACCTGCTTCAGGCCCTGCTTGACGAGATCCTCGTCGATGAGCGCCGTAATCGCCGCCCAACACGGGGTGGCGGCTGAAGTGCCCCCGTCGATTCCTTCCTCCGGACCCTGGCTGGACGGACTGAAGACGTCCCATCCCGACACGGTGTCAGCATTGGCGGCGACGTCGGGCATGCCTCGTCCGCCGAGGCTCCCTGCGGCCAGTCCGGGTGCCACCTGATACGAGGGTTGGGAGAAGAACTTGCTCACCCCTCCGCCGCCACCCCAGGACTCGAGCGGCTCGCCCCACGCTGCCTCCTTGTAGTACGCGCCGTTCGAGGCCAAGAAAGACGTGGTCCCGCCCACCGCGGTGACGTATGGGCTGTCGGCCCCCGGCAAGACCGCAAGGGTATTGGCCGTCGACGGAGAAGCATCCGAGAGACAGGAGAACGCACCGCGGTCGCCGGAAGCCCAGAAGACGGACTCGCCCTCGGCCGCGGCCTGCTGGAAAACTGAGTTTTGCTGCTCAACGAGCGCCTTGATTCCTTGTTGCAGTTCGCATCCACCCGACGAGATACTGCTCGAGAGCACGGCGTTCGGGTTGTCGTTGAACATGGTCTGCAGCATGGCGGCCAGCTCACCGGGGTCACCCGCCTCGTACACGACCTCCTTGGCGCCCGGCGCGAGCCCGTGCACCACTTCGAGGTCGAGGGCCGCCTCCCCTGCGGCCTCGCCCGTCGGCGAGGCCGGACTGCCCCAGGCCGACGTGTTGGTGTGCACCGTGACGTCGAAGGGCGGCAGGCCGAACTTCTGTGCATATGCGTTCAGCGTCGCCTGATCGGGCATGGCCCACTCCGGGAACATGACGGTTATCCCCGACCCGTCTAGTCCGGCGTCGCGCAGCGGGGTCAGGTCGTAGAATTTCGTGATGTCGGCCGGCGTTACGCCGCTCGGGCTGATCGCATCGATCTGCTTGACCGTCGCGATCGGCTCGGAGCGATAGTTGTTCAACCCTGTGATGGCCTGCACCGTCCGACCGAACGCCTTCGGTATCACAGGCGATGAGATCGGCGCATAGAAGTGGGTGGACCCGTTGAACACGAACTGATGGATCGCCACGCGGAGAAATCGCTCGACCGTGCCGGCATTACCTTGTGCTGTGAGAACTGTGTCACCGGGCTGCCACTCCGAGGTGAGACCGGAGTGTGTCAGCGTCGCCTGAATAGACGCCACTTTTGAAGGATCAGGGCCGTAGGTGGATGCCCATTGGGCCCGTGTCACCCTTCCCGAGCTCGCCAGCAGCGTGGCCAGGCCTGTCTGGTCCCGACCGCGGAGCGAGACAGAAAAATTCACCTTCGTTGTCGTGGGCACGAGGCCCAGGTCGGTCCCCTCCTGCTCAGCGACGGCCAGACCCGGCAGGCTGTTCGTCGGGATGCTTTCGGTCCTCGCTTCGGTGCTCGCGCTCGACGGGAGGCCGGCCATGGCGAGAAGACACGCCGCGCCCAATGCGACGCCGGCGATTCGCCCAACGCCGACTTTCACGCTCACGGTTGGCCGGCCCAGATGGTGTTCGTGAGCGGACCGTCGAGAAGCTCCCCGTCGGCAAATCCAAGAGGGAAGGTAGTGGGGCTGCTGAGATCAGTGGTGTCGATGGCGACGACGCTGATCGTCACGTTGTTGAACGTCGACGCCATCACGGCGATGGAAACGGGGATCGACTTTCCGCCTCCCTGCGGGACGTAGCTCGCCGAGTAGGCGACACCTTGCCCTTCGACAAGCCCGATCTCCGCACCGGGAATCGGTTCGATCTCGCTGATGTTCTGGAAGGCATTCGTGTTGAGGCCGTTGAAGGCCTTCTGCATGGCGCCGTTGACATCACTTCCGGATGTCGCTGAATAGTGGATGAAGCCTCCCCCGCCAACTGTCAGGCTGAGTTGGACACCCGACGACGATGCTGTCGGCTTGAAATAATTTCCGTCATATTCGACCTTGTAGCCGAAGGTCGAGTTCTCGTAGTAGGTCGGGGCCGACAACCGCGGCCCGACGTCCGGCCCGCAGGTGAAGTGGCACAGGGCCGTCGTGGGCTTGTTGAGCACGGCGATCAAGGCGATGATCACCACGAGGCCAGCGAAGAGGATGCCGCCATAGAGAAGGAATGTGCTCGTGGAGAGCTTCTGCCGAGCTCCCGGCACCGAGGCGACGCTCTGGATTGGGTAGCTGTTGTACGTCGCTGTGGTCATTGCGGCGCCACCACAATGCCGGGTCGGGTGGGCTTGAGCACGGCCGATCGAGCGGCGCCACACATCGGACAGAAGTACATGGTGGGCACGAGGTGATGGCACTCCGCACACGCAGACGGCTCACCGATCACGAGCCCGTCCCCCTCCTCCAGAAGCGCATGATGGATTGTCACACGCAGCCAAAGCAAAAGGATCGCGGCACCGATAGCCCACAGGATCGCGTCGAAGAGAATCGAGGTCACGTAGTAGGTGATGAGCCCGAGAATGATCTGGAATCCGAAGGCCACGAACACCGCCGAGGGGAGGCGGAGCACGAAATGGTCGTGCCGCTTACGGGACCTGCCGTGATGCCGAAGCCACAAGCTGGCGCAGATGATCCCGGTGGCAGCAGCGTTGACGACGCCGGCAAGGATGGCCGCACGCACGATCCCCGCTATCTGCTCCGTCGTCGTGACTGATCCGAGCAGCGGTGCAGTCAGGACGTGCCAGTACCCAGCGATGACCGAAGCGGCCGTAAACCCGAGGGCAGATGCCACTCCGAATGTCAGCCCGTCCAATGCTTCGTTGGTCTTCCTCCCCCTGAGGAACAGCAACGGACCAACGAGCATGCACAGCTGGCCCACGACGGGGAGGAGAACGCCGCTGAACAGTGGACCTTGCTGGGTCCCGTCCAAAGTGAACTTCACGATGTGCCCGAACCCGAGGCTGAAGGCGACGCCGAACACACCTCCGATACCGAACGTGCCCGCAATGACCTGGAGTTGGTGGCCCTCCCACACCTCTACTTCGTAGAAATACAAGAGGTAGAGGACCGGGAGCAGTACGACCGCAGCGATCAACGCCGGAGCGTAGAGACGCAAAGAGCTCAGCAGGATCACGAGCAGGACCCCGGCGACAAAGGTCTCGCGGAACAAGTGCGCATGGCGACGCGGCAGATGTGGGAAGAACGTGGTGATGATGGCCATTCGGAACACCTGTTCGGTGGGCGAGGCCGCGAAATGGTGGATGCGCGACCGCCCACCCTCATCGAGGAGGTGTGACCCGCAGTTGCCGCAGAATGCCCCGGTGGGTACTTCCTGGTCGCAATACGGACATGTCACGAGTGAAAGCGACTGCTCTTCGGAAGCCTGGGGAGGGGTTGTGGTCATCGGCCTCTCGTCACGTCCAGCGCGGTGTGCATCAAATCATCGAGTCTGCGAATACGAGGCGATCGATCAACTAGCGAGAACGCTGTTCAGTTGAGGCGTGACGCCCGCGCTGTCGGTCTTGAACGACGCCGCGCTCGTGGACTCGAATTGGAAGCCAACGATCAGATTCGAAGTGGGGTTGAGAAAGACGCCGATGACGACCGTCATCTGCAATGAACCCTGGTTGTTCGAGATGGTGCCAGTAAACCCCTGCTGTGCGACGGATGTCATACCGGCTGGATTCGAACTGACGGACCCGGTCTGAGCGGCCCCCGCCGCCTGACAATTCGTGTACTGCCCGCCGGAGCCACAGAGATTCTGCATCAGGCTCGCGACCAAGCTGGCCGCGCCACCCGAACCGGGTGCTTGACTCAAGGCCTGGCTAAAGACGCCCAGGTCGCTCTTCCCGCTCGGTGCCCCGAGGTCGACGAACCCGCTGGTGCAGTTGGCACCACTCTTCGCGCAGTTGTTCACCCATCCGCTCGCCGGGGTGACACTCAGCCCGTTTCCGATGGAGACGGCGCTCCCGGTACTGGCCGGTGTCCCGGTGTTCCCGGAGTTGCCCGAGTTCCCGGAGTTCCCCGAGTTCCCGCTTGTCGTCGGCGTCGTTGTGGGCGAACTCGGTGAGGTCGTGGGCGTCGTCGTCGGCGAACTCGGCGTCGTGGGCGGCGTCGTGGGCGACGTCGGCGTGGCCGGCAACGTCGTGTTGGAAGCGGGCGACGAGCCTGAAAGGGAGATGACGGCCACGATTACCCCGACAATGACGATCCCGGCAATGGCGATGACCGGAATCGTCTTTGATCCGAGCTTGGCGTGCAACCCGCTCATGAGGCCACCGGTCGAACCGGTCTCGCCGGCGGTCCCAGGGCGTCCCGGTGGCGGAGGCGGCGGGTAAGCGACCCCGGGCGGCGGGGGCGGAGGAGGAGTCGAAGAATACGAAGGGGGGGGAGAAGAAGGCGGGCCAGACGGAGGCCCGCCGGATCCTGGTGGAGGTGGAGGAATGTTTGTCATCTGCTCTGTCCTCGCTTCGGTTCCATCATGCGGGGATGCGTCGGTTCCATCATGCGGAGATGCCGCTGCCGGACGAGACTCCGTCAGAATGATCCGGTTGGGCTCCACCCTCCGCAGCGATCGCTCGCTGATGCTGCTTGGGCATCGCCTTCACCGCCGTCCCGCAGGCAAGACAGAAGGCCGAGCCCTCCAAGAGAGGCATCTGGCAGTTTGCGCACAAGCCGCCATATCCGCCGACATCGTGCTCGACCTTGGCCGCCTCCTCAGCCTCCATGAGCAAGGCCTGATGCGCCTCGTCCCGCACCAACAAGAGCCCGATGCAGGCGACGACTATCGCGATCAGGAATATGAACACCAGGCCACGCTGGCCGAATGTCGTGAGCGTGGCCACGCTGGTGTCGTACACGGCGATCAGGAGGAACGCTTCCAGAAGTCCGAGAGGGAAGTTGCCGGACTTGCGGCGGAGGCGCATCACGGCAAGGGCGGTCGCTGCCGCATAGATCACGGGCTTGGCGAACCCGAGGGTGAGGGCGATGAAAGCATCCGAGGCCGCATTCGTGCTCCGCGCCGTCAAGTGCGAAAACGCACCGTGCTGGATCACGATCGACTCGGCCAGCGCGAAAGCCACTCCAGCCAATGCGGACAGCGTCAATGCATCGAGCGCGTGCCCGAACTTGGGCCGGGCGGTGATGATGAGCGGGGCAATCAGCAATGCGATAGTGGCGGCGGCCGGCAGCAGGATGCACTGTGCCAAAAGGGTGCCGGTCGATGGGAGGTTGTTCTGGGCCCCGTTCAACGTGGTGAAACCCAGCCCGAGCCTGAGCGGCGTGAATGCGAGGTCCAAGAACCCGATGCCGACACCGATCGCCGCAGCGAGGACGACACACACTGCGATCACCTTGCCTGGCTCATCGACCCAGACCTCGTGGTCATAGAAGTACAAGAGCAACATGCCGGGAAGGGCGATCCCGGCACACACGAGGGCCACTGGGAGAATTCCGAATCCGGCGGCAATCAGGGCTGCGACCAGGGCAATGCCGAGACCGAGCCGGTAGAGGTGCGACCTGTGCTGAGTGACGTGGGGCATGAGCGTGCTCACGACAGCGAGCGCTCGCACAGACTCCGCAGGCTGCGCTGCGTAGTAGTCATTCCGGTTCGCGTCGGGAATGAGGATCGCACCACAACGGTGACAAAAGCGAGCGACATCAGGGTTCGGCGATGCACACCGGAAGCAGATCATGTAGTTCCCCTTCGCCTGATCGGTATCGTCTCTGCCACTGACTTCGACAATCAACCCCGGAGGCC
>Ga0302202_10000692_pt1 | contig 43697 bp, 46 predicted proteins | sample II_Bog_N3_3_FD_194579 | JGI IMG/M metagenome (GOLD analysis project Ga0302202, IMG submission 194579) | Peat permafrost microbial communities from Stordalen Mire near Abisko, Sweden - II_Bog_N3_3 | ecosystem: Environmental > Terrestrial > Soil > Wetlands > Peat | place: Sweden: Abisko...
GCGCATCAGCACGCGGTAATTCAGCGGCCAGCGCAGTTGCGGCGCAGAAGGTCTGTTCCTGACCGGCGTCAGCGTCGCCAGATAGGCTCGGATGGCCAGCACATCCTGGCGGGTGAGCCGGGTGAAATTGGAGTAGGGAAACGCCGGATAATAGTTCGATCCGTCAGGCGCCACGCCGAGATGAAGCGCCCGGTAGAAATCCTGATCGCTCCAGGCGCCGAGGCCGGTGTCGTCATCGGGTGTCAGGTTGGACGAATAGATCGTGCCGAACGGGGTGGCGATCGGCTTGCCGCCGGCGAACGGTTTTGCCGGGTCGGCGGTGTGGCAGCCTGCGCAATCCGCGGCCTCGGCCATCGCCTTGCCGTGCGCGACGGTCTCGGCCGCAGCGGAATCGGCGCGCGCCGGCGCCCAGGCCGATGCGCTGCACAACAGCACGGCGCCGAGAATCGCCCGCATTCCGCAATATCGCTTCTGCACCGGCCAGCCTCCGCAAGCAATATAGCGCGAAACCGCCGGGGCGCGGGCGCCACGTCGTTGCGCCGCCGAGCGGCGCCGCGACACAAAGCGACAATGCCCGATCCCGATTCGGGCATGAAATTGCGATCTCCGCCATGCGGGGCTGCGTTGCCCAGAATTGTGGTGCGCCCGGCGCAAAAACCGACATAGACTGGCTCTAACGAGTTGAATGACTAAGTAAAAAGCGGCCGCGCCGATAGGTGCCGTGCCAGGCTTGCCAGCAGTCGCCCGTTCAGGGCGCAAGAGGGTGGAATGGGAATCAACCAAGGTCCGATCAGTCTCGACCAGAAATACACCCAGGAGTCAGGCCACGTCTTCCTGACCGGGATCCAGGCGCTGGTCCGCCTGCCGATGGCGCAAATCCGCCGCGACCGCGCCGCCGGGCTCAACACCGCGGGCCTCGTTACCGGATACCGCGGCTCGCCGCTCGGCGGCTACGACCAGCAGCTGGTGGCGGCCCGAAAGCACCTCGCGCAATACGACGTCAAGTTCCAGCCCGGCGTCAACGAGGATCTCGCGGCCACCGCGATCTGGGGCTCGCAGCAGCTCAATCTGTCGCCCGGCGCCCGGCACGATGGCGTGGTCGGCATCTGGTACGGCAAGGGCCCGGGCGTCGACCGGTGCGGCGATGTGTTCCGCCACGGCAATGCGGCAGGCTCCGCCAGGAATGGCGGCGTTCTCTGCCTGGCCGGCGACGATCACGGCGCCAAATCCTCCACCGTGCCGCATCAGTCGGACCATGCCTTCATCTCGGCGCTGATGCCCTATCTCTATCCGTCCAGTATCCACGAAATGATCGAGATGGGCCTGCTCGGCATCGCGATGTCGCGCTATTCCGGCTGCTGGGTCGGCATGAAGGTGATCACCGAGACCGTCGAGACCACCGCGGAGGTCGACCTCAGCGACGAGATGAAGCCCTTCATCATCCCGGCGGATTTCGAAATGCCGCCGGGCGGGCTCAACCTGCGCTGGCCCGACGACCGCTTCGACCAGGACAGGCGGCTGCAGGACCACAAGGGCTTTGCTGCGATCGCCTTCGCGCGCGCCAACAAGGTCAACCGCATCACCATGGATTCGCCGAAGGCGCGGTTCGGCATCATGGCGTCGGGCAAGAGCTACGAGGACATCCGCCAGGCGCTGCGCGAACTCGGGGTTACCCCCGAGGTCGCCGCAAAGATCGGCCTGCGGCTTTACAAGATCGGCATGCCCTGGCCCCTGGAGCCGCAAGGGGTGCGCGAATTCGCGGTCGGGCTGGAAGAGATCTTCATCGTCGAGGAGCGCCGCGAGATCGTCGAGAACCAGGTCAAGCAGGAGCTGTTCAACTGGCGCGACGATGTGCGGCCGCGCATCGTCGGCAAGATGGACGAACACGACAAGCGCTTCCTGCCCTTCGCCGAGGAACTCAGCGTCGCCTCGTTGGCCAGTTCGCTGACCGAGCGGCTGCTGCGGCTCGATCTCAATCCTGAAATCGCGACCATGCTGCGCGCCAGGGCCGACTGGTTCAACGGCCGCCAGGCCACCCAGATGCAGGCGGTGGCGCCGATCACCCGCACGCCGTATTTCTGTTCGGGCTGTCCGCACAACACCTCGACCAAGGTGCCGGAGGGCAGCCGCGCGTTTGCCGGCATCGGCTGCCATTTCATGGCGCTGTGGATGGACCGCAACACCGAGACCTTCACCCATATGGGCGGCGAGGGGGTGCCGTGGGTCGGCATCGCGCCGTTCACCGACGAGGAACACATCTTCGCCAATCTCGGCGACGGCACCTATTTCCATTCCGGCAGCCTGGCGATCCGCCAGGCCATCGCCTCCAAGGCCAACATCACCTACAAGATCCTCTACAACGACGCCACCGCGATGACCGGCGGCCAGCATGTCGACGGCGACCTGTCGCCGCAGCAGATCACCTTCCAGCTTCACAGCGAGGGCATCCGCGACATCTATCTGGTGTCGGAAAATCCCGAGGCCTATCCGGCCGCCGACATCGCGCCCGGCACCAAAACCGCGCATCGCGACCAGCTCGACGCCGTCATGAAGACGCTGCGCCAGGTCAAGGGCGCTTCCGCCATCGTGTTCGTGCAGACCTGCGCCGCCGAAAAGCGCCGCCGCCGCAAGCGCGGCACGCTGGAGGACCCGGCCCGCCGCGTCCTGATCAATCCCGCGGTCTGCGAAGGCTGCGGCGACTGTTCCGTGCAGTCGAACTGCATTTCGGTGGAGCCGCTGGAGACCGAACTGGGGCGCAAGCGCACCATCAACCAGTCGAGCTGCAACAAGGACTATTCCTGCCTCAAGGGCTTCTGTCCGTCCTTTGTCACCGTGGACGGCGGCAGACTGCGCCGCCGCGCCCCGGCCGATCTCGGCAGCATCGGCGATCTGCCGGAGCCGGCATCGCGCCCCTCGCTCGATCGACCTTACAACATCGCGGTCGGCGGCGTCGGCGGCACCGGCGTGCTGACCATCGGCGCGCTGCTCGGCATGGCCGCCCATATCGAGGGCAAAGCCAGCATGATCCTGGACATGTCCGGGCTGGCGCAGAAGGGCGGCGCGGTGCTGAGCCATGTCCGGCTGTCCGAGCACACCGCCGACGTCACCTGTTCGCGCATCGTCACCGGCACCGCCGACCTGGTGATTGCCGCCGACGAAGTCGTGGCGGCCGCCAAGGACACCATCTCGCTGTGCGAATCCAGCCGCACCCATGGCGTCATCAATACCCACCTCATTCCGATCGCGGACTTCATCATGAACCGCGATTTCAACTTCCAGAGTCGCAAGGTCAATGCGGTGCTGGAAACCGCGTTGCGCAAGGATTCCGCGTTCTTCGATTTCACCCGGCCGGCCGAAGCCCTGCTCGGCGATTCCATCGCCACCAACATGATGATGATGGGCTATGCCTATCAGAAGGGACTGTTGCCGCTGCAGGCCGCCTCGATCGAGCAGGCGATCGGAATCAACGGCGTCGCGGTCAAGATGAACACCCAGGCGTTCCAGCTCGGGCGGCTGGCGGTCGCCGATCCGGCGCGGCTGGCGGCGATGCTCAAGGGTCAGGACGAGACGGTGGCGCCGAAGACCCAGGAAGCAATGTCGCTCGATGAAATCGTCGCGCATCGCAGCGCGCTGCTGACCGCCTACCAGAGCAAGAGGCTCGCCCGGCGCTACCGCGATCTGGTCACGCAGGTGCGCAACGCCGCCACCGATGGCGGCTATGGCGAGGCCTTGCCGCGCGCGGTGGCGATCAATTACGCCAAGCTGCTCGCCTACAAGGACGAATACGAGGTGGCGCGGCTCTATACCGACGGCCGGTTCGAAAAGCAGCTGCGCGACCAGTTCGACGGTGATTTCAAGATCAGCTTCAACCTCGCGCCGCCATTGCTCGGCGGCGGCGTCGACGCGCTGGGGCGGCCGCGCAAGCGCGCCTTCGGCGCCTGGATGATGCCGGTGTTCCGGATTCTCGCAGGCCTGCGCGTGCTGCGCGGCACGCCGCTCGACGTCTTCGGGGGCAGCCCCGACCGCAGGCTGGAACGCGAGCTGATCGCAGCCTACGAAAAGGACGTCGCCGGCGTACTCGCCGCGTTGTCGCCGCTGACGCTGGACACCGCGATCGAGCTGTTGTCGCTGCCGGACCGGATCCGCGGCTACGGCCCGGTCAAGGAGAAATCGGTAGCGGACGCCAAGGCACGCCACGCGCAACTCGCAGCCGATCTCGCCAGCCCGCCGCCGGCGCCGCGGCAGATCGCGGCGGAGTAGGTTTTGCCGGAGTGCCCCGGATGCTGCGCCGCGCGCCACCGTTGCGGCGTGGTGCGCTGCTGATCCGGCGCCGGCGAGCGTTTCAGCTTGGTGCGTGTGGATCGCGGCTCTGCCAACGGGTCGGGCGAATGCGTGCCCGATGACAGGCTCCGCAGCGCGAAGGGCGCTGTACCGCGTCCTCGACACGCCGATTCGAGATCTTGCGTTTTTCGTCTCGCCTGACGGAATATTTCGGCGCTTGCCAAGGCGGCTCCGAAAGGCGAGAAAACCGCTGGGAAGAAACACCGGCGGAGAGTTTATTGAGCATCAAGGGCAAGGCCTATATTGCCGGGATCTACGAGCATCCGACCCGGCATGCACCCGATAAGTCCACCGCACAGCTGCATGCCGAAGTCGCCAAGGGCGCGATCGAGGATGCAGGCCTGACCAAGGCCGATATCGACGGCTATTTCTGCGCCGGCGACGCCCCGGGCGGCGCCTGGCCGATGGTGGACTATCTCGGCCTCAAGGTACGCCACATCGATTCCACCGAGACCGGCGGCTGCTCCTATTTGATCCATCTCGGCCATGCCGCCGAGGCGATCGCCGCGGGCAAGTGCTCGATCGCGCTGATCACGCTGGCCGGCAAGCCGCGCACCAGCGCGATGGCGCCGCGCGCCGCCGGCGCGGAAGCCGATTTTGAAGCCGCCTATGGCGCGACCACCCACAATGCCTACGGCATGTGTGCCATGCGCCATATGCACGATTACGGCACCACCAGCGAGCAGCTGGCCTGGATCAAGGTCGCGGCATCGCATCACGCCCAGTACAACGAACATGCGATGCTGCGCGACGTCGTCACCGTCGAGGACGTGCTCAACTCGCCGATGATCTCCGATCCGCTGCACCGGCTGGATTGCTGCGTCGTCACCGACGGCGGCGGCGCGCTGATCGTGACCACGCCGGAAATCGCCAGGAGCCTGAAGAAGCCGCTGGTGCGCCTGATCGGCCATGGCGAGGCGATGAAGGGACCGCGCGGCGGCAAGGATCTCGACCTGACCTATTCGGCCGGAGTCTGGTCGGGCCCGCGGGCGTTCGAAGAGGCCGGCGTGACGCCTGGGGACATCAAATACGCCTCGATCTATGACAGCTTCACCATCACCGTGCTGATGCAGCTCGAGGATCTCGGCTTCTGCAGGAAGGGCGAGGGCGGCAAGTTCGTCGCCGACGGCAACCTGATTTCCGGTGTCGGCAAGCTGCCGTTCAACACCGATGGCGGCGGGCTCTGCAGCAACCACCCGGTCAACCGCGGCGGCATGACCAAGATCATCGAGGCGGTACGGCAGCTGCGCGGCCAGGCCCATCCCAAGGTACAGGTGCCGAATTGCGATCTCGCGATCGCGCACGGCACCGGCGGACTGCTCGGTGTGCGCCACGCCGCCTCGACCTGCATCCTGGAGCGCGCATGATGGCTGAAGCGAAGAAATATCCGGCGCCGCAAGGCAATCCTGAAACCAAGCCGTTCTGGGACGCCGCCTCCCAGGGCAAGTTCCTGATCAAGCGCTGCACCGCCTGCGGCGAGCCGCATTATTTTCCCCGCTCGATCTGTCCGTTCTGTTTTTCCGACAAGACGGTGTGGGAGGAAAGTTCGGGGGAGGGCGAGATCTATACCTTCAGCCTGATGCGCAAATCGGCGACCGGGCCTTACGCGATCGCCTATGTCACGCTGAAGGAGGGCCCGTCGCTGCAGACCAACATCGTCGACTGCGACCTCGACAAACTCAGGATCGGCCAGAAGGTCAAGCTGGTGTTCAAGCCGACCGACGGCGCGCCGCTGCCGTTCTTTACGCCGGTGTGAGATTGTATCGTCTCCCTTGGGAGCGAGGGTGCTTAGGAGAGGGCGTAGTCACAACGGACGCCGTGAGTTTATCACCCTCTCCCCTTGCGGGAGAGGGTGGCAGCCGAAAGGCTGCCGGCTGAGGGGTAGTGCTCTGCGGTGATCCCTCACCGAGCAGAGTTTGTTGCTGGCGCCGGTTATGCCCTCTCCCGCAGGGGGAGAGGGCGCATTCTTGAGCGCCGCTGAGGAAGAAATCCGGAGGAAACATACCAAATGCCGATCAAGTACGAAGAGTTGATGGCGCTGAAAAATCTGGGCCAGAAATACGCCTATGGCGATCGCGAGGTGATGCTGTACGCCTACGGCATCGGCATGGGCGCCGATCCCCTCGACGAGAAGGAACTGGCCTTTGTCAACGAGGCCGTCGCCACGCCGCGCGCGCTGAAGGTGGTGCCGACCTTTGCCTCGGTCGCGGCATGGGGAGCTGGCCCCGGCGAAATGCATCTGAACCGTCTGATGGTGGTGGATGGCGAGCGCGACATCACCTTTCACAGGCCGCTTGCGGTGGCCGCCAACATCACCGCCGATTCCACCGTTCTGGACGCCTTCGACAAGGGCAAGGACAAGGGGGCGGTGATCCGCCACCAGACCGTGCTCAGGAACGAACAGGGCGAGCCGCTGGCGACGCTGGTGGCCTCGCGCTTTGCGCGCGGCGACGGCGGATTTGGCGGGCCGTCCGAGGGCCAGCCCGAGCCGCACAAGGTGCCGGGCCGCGCGCCGGATCGGTCCATCGACATCCCGACCCGCCCCGACCAGGCGCTGGTCTACCGGTTGTGCGGCGACCGCAATCCGCTGCACAGCGATCCCGAATTCGCCAGGCGGGCCGGCTTCCCGAAACCGATCCTGCACGGCATGTGCACCTACGGCATCACCTGCCGCGGCATCCTGCAGACCTACGCCGATTACGATGCCGGCGCCTTCCGCCAGCATGCCGCGCGATTCTCCGCGCCGGTCTATCCCGGCGAGACCGTGACCATGGACATGTGGAAGGACGGCAACGTGATTTCGTTCGAGGCGCGGGTGAAGGCGCGCAATGTCGCCGTCATCAAGAGCGGCAGGACCGTGCTGGGGTGAGATAGGTTCGCGCCCCGGACGCAGTGCAGCGTCCTGGACACAATGACCATGAGGGAGAGCACCATGGGACTACTCGACGGCAAGGTTGCGCTGATCACCGGCGCCGGCGGCGGGCTCGGCGAGGCCTACGCCAAATTGTTCGCGCGCGAGGGGGCGGCGGTCGTGGTCAACGATCTCGGCGGCCCGCGCGACGGCAGCGGCGGCGACGCCTCGATGGCGCAGCAGGTGGTCGACGCCATCACGGCCGCCGGCGGCCGGGCGGTCGCCAATGGCGCCGATATCTCCACCATTGAAGGCGGCCGCTCGGTGTTCGACGATGCCATCCGGCATTTCGGCCGCGCCGACATCCTGGTCAACAATGCCGGCATTCTGCTCGACCAGACCTTCGCCAAGGCGACCGAGGCCGCCTGGGACAAGGTGATCAAGGTGCACCTCAAGGGCACATTCTGCGTCACCCAGCCGGTGTTCCGCTGGATGCGCGAGAACGGCGGCGGCGTCATCGTCAATACTTCCTCGACCTCCGGCCTGATCGGCAATTTCGGCCAGTCCAATTACGGCGCGGCCAAGGGCGGCATTTTCGGCCTGACCAACGTGCTGGCGATCGAGGGCCGCAAATACAATATCCGCTTGTGGTGCCTGGCGCCGGGTGCGCTGACCCGCATGACCGCCGATCTGCCGCGCTATATTGAAAACCCGAATGCGGCACTGGGGCCGGACGGCATCGCTCCGGCCGTGCTATACATGGTCAGCGATTTATCGGGCGACCAGACCGGCAAGATTCTCGGCGTCTCCGGTCCCCGCGGCGTGCGTGAAATGCGGATGATGGAAAAGCCGGGATGGAAGCCGCCGCATACGGGATGGAAGGCCCAGGATGTGGTCGAGCACGCCAGCGAGATCTTCTTCTCCGACGAAGAGATCAAGATGGGCGCGCGGCGATTTTGAACCTGAAACGTCATTCCGGGGGGCGAGTGAAACGCGGTCCTTTGTCATTCCGGGATGCGTCTTCAGTCGGCGATAGCCGACTTGAGGCGCAGGCCCGCAATCCATACTCCCGGCGGCGATTATGGATTCCGGGCTCGCGCAAGAGCGCGCCCCGGAATGACTTTTGTTGCTGATGGTCACTGCTAATCTAAATGATTCGAACTTCGGAATAGCTGTACCAGGTCGAACGAGGCACCCATGACAAGACTCACCCACCACGCCGCCGGCACCTTCGCCATTGCACCGACGCCGTTCCACGAGGACGGCCGCATTGACGAGCCATCGATCGACCGGCTGGCGGATTTCTATACCGAGGTTGGCTGCGAAGGCGTCACCGTGCTCGGCATTCTCGGCGAGGCGCCGAAGCTCGAAGCTTCGGAAGCCGAGCAGGTCGCCAGCCGCTTTGTCAGGCGCGCCGGCAAGCTGCAGGTCATCGTCGGTGTCTCGGCGCCGGGGTTCGCCGCGATGCGTTCGCTGGCGCGGGCCTCGATGGATGCCGGCGCCGCCGGGGTGATGATCGCGCCGCCGCCCCATCTGCGCACCGACGAGCAGATCGCCTCCTATTTCAGGCAGGCGGTGGAAGCGATCGGCGACGACGTTCCGTGGGTGCTGCAGGATTATCCGTTGACCCTGACGGTGGTCATGACGCCTGCGGTGATCCGCGGGATCGTCATGGATAGCCCGTCCTGCGTGATGCTCAAGCACGAGGACTGGCCGGGACTGGAAAAGATCTCCGCGCTGCGCGGCTTCCAGAAGGATGGCTCGCTGCGGCCGCTGTCGATCCTGACCGGCAATGGCGGGCTGTTCCTGGATTTCGAGATGGAGCGCGGCGCCGACGGCGCGATGACCGGCTATGCCTTTCCGGAGCTCCTGATCGACGTGGTGAGATTGTCGAAGGCGGGCCAGCGCGACGCCGCGCATGACCTGTTCGACGCGCATCTGCCGTTGATCCGCTACGAGCAGCAGCCCGGCGCCGGATTGGCGGTGCGCAAATACGTGCTGCAGAAGCGCGGCGTGATCGCCTGCGGCGCGCAGCGCAAGCCGGGCTCGAACATCACGGCGGCGGCCCGGGCCGAAGTGGACTATCTGCTGTCGCGGGTGGCGCGGGTCGACCGCCGCGCCAGCCTGCAGCCGCAATCCAGTGCGGCGGGTTAGAGAATTCCTCATGGTGAGGAGCGCCACAGGGCCGCGCTTGGCGCGGATCCGTTGGCGCCTCTCGGACCATGAGAGACCGCACCTCTCATCCCACGAGACGCGGCCAAGGGGGCCGCTCCTCGGGATGAGGTCCCTACAGGAGTGAGACCTTATGCCAACAGAAATCGTGGTTCCACGTCCGGCGTCCACCATCCTGCTGCTGCGCGACAGCCCGCAGGATGAAATCGAGGTCTTCATGATGGTGCGCCATTATGAGATCGACTTTAATTCCGGCGCGCTGGTGTTTCCCGGTGGCAGCGTCGATCAGGGCGACCGCGAGATTATCGGCCGGCCCGAACTCCATGGCGGCGGAGCCGGCCTCGACGACGCCGAACTGAGTTTCCGGATCGCCGCGATCCGCGAGACGTTTGAGGAGAGCGGCATCCTGCTGGCGCGGCCGCACCATTCGGACGCATTGGTCGATGCCAAGAGGGCCGGCGAGATCGAAGCCCGCCATCGCGCCGCATTGTGCGAGGGCACCATATCATTCCAGCAGGTACTGGCCGACACCGGCATGGTGCTGGCGCTCGACCTGTTGCTGCCTTACGCGCACTGGATCACGCCGGAGGGCATGCCGAAGCGGTTCGACACCTGGTTCTTTCTGGCGGCAGCGCCGCCGGAGCAGGCCGGCGCACATGACGGCCGCGAATCCACCGACTCGATCTGGCTGTCGCCGCGCGAGGCCCTGGCGGGCGGCGACAGCGGCCGGTTCAAGCTGCCGTTTCCGACCACGCGCAACCTGATCAGGCTCGGCAAACAGAAATCCGTGGATGCCGCCCTCGACGACGTCAGGGGCAGGCCAGTCGTCACCGTGATGCCGGTGATGACCCGGTTGAACGGCGGCCGCCAGCTTCGCATTCCGCTCGAGGCCGGCTATGACGGCGAGGTGTTCGAGGTCGGCGCGGCGTAACCCACGACCGCCGTCGATGACGCCTGGTGTCCCAGCGGTGCCGTCATGCGTGGGACCTGCCGTGCCTTGGGGTGTGTGCCCCGGGGAGCAAAGCGGGCTTGCACATCGTCAGCAGGGTCGTCGCGAGGCCTTCGGTCACCGCGAGATTTCCCGGTGCGCCGTAGCGAGCCAGTACCACAGGCTGAGCCGGCCGTAGCGACCCAGCATGACGCCGCCGAGCAGGGCGCCGCCGCCAATCAGGAGCAGCGCGTAGTTCCCGTCTGCACGCAGTTCGGGGTAACGGCCGTAAATATAACCGAAAGCATAGCGCAATATGACGAGAGCGATGCAGACGATCAGCGGAATTGCGCTGCCCGGCAGCATGAGCTGTGCCGCTCCGGGCGTGATCGCCCGCGGCGTCTGCGTCAGGTACCATCCGATGACGGCGCCGATCGCGGTCGAGCAAAGCCAGTCGGCCAGGGCAGCTCCCGGAGCCGCGCTGGTGCCGACCGAATTGCCGATCGACATCGCCAGCATCACCGCGGGGAAGATCAACAGCGAACGCAGCGGAACATGGCGCTCGCGCAGGTTGATGCTGCCGAGCCAGAGCACAGCGACGATCAGCGGTAACGCCCACACCGGCGTATGCCCGACAATTTTGGCAATGGCACTCATTGACGCTCTCGATGGGTGTCGGCGTGGGATGGCCTGACGGGCGCCAGCAATCCATCTTTCCAATGTCAAGATGTTGATACTACCGGTCGCCGGATCAGGCAACAGAAATCTTTACAATGTAAAAATAGAATCGCGTCGCCGCTGTGACGCTTGGTTGGGGAAAGTCGCGGGACGACGCCGGCGGCCGGTTCAACCTGGCGTTTCCGACCAGGCGCTGGCCGAACAGTAGTGCGTCGTCGCCGCGCCCGGCGACTGCAATCCTGTTCCAGATGTCAGCGTCCGCCGGCAGGCGTCGACGTGCCAACAGCCATGGTTCGCTCAATCCTCTTTCGGGTCCTTGCCCAACGCCATCGCCTCGATCGCAAGGGCTCGCGCGGTATATTCGTCCGCCAATTCGGTCAGGCTCTGGGCCAGCATCGGGTCTGTGGTGTCGCGGGCGAGACGCCGTGCCTGGGAAGCCCGGTCTCGAAAGTACGACGCATCGGCCATTGGCGCACCGCTTGTATCGGGCGGGAGCGCGACGGGCTCTCAGTCACCGGTAGCTGCCACGGGGATGTCGATGATGTCACCGACGTTATTATACATGTCCGGTCTCCGACATTAAACTTTTGCCTCGGAACTGGGCCAATTGACGCGGTCTTGCAGGGAACCGTTCGTCCGCCGTCCCGCCGGACTGTTATCCTGCCTTGCGTTGACGGGTCGGGCGTTTGGCCTTGGCCTCGCCCTTTGCTTCATGCTTGCCGGGAATGGCCATCAGCATCTCCCGCTGGCCCGATGCGGTCTTTTTGGGTTTGCCGCCTTTGACCGGTCTCGCCGCCGGCTTGCCGGCGGTTTTCAGGCTGTTGCGCAACGCATCCATCAGGTTGACGACATTGCCGGTGTCGCGCGGCTTCGCCGCGGTGCGCACGGGCTGACCCTTGCGCTTACGGTTCAGCAGCTCGACCAGCGCATTTTCATAGCGGTCTTCGAACTTCTCCGGCTCGAAATCTGCCGATTTCGTCTCGACGATATGCCTGGCGAGATCAAGCATTTCCTTGGTGACCTTGACGTCCTGGATGTCGTCAAAATACTCGTTATGGTCCCTGATCTCGTAGGGGTAACGCAGCAGCATTCCGACCAGGCCCTTGCCGCGAGCCTCCAGCGCGATGATGTGCTCGCGGTTGGTCAGCACGACACGCGCGATGGCAACCTTGTCCAGGGTGCGGATGGTCTCGCGGATCACGGCGAAGGCGTCGTGGCCGACCTTGCCTTCGGGCACGATGTAATAGGGCCGCACCAAATACAGCTCGTCGATCTCGGACTTCGGCACGAATTCGTCGATATCGATGGTCCGGGTGCTTTCCAGCGCGATGTTGTCGAGTTCGTCCCGATCGACCGTGACATAGGTGTCGGTGTCGACCTTGTAGCCCTTGACGATGTCCTCGTTGGCCACTTCCTCGCCGGTCTCGGCATCGACCTTGGCGTATTTGATGCGGTGGCCGGTCTTCTTGTTGATCTGGTTGAAGGAGACCTTTTCGCTCTCCGAGGTCGCCGGAAACAGCGCGACCGGACAGGTCACCAGCGACAGCCGCAAAAAGCCCTTCCAGTTTGCCCGCGGCGCCATCTTTGGAACTCCCTACACCAGACGGCGACTCAATCGGTCAGGCGGCCTTCGGTTCCCTCACTCGCATTCAGGGCAGGTATCGCCGGTCGCTTCAAGCGTCTCGCGCACCGCCGCGACTGCCTGATCGGGCGACAGCCCGGCGAGGGGCTGCTCGCGCGCGATTCGGAACGCCTCGCTGCGGGCGTCGGGATCGGCCCGGTCCTTTGCCCAACCGTGGTGATCGCATTTATGGATGGCGCCGACCTGCAACAACAGTTCGATCGCCCATCGGTCCACCGTCCTGAAATCCGGTCGTCCTCGCGTCAGCATGCGCAACTCCATCCGGCGAGTGAATCCGCTGACCCCTGCATCGGTTCCTGGCCGTCACCGGCCGGCATGATCTCCAAATAAGCGATTCATCGCCGACGGAGTCCTGAGCCGCGGACTTTTGATTCCGCGCCGGAACGATGCGCCGAAAGCCGCATTGTTCAGCCGGACAAGCCTGAACCTGGCCTGGCGCTCTTCCAACAGCGCCGGGCTTTGTCTTTGACGGAACGGCGGTGGCCGAACTGGGGATCATCGATGCGGCTCTTTTCCTGCCAAGCCTGCGGCAACGTCGTGTATTTCGAAAACCGCAGCTGCGGCCGCTGCGGCCACCGGCTGGCGTTCATGCCGGAGAGGATGACGCTGTCTGCGCTCGATCCCGCCGGCGATCGGTGGCAACCGCTGGAGTGTCCGGGACAAAGCCGCTGGCTGTGCAGGAACGCCGAACGCGACGCCTGCAACTGGCTGGTTGCTGACGGCAGCAACGACGCCTATTGCCTGGCGTGCCGCCACAACGGCACAGTGCCGGATCTTTCCGATGCAGTCCGGCTATCCGGCTGGCGTGAACTGGAGGTCGCCAAGCATCGGCTGTTTTATTCGCTGTTGCGCTGGAAGCTGCCGCTGAAGACCCGCGCCGAGGATCCGCGGCACGGCCTGATTTTCAATTTTCTCGCCGACGATCCGGCCACCGGGCACAGGGTCATGACCGGGCATGACGACGGCGTGATCACGGTCGCCCTGACCGAAACCGACGCCATCGAGCGCGAACGCCGCCGCCTGCAGATGAACGAGCCTTACCGCACCCTGCTGGGGCATTTCCGACACGAGGTCGGGCATCATTTCTGGGACCTGCTGGTCCGCGATGGCGGCAAGCTGGAGGCCTGCCGGGCGATCTTTGGCGACGACCGGATCGATTACGACGATGCCCTCAAGCGGTATTACGCCACGGGGGCACCGTCGGACTGGCAAGAGCATTACGTCTCGGCCTACGCCACCATGCACCCGTGGGAGGATTTCGCGGAAACCTGGGCGCACTATCTCCATATCGTCGATACCCTGGAGATGGCCGCGGAATTCGGATTGGAAGTGCATCCCGCGCGCGATCGCGAAGGCGGGTTGTCGGCACGGATCGACTTCGATCCTTACCTCGTCCGGTCGTTCGATCCGATCGCGAGGGCCTGGCTGCCCTTCGTCTTTGCGATGAATAGCGTCAACCGTGCGATGGGCATGGGCGATCTCTATCCTTTTGTGCTGTCGCCGGACGTGCTGGTGAAACTCGACTTCATTCACCGGCTGGTCCGAGACAGCGTATCGCTGGATCCCCGCGGAATCGTTCGAATGTCATCGCAATTGCCCGGTGCGGCCGAGCCGTCGATGGACGATGTTGCCGCGGGCTGACGCGCCGTGCGGCACGCCCTGATTGGCGCCCGCCAAGACCTTCAATCCGGCCGACCTGTCACGCGCGGCTGCTGTTTGTGTGACGACGAAAGACCCTGACCCCGAATGCCCCGTTACCGTTTCAATCTGGAAGATCATCGTTTTGTTGCGGATCGCGGCCTGCATGAATGCGCGGACGAACTGGACGCCCAGGCCCTGGCCGATGAAATCGCCGATCGGCTGGCGCAGGCGGAGCCGCATTTGCTGGAGGGCGGCCATGCCATCGTTGTTCGCGACGAGCACAACCGGCAGATTTACCGGGCGGAAATCGACAGGATCTCGATTGCAAGGCGGAGGAATTGAGATCCCTGGTCCGGTGTTTTGCCGACAATGCCAAGATTCCCGACGTCTGGCTAGCGCGGCGGCTTCAACTCGCCGGCCCGCCAGCCCAGAGCGTCGGTCTTCAGGGGATCCACCGCCATGACGACCTTGGTGAGGCGATGGCAGGTGCTGCACTCGAAGGTCCGTTCCTCGAAACCGCGCTTGCCCGGAGAAATGCGCGCCAGTCCCATCCTGTGCTTGCAGGTCGGGCACATCGGCCGCTCCGTACTGGAACTTGAAACAGACATGGCCAGCGCTCCAGCACAGCATTCGCCTAGGGGGTTGACGCGGTCTGTCCGCATCGGGACGTCGGCAAACACTTCGGAGGCGAATCTCCGGGTGCATCTGCCGGACGCCAGCAAAATAGTTCGGCGACCGGAGATGCGTCGGCCCGCATCGGTTGCTACCCGGGCAAAGTCGTCTGCGCAGGAGCGGTTGCGATATCGCGAAGCTCCTGCTTTGCCTTCAGGGCCTGTTCGGCCTGCTGCCAGAACTCGTCGTCCCGTCCTTCGGGTTTTCCGGCCTGTTCCCAGAGTTCATGGGCGCGGACCCTGATCTGCTGTTCCAACGTGGCCATGCCGACCTCGGTTCCTTTGGTTGCCGATTGTTTCCTCAGCCTGCCGCCCTGCGATTGACGCCCTTTCGCAGAGCCACGGTGTTGAGCTTGGTGTTGGCGGCCTTTTCTTCGTTCAGGTTGGTGGTCAGAAACCGCACGATGTCGTCGTGGCCGAGTTCCTCCGCCCAGGCGATCAAGGTGCCGTAGCGGGCGATCTCGTAGTGTTCGACAGCCTGGGCGTTTGCCACGATCGCGGCATCGAGCACGGATTTGTCGTCGATCTCGCCCGAGGTCGCATCGGATTCCTTGATCAGCCCGTCGATCGCCGGACAGTCGGTTCCGGACGGCTGCTGGCCGAGCTTCCTGAATACCTGATCGAGCCGCTCGATCTGCTTGTTGGTTTCCTCGAGATGGGTCTTCAGGCCCTGCGCCAGGTCACGGTTTGTCGCCTGGTCGATCATCTTCGGCAGCGCCTTGGTGATCTGCCGTTCGGCATAATAAATGTCCTTCAGGCCGTGCAGCAGCAGGTCTTCCATCGTCTTGATCTCCTTTGAAAACAGGCCCATGTCGTTCCTCCATCGTCAAACGTTTGAATCTTCAAAAAGTCTGCAGGTTCAACTTCCTTTGGCCACCGGAGTTCCAGCTTCGATGCTTGTTTGCATGCCGCCGAGAAACGGAGAGCTTTGCGATCACCTATCGCCGTTGACTTCGGATAGCGGATCGATCGCCGGGGCATTGAGTGCGGCACCGTCGACCGCGAATTGCGAGCCATGACAGGGGCAGTCCCAGCAAGTCTCGAAAGAATTCCAGTGCAGGTGGCAGCCGAGGTGGGTGCAGGCGGCGGACCGCTCGAACAAACGCCCGGTGCCGTCGCGATAGGCGGCAACCTTGCTGAGGCCTTGCCGGACGATGGCTCCCTGGCCGGGCTTCAGATCCTCCAGCGCGGACAATTCGCCGGGAGCCAGATACTCGGCGAAGTTCTTCACCGCGGTGATATTTTCCTTCAGGAAGTTGCCGGCGGCCGACGGCGTGACGCGGGCGGGATCGTAGACCTCGGTCCATTTCGCATCTGCACCCAGGATCAGCGCCGAGTTGATCATGGCTCCGACTACCCCGTGGGTGATGCCCTGGCCGGAGTCGCCGGTGTGGACATAGATATTGTCCTCGCCGGGATTGGGTCCGATGAAGGCGGCGTAGTCGATGGTATCGAGCACCTGTCCCGACCAGCGATGCGTGATCTCCCTGGCGGCGGGAACCAGATTCCGTGTCCAGGCTTCCAGCGCTTCGAACCGAAGCGCGGCATCGTCCGACGTGCCGGTCTTGTGATCGGCGCCGCCGACAATGAGGTAGTCGGTCTGCTTCTCGCCGGGCTGCAGGCGGACGTAGTGGTAGGGGTCCAGCGTATCCCAATACAGCGCATCCGGCATCGCGCCGCGGGGAATCGCAAAGGCCATTGCATAGGTTCGATACGGCGCCATCTTGCTATGCAACGCGAACCGGTCGTTGATCGGAGAATTGCTGGCCACGACCGCTGCTTGCGCGGAGATCTTTCCGCCGTCCGCGGTGACCAGCACCGAGCTGCCGTCCTGCTGCTCGATTTGCCGCACGGTGGTTCCCGAATGGAGGGCGCCGCCCCTGGCCTCGACGATCGCGGCAAGGCCGCGGAGATATTTGAGCGGATGGAATGTGCCTTGCCGGGGATATCGCAGCGCGTGCTGGTTTTCGCAGTGGGCGAGGGGAACGCCGACCATGCGGTGGACCGGCGCGCCGACCTTGCGGACCGCGTCGAGTTCGTCCTCGATGATCTTCGAATCGGTGTTCAGTGCCTGAAAAAGATAGCCGTCGAGGCGGCGGAAATCGCAGTCGATCTGCTCCTGCTTCTGGATCTCTTCGATCCGGTCGACGGCCGCCGCCTGGCTTTCATAGAACAGTCGGGAGGCGCGCTCGCCTCGCAACCCGATCATCGCCGAGGTCAAATCGTCGCACAGCGGCGCCAGATGCGCGCTAGTGCGCGCGGTAATGCCGCCTGCAATCGGCCCGCGGTCGATCACGACAACCCGCTGGCCCTCGACGGCGAGTTCGTAAGCGGTCGAGAGGCCGGCGATGCCGGATCCGACGATGACGGTGTCGCAACTCTTGTCGCTATCCAGCAGCCGTGCGGCCGGCGCGACCTCGACGTCCATCCAGAGCGACCGGGAACGCTTGTCGAAGATATCTGTCATGGACTTGCCTGAACGATGATTGAAATCGGCGGTTGCGCGATTTTGAACTAATGAGGAACCGATGGGATCGTTCCCGGTCGCCGGCGCGCTTTCGACTGCAAAAGTAGCCGCAGCTTGAGCGCGTCGGCGGGAGCCGCGCTTTTCTGATCGTTGTCGAAATAGACGAAGACATCGCAGCCCTGCTTCTTCCAGGACCTGATCCGCGCCGCCCAATCTGCCAGCACGCCGTCGCTGTAGCGCCCCTTGTATCGCCCGCGCGGCCCGTGCCCGCGGATGTAGACGAAGTCGGCGGTGCGCCGCCATGGCGCCGGCGCATCGTGATGATCGGAGATGCAGAGGCAGACATTATGCTGCGTCAGCAGCCTGAGGATGGCCGGAGCGTACCAGCTCGGATGCCGGAACTCGAAGCAGTAGCGGCGGCTGCTGCAGAGCAGCTTGAAGAAGGCTTTGAGGCGATCGGCGTCGGCCTCGAAACGTGGCGGCAGCTGAAACAGGATGGGGCCGGCCTTGTCGCCGAGCAGCGTCAGGCGGTCTTCGAGCAGCGCAAGGCTGTTCACCGAATTCGGCGCCAGCCGCTTCCAGTGCGTGATGAACTTCGAGGCCTTCCAGGAAAAGACGAAATCATTGCCGGTCTGTTCGCGCCAGGACTTCACCGACTCCGGCGCGGGCGTCCGGTAGAACACGCCGTTCAGCTCCGTCGTGGCAAACTGGCTGGCATAGAACTGAAGCTGGTTCCGGATCGGCAGGCCCTTGGGAAAGAACGGTCCACGCCACGACTCGTAATGCCAGCCCGATGTTCCGATCCGAACCCGCGCCATGCCGTCATCAGGGCTTCAGCACGACCTTGATGCAGCCATCCTGCTTGTCGCGAAACGTCTTGTAGAGTTCCGCTCCCTCGGCCAGCGGGGCGCGGTGGGTGATCACGAAAGACGGATCGATCTCGCCCTTTTCGATTCGCTCCAGCAATTTCGGCAGATAATGCTGCACCGGCGTCTGCGCCATCCGGAAGGTCAGGCCACGATTGATCGCCGATCCCATCGGGATCTTGTCGACGAAGCCGCCATAGACGCCGACGATCGAGACCGTGCCGAAGTTGCGGCAGCAATGGATTGCCTGGCGAAGCACATGGGGACGATCGGTCCCGAGGAAGGTGGCCACCTTGACCCGGTCGAGCACGGCGTCGGCGCCCGATCCGGTATCCGGCTCGGTGCCGACCGCGTCGATGCAGGCGTCCGCGCCGCGGCCGCCGCACGAGATGGTGAAGGGAACGACGACGCGGTCACCGACCTTGAGGGTCCGGTTTTCCGCGCCGACTTCGACGACTTCGCCCATGGTCTCGTGGCCGAGCACGTCGCCCTTCTCCATTGAGGGAATCAGGCCGTCGAAAATATGAAGATCTGAACCGCAGATCGCACAGGCCGTGACCTTGATGATCGCGTCGCGTCCGTCCTCGATCCTCGGATCGGGAACGCTCTCGCAGCGAATGTCGACTTTGCCATGCCATGTCAACGCTTTCATGTTCCCGACTCCTTCAATCCTTCGCTTGAATCGAAGGCTAAAAAGATTCGCCGTGATCTTTGTTCCGCGGTGAAGTCAAAACCGATGCCTGGAACATGCGCGGATGGCGAGGATTTAGAAAGCCAACTCAGTTCTTGTCGCCAACATCCGGAGACCCGCTTTGTCCGACATCCGACAATTCGCTGTCTTCACCGGCGCCTCCACCGGCATCGGCCTGGAACTCGCGAAATGCTGCGCCCGCCGGTTTTGATCTTCTGATCGCCGCGGACGAGCCGGAAATCGAAACCGCGGCGGCCGAGATCCGCGCGCTGGGTAAGGCGGTCGACACCGTGCAGGCCGATCTTTCGAGCCGCGAGGGCGTCGACCGGCTGTATCAAGCATCCCAGCGCATCGGCCGTCCGGTCGACGCCTTGCTGGCCAATGCCGGAAGGGGACTGGGACATGCTTTCCTCGATCAGGATTTCATCGCGGCCGGGTTATCGAATGCGGCGGCGCATGGCCGGCCGCATCCTGATCACCGGATCGATTGCCGGATTCGTCCCGGGAAGTTTTCAGGCGGTCTACAACGGCACCAAGGCCTTCAATTCGTTTTCCTTTGCCCTGCGCGAAGAGCTGCGCGATAGCGGAGTGACGGTGACCTGCCTGATGCCCGGCGCCACCGAGACCCGATTCTTCGAGCGGGCGGCATGGTCGAAACCGGCGTCGGCAGCGCCAAGAAGGATGCTGCCGCCGATGTCGCCGAGGCCGGCTTTGCTGCCATGATGAAGGGCGAGGGCGACGTCGTCGCCGGCATGAAGAACAAGATCCAGTCTGAGGTCGCAAACGTAACGCCGGCGGCCGTGCTCGCCAGAAAGCATCGCGGGATGGCCGAGCCGGGATCCGCAAAATCCTGAAGCCGATCAGAACGGCACTCCGGCGCGCGCGCGAAGGCAAAAGCGGCCTTTATGCCCGGATCGTTGCGTCGGCAATGCCGCCTTGTGTCACGTCAGTGGCGTTGAAGCGGAAGTCTGGTCCGGCCGCAGCATCCCCTGGGGACACGCGCCTGTCGCCCGCAATTTTGACTCGTTCGTGAAACAGGCTTCATTGCCTTCGGGAACTCCATCACCCATGGTCGAGGCGATGCTGCACGGCGCTTATTCGATCCGATGTCCCATCAACCGATCATGACGGTGCGTCGCTGCTGCCAGGGATTCCTTGTTGCCGTCATATTGCTTGCCACCCGGTCGGTCGCCGAGCCGTCCGATGGCAGCCTGGTTCTGCGGCAGCTGCAGGCGGGGGCTGTTTACGACGACGGGGTTGTCCCGGCGCCGCTTCCGTCATTTTCGGACAGCATGCCCGGCGACCAGGAGACAGTTGCACCGGCCGTCATTGCTGTCGCGAACGCCAGGCAACCAGAGCCGGACATGGACATATTGGCGTCAATGTCAGGCAAGTGCAGCACGCTCAAGATCGCGGGACGTGATTTCGCTTGCCGGGCGGTTGCCTTCTTCCACAGCGGGGAGGGGCGGGCCAATTTTGCGATTGCGCTCGATGACGCTGCTGACGACAGCCACATCGTCACGTTTTCCGGTGAAAACAGCCGGCGGGAGCAGGACAATTCCTACGAACTGCAGATCGACCGCATGCTGCTGAACTCCAGGAGCCGGCCGAAGGTCGATGGCCTGCCGGTGCCAGCGGTGGAATTGGCGACTGGAACATGCAAGCAGCTTGGAAGTTTCGTGACGCGACAGGTTTCCAGCATCTCCTGCAGCGCGGTCGACCGGAACGGCAGGAAATATGAACTGCAGTTCGATTCCGACGGCTCGCCGATCATGGTGCGGAGGATCTGGCGAGCCCCGCTGGCGACGGAGAGGCGGCGTACCCTGCGGACCGAGCAACTCGAATGCCGTCACAAGGCCAGCCTTGCGCAGGTCCTGCCCAGGGATCTTACGGCTTACATCATCGGGTGCCTGGAAGCGGATAGCCAAAAATCGACGCCGGCCGCGAATCCGTAAAAGCGAGGGCGTCAGGGCCGCGACAATTGAGGCGGCGGCTACCGGATCCGGCGAAAGGCGAGGCGGTCTTGCGGCAGCATCTCCGTTCTGACGTGCGCCATGACTAGACGATGCGGTCGCGTTTCGGAATTGCCCTGGATGGCCTATGGATTGCCGATTTGAGCGCAGCCACGACGGCGCCGGTCAGCTCTCGCGAAAATAGCGTCATAAAGCGCCTGACCGCCGTCAGCACATCCCTGAAACCGGGGCCTTGATTTCCAGCGAGCACGGTGCGCTCCCGTTTTGGAGAATGCATGGCCTCGTTCCTGAATTGCCGCACCGAGAAATACATTGGAACGCTTGCGGGGGAACGTGATGTCGTTCACATCGGCCAATTAAAAAGCAATTCGGCGACTATCGCGGCTATCCGCGGAGGATGCCGGATCTCGCCAGCGGCCTGATCAATTCGACCTCCTGTCGGCCAACCAGGCGCGGATCGGCAGCATCCGAAGCATCGCTGCGATCGGTGACGGCCGCTCGAATTGGTTTTTCCCGAGGCGCGACCACGAACAGGGGGTCACCGAGGAACAGGTGATGCCGTGTGGCATCGTCGTGCCGGCTGCAACGCCGCTTGCCGATCGTGAGGCGCTGGGCGTCGCAGGCCGCGCTTGCGACCCCGGGGCGGCAATCCGCCAGGTTCTCCAAACCGCGGGCCGGGCGCCGCGCCGATAGGCCCGACGTGTCAAAAATGTCTTGGCGGCATCGTGAAAGCGTCCCTGCGGGCGGCGATTGCTACTTTGCATGGGGTTGTTTTCGATATTTTGCCTCGACGGCGGGTGCGCGGGCGGAACTGAAGGCCCGCAAGCTCGAGCCATCCGAAGATCCGTCGCTCGCTCCTGATTTCGGGCTTGACTCTTTGCCGCAATTAGTTCACTATACGTTCCAACTAACCCCGATGATAAGGGGTGGTTAACAAACTGCGATCCGGTGGTATGACGGCCCCTGTGGCCACGCGCGTTTTCTGAGCGCGGCCGCCGGGGTGCTGCGCCGTCCGGCTCACGCCATCGCTCGGGTGCCTCCGGCATGTTCGCTTAAATGCTGATTCCAGCGTATAAAGCCGGGTGCCCGGAGCCGCCATGTCCCTTGCCGCCATCGTCCGACGGATACGGTCGTTCTCGCTGTCGATCGGTCAACTGACCTTCGGCAGCTTCCTGGTGCTGCTGGCGATGATCGCGATGACCAGCGTCGCCAGCGTGATCTCGATCCGCCACATCGATGCGACCTTTGCCGAACTGCAGCGGCTGCAGGACGTCGGCGACCTCGCCCAGGAAATCGACCGGCGCGTCAACGAGCTGCGGCTGGCGGCGCGCGATTTCGTCACCGATCCCGCCGCCCAGTCGGACCGGGTCGGCGAGGCGTCGGCGACCTTGACGGCGCTTTTGAAGAAGACGCGGCTCGAGATCGCGCCCGAGCAGCGGGACATGATCGACGGCGTCACCCAGCGGCTCATCAACTACCGCCAGGGCATCGAGCGGGTCTCGGCCCTGATCGCGCGCCGCGAGCAGCTGGTCGCGGCCTTGCCGCCGATCCGCGAGCGGTTCGAGCAGGCGATCGCCGAAGTGCCCGACCGGCTCACCGCCAGAAACCTGTTCCGGGCGCAGAACCAGATCGCGGCGGCGCTGCTGGCGAACGATCCGGCCTCCGCCGGGCAGGCCGCCCAGCGCATGCGGGCGCTGCCGGTCGACGATCCGGCGCTGCGCGCCGCCGCCGCCGCCTACGCCGACGCGATCATGGCGATCTCCGGGGCGGAAGCCCAGATCGCCGCGCTCGACAAGGAAGTGCTGGGCACCGAAGGCCGGCAGATCGGCCGGGTGACCGAATTGCTGCGCGACCTCAGCGCGCGCGGCGGCCGCGAGCTCGGCAACGAGTTCGCCCGGACCCTGGCCCACGACAAGTGGCAAAGCATCATCCTCGGCAGCGCCGGCGTGCTGATCGGGCTGGCCGCGGCCCTGTTCGTGGTGGGCCGCACCGTGGGTCCGCTCAAGGCCATCGCCGGGGCGATCCGCGCGCTCGCCGCCGGCGAGAAACATACCTCGATTCCTGCCACCGACGTCGACAACGAGATCGGCGACATCGCGCGCGCCGCCGAGGTGTTCCGCCGCTCGCTGGTCGACGCCGACGCGGCGCGCGAGGCGGCGATCCGCGCTCTGGCCGAGCAACGGCTCGCCGAGGAGAGCTATCGCAAGCTGTTCGAAGGCTCGATCGACGGAATTTACGTGACCACCCCGGCAGGCACGCTGCTCAACGCCAACCCGGCGCTGGCGCGCATGATGGGATACGAGACGCCGGAGCAGCTGATCGGCGGCATCGGAGACATTACCCACACGATCTATCTGGATCCGGCGGCGCGCGCCGAGTACCAGGCCTTGATGCAGCGCGACGGCATGGTGCGCGAGTTCGAATACCAGGTGCGGCGGCGCGGCGGTGCGACGCTGTGGCTCTCCGACAGCGCCACGGCGGTGCGCGACGAGTCCGGCGCGGTGGTTCGCTACGAAGGGACGGTGCGCGACATCACCGACCAGAAGCGCGCCGAGGATGCCATCGCCGAGGGCAGGCGGCTGCTGCAGCAGGTGATCGACACCGTGCCGGCGGTGATCAACGTCAAGGACAGGCAGCTGCGCTACGTGCTGATGAACCGCTACATGGCCGGCATTTTCGGGGTCGAGCCGGCGGACGCGATCGGCCGCACCACCGGCGAGCTGATGTCGCGCTACGGCGCGCAGAAGACCGACGAGCACGACCGGCGGGTGCTGGCCGCGGGCAGGGGCCTCGGTTTCTACGAGGAGGAATACATGGACTCCTCCGGCCAGCTGCGGCAATGGCTGGTCAACAAGCTGCCGCTGCTGGATGCTCGCGGGGAGGTCGAAGACATCGTCACCGTCGCGCTCGACATCGGCGAGCGCAAGCGTGGCGAACTGGAGATGCGCAAGGCCAAGGACGCCGCGGAAGCGGCGCTGCGCAACCTGCGCGAGACCCAGAATTCGCTGATCGAGGCCGAAAAGCTCGCCGCGCTGGGCCGGTTGGTGGCCGGCGTCGCCCACGAGGTCAACAACCCCGTCGGCATCAGCCTGACGGTGGCCTCGGCGCTGGAGCGCAAGACCGCGCTTTTCGCCGCCGAAGTGGCGCGCGGCGATCTCAGGCGATCGAGCCTGAACGATTTCATCGAGACCAGTCGCGACGCGTCGTCGCAGCTGGTGGCCAACCTCAATCGCGCAGCCGAGCTGATCCAGTCGTTCAAGCAGGTTGCCGCCGACCGCAACTACTCCGACCAGCGCAGCTTCGACCTCGGCGACCTGACCGAGCAGGTGGTGATGAGCCTGCGGCCCGGCTTGCGCAAGCACCATCTGACCCTCAACGTCGACTGCCAGCCCGATCTCATCATGAACAGCTATCCCGGTCCCTACGGCCAGGTGCTGACCAACCTGTTTCTCAACGCGGTGGCGCACGCCTTCCCGGACGGCAGGCCCGGGGTCGTCGATATCAGGGTGCGGGAATCCGGCAAGGACAACGTCGAGGTGATCTTTTCCGACGATGGCTGCGGGATGTCGCTCGATGTGCGGCGCCGCGCCTTCGACCCGTTCTTCACCACCCGCAGGGACCAGGGCGGTACCGGTCTCGGCCTGCACATCGTCTACAGCATCGTCACCAACCGGCTGGGCGGCCGGCTCGAGCTTGATTCCGAACCCGGCGGCGGCACCCGGATCCGGATCATCCTGCCCCGGGTGGCGCCGCTGGAGCAGGCCGCCGAATAGCCGCTTGGCTTATTCGAGCTCGGCCAGTTTGCGTAAAGTGGCCTTGAAGATCTGGCTGGCCTTGCCGACCAGCGCGGTGCCGTCCATCACAGCCGAGGTATCGGTGAAGGTCCCGGAGACGCCGACGCCGACCGGACTTGGGCCGCCGAACAGCGGATTGGCATCGGGACTGCTAGTATGGCGCTGCACCAGCACCTCGCCCTTGAAGGTGTCGCCCTTCGCCGTATAGCTGCCGGTGTAATACAGATAGGCGTCGCCGCCGAGGATCTTGCCGTCGCGGAACATGACCACGCCGCTGCCCTTGCCCGAGCGACCGTCCTGCAGGCTGACATGGATCGAATAAAGACCGTTCTTCATGCCCGATGATGTCCCGGCTATCGGATCCGTCGCAGCGGAGGCGATATCTTGTTATGCCAAAGCGAAGGGCGCAGCGTCAACGCGCAGGTTGAGGGCTTTTCCGGCAGCCAGCCGCTGCGGCGATCACAGCCGCCCGGCATGACACAAAGATGACAGTCGCCCCAAAATCGGCCCCAAAACCAGCGAGCAGGCGCCACCGGAGACTTCAGGCGTATTTCCTGTCGCGCTCGAGCAGTTCGATCGAGATGCCCTGCGGCCCGCGGATGAAGCAGATCCGGACGCCCGGTCGGATTGTCGTCGGCTCCTTGGTGAATTCGACGCCCTTGGCCTTGATGCCGGCGGCCACCGCGTCGATGTCCTTCACGGTCAGCCCGAAATGGTCGAGCCCCTGATAGGGCGTCAGCGGCGGGGTGTTGACGCCGTCTCCCGCCGTCACCGGCGCGATGAACACGTTGGCGCCGCCGAGCTTGACGTCGATTCGTCCTTCGCCGCGGATGATCTCGGCACCCAGGACATCTGCCAGCCAGGCTGCGGTCGCCTCCGGATCGGGGCTGCGCAGATGGACATGGTCCCAAGTCACTGTCGGCATTGTCAGGTCTCCCATTGGCTGTCGAGGCGTCGCGTGTCGCAGGCGCCAAGCGCTCGCAGCGCTGCAGCCGCAATTTAGCCGTCGCGTCCGCTCATGGCCATCCCCTCCGGCCGCCGGACCGGCGTCGTTCTTGCAACCATCTTGCAACTTTGTGGGCGGCTTTGAACCAAAGCCGGACCTCGCATGACACATTCGCAAGCCTTGCGAAGATCCCGGCTGGTCGAATGTCGGATTGCGAATCGCGATCGCAGGCATTTGCTGAGGTGCGATAACTTCACGGTAACTTCTTTGTCAGAGCGGGTCCGGCAGCTCCGGGAACCAATCGCTGCGGCTCCGGTTAAGCGAACGGTCCGCGTGCCATGCGCGGAGGAGCAGGCCGAAAATGCTGGTGGTGCGATATTTCTGCTTTGTCGGCGCTGCATTGCTGGCGCTGTTGTTCGTCGCGGACGCCTGTCTGCCGAAATTGGCGGCTGCCGACCGGACCGCTTCGGCGGCGGATCTGCCGCTGATCCGGATTCAGTCGGATCGGAAATGGCCGCAGCGCGTGGTGTTCGACACCAGCGTTGCCCCCGTCAGCCCGGTCCAGGTCGCCAGGACGGAACCGCCGGTTGCGGCTTCGGCAGCTCCGGCGGGGGTCGCCGATGCGTCGGCCAACGCACACATGCGCGAGGCGTTCGCGCAGCTCAAAACCTCCGATCCAGCGCAGAGCGAGCCCTTCGTCGCGAAACTGCCTGAACCGAAGCTGCACCCGAAACGCAAGGTGGCGAGGCGGCGGCCTAGCCCGCCCATGGTGATGGTGGCGCAACAGCCGCCCTTCGGTCTTTTCAACAACACGTGGTGAGCCGATCGCCGCAACGTGCGGATCCGGCGGCTTCCGGCGACGCCAGCCGCGAGTGATTTTCAGCAGCCGCGGCAGATGCTTTTGAGCCGGGTATTCAGCAGCCGGTCGCGGTCTTCCGAGGCGGCCTTGATATAGGCGTCGTTGCCATGGCGATGACCACCCGCAAACTCCGCGCCGCGCATACCGCGGCCGGCACCGTGAATGCCGCGGGCATCGGCCGTCGAGGTCAGCAACGCCAGCACCAGGCTCGCCGTGACCACGGTCGATCGGGTCGCATGCGCCGTCACTCTCCATGCCCGCTGCTGCATCATGCGTGCATGATTGGGGCCGCTCACGGCGGAATCGAGGCGCCGGGCAGCACGTTGGGCGCCGAGGCCGATGAACTTTTTGAGAGAACATTGAACGTTCCTGCGGCGGCGCCGTTGGTTCCATGCAACTTCAGCAACAGGAGGATATGTCGTGAGAAATGCAGCTATTGTTTTGGCGACTGCAGGTGCACTGGCCATGGCAGCAATCGCCGCGCCTGCCCCGGCGGAGGCTCGGGGCGGATTCGGGCCGGCGCTGGCCGGCGGACTGATCGCGGGAGCCGCCATCGCGGGCGTGGCTTCCTCCGCCTACGCATATGGGCCCGGCTATGGATATTATGGCGGGTATGCCGCGGGCTACCCGCGCGGCTGCGCCAAACCCGGGTACGGAGAATATTATAACTGCGGTCGCTATGCGAATCCCGGCTACGGGGCGCCTGCGTATTACGGTTATGGCTACGGTCCCTGGTAGGATCGCAGAATTGGCTATTCGGCCGCGCTCGCGGTCCGTTCGGGAAACGCCGCAGCCAGCGCGGCGCGATCGGCCCTGAGCACGCCGCGTTCGGTGATCAGTCCTGTCACAAGCCGTGCCGGCGTGACATCGAAAGCATAGTTCGCGACCGGCGAATCCTGCGGCACGATGCGCACCGTCTCCAGCCGGCCGTCGGCGGTGCGGCCGGTCATGTGCGTCACCTCTTCTGAGCCGCGCTGCTCGATCGGAATCTGCCCGATCCCGTCGTCGACGCTGAAATCGATGGTCGGCGACGGCAGCGCTACATAGAACGGCAGGCCGTTGTCATGGGCGGCGAGCGCCTTGAGGTAGGTGCCGATCTTGTTGCAGACATCGCCGTTGGCCGTCACGCGGTCGGTGCCGACGATCACCAGATCGACCATCCCATGCTGCATCAGGTGACCGCCGGTATTGTCGGCAATGACGGTGTGCGGCACGCCGTGATGGCCGAGCTCCCAGGCCGTGAGCGAGGCGCCCTGGTTGCGCGGCCGGGTCTCGTCCACCCAGACATGGACAGGCCGGCCGCGGTCATGCGCCAGATAGATCGGCGCCGTCGCCGTGCCCCAATCGACCGTTGCCAGCCAGCCGGCATTGCAATGGGTCAGGATGTTGACGGGCCGCCCGGGTTGCTTCCTGGCGGCGATCGCCTCGATCAGGACCAGGCCATGCCTGCCGATGTCCTTGTTGATCGCGATATCATCTTCGGCAATCTCGGCGGCGCGGGCATAGGCTGCCGCGGCGCGGGCCGGCGCGGGCATCCGCCGCAGCATCGACCGCATCGACTCGAGCGCCCATTTCAGGTTGATCGCGGTCGGCCGAGTGGCGATCAGGGTACCATAGGCAAGATCGATCGCGGTATCCGAGCCATCGTCGCGCATCGCCAGCGCCATCCCGTAAGCCGCGGTGGCGCCGATCAGGGGCGCACCGCGCACCAGCATCGAGCGGATGGCGTCGGCCGCGGCATCGCAGCTCGTCAGCCGCGCCACCACGAGTTCATGCGGCAGTTTCCGTTGGTCGATCGCGCTGACCGACCAGCCGTCTGGCTCGAGCCAGATGCTTCTGACATGCCTGCCATCGACCTTCATGACGTACCCTTGGCAATGTTATGGACTAGGCCCGCAGGATTCGGCCGGCCACGGCATCGAGCTTTTGCAAAAGCCCGGGATCGCGCGCTTCCGGCGCGGTGATCAAGGCGGTGTCGAGCGCGCGATCCGAACCGATCGGGCAGGGCTCGTGTTCCCTGGGAAACTCCCTGGCCAGGCGCGCCACCAGACCCTTGGCCTTTTCGGCGTTGGTCGACAATACCCGGATGATGTCCTGCACGGTGACCGCATCATGGTCGGCATGCCAGCAATCGAAATCTGTCACCATCGCGACCGTGGCGTAGCAAATCTCCGCCTCGCGCGCGAGCTTGGCCTCCGGCATATTGGTCATGCCGATCACGGAATAGCCCAGACCCTTGTAGGTCATGCTTTCCGCATAGCTGGAGAATTGCGGTCCCTCCATGCACAGATAGGTTCCGCCGCGGGCGATCGTGATGCCTTCGGCCTCGGCGGCGGCGGCCAGATGGATCCGCAGCCGAGGCGACACCGGATGCGCCATCGACACATGCGCCACGCAGCCCTTGCCGAAGAACGAGCTTTCGCGCCTGTAGGTGCGGTCGACGAACTGATCGACCAGCACGAAAGTGCCGGGCGGCAGTTCCTCCCTGAACGAGCCGCAGGCCGACAACGAGATCAGGTCGGTAACCCCGGCCCGCTTCAGCACGTCGATGTTGGCGCGGTAATTGATGTCGGACGGCGACAGCCGGTGGCCCTTGTCATGGCGCGGCAGGAACACCACCGGCAGGCCGGCGATGCTGCCGTGGCGTACCGCGGCCGAGGGCTCGCCCCATGGGCTGGCGATGGCCTCTTCACGCGCGTTCTCCAGCCCCGGCAGGTCGTAGATTCCGGAGCCGCCGATGATGCCCAGCACAGCCTTGGTCATGCAATTTCCTTTGATCCGTGGCCAGCTTTGTCGGCAGCTGTGCAGCGTGCCGATGAAACTCGGACCAGCATATTCTCGACTTTACCCATCGCTTCGATGCCTGCGCGCAGGTGAGGAGGGATCTCGGTTCGCGCTCAAGGAAGCGAGTAAATGGCGCGCTCGGAGAGATTCGAACTCCCGACCCTCGGATTCGAAGTCCGATGCTCTATCCAGCTGAGCTACGAGCGCATTCCGTGGTTCCCGATACCAGAGTTGTCGGGCCAGTTCTACGGCGGCGCGCGCGGGAACGTTTAGTGAACGGGATTCCGGGGATTTTTACCCCGGTCCCGATGCTTAACGAATTCCCAACACAGTGCGGCCAGACTTCTGCGGTCTGGTCGCCTGCCGAACCGACCATAATCCGACCCGCAGCCTTGCTCCGACCAGAATCACTCCATGCGCCTTTCGTTCCTGCCCCTGTTGTCGCTCTCGCTGCTGGCCGCCGTGCCGGCGCGCGCCGATCTTCGGATCACCAGCGACCATGGCGGCTATGTCAGCGAATACAAGGAGAAGTACCAGCGTATCCGCGACCGCAACGAGCGCGTCATCATCGATGGCGTCTGCAATTCAGCCTGCACCCTGGTGTTTGGCATCGTGCCGCTCAACCGGGTCTGCGTGACGCCGCGCGCCAGCCTGGGCTTTCACGAGGCCTATTACGACAAGGCGTTCACCTTCGGGATCAAGGTCACCAGCGCCGAGGGTACGTCGGATCTGATGTCGTATTATCCACAGCCGGTGAAGGACTGGATCCGCCGCAATGGCGGGCTGACCACCGAAATGAAGAAAATCAGGAACGGCGTGGATCTCTGGAAGATCGTCGATCCCTGTCCGGAAGAGTTCTGATTTTCGCCTGACGATGCCAAGCGGGGGGCCTGCCCGGCGCAGGCCGACCTCCCCGGGCAGCCGACATGCCGCTTTGGCGATTGCCGGATCGCGTCGGTTCGGGCAATCACCCGCAGATGAACAAGGACGTTGAAAATCTTGCCGCGAGGGCGGCGCCGGCGATGTTTGTCGTGCTCTGGAGTACCGGCTTTGTCGGCACCAAATACGTGCTGCGCGATGCCGAACCCTTGACCTATCTGGCGATCCGAATGACGCTGGTGGTGGTGCTGATGGCGGTCATTGCCGCGATCGCGCGGCCGCAATGGCCGGATCGGACGGGCGTCGCCCACAGCGTGGTCGCCGGCATCCTGGTGCACGGATTTTACCTGGGCGGGACCGCGATCGCGATCGCGCATTCGATTCCGGCAGGCCTCTCGGCCCTGATTCCGGGCCTGCAGCCGGTCTTGACGTCGACGCTGGCAAACCGCTGGCTCGGCGAGCGCGTTGCGCCGCTGCAATGGAGCGGGTTGGTGCTTGGCCTCGTGGGCGTGGTGCTGATCCTGCACGACCGCCCGATGGGCGGGGAGGCGGGGTGGGGCTGGCTCGCCTCGGCGGTTGCGCTGGTCAGCATCACCCTGGGCACGCTCTACCAGCGGCGCTATTGCGGCAAGATCGACTGGCGCGCCGGCAATCTCGTGCAGTATGTCGCGGTTGCGTTTTTCTTCGCTGCCGGCGCCTTCCTGTTCGAGAACAATGTGGTGCACTGGACCGGCGAGTTCGTACTGGCGCTGTTCTGGCTCGCAGTGGTGTTGTCGATCGGGTCTATCGGATTGCTGTATTGGCTGATCCGGCGCGCGGCAGCGACTTCGGTGGCGAGCCTGTTCTATCTGGTGCCGGGGGTGACCGCGCTGATGGCCTATGCCCTGTTCGGCGAGCAGCTCAACGGGATCGCTATCGCAGGCATGCTGGCCTGCGCCGCAGCAGTGTTTCTGGTCAACCGGCGCACGCCGGTCTGACGCGGCCTGAAAGAGGCCTCCGAGTTTCCACCCGGAGGCTTTTGCGCGCGACGGATGCCGTCAGCGCTTTGACTTCTTGGCCTTCTTTTTCTTCTTGGCGGCCTTCTTCGCAGCTTTCTTGACGGCCTTCTTGGGCGACTTCTTTGCCGCGGATTTCTTGGCAGCCTTCTTGGCTTTCTTGGCGGCTTTCTTCGGCGTCACCTTCTTGGCGGCTTTCTTAGCTGCCTTCCTGGTCTTTTTGACCGCCGACTTGGCGGCTGGTTTCGGCGCTTCGACGGCGCTGCTGATGGCATCCGTCGGCTGTTCCAGAACGGGTTTCTCGTCGTCCATATCATCCCCCAGGGTTGTCGAAGCGATGACGATAGCGGGATTCGTCGCGTTGTTAAAGAGATGCCGTGAGCTTATGCGCCGCGGAGCCTGGCGTAGGCGGCGAGCGCGCGTTCGCGCCCCACTTTATGATCGATGATGGGCTCCGGATAAGTCCGGCCCAGCTCCACGCCGGCGGCTTTGAGCTCAAGCGGCGCAGCGCTCCATGGCTGGTGGATCACGCGGGCCGGCAGCTGCGCGAGCTCCGGCACCCAGCGCCGGACATAGAAGCCATCGGGGTCGAACTTCTCGCCCTGCAGGACGGGGTTGAACACCCGGAAATACGGTGCGGCATCCGCTCCGCAGCCGGCGACCCATTGCCAGTTGGCGGGGTTGCTGCCCGCGTCGGCATCGACCAGGGTGTCCCAAAACCATCGCTCGCCCTGTCGCCAGTCAATCAGGAGATGCTTGACCAGGAACGACGCCGCCACCATCCGCACCCGGTTGTGCATCACGCCGCAGTGCCAGAGCTGGCGCATCCCGGCGTCGACGATGGGATAGCCGGTGAGGCCGCGCTGCCAGGCCCGCAGGGCCATGTCGTCATGACGCCACGCAAAGCCGTCGAACGCGGGCTGCAGGTTGCGGACCATGAGGTCGGGCACGTCGAACAGCAAATGGCGGCAGAACTCGCGCCAGCCCAGTTCGCTCAGGAACTTGTCGATGTCGGCCGACAGGGCCGGGCGCTCGGCGGCGGCAAAGCCCGCGGCGTGCCAGACCTGCCGCGGGCTGATCTCGCCAAAGCGCAGGTGTGGCGACAGCCCGGACGTGCCGATGCGATCGGGCCGGTCGCGCCCGGTGCAATATCCGGCCACGCCGTCTGCCAGAAATGCCGTGAGCCGCGACCTTGCCGATATCTCGCCTGGCTTCCAGGTTTCGCGCAATCCGCCGGCCCAATCCGGACGCGCGGGTTCAAGATGCCAGCTTTCCAGCCTGTCGCCGGCAAGGTCGGCGGCGGGACACAGCTTCCGCGGTGCAGGCAACGGCCTGGGAGGATCGAGCGATGCCTGGAGCCGCCGCCAGAACGGCGTGAACACCCGCATGCCCCGGCCTTCCTTGTTGCGGATGCTGTTAGGGTCCGCCAGCAGGTCGCCGCCACAGCGTTGCGCGGTGACACCGATCGCCATCAGGCTCGCTGCGACCTGGTCGGCCACGGCCCGATGCGGCGCCTGCGCGATCTCGTTCCACAACACCGTGCCGGCACCGCTGTCGCGCGCCAGGCCGGCGATGATCTCGGCCGCGGACCCACGGCGCAGCACAAGCGAGGCGCCAGCGCGCTGCAGGCTTGCCTGCAGGTTCCGCAGCGACTGCGCCAGCCACCAGCGTGCCGCCCCGCCCAGTGGTCGCCCGTGGGGCGCACGGAGCGGGCTGCTCGTCTCGTCGAACACGTAGAGGCAGATCACGGGGGCGCCGGTAGCGGACGCGGCGTGCAGGGCCGGATGGTCGGAAAGCCTGAGATCCTCGCGAAACCAGACGATGCAGGGAGCGGCAGATTTGGTGGCCATTCAGGGGGTCAACTCGGATGTCGCGGGTCGGGTCCGGGCCGGGCAGCGTGTTGCAACTCCGGCGACCTTGATGCGTAGTACATACCGACACGCGCGAAAAGCGCCGGAGGTTGTCGTGAAACGCTATGTTATTCTCTATCTGGCGACCCTGGTGGTCATGGTCCCGATCGATTTCCTGTTTCTCGGGCTGGTCGCCAAGAACTTTTTCGCCGCCGAGGTCGGCGACATGCTGGGCGACGTGAGGCTCGCGCCTGCTATTCTGTTCTATCTCCTTTACGTGGTCGGAATCCTGGTGTTCGTCAGCGGCCCGGCCGCCGCGACGTGGCCGTCGACCCTGCTGTACGGCGCGCTGTTCGGGCTGTTCTGCTACGCCACGTTCGAACTCACGGCGTTGTCGCTGCTCAAGCACTGGACCTGGCCGGTGGTTGCGCTCGATGTCTCCTGGGGCACCGTCGTCACGGCGGTCTCCGCGACGCTGGGTCTCATCATTGCCGGCTGGGTAACACCGAAAATCTGAGCGGGCGCAGGGTCAAGGCCCCTCAGCGGCTCGCCCGGAGACGCCCAAAGGCCGGCCGCAGTTGGCGGCTCCGGGAGGGGTGGGAGGCCCGCCGTTTATTTCGGTTGCGGCACGATCCGAATGTAGGGTTTTGGCGATTTCCAGCCCTGCGGATAGATCGTTTTGGCCTCTTCGTCGGTTACCGAACCGGCAATGATGACATCCTCGCCCTGTTTCCAATCGGCCGGGGTTGCGACCCGGTGCTTCGCGGTCATCTGCAGCGAATCGACCACCCGCAGGATTTCCTGGAAATTGCGCCCGGTCGTCATCGGGTAGACCAGCACCAGCTTTATTTTCTTGTCCGGCCCGATGATGAAGACGTTGCGGACGGTGGCGTTGTCGGCGGCGGTGCGATTGTTGGCGTCGCCGGAGGTCGCGGCCGGCAGCATGTCGTAGAGTTTCGACACGTGCAGGTCGGTGTCGCCGATCATCGGGAAATTCGGGGCGGCGCCCTGGGTCTCCCGGATGTCTTCGGACCATTTGGCGTGCTTGTCGACCGGGTCGACGCTGAGCCCGAGCAGCTTGACGCCGCGCTTGTCGAATTCCGGCTTCAGCTTGGCCAGCGCGCCAAGTTCGGTCGTGCAGACCGGGGTGAAATCCTTGGGGTGCGAGAACAGCAGCGCCCAGCCATTGCCGATCCAGTCATGGAACTTGATCCTGCCGTCGGTGGTTTCGGCCTCGAAATCCGGGGCCACAGCGCCAATCTGAAGAGCCATTTTCGACCTCACATCGTTCAATCCAGGTATATCGCCTGATGATAGGCGCAGGGGCGGCGGAACGGAACAGGTTCGAAAAAAGGATAAAATTCTTCCCGGTCCATGGGGCTTGCTAGCATCGTGTTTCCCGGTTGGCCCCTGCGGCGAAAAAACCACAGCCGCCGCAAAAGCCTGTCTGCCCCGATATTGCCTCTTGTGCGCCGCATCATCGCCGGACCATCTTGCGATCCCCTCGAACCGTGACCGACGTCACAGCGACTAATCAGCAACCATCTAAAAATCTCGAGACCCAAGTTTCGAATCATTAACCACTCGTTTACGCCTGCAGGCAAATGCTGGCCCAGAACAAGAAACTGAGAAGAGTACCTATGTCCGCCCCCTTCGTTAATTCAGCCGATTCGACCGCCGCCCTGGAACCCTCTGACATCTCCTGCCGCGACAGCGCGGCACAAGCCCTTGCCGTCGTGCGCGACGGCGTGATCACCGGCGAGGGACCCACCACCAAGGGGCGTGTTCATTTTTCCCGTGCGCTGGATGCCGACGACGCCGCCTGGTGCGCGCGCATCCTGACCGCGACCGCGGTCGAGCATCAGCCGGTCAGCCGGGCGGAAGCCGAAGCGCTGTTCGAGATCAACGACGCGGCCGCAGAGCGCAGCGATGGCGGCCGCTTCGACGATCTGCTGGCCAAGGCGGTTGTGCACCATGCGGCCTCCGCGTCAGGCCTGCCGGTGCCGCCACGCACCGTGGCGCTGTCGCCCGACACGGCAATCGAAAGCTGGGCGCCCCCACAGGCGGTCGGCGTCGATACCGAAGTGCTGAACTGGATCGCGGCCCAGATGCGCGGCAAGCGCCGCGGCAACCGCACCCTGATGCGGCTGGTCGCCACCCTGGTCGGCGTGGCCACGCTGCCACTGGTGCAGCATTTGCCGCATGTGTTCGACATCGGAATGTAAACCGGCCGCCCGGCGGCGCGGCTTACAACGGGGGGATCATTTCCCCGCCGTTTTTTGTTGGCCGCTTTCCGCATCCAGCCCGACCGTCCGGCCCGGGAATCCCGCCGCGTCGAAATAGCGCTGCGACAGCACACGCTGGAATCTGACTACCGTCCTCAGGCCGTTGGCTGCCGGCTTGGAGACGATCGATTGCTCCGACGCCTTTGGAATGATCCCGTTGGGCAAAGCCTCCGAGATCACGCGGCCCTGCAGTCCGCCGGCGGCCGCCGCGTGCAAGCCCATGAGTTGCGCGATGGTGATGCCAATGTCGGCATTGCTGACCGGCAACGCATCGACGTAGCCGGCCTTGAAGTCCGGTCCGATCGCAGCCATGAAATTCATGGTGTCGCCTCGGCCGAAACTGCCATGCATGCCCTGGCCTTGCCGAAGCACCGTGTCGGCGACTTCGACCGAGCAGTTGGTCGGCTCGTCGCATCCGGCCACATAGGAACGGAAATTGACGACGATCGAGGGGTTGGGGGTGACCGCCCGGCCCTTGAGGCCGAGTTCCGACATCGGCAACGTGCCGGGGAAATGTCCGAGCTTGTCGTCGACGAACAGGCCGCTGACATAGTCCTGATCGAGCAACGCCTTGACGGTGCGCTCGGCCAGCTTCTTGTCGCGGTTCGGCAGGTAGATCAGGTCCGATCCGCCATTGGTGGCGACCACGAGATCGGGTTTGGCGGGATCGCTGCCGAGCAGGCCATTGCCGGCCTTGGGGTGCTGATTGTCGGCAACCGGAGCGTTGCCGTTGTTCGGATCGGACAGCGGCAGGTTGAGCGCCTTGGCGAGATCGAGCGCGAGAAAGCCCATCGGCAGGAAATCCTTTGGCGTGTCGGCGTAGCTGAGCCTGGCAGAAGGGCTGGTCCTGCTTTCCTTTGAGATGGTCGAAAAACCGTGATCGGAGGAAATGATGATGTTGGTCGAGGCGGAAAGCCCGAGCTCGTCGAGCGCCTTGCGCAATTGCGCCAGATTGTTGTCGGCGTTCCTGATGCCGGCGAGCGAAGTAGGGCCGTTGATGCCGGGGGTAACCGTGTTGAGGCTGTCGCCGGAGTTGTGCTGGCTGCCGTCGGGGTCGCGCGACCAGAATACCAGCACAAACGGCTTGTTGCGGGCCTTGAACATCGGCAGCACCACCCTGGTGGCGACATCGGCCAGATAGGCCTGCTGGGCGGTGTTGGGCATCAATGTGCCCGGCGTCTTGGCGTCGCCGGCATTGCCATTGTCGCCGCGCGAGGGCGTGACCTGCGGCAGGCCGGCCTTGTTCAGGGCGGCCTTCATCTCCTCCGAAAGCGGGACGCCGTTCTTGCCGCCGGTGGAATCGTCGATCACGATCGAATGCAGGCCGTCAGCGCCGATCTTGTCGGTATGATCGAAGATCAGGGTGGGACCGAGCTTGCCGATCGCGGCCGTGCTATAGCCTTTGGCGCGCGCCATTTTCAGCACGGTTTCCTCATTGAGATAGTCGCCGCCGAAGTGCTCATCCGCATCGAGGATGACCGGATCGGCCTCGAGAAACGGGGTAACGGTGCCGCCCGCGGGTCCTACCGGGTAGCCCGTATAGATGGTGTTGCTGAAGTCGCCGGTATCACCGAGGTAGTGACCGGTCGCCAGCGCGGAGGCATTGGCGGTGGTGAAGGTCGGGAACAGCGAGTGCGAATTCCCGAAATAGACGCCTTTGTCGCGGATTTCGGCCATCGCAGGCGCCGTCTGTGGCGTCACAATGCGACCGCGCAGACCGTCGGGCACGAACAGGATGAGATTGCGGGACGTGCCGTTTTGCCCGAATGCCGCGCCTGAGCACAGCACCGTCAAGCCAACGGACAGCAACATCATTGAGCGGCGCATCAATACTTCCCCTATGAAGCCCATTTTTCGGCAAATCAGCCGTTGCCCTGTTTAGTTTTGCTGTACGACGAAAATGTTACATCCGCTCCCGCACATGGGCGCGGCAATTATAGGCCTTGCGGAATCCGGCGGCCTCGGCATCCTCCCGGGAGCAGAACCAGCGATCCGGCTTCGTCAACCCGGGATAGCTGGGGCATCCCTGCAGATGGTAGATGCCGACATTGCCGGTGACACGCGCACGCAGGGCGTACTTGCCCTTGATGGTGCATCCCGACGGCATGGCGGGACTATCGGGGAATAGCACCGCGCGTATTTCGCGATCCTTGTCGGCTCTGCACGATGCACCGAGCAGGGCGCCGTCCTTTCGTCCCTGGCGGAATTCCTGCGGCGCCAAAAAACAGCCCTTCCAGAGCCCCTGCCGACCGTCTTTCGCGCTGGCTTCATCTTCCTTGAATCGGCCCTTTGCAGAGGGTTCGAAATTCAATGCGAAGCCCTGGCGGACCAGGATCTGGTTCAGGCTGACGGTTTCCCCTTCGACGGTGCAAATTCCGGTATGCCTTGTCCTGGAGGTGGAATCGGCGCCCAGATCCTCGCAACGGACCTGACGGTTGCCGATCAGGCTGGCCAGTCGATCGCGCGCTTCAACGCCGCAAGTCCAGGCGTCAGCGTGCTCATCGATGCACAGCTGGTCAAGCGCCGGCGCATCAATTGCGGCGAGCCGGTATGTCACACCGGCGAACTGAAGGGTGCCGCCATCCCTGACATTGGGGGCCGCGGCCCAACTCTGGCTCGCCAAAAAAATCGCCGTTATCAGGATAAGCCAACGCATTGATGGTGTCGCTCCTGCGACAAGAGAAACCGATCGCGGCATTCTAGGGTGCAGGTGAGGCGGGGGCCAAACTGTTTCTGGTTGGTCTTGTGGGACGGAGTGCGCCCATGAATATCTTCCGGAGAAGCGGATTTCCCGCATATCAGCCGTTGCCTCGGCTTGGTTTTGCTGTACGACGGAATTGTTACATCCGCCCCCGCGTGCCAGATTGCGGCCCCGGCCCGCAAGGCTGGATCCCGCCCAAAGGTTGCAAGCAAACAAGCCCATGTTCAAACGAATTCTGATCGCCAATCGCGGCGAGATCGCCTGCCGGATCATCAAGACGGCCCGCCGCATGGGAATAGAGACGGTTGCGGTCTATTCCGAGGCCGACCGCGACGCCCTCCATGTCGAAATGGCCGATGAGGCGGTCCTGATCGGGCCTCCGGCGGCGGCGGAAAGCTATCTTCTGATCGACAGGATCGTCGAGGCCTGCCGCAAGACCGGCGCGGAAGCCGTGCATCCCGGCTACGGGTTCCTGTCCGAGCGCGAAGCGTTTCCGCGCGCGCTCAGCGCCGCCGGCATCGTCTTCATCGGCCCCAATGCCGGCGCGATCGCCGCCATGGGCGACAAGATCGAGTCCAAGAAGGCCGCGGCGAAAGCCAAGGTCTCGACCGTGCCTGGCCATCTCGGGGTGATCGAGAACGAAAAACATGCCGTCAAGATCGCCGACGAAATCGGTTATCCCGTGATGATCAAGGCCTCCGCCGGCGGCGGCGGCAAGGGGATGCGAATCGCGCATTCGACATCGGAAGTCGCCGAAGGTTTTGGCCTCGCCAAGGCCGAAGCCAAATCGTCGTTCGGCGACGACCGCGTCTTCATCGAGAAATTCATTGTCGATCCCCGCCACATCGAAATTCAGGTGCTCGGCGACAAGCACGGCAATGTGATCTATCTCGGCGAGCGCGAATGTTCGATCCAGCGCCGCAATCAGAAGGTGATCGAGGAGGCGCCGTCGCCGTTGCTCGACGAGACCACCCGGCGCAAGATGGGCGAACAGGCGGTGGCGCTCGCCAAGGCCGTGAATTACGATTCCGCCGGCACCGTCGAATTTGTCGCCGGTCAGGACAAGAGCTTCTACTTCCTGGAGATGAATACCAGGCTGCAGGTCGAGCATCCCGTCACCGAATTGATCACCGGCGTCGATCTGGTCGAGCAGATGATCCGGGTCGCGGCCGGCGAGACGCTTGCGCTGGCGCAGAAGGACGTCACGCTGAGCGGATGGGCGGTGGAATCGCGGGTCTATGCCGAAGATCCGTTCCGCAATTTCCTGCCCTCGATCGGGCGACTGGTAAAGTATCGCCCGCCGCTGGAGAGCCGCGTCGACGGCATCACCGTTCGTAACGACACCGGCGTCCAAGAAGGCGGCGAGATCTCGATCTATTACGATCCGATGATCGCCAAGCTGGTGACCCATGCGCCATCCCGCGCCGCCGCCATCGAGGCGCAGTCGACCGCGCTCGATTCATTCTACATCGACGGCATTCGTCACAACATTCCGTTCCTGTCGGCGCTGATGAATCATCCGCGCTGGCGCGAGGGCAATCTTTCCACCGGGTTCATCGCCGAGGAGTTTCCCAAGGGCTTTGCGGCCCGCGCGCCGGAAGGCGAAATCGCCCGCCGGATGGCCGCGGTGGCCGCGGCCATCGACCATGTGCTCGGCGAACGCAAGCGGCAGATTTCCGGCCAGATGATCGGGCGGCCGGTGCAGCGCGAGCGCCGCCGCGCGGTATGGCTTGAGCGCAACGAAATCGCGCTCGAAATTGTCCGCGAAGCCGCTGGCATCGCGGTCCGGTTTGTTGGCAGCGACGGCAGCCTGGGTCAGCCGCATCATCTGGCCTCGCCATGGACGCCCGGAGATCCGGTCTGGCAGGGCACGCTGGACGGCCAGTTGGCGGCGATGCAGGTACGCCCGATCGCCAACGGCTTCCGGCTTGCGCATCAAGGATTTGAGGTTGCTGTCAACGTCTTCACGGAGGCCGAGGCCGCGGCGGCGCGGCTGATGCCGGTCAAGAGTGCGGCTGATACCGGCAAGAAACTGCTGTGTCCGATGCCCGGGCTGGTGGTGTCGATCGCGGTTGCCGAGGGCCAGGAAGTCAAGACCGGCGAAACCCTGGCCGTGGTCGAGGCGATGAAGATGCAGAATGTGCTGCGCGCCGAACGCGACGGGATCGTCAAGAAGATCCACGCCACCGCCGGCGCCACGCTTGCGGTGGACGCGCTAATTCTCGAATTCGCCTGAGGAGTTCGCGATGGCCTTCCGAAAGCGCCGCGAGGCATTGCGTTCGATCCTGTCGGGGACGTCTTGCATTCGCCCCGGGTCGGTCTATGACGCGATTTCGATCCGCATTGCCGAAGACCTTGGTTTCGAGCTCGGCATGTTCGGTGGATCGGTGGCCTCGCTGGCGGTGCTCGGCGACCCCGATATCGCGCTGATCACGCTGTCCGAACTCGCCGAGCAGATGCGCCGGATGTCGCGCGCGGCGGCGCTGCCGGTGCTGGTCGATGCCGATCACGGCTACGGAAATGCGCTGAATGTCCGCCGCACCGTGCGGGAGCTTGAGATGGCCGGCGCCGCCGGCCTCACCATCGAGGACACTTTGCTGCCGCAGGCCTTTGGGCAAAGCGAGACGCAATTGATTCCGATTGCGGAAGGCGTCGGCAAGATCAGGGCGGCGCTGGACGGCCGGGACGATCCCACGCTGGTCGTGATGGCGCGCACCGGCGCGGCGTCGGTCGGCGGTCTCGACGACGCGATCGCGCGCGCCAGTGCCTATGAAGCCACCGGCGCCGATGCCCTGTTTTTCACCGGCGTCAAAACCCGGGCAGAACTGGAGGCTATTGCCGCGGCGACGAGGCTGCCGATCGTGCTCGGCGGCTTTCCGGAGGAGTTAAGCGACCGCGGCTATCTCGCCGGCCAGCGCGTGCGCATCGCGCTGCAGGGGCACGCCCCGTTTGCTGCCGCCACCCAGGCCATCTACGAGACGCTGAAGGCGTTGCGCGACGGCGAGCTTCCGAAAAACCTCAAGGGTCTCGCCTCGGCTGAGTTGTCCGGCCGTGTCATGCGCGAGACGGCGGTAAGAGCGCGCGCCGCCGCGTTTCTCGGGCTCAAGCCTTAGAAACGGCCTGGACCAGTGGGTTCCGAACTTCGTGATAGGTTGCGGTACCCTCTGGCAGGAACTTCGAAAGGGCGGTACGCAACTCCGCGTGTCTGGCGCCGCTGCTGGATTTGAAGTTCTCAACAGGAGTTTGCAGCAACTGGTGGAGGAACATACAATCGGCGGCAGCAGCGCTATCCGTCAGGTGATGATCCGTGGCCGCGTGCAGGGCGTCGGCTACCGTGCCTGGGTCGAGCACCAGGCGAAGGCACGCCAGCTTGAGGGCTGGGTGCGCAATCGGCGCGATGGCCGTGTCGAGGCGCTGTTTGCCGGCCCGGCGGCCGCCGTGGCCGATCTCATCGTCCGCTGCCGGCGCGGTCCGGCCGCGGCGCTGGTTGAGGCCGTCCAGGACGAACCTGCCGGTTCCGATGCGCTGAATCTGCGCCGCGCGGGCGAGCGGTTCTCCGTGTTGCCGACGATCTGAGGATGGCCTGCTTCAGGGACGCTGCTTCGCCTCCAGCAGGCGGGCGGCCGCGCCGTGAGGCCAGGCTGCCCGGTCCAGGGGTCAAATGATCGCTTCCGGCAGTCGTGTTTTGACAGAGCCGAATACTTCTTCGAACGCCTGCCGGAGCGCGATATCGAGATCTGCCATGGTCATGGGATGACCGAGATCGACCAGGCTGGTGACGCCGTAACGCGGGTCGGCTACGCCGCAGGGCACGATCGCCGCAAAGTGCGCCAGATCGGGCTCCACATTGATGGCGATCCCGTGGAACGAGACCCAGCGCCGCAGCCGGACCCCGATGGCGGCAACCTTGTCCTCGCATCCCGGGCCCTTGTCCGGCCGCCTTACCCAGACGCCAACGCGGTCCTCGCGGCGTTCGCCGCTTACGTTGAAGGCCGCGAGCGTCCGGATGATCCATTGCTCGAGTCCGGCCACATAGGCCCGCACGTCGGGCCGCCGCTGTCTGAGGTCGAGCATCACATAGGCGATCCGCTGGCCGGGGCCGTGATAGGTGAGCTGTCCACCGCGCCCGCTGGCAAAGATCGGGAACCGGGCTTCGAGCAGGTCGGCGGCCTTGCCGCTGGTCCCCGAGGTGTAGAGCGGAGGGTGTTCCAGCAGCCAGACCAGTTCGGGTGCCTGCCCGGCCGCAATCGCCGCAACCCGTGTCTCCATCGCCGCCACCGCCTCGGGATAGGGCACCGGCGCGCCGGAAACCCGCCATTCGACCGCTTCACTGCCGGCAGGGCGCGCGAATCTGGTCAAATCAAGGTTCTGTCGGACATTAACCATTGGCTAACCATAACGTGATGATCTGAAGCCACGCAATTTTGCATTTGTCAGTCAGTCCGGGTCCCCAGTAGTGCCAACCCTCGATAAAGTCACCGTCGATCTCATGGTGGTCCTCGGGACCACTTCGATGCCCATTCATCAGGTAATGCGCCTGAGCCGCGGCGCCATCATCGAACTGGACGCCACCGAGGCGGATGAGGTCAAGATCCTCGCCAACAATCTGCCGATCGCCAGCGGCGTGGTGCTGGTCGATCGCAACCGGATCGCGGTCGAAGTCAAGCAGATGCTGCCACGACAGCCAGGTACCCGGTAGCTCGCCGCCATATGTGAATTTTGCCGGCCTCAGCACCGCCACGATGGCAGGCCTTGTCCCTCCATCATTGATTTGTTACATCGGCGCCGTTGATCCGGTATGGCGTATTCCCGTGCCGATCTCTGATGCGCTCGTGGCGGAATTGGTAGACGCGCTGCCTTGAGGTGGCAGTGAGTAAAATCGTGGGGGTTCGAGTCCCTCCGAGCGCACCACCTCAATAATCAGCTTGTTTTCGTTGATGTTTTAGGCTTTGGACCCCCAGCTGGCGATTGGCTGGGGTTTGGATATTGCCGCTTTGATCCGTGCGAGCTTGTCGACGGCGGCAGCGGCGAGATTCGTGCGGTGCATTGGCTCCGTGAAGCGCGACGCTGTCGCATTCGCTCTCCCCGCCGCGATATCAAAATCATTCCCGCGGTCTCCGCGGCGGCGTTCGCCGCACGCGTGACGGTGGCTTTGCATGTGCGGTGCGCTGCGGCGTTGCCGCCAGCCGCGTGACGCATTTGCCGAAGCCGATTGCCCGTCCAACTTTGCTTTCGGCGAGCAGCTCCCGTCGCAATGAAAGTAGCGAGCACCGGTCGGGCCGCCTTCGAGTGTCTTTCGAGGTTTCCCAAGGATTGGAATCGCGATCGCCATCCCATCCTTCCAATGTGGGTCGCAATCACGCCATATCGAATCGGACATCGATCGCCGATGATCGGTCGGCGCTGAGCAGGTCCCGGACCTGGCGCATCTGTCGGTATTAGTACGGAGAGGCAATTTAACGGACAGGTAGCACCCGCCGAACAGTTTGGTACCGCGCCGGATGAAACGTACGGCGTCGCGTCAAGCGTTCAAAAAAAGAAACAGGGGTATTCAAAATGTCCGGCATCGTTCTCTCGCAGTCCGTCCGCCAGAATCTTCTCTCGCTGCAGTCGACCGCTTCGTTGCTCGCGACCACGCAGAACGATCTTTCGACCGGCAACAAGGTCAACTCGGCGCTCGACA
>Ga0302202_10000700_pt1 | contig 43321 bp, 49 predicted proteins | sample II_Bog_N3_3_FD_194579 | JGI IMG/M metagenome (GOLD analysis project Ga0302202, IMG submission 194579) | Peat permafrost microbial communities from Stordalen Mire near Abisko, Sweden - II_Bog_N3_3 | ecosystem: Environmental > Terrestrial > Soil > Wetlands > Peat | place: Sweden: Abisko...
AGCAACTGGGCGCTCAAGGCGGCGTGGTGATGGAGGGCCGCGACATCGGGACAGTGGTTTTCCCGCATGCCGAGGTCAAGATCTTTCTGGATGCAGCGCCTGAAGTGCGCGGCCTGCGTCGCTACGACCAATTAGACCAAAAAGGCACTGCGCCTCCGCCCGAGGAAATTATCCGCGACTTGCGCGCCCGCGACGAACGCGATCGCAACCGGGCCGATTCACCGCTCAAACCGGCGCAGGATTCCGTAATTCTCGACTCCACAAACCTCACCCTCGACCAGGCTGTTGCAAAAGCCGTGAGCATTGTGGCCGGAAAATTGCGCACGGCGAAGCTCTCCTCCTGACCTTCCGCGAGATTCGTCCCGCACGCACTCCGCAAGCACTCCGTTGACTGCCCGGTCCTCCTCAACTCTGCTTCGAGAAATCTCATTCCTTTGCAACAGTTTTTTCCGGGTTCTATTCCTGGCCCGTCGATTGTGATGTAGCATAATTCAAATGCTCCCGCTCTCCCGGCGTTCTGGCGGGGGCAACAACCCACAATGACTGCCTATTGCCATGCCTGCGGGTCGAGGAATCTACGTCCCTCTCGTCTGCAACTCAAAGATCTGGTTTATCTCCTGATCCTTCGCTATCCCGTGCGTTGCCGCTACTGCCGCAAGCGTTTTTTCGTCAGCGTCTTCAGTATCGGCACGATCCGGCGCGAGGCCGAGGCGCGGGTCCATCGCGAGGAGTACGAAGAGCAAAGGTCGCGGGCAGCCAATCCGGGCCCGCAGACACCTAAAAGTCAACCTTGATGCCAGATGTGCGCCTTTGCGGCGTTTCCGCCGCGCGCCGAGCGCTCCGTCGAGCCACGAAATCCCCGCATTGCTGCCTCATCCCGGCTCCAGTTCCCGTTCCCCGGCGCAATGCTATAGGCTTTGAACATGGAAGTGACCTGCATCCGTTGTCATCAGACTGTGCAGGATGGGTTCTGCTACTGCCCGAATTGCGGGCTGCCACAACTCGTCTTTTCAGCCGAGAACTCTGCCGAAGCAGGGCAGGGTGATCCCTGGGGAGAAGCCGCGCGCGACGCGAACTCAGTCGATTGGAACTCGGCCCTGCGCTCGACACTTCCCCTGGCCATCCCTGCTGGAATTCTCTGTTCGATGCTTTCCCCAGTGAGCCTTCTCGGCCTGCTCCTGATGGGCGCGACCGCCGCTTGGGCGGTGGCGCTTTACATGCGCAGCCATCAGCCGGCCTGGGTCACGGTCGGCGCCGGCGCGCGCATCGGTTTTGTGACCGGAGTGCTGGGAAGCTGGACGGCCGCCGCCGTGAGCGGGCTTTCACTTTATGCCATGCGCTTTTGGCTGCACCAGGGCAGTTGGCTCGACGGCCTGTGGCAGGACGTTGTGAATCAGTGGCAGGCGCAAGAGGCATCTGCCGGCGCTGACGCGCAGAATGTTGCCACCATCAAGGCCCTGATGATGTCTCCGGAAGGGCGTGCCGGTTTTGTCCTCTTCTTGATCGCTTTTCTGATGGGAACCCTGGTGCTCTTTGCCATTGCCGGAGGCGCTCTCGGCGCGCGCTTTCTCAAGCGTGCCCCCCGGCCGGAGAACTAGCGCACACTTGGGTAGTGGCTCAGTTTGAAATACAGTACTTTAGTAACATGACGCGGGTACCTTTATTCCCTCAATTGGGTATTTCTGTGGCCGATGTACGCAGTATATGGTGGGCCCTAGGTGTTGCCATAACATCCACGGGAGAAAAACGCATCCCACCTTTGTAAGAAGGTTCGTCCAACAGACGCGGAGGTCTGAATGGACTTGAATGTGCGAGCGTTCCGCACTGTGCAGGCGGCACTAGCAGAGCCTGGTAAACCAGCCAAACCTCCTGAAAGTGAGCTACGCGATGCCGTCAGCTGCTGAGACGATGCATATGGATGATCGCCTTACTTATGTCCCATTGTCAGAACGCCTCGAAGAGGCGATTGAAAGGGTGAGCGTATGCCGGTGCTGTGGTTCGCCCATCATCATGGTACCCTCGCTTGTTTGCAGGCACTGCAACGAGAAAATTCATATTAAGGCGTTCGTGTATGAGCGGCAAGGTGTGTTCTACGGGGAATGCTTAACGTTGAATTTGCTTTCTCGCGGCGAGACCAAAGAGGAAGCCATTCGCCGTCTTCAGGTCGCTATGTTTTCTTATGTCCATCTGGTGCTGTCGAATAAGCAGCGCCCTGACGGATTGATACCAAGACGCGCGCCGTTCGCTTCATGGGTAAGGTACTACCAGCATGTGCTGTGGGATCGCCTCACCGATCTATTCGGGGTTAAGAATCGACTCGCAACGATTGTAATCCCGACATCTCTCAATGAAGAGCTGAGGGTCGTTCACTGTTGAGGCAAGCAAAGACGCAGCATGGGCAAGCGAAAATACCCACCGTTAAAACAGTCCGAAATGGTCGCCATTTTCCTCGGATTGCACTTCCGTCTTGTCCGTGTCGGGAAACACCCGTGCTATGAACGGGACGCAGACGCCGTCAGACAGCGTAGGGTTGTGCCCGTTGATGACTACGAGGAATTTGATGAGACCCTTATAAAGAGCCTCATTTCGCAAAGCGGATTTAGTCGCGAGGAGTTCTACGGAGCGACGAAAGCTACAGCGAAGAAGATCAACATTCAGAAAGTCTTTACTCCCTGCGATAAATGCGGGAAACGCTTAGGGGAATCCCTCGCATGCCAGCCGTGTCTGGAATTCGTGAAGGCATCGAATTCAAACTGACCCACTATCCACTCTTGGATTCGCTTGACCAAAATCTCAGCCATCGGTATCGTATTGTTTATGAGTTTTGAGTTCACAGTGTCGGTGTGTCGGGCGTGTTGTTGCACGTCACACCGGCCTTGTGCGTAAACTCGCGAATAGCTTCAAACTCAAGGCCGCGTGACAGCACACTTGCTGGCGCGGCTTTCGTGTTTTTGGCGGTAACTTCCCCCAGGCCGCGGTCATGGACGCGGTCCTTGTTTCAAATATGAGCCTTCTCTCCAATGCGCGGCCGTTTGTGCCTGCCTCCCGGCGGGCCAGTGGTTGTTGTTGTCGCCGCTGCTGTTGTAGCCGCTAGCAAATTCCCCATTCCCATTTCAACTTGATCGCACGCGCGCGCGAAACTCCTACGCGGACGTTCTCGCCCGGCACAATTCCCCAGCAGCCCACAGAAACGGGCCTGGCAATTCCCCTTCAGGAGGCAACCGTGTCCCTTCAGCAAAAACTGTTTCGAATTCTTCTCGCAGTAGCCATCGCAACCGCAGGCGGAATTCCGGCCGGCGCGCAGATTGTGGGCGCAACCATTGCCGGAACCGTCCACGACGCCACCGGGGCCACGGTAAACGGCGCCACCGTCACGGTGCGGCAGACAGAAACCGGCGCGACGCGAATTCTCTTGACTGGCGCGGATGGCCGCTACGCCGCGCCCAGCGTGCCCGTCGGCAACTACTCGGTTTCCGTGGCGAAAGACGGCTTTCAGCCGCAGCAACAGAAGGGCATCGACGTGGCCGTCGGCCAGAGCGCTCAGGTGAACTTTACGATCGGCGTGAGCACAGTGCACGAAGAAGTCGTCGTCGATGCGGGCGACCCCGTGGTCAACACCACCTCGCAGCAAACCTCCGGCCTGATCGACGAGCGCCAGGTCAAGGAGCTGCCGCTGAACGGGCGCAGCTACGACGAACTGCTCACGCTCAATCCCGCCACCGTGAACTACACCGCGCAGCGTTCGGGCGGCATCGGCACCTCGAATTCGTCCGTCGGCAACATGTTCAGCGTCAGCGGGCGTCGTCCACAGGACAATCTGTTTCTGCTCAACGGAATCGAGTACACCGGCGCGTCGCTGATCAACGTCACGCCGGGCGGCACCAGCGGCCAACTCCTCGGCGTCGACGCAGTGCGCGAGTTCAACGTCGTCACCGACACCTACGGCGCCAGCTACGGCAAGCGCGACGGCGCCCAGGTCAGCATCGTGACCACCTCCGGCTCGAACCAACTGCACGGCACGGTCTTCGAATTCCTGCGCAACAGCGCCGTCGACTCGCGCAATTATTTTGATCAGGCCACCATTCCCGAGTTCCAGCGCAACCAGTTTGGCGGCGCGCTGGGCGGGCCTATCCGCAAAGACAAGCTCTTTCTCTTCGGCAACTACGAGGGCTTCCGGCAGGCCTGGGGCCTGAGCGACGTCACCCTGGTGCCCGACAACCAGGCTCGCCTGGGATACATTCCCAACTCCTCGGGCGTCGAGCAATTCGTCGGCGTGAATGCAGCCGTCGCGCCGCTGCTGAATCTGTGGCCGGTCCAGAACGGCCCTGAGCTGCTGTCGAATGGAAACCCGAGCGGCATTGCCGAGGCCTTCAGCCATCCGCCGCAGCACATTCACGAGGACTTCGGCACCACGCGCTTCGACGACAACATCGGCAGCAAGGATCTGCTCTTCGCGGTCTACACCGTCGACGACAGCGCCGCCAACACGCCCTCGGCCAACCCCCTGAGCTACGCGAACGAAAGCCTGCGCGAGCAGGTGGCTAGTGTTCAGGAGCAGCACGTCATTTCGCCTTCGCTTTTGAACACCGCTCGCATTGGTTATTCGCGCGGCAGCTATTACTTCACCGGTCTGGTTCCTGTTAGCGGCGTTCCGGGCTGGGTGTCGGGCAAGCCGGTGGGCGCCATCGTCATCAGCGGCAGCACGGCCTCGAACGGCGCATCGTCCATCACCGGCGCGGGCGCGAATGTCGGCAGCAACAACCGTACCGCGCGCAACCTGTTCACCGAGGACGACCATCTCTACTGGTCGCGCGGACGGAATCAAGTGGAAGCCGGCGGATGGCTGCAACGGGTACAGGCGAACGACCTGCTGGCGCAGGACCAGTACGGGCAGGCCTCGTTTAGCACCGAAACCACGTTTCTTCAAGGAACCGTCGCCACGTTTACGCTCGTCCCCGCGCCCACCGAACTGGGCTGGCGCTCGTATGAAGGCGCAGTCTTCCTCGAGGACGTGATCAAAGTGACGCCGCGGCTTGAAGTGCGCGCGGGCTTCCGCTCGGAGTCGACGAACGGATGGAACGAGGCGCAGGGCCGCGCGTCGAATTACAACATCGTCAGCGGCGTTCTGCAAACCACGCCCATCGTGGGCAACTCGGCGCTCTGGACCAACCGCGCCAAATTCCTGCCTGCGCCCCGCGTGGGCTTCGCCTGGGACGCGTTGGGCAACGGCAAAACCGCGGTGCGCGGCGGCTTCGGCGTCTACTATAGCCTGCTCGACACGCTGGACTACCGCACCGACCAGACCGCGCCCTTCAACACCGCCGAATCCCTCAAAACCGTCGCGGTCTCGAGCCTTAACTTCACGCCCGGCATACCGCCGCCATCTACGGTCAAAGTTTCGCCCAGCAACATCCAGCCCAATCTGCCCACGCCCACGGTACTCACCTGGAGCTTGCGCATCGAGCAGCAGATTGCCCCGCACACCTCGCTCAATGTTGGCTACGTGGGCTTCCACGCCTACCGCCAGATCCTGTCGGAAGACATGAACGAGCCCGTGCCAAGCTTCACGGCCAGCGGGCAAATCTACTACCCATACGCATCTCCCGCCACCGCCGCTGCACTGGCCAACCCCAGCCTGGCGAATACAACCTCATGGGTCTCAGGAGGCGCAGGCGTCTACAACGCGCTGGAAGTGGATGTGCGGCGGTCGTTCGCCAACGGCTTTCAGCTCCGCGGCAACTACACGTACTCCAAGAACCTGGACGACGGTTCGGCGTGGAACACCAGCGTCAGCGGCAACACGCCGGCGTTTGTGTCGTACCCGGTGCATCCGCAGGCGGACTGGGGTCCGGCAGCGACCGACGTGCGTCAGTCGGCGTCGTTCAACGGCAGCTACGATCTGCCCTTCGGCCCCAACCGGCACTTCTTCAATGCTGGGCCAGCGCCCATTTCCTTTCTTGCCGGCGGATGGACGACGAGCGGCATCGTGACCACGCAGACCGGCTTTCCTTTTTCGCCGCAGCTCGGTTACAACGCACCCGGCAACGGCGACTCACGCAACCCGGTGCGGCCCAACCGGAATCCGAACTTCAACGGCAACCTTTATCCCAAGACGCCCGGTGAGTGGTTCAATCCCAATGCCTTCATCCCGCCCACGATCACCTTTGCTACCGCAACGTGCGGCAGCAGCCTGACGTGCGGCACCTACGGCAACGCCTCGCGCGACTCGCTGGTGGGCCCGGGGCTGACCGATGTGGATTTTTCCGCGGCCAAGAGGACACAGATCACGGAACGGCTGGGGCTCCAGTTCCGCGCCGAGTTCTTCAACATCCTCAACCACACCAACTTCACCACCCCGAATGAAGTCGTATTCTCCTCGGCGACTTCAGGGGTTTCACCCACTGCCGGCGTAATCACGGCCACTTCGACAACCTCGCGCCAGATTCAGTTTGGGGCCAAGTTCGAGTTTTAACAGCCCCTGCGGTTGACCCATCCTTCGGCCGCTGCAGCGACTGAAGGGTGGGACAGCACGCCCTTCAATCTACCGCTCACCTGCCGACTTGCTCCCTCGTCTTTTGGTTTCCGATTTCGAGTCTTGGGTCTCGGGTCTTCTGTTCCCTATTCCTTATTCCCTATTCCCTGTTTTTCAGCGATCATCAAGCGAGATCGCCCATGTGCCGCAATATCAAAATCCTCTTCAACTTCGACCCGCCCGCCACGGCGGGTGAAATGCGCGATGCGTCCCTTCAGTTCGTGCGCAAGATCAGCGGGTTCAACAATCCGTCGAAAGCCAACGAGGCAGCTTTCGCGCAAGCCGTAGACGAAATCGCCGCCGCCTCCGAGCGTCTTCTCGGCCAGCTTCAAACCCAGGCGCCGCCGCGCAATCGCGAGGACGAAGCCGCAAAGGCACGCGCCCGCAGCCTCGCACGCTTTGGAGATTGATTTTGCGACCCTGGTTTTTATTCTGCAAATCCCCGCCAAATCGGGTAGCGGGTCAGTTTGAATCGAAATCCGGCCTAGCGTTGAAGTAACGTGTCCCGAAGTCGGGTTACTTCCTGTTTGGCGACGATCCGGGCACAACCAAACATGCCTATGTTTCATCGCGGGGAGGGACGCCGCCGCCGTCCACTCGCGGGATTCGGACAAGCCACAAGCAAAGCGCGGCAATCAACATAGGAACAGAGACCAGTGAGATATACAGTGCGTGGTTCATCTCGCGGGCAAAGCCGTTGCCCCAGAGGTTTACCCAGGTGAATCGACATGCTCCGTAAGCAAGCCAAAGAATCGGCAACCAAACAGCGTTGCGGCCCCATTTGTTGACACTCTCTAAGGTCGGGAATGTTTTGGAAGTCGAACCTCGAAAAATCACAACGGAGATAATGCCCATTACCAATGCTGGCAAAAACGAAAAAGGGCCAGCATTAAACCAGCTCCAATTGTCCGCTATCGCAGCTTCTGCATTGCTCATCGTGAAGAACCCGCCCAGCACGATAAAAGCATCGAGCGCCGCCACAGGAATCAATAGAACTAATACAGACCACGCGGCAACATGCCCGATTCGTCCGATTTTCATGAGTGAAGAATAATCTAATCTGAATGCACCGTAAATGCGAATTGAGGCACATGTGTCCGTCGCGGTTGGATCACCGGCAACTCGTCAATTACTGCTTCGTTACTGACGGCTACTCTCAGTCCTGCATCAGCTCTGAGGCGGAATCGCCTGCTGCGGCGGCCAGTGCGCCTGAGGCGCCGGTATCACCTTCCAATCGGCAAAGGCGAGCACGAGGTTGAGAGCAAAGCCGCCGAACGGAACGATGTAGAGCAGGGAAAGCCACGGCGAAAAGCCAGCCTTTTTGCAGATGAACCAGAATGGAAGAACCCTGATGGGGAAGACAATAAAAGAGAAAACCACGAAAAGCAGGATCAGATGCCAAGGCTGAAGCAAATCTCCCATAGATGTCTCCGTAGTGCGAGATTTTCCAACGCACCATCGTAGCACCGGTGTGACAAATTATTCCGAGCGGATCACCGTCAATCCGGACACCACTGATTGAACCCCCTGGATTCAAGTTGACCCACTTCCGCCAAGTCCCACTCCCGGCCCAAAAATGAGAACATCGGTTAGGAGAACTTCCCCGTCTTCCGGGATCCATCCAATGAGAGAAATCGTTACATTCGTCTTCGGTCTGGGTTTGCTGGGCAATGCGGCTCTTTTTGTGCCCCAGGCCATTGCCGTTTGGCGCAAGAAAAGCGATGAGGGCGTTTCGCTGGTCACCTTCGGCGGCTTTTGCATTCTTCAGGTCATCGGAGTGGTCCACGGCGTCTACGAGCACGACAACTCCCTCATCATCGGCCTCGGCGCCAGCTTTTTAACCTGCGGAACCGTCACCCTCCTCACCGTGATCTACCGCATCCGGCGCCTGCGGGCCCAGCCCGCCGCCTGACAATCTGAGCGGCCGGGTGCCCCCGGTCTCTCGCTTTTGGAGACCGGGGAAGCACGATCTCCGCAGCCCCAATTCCCAGGAAGCCCCGGCGAACCCCCAGGAGATTCCCGCCGAACAACAGCTCGTGATCCCCATCCCATCTCATGTTTTACAAAGAAGGTACGACAGGGGAATGCAAGCCAGCGTATACTTCTCTTCCACGGCAACGGCCCCCGGCGACCACGGGGGTCACGCGGCATATCCCTGGCTGAGGCCCACGGAGGAACCCATGAAGATCACTGACACCGTTGACCAGGTGCTCAAGAACAAGGCATTCAACAAAGTCCTGCCCGTTTCTCCCGAGCAGACCGTGCACGACGCCTTGGCGCTCATGGCCGAGTTCGATGTCGGCGCCCTGATGGTGATGTCGGGGCAGAAGCTGATCGGCATCCTGTCGGAGCGCGATTACGCGCGCAAGTGCATTTTGCAGGGTCATTCCTCCAGGGACACCAAGGTCGGCGAAATCATGACCAGCCCGGTAATCTCCGTTACTCCGCACCAAACCGTGGACGATTGCATGAATCTGATGACCCAGGGTCACTTCCGCCACCTGCCTGTGCTCGATGGCGACAGGGTGGTCGGCGTCATCTCCATCGGCGACATGGTGAAGTGGGTCATCAGCGGCCAGGAACACGCCATCCAGGCCCTCGAGGGCTACATCACCGGCGCGTACCCCGGATAGACGCAGCCGGGCCGCGGTAATCGTTGCCTCAGATTGAGAAAAAAACGGCCGGCGAAACTCGGAAACGCCGGCTGAGTTGCTCGATTTGCGCCGTATTCAGCTTGCGCTTGCCCGAAAGCACTTCGGAAACCACGCTCTCCCCGCCCAGCTCGGCGGCCACATCGCGCTGTCGCAGCCCGTGCCGCTCCAGCAGGAATCGAAGTACATCGGCCGGCGACGCCTTGGGAACCTTGTAGTTTTCCTGCTCATAGCGCTCGATGAGCAGTGTCAACAGCTCGATCGCCTTCACCTGCGCGCGCGTTGGACGCGGCTCGGCAGTCAAACCGTAGAGAGCCTTCGTGTAAGCCGCAAGCTGCTTTTCGGACTCGATCAAATGCGGAGCCCCGCGTTCGATCATCCCCGCCGGGTTTGCTAGAACTGTAGCCATTCCGCCCTCCGCTTCGGTGTGAGCCCACACCACCGGTCGTATTCCTTGTGCGTCAGAAACGATCCAATATAGACATGCCCCAGCGTCAATCGCCGTTCGATGATTTTGGCGTAATGCACGGCGACAATCAGCCTGTGGCGGTTGTGCCGGATATTGAAAACCACAAAGCCGTCCACATCGTCGGCATCGGGAAAGTTTGCCCGCAGCTCTTCAAAATTCCGCCATCGAGCAGTCTTGACGATTTTGATCCAAGCGCCGATCTCGCGGGCGGCCTCACGATACTTCTCAGACGCCTGTTCGAGGCGCTTCATCGTGACGATGTGCACAGCTTCATCTTACTTCGCAATTTGCGAAGCGTCAATTTCTCAACGGGAGAGATCCCGGCGATTGGCGTCGAGACCAGCGTGGCCCTGGTTATGACCAAAATGACGCGCCCCGGCACACGCTTCAGAACCCCGAGCGGCCTCAGCGAAACAATCGTTCGTCAAACCGGAACGCCTTCGCGGTACCTATTTTGACCTTCGTGAACTCGGGATGCTTCGGGTTCAGCAGCACATTCCAGTCCCCATCGACTACGACCGAAGGAGCCTTGAGCGCCAGCGACCGCAGACTTGCGGCCCACTTGGAACCAATGTCACGGCAGCGCTGGTTATCCAGGCTGCGCCAGTTCCGCGGCAGTTGCTTCAGATCGAGCGCCTCGATCAACTCGTCAGGAACAGCAGCCTCGGCCATCAGCAAATCGTCCGGCGCTTCATTCGCTTCGAGATTGACGAAGAATTCCAGTGCCGCCAGCGCTCGCGAGGTGGCCGTGTACACCATTGGCGTTCCCAAATGGTTCCACCGTCTGGCGGCGTAAAGCCCGCCCACACCGGTAAATGCCGAGTCGCGGTATCGAGCAGAGAAGAGCCTCCAGACCTGCATCAGCTATACATTCCGTAAGCGATGGCGTACAAGACCTCTTCTACCTTGCGCACGCCGGGCTCGGTGTCGAGCTGGTCGAACGGCCGTTTTCCCCCCAGCGCCCGGTTCGGGTTGCTCATCCAATGCGAGGCCTTCTCGCCCGTTCCCAGAACTTCCTTGGCCAGCGCCACCACGCGGGCCATGCGCATCGTCCGGTCCGACTCGTCGTGCGTCAGGCGCGATTTCGCCGCCAGGCGCCGGCTCAGCGTGCGCGACGGAATATTCAGCCGCTCGGCCACCTGAGTCCTGTGCAAAGAGAGCGTTCCCGCCAGCAGATCGACGGTCGACGCCGGCAAGCCGAAGCGCACCTGTTGCGCGAGATCGTCCGTGCTGCGTACCGCACTCTTGAAGGTCTTTTTGCCGCCCAGGACCGCCACAATTTCCGCAACGCTCATCTCTGCCACCTGGCACAATTATCGCGCCATTTGGCATGCACGTCAAGAAACCGAAAATCCGCTCTGCTTCTGGCGCTTCGCAGTCACCCTAGAAAAATTCCCGCGATCGACGCCGAAATCAAATTCGCCATGGTTCCGGCCAGCATGGCGCGCACGCCTAGCTTGGCCAGGTCGTTGCGCCGCTCCGGCACCAGCGCGCCGATGCCTCCAATCTGCATGCCGATCGATCCCAGATTCGCAAATCCGCACAGCGCAAACGTGGCAATGGTGAAGGAGCGGTCGTCGAGCAGCTTGGCGGCGTGTAATTGTCCAAGCTGGATGTAGGCGATCACCTCGTTGAGCGCCATGCGCGTGCCCAGCAGATTTCCGATCGCCATGCAGTCGTGCCACGGCACGCCGATGAGCCACGCCACAGGCGCGAACGCGAATCCCAGAATCTGACCGAGCGAGCCGGGCACCCAGTGCGTCCAGGGCATGCCGTGCACCCAGGTCAGCATCATGTCGAGCAGCGCCACCAGCGCCAGAAAACTGATGAGCATGATGCCCACGTTCATGGCCAGCTTGCCGCCGTCGATGGTGCCGCGCGCAATCGCGCCGATGAAATTCTCATCTGCGTGCAGTTCGTCCTTGGGGATCACCACCTTGCCTTCGGTGGCCGGTTTATCGGTCTCGGGTACCAGCATCTTGGCCATCAGAATGGTTCCCGGCGAGGTCATGATGACGGCCGAGAGCAGGTGGCGCGCCTCCACGCCCTGCGAGATGTACATGGCCATGATGCCGCCCGACACGTGCGCCATGCCGCTGGTCATGATCACCATGAGCTCGCTGCGCGTGGCCTTTGACAAAAACGGCCGGATGGTGAGCGGCGCTTCAGTCTGCCCCATGAAAATGCTCGCCGCAACATTCATGCTCTCCGCGCCCGAGATGCGCATGGTCTTGAGCATCACCCACGCCATCACGCGAATGATTTTCTGCATCACTCCGATGTGATAGAGAATCGCGAAGAACGCGGAGATGAAGATAATTGTCGGCAGCACCTGAAAGGCGAAGATGGCGCCGGAGTTGGGCGCGATGAGCTTGCCAAAGGCGCCCGAGTTGGGCAGCCCGAGCTCGCCGAAGAGGATCCTGGTCCCGGCAAATGTAGCCGACAGCATATTGGTGACCACGCCGCCCGCCCACGCCATGGCATCGCGCCCGAAGCTGAAGCGCAGCACCAGAAACGCAAACGTGATCTGCAATCCCAGACCCCAGGCAATGGTGCGCCAGCGAATGCGCTTGCGGTCAGTTGAAAACAGCCACGCGGCCAGTAGAACCGCCAGAATTCCCAACACTCCGGTGAATCGTGCCAAGAGGTTGCTCCTTCGATGTCGATCAATGCTCGATGTGACTTGCGATTAATCTACAGCATTTCGCAAAAAGTCCTCGGCATTTTCTCGCGTGATGATGCGGCTTACAAGAGGCACTGCGGGCGGCGGATCTTTGGAGAAACGAATCGCCGCTTTGAGGATCTCCACCGGCTCGCCCAGCATCTCCGCGTTCGTTGCGTAGATGGTTGCGAAAAGCTGGCCGCGTTCTACCCGCGCCCCGCGCCGCGCATGGAAGAGAATCCCCGCATGCGGATCGACTGGCTCGCCGGCCTTCTCGCGTCCTGCGCCGGTGCGCTGCACGGCCCAGCCCAGCGCAGTCGTATCCATCTCCGCCACGTAGCCGCTCTCCCACGCGTCAACTTTCAAGGTCGCGCCCGGCTTGTGAAACGCCGGATCATCGAAGACCGAAACATCGCCGCCCTGCGCATCGACCATCTTCATAAACGCAGCAAGCCCGGCGCCGTCGGTCAGCGCCGCTTCCGCCAGCCGGTAGCCGGCCTCGGGCGTTTCTGCCTTGCGGCCCAGATGGATCATCCACCCGGCGAGAATGAGCGAAAGCTCGCGCAGATCTTCACTCCACGCCGGCCGCGCACCGCGCAGCAGCTCCACGCACTCCACAAGTTCAATCCAATTTCCGGCCGCGCGTCCCAGCGGCTGGCTCATGTCGGTCAAGAGCGCGACAGTCTCGGTGCCGGCGGACTCGGCCGTCGCCACCATCAGCGCCGCCAGAAACTCCGTGTCCTCCATCTTGCGCAGGAACGCACCCGAGCCGGTCTTCACGTCGAGCACCAGCCCGTTCAAACCCGCCGCAAGCTTTTTGCTCAAAATCGACGCGCAGATCAGTCCCGGATTCTCGACCGTCGCCGTGCGGTCGCGCAGCGCATAGAGCTTGCGGTCGGCGGGCGCAAGTTGGTCGGTCTGGCCGATGATCGACGCGCCGCACTTCTGGATCACGGCCTCAAACTCGGCCAGCGTGAGCGCGGTGCGGTAGCCGGGAATCGCCTCCAATTTATCCAGTGTCCCGCCGGTGTGCCCCAGCGCGCGCCCGCTGATCATGGGCACAGCCACGCCGCACGCCGCCGCCAGCGGCGCCACCAGAAAACTGGCCTTGTCGCCCACCCCGCCCGAGGAGTGCTTGTCCACCGTCCGCCTGCCCAGATTTTTCGGTGTGAAGCGCACGCCCGAGTCCCGCATGGCCAGCGTGAGGGCGCGCGTTTCATCGCGCGAGAGCCCGCGAATCCACGAGGCCATCAACCAAGCGGCAAGCTGGTCACCGGGAATGGAGCCATCGGCAGCGCCACGCGCAACAAATTGAATTTCGCGCTCGTCCAGCGCTCCGCCGTCGCGCTTCTTGCGGAGAATGTCGATCATGTGCAGCGGTGAAGGTATGGAATCCGACATCGTGAAACAGCGCCTCGATTGGCTTCTGGCCGGAATCGCCGGATGAAGCCGAAGGAATCATTCTAGCCGCTTGTCTTCGTGTACTTTTTAATGTACATTGGCCGGTAAACGCAAAGAAAGGAGTTGCAGCGATGAGCCGGAAGAATATGGGATCGAGCATCGACGATTTTATGAAAGAAGAAGGAATTCTCGAGGAAACGCAGGCGCAGGCGATCAAAGAAGTTGTCGCGTGGCAGCTCGCCGAAGCCATGAAAAGGAAAAAGATCTCGAAAAGCAGAATGGCCACTATGCTGAAGACCAGCCGCTCCCAGGTGGACCGGCTTCTCGATTCAAGGGACGATATAACCCTCCTTAGTCTGCAGCGCGCTGCGGCTATGGTGGGCAAGCGAGTTTCAATCGAGCTCGTCTGAGCATGGTTTGGCCGCTAGTCTTGATATCGTCTCGAAGCGCAGCGGAAACAAATTACTGTAGGCAGCAGCGCGCTGGCTCGCCGTCGCGTCACGCTTGACACCGTCCCGCCCGTTTCCCTAAGATTCCCCAACTACTTCGCGACGCGCTTCTGGCGTGCAGCGGAGCCCTTGAGACCTCGCCACAGCCACTGCGCACCCTGCTGTACAAGTATCCCAATCTGCAATTCCGGAATGCCGCGCGAGACCTCATGGGACCAAATCAATTGAGAGGAAATGTGCCATGATCTGTTCCGCCTGTGGAAAGGTAAACATAGACAGCGCCGCGTTCTGCGAGCAATGCGGAGCCCGTATGTCTGCTCAACCTGCGATCAATCCGGGCGTAGGGCCGGGAACGGCAGCGCCCGGCGCGGCTCCGGTGGCTTTTACGCCTCCACCAACTTCTCAGGTTGTGCCCATGGCAAATGCGTTGATCGCTTCCTTGTCGATGGGAGAGAAGATTTCCGGCGCGGGCGCGATCGCCGCCGTGGTCAGCTTCTTCCTGCCCTGGATATCCGCAGCGATGCTAGGGACGAGCGCCAGCGGACTTGACCTGGGCAAGACCGACGGCGCCACGTACCTCATCCTTCTGCTCGCCATCGCCGCAGGCGCCCTCTGCTACCTTTCCAGCAAAGCCGCGCCCGCGAAGAAATTGATGTTTGCCGGTTATCTTGTGCTCATCGGCGCGCTTTGCGGCCCAGCGCTCCTCCTGTCTTTAGTCTTCGTGTCCCAGCTTTCATCCGTAGCCGGATTCGGCCTGTGGCTGCTTGCGCTCGGCTACACCGCAATTGCGTCGGGTGGACTGTACACGATCAGAGGCTTCAGCAGCAGGACGTATTGAGCCGGGAGGAAGGTCGCGGCTACCGGTGTTTTCGACCGAATGCGGCGCGGCGTCGCGCAAGTGACTGGCCCCATGATTCCGTGCGCTGGTCTCGCATCACTCCCCGCTTGACATCGCCTCGCCCGCTTCCCTAAGATTCTCGGTCTTCACAATTCAACTTCGCGATACGCTTCTGGCGTGGAATACCGGCTGCAGACGGCCGCCTCCGCGCATGCGCTGTTGCCTGCGCACGGCTCCGAATCCGCGACGCCGGAGCCTCGCGCGAGAACACACCGGGCCCCACAAAATAAAAGGAGACGTACGATGAACTGTTCTGCCTGCGGAAAGGCAAATGCGGACGGCGTGTCGTTCTGCGAATACTGCGGAGCAAACATGCGCGCTCAATCGGCAACCAACCCGGTTATGGCTGCTCCAGGCGGGGCTCCCGCGGCGCCCGCTCCGCCTTCGGCCGCTCAGGTTGCGCAGATGGGCCGTTCTCTGCTCGGCACATTCTCTCTGGGCGAGAAACTTGCCGGCGCGGGCGCGATTGCCGCCGTGATCGGCTTCTTTCTGCCCTGGGTCTCAACGCCGGACCTGGGAACGCTGACTCCTCTGCTCGGCCAACTGGGCGGCGCGGACCTTTCGCACATTAGTGTCAACGGCGTCGATTTGGCCAAACTCGTTGGAGCCGTCTATCTCTACCTCCTCGCAGCAATCGCAGCGGGCATCCTGCTTTACTTCTCCAGCAAAGCCACCGCATCGCAGCGGCTGCTGATGGCCGGTTTTCTGGTCATGATCGGTTCACTTTGCGGGCCAGGAACGATCGCCACGCTGCTGTTTGTTCCACTTATTCAGTCCGTGGCCGGAGCGGGCCTTTGGCTATTCGGGCTCGGCTACTGCGCCATTGCTGCCGGCGGTTTGATCATCATTGGCACGTTAGGCAAATCCGCCCATTGAGCCAATAAAGGAAAGCGAGGCATTCCATGTTTTGCCCGGATTGTGGATCTACTGTGGCCGAAGGCCGCACTTTTTGCGGAAAATGCGGTGCACGGCTGAATGCAAAAGCGGGCGCGGCGCAGGCTGTCGCTCCTGCGCCGGTTGCAACTGCGGTCAAAGCTCCGCTCTCGCCGCGGCGCAAGCTGGTCTACGCGTTTGTGACTCTGCTGGTGATTCTGGGGGGCGCGGCGTGGTGGTGGTTCCACCGCCCCGCGCCGGCCTATCAGGTGCAAGATCCAGGCATCTATCCTTTTACAGGCTTAAGCGCCGACGGAAAAACCGTCGAGTGGGGCTTTATCGATGGCGATGGCAAGGTCCTGATCCAGCCGAAGTGGGATCAGGTCTCTTTTTCCATGATTCACGACCACATGGTCGCATTCAATGAAGGATTTTGCGGAGTCAAGCAGGGCGACAAGTGGGGATTCATCGACAAGAGTGGGAATCTCGCGATTCCTGCGCAGTTCGATCAAGTTAGTCCCTTCGTCGAAGGCATGGCCGCCGTTGCACTGGGCGGCCAGTGGGGCTTCATCGATAAGACCGGCCAGTACGCGGTCAACCCGCAGTTTCAGGCCGCGGGCCAGTTCCACGACGGCCTGGCCGCCGTCGAAAGCAATGGTGCCTGGGGATTCATCAACAAAGCGGGTGTGCTCGTGATCCCAGCCAAATTTGGCCAGGCCAATTCCAACGGATTCGCCGAGGGCCTCGCCGGGGTTCAATCCAACGGCAAGGTCGGCTATATTGACCGCTCAGGAAAGCTCGCGATCTCCACCAACTTCCAGTCGATCGACGATTTTTCCGAAGGCCTCGCCCGGGTGTGCCTCGCCAACAAATGGGGCTATATCAATACCAGCGGAAAGATCGTCATCAATCCCCAGTTTGACTCGGCCGAGGACTTCAGCAACGGCAGGGCCATCGTCAGGATCGGCTATGGCACTGGAACCATCGATAAAAACGGCAAGTTCGTCCTCAATCCCGGCCAAAACAATGTCATCGCCTACCAGGACGACGCGCTTTTTGTAGCGGCGGACAATGGGATCGGTTTGATGAACACGAAAGGAGAGTGGATTCTCAAGCCCTCCCCGGCGGTTCACGCGCTCAGCGCATCTCCTGAGCCCCTGTTCAATCTGCAACTGGGAGCGGACCGAGGCGTTCTGGTCAACAGAAGCGGAAAAGTGCTGACCGGCTGGTACAAGGGAGCAATGCTGGATTCGCTGGCGCAGGATCTGAACAACGAGACCAGCGCGATCCAGTCGACGCGCAACCTGATCAGCGCAGAAGCAAGCTACTCCGGCGCCTATCCGGCGAAGGGGTTTACAGCCTCCCTTTCTGCACTGGGACCGGCCACGGGCTCGCCCGATGAGAATCACGCAGGATTGATTGCTGCGGATCTGGCGACGGGGACGAAAGATGATTACCTGTTTGCCGTCACCATTCCAGAAGGCACCTCGACTGGTGGCGCCAACTTCAACTACCTCCTCGTGGCTAAGCCTGCGGCCGGTCATGCGGGCCGAAGCTTTTGCGCCGACTCATCCGGAACCGTCCACTATGCGGTGCCGGGAGAAGAGTGCACGACGACGTCTCCGGCGCTGTGAACAAAGCCCTCGCCGAAAGCGGGGGCATTTATTCCACTAGCCACTTTCGCACTCAGTGAACCGGCGGATTGCGATTTTGCAAGTTCAGATTCAGGAGATGTTTCATGAAGATTAAGCATCCCATTGCGGCCCGGTGGTCGCGATGTTCAGCAGCCGGGCTCGTGTTGGTACTTCTGGCGATGTCGGCGATCTTCTGGCCCCGAAATGCGATCGGCCAGCAACCTTCCCTCCCCAAGCTGACCCTGAGTCAAATTGAACAGTTGGTGTCGCACGGTGTGCCCGATTCAACGATGGCTGCGCAGATTCAGAAGCGCGGCGTGGCCTTCACCCCCACGCCAGCAAACCTGGACGAGTTGCGCACCAAAGGCGCCGGCCCACTGACAATGGCTGTGATCGAATCCATGATCCGCGGCAGGGCAAATTCAGGAGGTGCCGGCTTGCAAGGACCGGTGGCTGCCGGCATGCCTCGCTACGACGCATCGACGCCGATACTGTCGGAGGCACGGCAAACGATACCAATAGTGGTTGCAACCATCTACCGCTCTCTTGATGGGGGCAATCCCCAGGGCGCACGCCAGTTTATCTCCCCTGAAATCTTCAATGATGCACACCAAATCGACCAGATCTGTATCCCCTACACGTACAGGGCGCATTACATCGCCTCCATTGTGGAGCGTCCTGGCGATCTCTTTGAAACGCGGGTTCGAGTTCTCGTCAAACCTTTCAAAGAAGTGGCTCAGGTTTTCTGGTTCCGCGCCAGCAACGGAGTTTTTGTCCTTACTGGTGTGGATCCGGACCAATTCTCCACTGAAGCGGAGCAGGCCAAGGAATCCGTACGCCAGTTCATCTTTGCCGTGAAAGGCGGGCGATGGGAGATCGCGGCCCACTACGCATCGCCTAACCTGCCCCTTGATCCGCTGAAGGCGCCAAAGTACGCAGCGTATTTTGACAAGATCACGACCGCGAATGCTTCGTTCGACAAGACCCTCTATGAAGGCGGGATACGGCTGTTAATTCGAGTTGAGGTCCAGGGTGGTCTCTCGTATCTTCCCGACTTCCTGGTCGATCCCTCAACCGGTCTCATCGTTCGCGCTTTCTTCCGGTCGCCTGAAAACATCTACTCCGAAGTTCCAGACCCAGTCGGCGTCACGGACCCTGATTTCGAGGCTTACACTTTGAAGCGCTTCGGCCTTGAGGTCGACGCCGCGCACGCCATTGCGCAAGCGGGCGGCCTATATCAGGTCGGCGGCAGGGTATCGGCGCCAGTGGTGATTCACAGCGTGGAGGCACAGTTCTCCGACGTGGCTCGAAGAGCCAAGTATCAGGGCGTTTGCCTGGTTTCGCTCACTGTCGATGCGCAGGGAAATCCGCAGAACGTTCGCGTTACGCGGTCGCTGGGCATGGGATTGGATGAAAAAGCGATCGAGGCAGTCCAGCAATACAGGTTCCGGCCGGCAATGTTAGACGGTGAAACACCCGTGCCGGTGGCGATCACCATGGAGATCAGTTTTCGGCAGTATTGACCGCAATCCTCTCAGCGACTGCCGAATCCTGGTGGGGAAAGCGTTGGGCGAGTGTCGCGGTGCTTCTGATCAAGGCGTAAGATGTTCGCAGAAATCCTTTGCAAGGCGGAGTACGCCATGGCCTTGCGCACTTTGTTTCTTAGCCGGCTGCTGGGACTCTTTTTCCTGATCTGCGGCCTCGCGATGCTGCTTCACAAACAGGTCTATACGGTCGCGGTCGCCACGGTTGCGTATGACCCATTGGCCATGCGGTAGATCGCGTTGACGATTACGCTCGCTGGTCTGGCGATGGTTCTCGCCCACAATGTATAGTCAAAATCGGCTGTCGCAGTCATCGTAACTCTGTTGGGATGGCTGACCCTCATCAAGGGTATTGCCTATTTGTTCTTGCCGGCGAGGTGGCTGGAGGGATTCTTCCAGGCAGTGCTCAATTGCGGGGCGTGCTTATATTTGGCGCCGGCATTCTTGCTGCTGCTCGGCGCATACCTGACGTATAAGGGATTCAAGTCGAAGGCCGCCAAGAAGGCCCGCATCGACGGCCCGAGTCGATATCCGCCAGACCGCTACTTCAATTTCATCTCGAAGCCCAGCGGCAACAACTCGCTGAAGGCCATGGTGCGCGTGCCTTCCTGGGTTGGGAAAGCAATGGGCGCATCGGGCAGAATGAACTCGGCCAGCACTTGCCGGCAGGCACCGCAGGGCGGGCTGGGCATTCCATTCAGATTGGCAACGGCTACGGCCCCAATTCGGATTTCCGGCCCGAATTGGGAAACGGCTCGCACCAATGCCGCGCGTTCGGCGCAGATGGTGAGCCCGAAACTCACGTTTTCGACGTTGGTCCCGGTCACGATTTCCCCGTTGGTCAGCCGCAGCGCTGCGCCCACACGGAATTTGGAATAAGGCGAATACGAGTTCTGCGCGGCCTGCTCCGCGAGCTTGAGCAGATCGTCGAGCGCCGCATCGGTCGGTTTCGTCATAGTAGATGCCCCGATCCTTGAAATGGGGCAGGTATTAGAGGCTAACCCATTTGCCTCAGGATGTATACCGCAGAGCCGGCGGCACCCGAACGCCCTGGGGAAGCATACACGCGCCGCTTCCCGTTTGAGGCTCGCACCAAGTGGCCGGTGCAGGTTCTTGCTATCAATCTACCGCCGGCCAGCCAGGGCGGCAGTCTCCGTTTTCTTGTTCCCTCGTTCCCTATTCCCCGCCTTCCTCAAGTTGCACGCCGACCTTCCGATAAGACTCTTGAGTGTCCTCCGCCAGGGTGTGAACCCGGCCGCTGGACGAGTGGGAGACATGGACGATCTGACAAGGGAGTTCCTGATCGAAAGCCAGGAAGGGCTGGACCGCATGGAGCGGTGCCTCACGGACCTGGAAGAGCGGCCGCAGGATAAAGAGCTTCTGGGCGAAATCTTCCGTTCCGTGCACACCATCAAGGGAACCACGGGATTCCTGGGCTTTAAGCGCCTGGAAAAGCTGGCCCACGCCGGGGAAAGCCTGCTGGGCCTGCTGCGCGACGGCAAAATCACCGCTGGCGCTACGCTGATTACTGCGTTGCTGCATCTGCTCGACGGCCTGCGCGAACTGCTGAAAACGATTGAAGCCAAGGACAACGAGGGCGACGGAGACGACTCCGCGTTGATTGCGCGCCTCGAAGAACTGCAAACTCCGGCGCAGAATGCCAAAGCCAAAAATGCCGTCGCGGCGCACCCAGCGCGTGAAGCAGACGCTGCCAAGGCCGGCATTGCCACCGCGGAACCGCAGCCGGCGGCCGCCGTGCCCATTCACACCCCTGCTGCGCCTCCCCACCCCATCCCCGCTCCCACGCATATAGAGACCCAGGCGCCGGAGCCCGCGGAAGCTGCTGCCGATGCCGCAATCCTGACCCCCGCTGAAGCTTCGAAATCGCGCGCGCAGGGAGCCGCTTCAGAAAGCACGTTGCGCGTGGACGTGGCCCTGCTGAACCGGATGATGAATCTGGTGGGCGAACTGGTGCTCACCCGCAACCAGGTGCTGCAAGCCACGGCCGCCGATCCCAACATGACGCTGCTTTCGCGCCGCCTCGACATGGTGACTGCCGACCTCCGCGAATCCGTAATGAAGGCGCGCATGCAGCCCGTCTCCAACGTCTTCTCCAAGATGCCGCGCCTGGTCCGCGATCTGACGCACGCGCTGGGCCGCCGCGCGCGCCTCCAGATGGAGGGCCAGGAGACGGAGCTCGACAAGAGCCTGCTCGAAGCCATCAAGGATCCCCTTACCCACGCGGTACGCAATGCGCTCGATCACGGCATTGAGCCGCCCGCCGTGCGCGAAGCCGCGGGCAAGGATCCCGAGGGCACACTGACCCTGCGCGCCGCCCAGGAGGGTAGCCACGTGGTCATCGAGGTCTCTGACGATGGCGCCGGCATGGCGGTCGAGAAAATTCGCAGCAAGGCCATCGAGCGCGGGTTGCTTTCCGCGGAGCGCGCCGCGCAGCTCGGCGAGCGCGAACTGCTACAGCTTGTCTTCCTGCCTGGCTTCTCCACCGCTGCCGCGGTTACCAACGTGAGCGGGCGCGGCGTGGGCATGGACGTAGTCCGCACCAACGTGGAAAAAATCGGCGGCAAGGTGGAGATCGATTCGCGCCTCGGCAAGGGCGCCACCCTGCGCATGCGCATTCCACTCACGCTGGCCATTATTCCCGCGCTTATCGTGCGCAGCATCAGCCAGAGTTTCGCGCTGCCGCAGGGCGCGCTCTCTGAGCTGGTCCATATTCCGCCCGACCGGGCCTCGACGGCCATCGAATGGATGCAGGGCGCGCCGCTCTACCGGTTGCGGGGCCGTCTGCTTCCGCTGGTCTTTCTGGACCGGCTGCTGATGCCGGGCCGCGAATGCAAGCTCTTCAGCGATCGTGACAACTTCATCGCCGTGCTCGACGCCGATGGCCGCCGCTTCGGTCTGATCGTCGATTCGCTTGCCGACCCCGAAGAAATTGTGGTGAAGCCGTTGAACGCAGTACTCAAGGACATCGGATTGTTTTCCGGCGCTACGGTTCTGGGCAATGCCGATCTCGCCCTCATTCTCGATCCCGGATCGATTGCCATCAAGGCCGGCGTCACCATGAGCAGCGACGAGGAATCCGCGCAGGCCGTGGAGGAGGACAGCGAGAGCGAAGCCGCGCGCATGCGCTATCTGGTGGTGGAAGTAACCGGGCGTCAGGCCGCGGTGCCGCTGGCCGACGTGCTGCGCATCGAGCAGCTTCCGCTTTCGCGTATCGAATACATTGGCTACCGGCCGGTGCTCAACTTCGAGGGCCAGTTGCTGCCAGTCGAGGATTCGGGCGGCATACTGGCCGCCGCCCAGGGAGATCCCGAGGCCCAGGTGGTGGTAGTGGTTTGCCGCGACGGCAATCGCCACGTGGGCATCGCGGTTTCGCACGTGCTCGATGTCACTTCCGGCGGCAATCTCTTTGAGGCCGGTACGGGATCGCGCACCGAAGGCGTCACGCTGCTTAAGGAGCGCGTGACCAGCGTGGTCGATCTGGGCGGCGTGCCGCCGTTGCCTGCCCACGAAGGCGCACCGCAGGGATGGCAACAGACAGCGGAGGTTTTGGGATGAGCACAGAGATAAGCGCACTGCATCGCAAACAGAAGAATGAAGCGCTGGTGGAAGTGTGTTCGGTGCGCGTCGGCATAACGCTGTTCGGCATTCCCATCCAGCACATTCTTGAGATTGTGGGCTCGGCCCGCCCGCAGCCCATTCCACTGGCGCCGGGTTTCGTGGGCGGCCTGATTCACTATCGCGGCGACGTGCTCACCACCGTGAGCCTGCGGTATCTGCTCGATCTCCCGCCCCTCGACAGCGCGCAGGACGTCCTGGTGCTGGAGAGCGCGGCAGGATGCTTCGGGCTACAGGTGGACTCAGTGGGTGAGGTGCTCACTGTCTCCGGAGTCGACTTCGAGCCCAATCCCTCGATTCTCGAGGAACGTCGCCGCGCACTGTTGGCCGGCGCATACAAGCTCAAAGACAGCCTGCTCGTCATGCTCGATCCCGAGCGGCTCGATCCGGCGCGACTCGACCCGGCGCGTCCGGGCTCGGCGCCGCGCCCTGACCGGGCGGGTCCGACCGCGGCTCCAGCGGCCTAGGGTTTGCCGCAGGCATCTGTGCCAGGAGGAACATCATGCGCGCATTGATCGTCGACGACTCGCGCTTCGTGAGGAGCTATTTGCGCGGCATGCTCGAGGAACGCGGGTTCGCGTGCGACGAGGCCGCCGACGGCCGCGCCGCGCTGGAACTGCTGCACAGCGACTTGATCTTCGAGCTGGCACTGGTGGATTGGAACATGCCGGTGATGAACGGCCTGGAGATGCTGTGCCAGTTGCGCGCCGACGGGTTCAGCGACCTGAAAGTAATGATGGTGACCACCGAGGCCGAGAACGACTACATCGTTCGCGCCCTCGAAGCCGGAGCCGACGAGTACCTGATGAAGCCCTTCGATGACCAGGCCCTGGACGAGAAACTGACCATGCTCGGCCTGGTCGAGGCATGAATCATGACGAGGCCTGAACGCATGACAAGGCTTGAACCTATGACGAGGCCCGAACTATGACGGCCGCCAGTCGCATTCGGGTGCTCATCGTGGATGACTCCGCCGTGATGCGGAGCCTGCTGCGCTCTGTCCTCCTCTCCGATCCCGGCCTGGAAGTGGCCGGCACCGCAGCCGATGGCGCTTCGGCCCTGGAGACCCTGCGGCTACAGCGTCCCGACCTGATTCTGCTCGATGTCGAAATGCCGGTGATGGACGGCCTGGTCACGCTGCGCGAATTGCGCGCCCGTAACCACACCATGCCGGTAATCATGTGCAGCTCCCTCACCCAGCGCGGCGCCAGAGTGACCATTGAAGCGCTGGCCAGCGGGGCCAGCGATTACGTTGCCAAGCCCAGCGGCCAGGAAGGGCGTGAATCCGCCATCCGGGCGCTGGCGCAGGAGCTCATTCCCAAAATTCGCGCGCTCACCTGCCACCTGCAAGCGCGTCCGGTTGCTGCGGCGGCGCCGCGTACCGTGCTGCCCACGCCACCGGCGCCGTCGGCGCCGCAAATGTCCACCAAGCCGTTGGTGCTCGCTATCGGCGTCTCCACCGGCGGCCCCGCGGCCCTCGACGTGCTCCTCCCGGAGCTGCCTGCCGGCTTTCCCCTTCCGGTTTTCATCGTGCAGCACATGCCCGAAGTCTTTACCCAGTTGCTCGCGGAACGCCTCAGCCGCCGTTGCGCTTTGCGGGTCTCGGAAGCTGCCGAAGGCATGCCGGCAATCGCCGGCGGCATTTATATTGCGCGCGGCAACTGGCACATGGAAGCGCTACCCGCGGCGCGCTCTGGCGCGTCCGCCACCATTCACCTCACGCAGGACCCGCCGGAGAACCATTGCCGTCCCGCCGTAGACACGCTCTTTCGCTCCACGGCGCGTGTGTATGGCTCCGGCGTACTCGCCGTGGTGCTTACCGGCATGGGATATGACGGCCTTGCCGGCTCGCGCATCATTCGCGAACAGGGCGGATCAGTTCTGGCACAGGATCAGGCCACCAGCACAGTGTGGGGCATGCCCGGAGCTGTGGCCCAGGCCGGCCTGGCATACAAGGTGCTCCCTCTCGCCGCTATCGCTCCTGAGATCCTGCGCGTCGCCGGCCGCGCCGTTGCGTTGCCTAACCAAGTCCGCAGCCTCGTCCGGATGGGGGTTTAGCCATGGAACAAATCGCAGGCCCCGAGTACAGCTACCTCCGCCAGTTGGTTTTCGACGTGTCCCAAAATGTCCTCGACGCCTCGCGGGACTACCTCTTCGACACGCGCCTTACCAAAGTCTTGCGCAACCAGGGCGTGACGCGCCTCGACGAACTGGTGCGCAAACTGCGTGCTCAGAAAAATCCCGCGCTCGAGCGCGAGGTCGCCGAGGCCATGACCATCAATGAGACCAGCTTCTTCCGCGATCTGCGCCCCTTCGATCTCCTGCGCCAGGAGTTGCTTCCCAAAATCATCGAGGCGCGCCGCTTTCAGCGCTCGCTCCGCTTTTGGAGCGCCGCCTGCGCCACCGGTCAGGAGGCCTACAGCCTGGCCATGATGCTGCTCGAGCACTTCCCCATGCTGGCGGGGTGGAAGTTCGCCATCGAGGGCACTGACATCTGTAATGAAGTCGTCCAGCGCGCCCAGGCCGGCCGCTATCATCGTATCGAGATCAACCGCGGATTGCCCGCGCGCTTCGTCGTCCGCTACTTTGACCACGTCGGCGAAGACTGGACCGTTAAGCCCGAGGTCCGCAAGCTCTGCAATTTCCGCCAGGCCAATCTCTGCGGCGCATCGCTGCCCTTCAACCGCGCCACCGATTCCTTCGACGTGATCTTTCTGCGCAACGTCATGCTCTACTTCGATCAGCCCACGCGCCGCGCGCTCCTCGCCGGCATTCACCGCGTACTCGCTTCTGACGGCATCCTCTTCCTCGGCTCCAGCGAGCAGCCCGCCGACCTCTCTCTATGGACACCTGTCCTCGCCGGTGGTACCTGCTACTTCCGCCCGCGACAGCCCAGCTAGAACTGGTCGCAGCCCTCAACCCCGCAATACGGGCGGCATACGCCAGGTCTCTGGCCGCTTGAAGAAGAACTTTCCCGTGCCCCATCCATTCGCCTCTTTTCCGGCGAATGGGTGGGAAACCACCAAAGCCGAAAGTGCGAATTCATGCGGTGCGATGACTATCACCCAGTCGCAAGACTGGGGATATGGGAGCAGTTGCGCGCCTCAGCCCGCTTCAGCGGGCGGCATACGCTAGCCCCAGTCGCAAGACTGGGGACAACGGAACGATCCCGCGCCCCAGCCCGCTTCAGCGGGCGTAAGAACAGTAAGTGACTGGGCGAAGATGGTACGATGGACCGCTCAGGGCCCGCGCGCCGGGAATTGCACTGCTAAAAGACCGCGCTTCTCCCAACACCTCATGCCTGCAAGCGGAGAAAAGAAGCCCAATGAAAACCATGGAACGCTTCAAAGTCGCGCCGGGATCCAAAGTAAGACTCAAGAAAATGGACCCCGCCTTCACCGACGGCCACAAGAGCCACAAGTCCGCGGCTGACGAGATCGCCCATTATCAGCAGAAACTCCGTGAGCTCCAGGACCTGCTTTACGCCGAGCACGGCCACTCCCTTCTCATCTGCCTGCAAGCCATGGACACCGGCGGCAAAGATGGCGTGATCAACCACGTGCTGGGCGCGATGAACCCGCAGGGCTGCCGCGTAGCGGCATTCAAGCAACCCTCCCCGCTGGAGGCTTCTCACGATTTTCTATGGCGCGCGCACAAAGCCGCGCCTGCCCGCGGCGAAGTGGTCATCTTCAACCGCTCGCATTACGAGGATGTTCTCATCGTCCGCGTGCACAACCTCGTCCCGAAAGCCATCTGGTCGCGCCGCTACGATGAGATCAACGATTTCGAGAGCAACCTGGCCGCGAACGGCACGCAGATTCTCAAGTTCTTCCTGCACATCTCCAAAGAAGAGCAACTGAAGCGTTTCAAAGAGCGGCTCGACGACCCCAGCAAGCACTGGAAGATCAGCGAGGCCGACTACAAGGAGCGCGGCTTCTGGGACAAATACGTCGCCGGCTACGAAGAAGCACTCTCGCGTTGCAGCACCAAGCACGCGCCGTGGTTCATCATTCCCGCCAATCACAAGTGGTTTCGCGACCTGCTGATCGCGCGCATCGTCGTCGAGCATCTGGAAGCGCTGAAGATGCAGTATCCCAAGTCAACGGTGGATTTGAAGTGCATCCGCCGCGAGTACCACGCCGCCGAAAAAGACGCATAGCCTGCAAAGTTGAGGCAGCCTCCCGCTTCCTCCGTCTATCCGGCATAACCCCGCTGCTCTGGACCACGCCGAGGCAGAATAGCCCGCATCGTCCATCTCTACCGTGTAAGAAACACTCACCCTGAAGAAATTACATAGCCAGCACCAGGCGCGGAATCTCGAACTGGCTTCATTCGAGCTCGGCCGCCTCGCCTAAGTCGAACCAGATGAACTGGATCGCTATTTCGACTGCGGATTGACCGCATTGGCGCTCGAATTGCACTGCATACGGTCGATCATCTTTGTCCAAGTACTAGCAGACTGGCAGCCGAAACCGCCAAGCGATCACTGCGTTCACTGCGATCCCTGCGATCTCAGCGACGAAGCGCTGGCGCATGCGGATTCGTCTGGCACGATCCGCATCGAGATCTGCATCCAGGCACTACTGCGGTCCTTATAAGAAGGAGTGAAGTATTGATAGGCAATTTATTTGACACCTCGGCTGCGAGCCCGGATACGGAATTTCAGGCCCAATCCACAGAAGCAATAGTTCTTGCGGACATCGCTATCCGCCTGCGTGCAGTTCGTCAACGCACGCAGCACACACAGGAGTGGCGCCTGCGTGAAAAGGCACAGGCCGAATTAAGAGGAACTCCGTCGCTGGTTGTGGACACGTTGGCCTCCATCATGGAGACGTACGACCGCGATATCGCAGACCACCAGGTCCGCGTCGCCACTGTCGCTTGTGCTATTGCTCGCGAGGTGGGATGGGACGAAGAGCAGCTTCAGGCTCTGCGCGTGGCGTCTCTTCTTCACGATGTCGGCAAGATGACTGTTTCTCGAGAAATATTGAACAAACCCGCACGGTTGAACGCCGAGGAGTTCTTTCAAGTGAAGTTACATGCTGCGGCGGGTCACGCCATACTCAAAGACATTCGCTTTCCCTGGCCGATTGCCGAGACCGTGCTGCAACACCACGAGCGCATGGACGGCTCAGGTTACCCGAGAAGCTTAAGAGGCGACGACATTCTGCCGGCAGCGCGGGTTCTGGCGATTGCCGATGTGTTTGATGCAATGACAACTGCCCGTCCGTACAGGCCGGCATTGGAACTGGAAGTTGTGCTCGCTGAACTTGAGGCACAAGCTGGAACGCTCCTGGACGCGAGGATGGTCGAGACATGCGTCTCTCTGTTCCGCGAGAAACAGTGTGATTCTCCGTGCTGGAGCCTGACTGGAGACCTTCCAGGTACGATCTCGAATCGTCTCGCAAAAATGGTCGCGAACCTGCCGCCGCTCAGGCTCGCGAGTCTTTGATGGGAAGCTACTGGTGATGCGACACGCAAAGACCCGGCGGTTCCGCTGACTCGCCAACCTGCCGACCTGCTAACTCGCCGCCCCGCCCAGCAACCGCTCCACCTCGTCGTGCAGCCGCGCCGTGATGGCGGCCTCGCTCTCCTCAGGGCTGAAGCGGATGGCCTCGCCCACGCGCACCTCGAGATGCCCCGAGCGGAACCAGCGGCGACGACCGGCTCTCATCTCGCCCAGGCCGCGGATGGCGGTAGGCACCACAGGCACGCCACTTTGTTTGGCAAGCAGCCCGATGCCGGGCCGGAAGCGCGCCAGTTGCCCCTCAGAGCGCGCGCCCTCAGGAAAGACCATGACACTGTAGCCGCGATCCATGGCCTTGCCCGCGTGCGCAAAGCTCATCTGGAAATCGCGCTGGCGCGGCAGCGGAAAGACGTTGTAAAACGCCGTCACCAGCCAGTAAGCAGGCGGCCCCAGCAGATAAATGCCCTTGTGTCCCGGCGGCCAGTCGGGATTGCGCCCGTGCCGGTAGTCGTCGAGCATGTCGCCCGCCATGGCCACCGCGATGTGGCGGCGCAGCGGCCCAGCCAGCGCGTATTGAATCAGCGGGCCGTCGTAGGCCGTCACGTGGTTGCCCACAATAAGCAGCGGTCCCGGTGGCAGCGGCTTCTCCGGCCCAACCACGCGCGGCGCGGCCAGCAACCACGTAAGCGGCCGCTGGATCACTTCGAGAAAAGCCACCCGCATCCATTGGAACGGCTTCCACCAAGGCCACTCGGGATAAACAAAGTGGACGCGGGGAGCAGGCGGAATCACACTCTCTTGCCGCCCCGCTCCGCTGCTCCCTTGCTCCCTCGCTCCCTCGCTCCCCGTCTTCTCGCTCCCTTGCTCCCTCGCTCCCTCGCTCCCTTGTCCTTCCCCCACCAGCCGCCGCAACTCTCCCAGCGTGTGCACTTCTTCCAGCAGCCCGCTGCCCTCGACGATCCCCAGCCGCTCCTCGATAGCCGCGGAAAGTTGCACGCGTCCCAGGCTGTCGAGGTGCAGATCTTCATTCAGGCGCAGCTCATCGCCCACTCCCGGATGAGCTTCGCCGGTGATTTGCGCAATGAGCGCCAGCAGCCAGTCGGAGGAGGGGCCGAAGTTGCCGTCAGCCCCACCCGGCGTGCCGCTGCTGGGAGTCGCCGCCGCGGCCTGTATCCGGGCCAGCCACGCTGCTACGGGCTTGCGCCGCACTTTGCCGGTCGAAGTGCGCGGCAAATCGGGCTCCGGCCACAGCACCCAGCGGCTGATGCGCTGGAAGTCGGCCAGCTTGGCGTTGGCGCGCTCGATGGCCGCCGCGGCATTACATCCCGACCCACGGCAAGCCAGCACCGCGCACGGCTCCGGACCGTTTGCAGTCTCCATTGCAACCACCGCGCACGCAGCGATCTCCGGCTGCTCCTCGATAGCCGCTTCAATATCTTCCGGGTGAATATTGAGCCCCGCCGCGGTGACAATCACCTCGCTCTTGCGCCCCAGAAAACGCAACTCGCCCGTTTCCCGCAGCTCCGCAATGTCTCCGGTCGCCAGCCATTCTTCCTGCCGCGGACGCAGTTCACCGCCAGCCCAGGTAGCCGCGGAAATCATGGGCCCGCGCACCAGCACTTCGCCGTCGGCAGCGAGCTTCACTTCGCGGCCTGTCATCGGCTTACCAATGGTTCCCTTGGCCACGTGGAAGGGATGGTTGAGCGTGATGAGCGCCGTGGTCTCGGTCATGCCGTAGCCCTGAATCAGGACGAATCCCAGCGCGTTCCAGAACTGCTCAAGCGGCCCCGGCAGCGCGCCGCCCCCGGAGACGAAGGCCCAGAACTTGAAACCGAACTCGCGGTGCACGGCAAGGAAGCGCCACCAGCGGCGCCAGGGTTTGAGCTTTTTCGAGCGGGCAATGCGCTCACTCAGGCCGGGGTAGTTCGCCTCCAAATGAGCCTTGAGCAGCGCCAGCACGCGCGGCACGGCAGCCAGTACCGAGATCCGCTCGGTGCGGATGAGCTCGACGATGTGCGGAGCGGCGAGCCGGCTATCGAAGTGCAATTCAGCCCTGAAGATCGGCGGTACCCAGAGCCCCATGGTCTGGCCGAATACGTGGCTCAGCGGAAGCGTGTGCAGAATGCGCAGGGGACGTATAAGCCGCTCGTAGCGCATGTACGGCTGGGCGCCGTCTTCAATCGGCCCCACGCTGGCCAGCACATTGCCGTGGGTGATAACCACCCCTTTGGGATCGCCGGTGGTGCCCGAGGTAAACAGAACTTGCAACGGGGTTTCCCGCGACAGGCCGGAAACTGCGCCCATCTCCGCGGCGGGAAGATGGTCGAGCCATTCTTCAAAAGGCAGTGTAGGCAGGGCAAGCTTCGGCATTTCGGGCGCGGTCTGCGACGCGGCCAACTGGGTGCCCCCGGTCTCGATTTTGAGACCGGGGACCGCACGAATGCCCTCGACCAGCTTGCCCAGCAGCACCGCATCGCCCACAGCCAGTTTCGGTTTCACGTCCGCAGCCACACGCGCGGCAAAGTCGGCGCTTCCGGCGGCGTCCAAAGGAACGGCCAGCACCCCGCGCAGCATGCAGCCGTAGAAAGCGGCGATCCACTCGGCGCTGTTCTCAGCCCACAGCAGTACGCGGTCGCCCTGGCCGATTCCCTGCTCGGCCAAGAACGCCGCAAAACGGCCGGCGAGACGCGCCAGCTCGCCGTATGTGGTGACATGACGCCGGTTGCCCCGATAGTGCACCACGGCAATCTCGCGGTCAAAACGGCGAAAGTCGTCGATCAATGTAACGAGGTGATCGCGCATGAATTGTTCCGGCAGGTCCATCCTAGCAGCGTCAACTGCTTGCGATGTTTTCACGAGTGTGAAGGCAGAGCGCGCCCAGTTCCAACTCTGGAATCCATGCCCGCCTGTCCTCTCATGCTGGCGATTCTAGTGCCTGTTCATTGGGCGGGAACTCCCGGTTGTGACACTTTCTCAACTGGCACAACGACCCGGATCAGCCGTCGTACACTGGATTGAACAGGCTTTCCCCATGAAAAAACTCGCAATTGGCGTTTACGTTCTCATCACTCTGGCTTTAATGGTCTGGGGCTACTACCAGGCCATCTATGTCGCGCCCCTCGATGAAAAGCAAGGCGAAATCTATCGCATCTTCTTCTACCATGTGCCCATCGCCATGGTTTCTTCGGTTTTCTTCTGCGTCTCGCTGGCGGGCTCCATCGGTTATCTTGCCTGCAGGTACAGCCGTCCGGAGCGGGCGCAGATCTTCGATGCCTGGGCGCTGGCCGGCGCTGAAGTCGCGGTCGTTTACTGCACCATCATCCTCGTCACGGGGCCCATCTGGGGCCGCCGCGCATGGGGCATGTGGTGGACCTGGGACGCGCGCCTGACCACCACCCTGGTCCTGTGGCTCATCTATATGAGCTACCTGCTTTTGCGGCGCTTTGCCGCAGGCTCTCAAATGCAAACCGTCGCCGCCGTCCTCAACATCTTTGGCGCGCTTGACACTCCCATCGTCTATTTCTCCACGCATTTCCAGAAAGTGATTCCCACCCAGCACCCCGCGCCTGTCTTTGGCGGTGGCCCCGACTCAGGCGTAAAGGATCCGCGCATGCTGGCCGCCTGGGGCTGGAATCTCCTGGCATGGCTTGCGTGGGGCCTGCTGATCCTGGCCCTCCGCTATCGTGTCGAGCGCCAGCAGCAGAAGATCGACGCCGCGGAAGCTCAACGCGCCTTGGAAGCTTGAGCTTGAGACCTGTTGTGCTTGAAAAATGAGGAGTTCCATGAAAAAGCTCGCCCTCGCACTCATCGTCGCCGTTCCGCTCGCTCTTTTAGCCTGGACCGCGTTTCTCATCCTCTCCGCCCCTTCGTACGATTGGAACGCGAATGCATCGCCCGCCCAGCTAGACGCCGCCGCGGCCCTGCGCGACCACCTGTACCGGCAAGCAGCCTACACCATCACCTGGGCCATCCAGTTGGGCTATCTGGCATGGCTGGCCTTCAAGTGGAGCGCACAAAAGCCGGCCGCCGAGCGCGCCGGCGGTTAGGTCTCTGACCGATTGAAGAAGAACCTTCCGTGCCCCATCCATTCGCCTTTCTTCTGGCGAATGGGTGGGAAACCACCAAAGCCAAAGGTACGAATACACGCGGTCAGAGAACCAGGATCATCCGGACAAATCTCCTTCGTGCAAGTCTTTTTCGCATGGCCGCATTTGCCCGCCGGATTTGCGCGTCCTCACGCCTCTCGCTTGCAGGTTTTCGTTCTGGCGCACCCAGCGGTTTCCCTCCCGCAATGACACCGCCAGCACAGCCTCACGTTTTAGTTGTATTGGAAGTTTCTTGCGTTCCTCCGATGATTTCCATAGAGCGGTTATCGGATGCCGCCCCCTGGGACCCTTACCATGCATGACCTCATCATCGCTCTCGCCTTTATCGGTATGATCATTGCCCCCGCGGTAGTAGCCGCGAAAAGCAGTCAAGCCAGCGACGACCGCGACTAAAACGAGGCCACACCGCTCGAAAGCACGCGCCAGCCCCGGATCTGCCCCCCGGATCTGCGTCGTTGGCCCCGTGCTCTCTCGCTCCCTCGCTCCCTCGTTCCCTTGTTCCCCCCTTCCCCCAGCCAGTAAACTGTGGGATCGGGGGGCATCTCATGTTGGTAGTGATGAAGGCGCAGGCGACCGCGGAGGAGATCCAGGCTGTCTGCGACCATATCGAACAATTGGGCTTCCGTCCCCATCCCCTGCCCGGCGCGCAACGCACCGCCATCGGCATCACCGGCAACCAGGGTGAGGTGAACCGCGGCAACCTGGAATCGCTTTCCGGCGTCGCCGAAGTCATCCGCGTTTCAAAAGCCTACAAACTCGCCAGCCGCGATGTGAAAGAAGAAGACACCGTCATTCGCTTCTCGACCGGCGCAAGCATTGGCGGCCGCGATCTGGCCGTGATCGCCGGGCCATGCTCCATTGAGAGCCGCGAACAGGCCTTTGCCATTGCCGAACAGGTAGCCGCGGCGGGCGCGCAGTTTTTCCGCGGCGGCGCCTACAAGCCCCGCACTTCGCCCTACGCGTTTCAGGGCCTCGGCCTTGAAGGGCTGAAAATCATGGCCGAAGTCAGAGACAAGTTTGGGCTGCGCATCGTCACCGAGGCTCTCGATACCGATACCCTCGACCTGGTCGCCGAGTGGGCCGACGTGATCCAGATCGGCGCGCGCAACATGCAGAACTTTTCGCTCCTCAGGAAGGCCGGCCGCCTGCGCAAGCCGGTGCTCGTCAAGCGCGGCATGAGCGCCACGCTCGAAGAGTTCCTGATGGCCGCCGAGTACGTGATGAGCGAGGGCAACTACGAAGTAATTCTGTGTGAGCGCGGCGTGCGCACATTTTCAGACCATGCCCGCAACACCCTTGACCTCAGCATCGTACCCGCCCTCCAGCACGTGAGCCATTTGCCCATCCTCGTCGATCCCAGCCACGGCACCGGCCGCCGCGACAGCGTTTTGCCCATGGCGCGCGCCGGCATTGCCGCCGGAGCCGACGGCCTGATCGTCGAGGTCCACAATCATCCCGAAGTCGCAGTTTCCGACGGCCCGCAGTCGCTGTTTCCCGCGCAATTCGCCACCATGATGAACGAGATCGAACAGATTGCCCCGATCGTCGGCCGCACCCTGGCGCGAGGCGTGGCTGCTCCGATGGCCGTGAAAGAGTGAAAGAGTGAAGCGACCCACACCCACACTCACACTCGCACTCACGCTCACACTCGCTCTCTTGCTTACCGCCTGCCGCCCCCACGACTTTCCCCAATACCCGCCCAACTATCGCGAATACGCCTATGTCACCAACGGCGGCAGCGACACGGTCACCGTTCTCGACGTTGTCGATGTCCGCGTAGACCGCGAGCTCCCGGTGGGCCAGCATCCCGTAGCCGTGGCCGCCAGCCCCACGCGCAACGAAATCTACGTGGTGAACGCGGGCGCAACGGGCGCGAACGGTTCGGTCACCGTCATCGATGCCGAGCACAACGCCGTCGTCGCCACCATCCCCGTGCACCGCCAGCCGCTCTCCATCGACCTCGACGCCGACGGCGCGCGCGCCTACATCGCCAACTCCGGCTCGAATTCGGTGTCCGTCATCGACCTGAAGGCGCGGCGCGAAATTGCGCAGTTTGGTGTCGGTGAGCAACCCGTGGCAGCGCGTCTGGCGCCCGATGGCAAGACGCTTGTAGTCGCCAATCAGCAGGGCAACTCCGTCACGATCATGGATCCCTCGGACGGCCATGTGCGCGCGGTGTTTGCAGGCTGCCCCGGAGCGGCCAGTCCCGCGATTCTGCCGGATTCTTCCAAAGCATTCGTTGCCTGCTCCGCCGGCCATCAGGTCATGGTGATCGCGCTTGAGAATTCCAAAACCCGTCCCAATCAGCCCGACCAGCTTGAAGCGCTGATGGATGTGGGACGCGCCCCCGTCGACCTGGCGATGAAGCCCGACGGCGGCGAAATCTTCGTGTCGAATTCTCTCTCCGACTCGGTGAGCGAGATCTACAACACCACGGACGAGGTGGCCGACACCTACATGATCGGCGCCGATCCGGTCCGCGGCCTGGTTTCGCAAGACAATTCGTTGCTCTACGTCGCCAACCAGCGCTCGCAGGAAGTCACGGTCTATTCCATTGTCGACGGCAGACGCGTTGCCCCGTCGCTGCACGTGGGCGACGGACCCGCCGCCATGGCCTTCTCCGCCGCCGGCCATTTGCTTTTTGTGGTCGACCGCCGCTCCGGCGACGTAGCCGTGATGCGCACCGCAAGCCAGTCGCTGTTCACCCTGCTCCCCGCGGGCCGCGACCCCAGCGCCATCGTGGATAAGGCCTTCAAAGTCGCGCAGTAGCGCCGGTCTCCTGACCCGCACATGCGGCCTTGAAAGTTGTGCAGCAATGCCGCCGGGAATTCAGCGAGCAGTGCCTGTTACCGAACCTTCTCTCGCGAATCCCCACACTCTCCCGCATCCGCGCAGTTGCAACGTTTCTTGTGCCTCATCGTCCAGCCAAGCACCGCTCCAGCGCCAATGCCTGCCGCAAATGTCGCCGCAACGGTCTTAAGCGGATGCCGCTGCACGCGCTTCCGTGTGTCATCAATAAGCTCGGTGGCGGCGTGGCTGCCCTGTTTTGTAATGCGCCGTGCTGCGTCGCCGCCATCCGCAAGCGCATCCGCAGCGGCAGACGCCGCCCGTGAAGCCTTATGCGCTGTCTCGTCAATCTGTACGCCCATCTGTTCCAACACTGATTGCGTCATGCTCTCCAGACCTTTCTCGTCTCTATGGTTCGATGGTGATGCGCTTACTCTCCAACAGCCTTTTCAATCTTGCCGACAACGTTCTGCACTTTTCCGGCATTCTTTTCAGCCTTGCCGTCAGCCGTCAGGTTGGGGTTGTTGGTAAGTTCGCCGGCCTTTTGCCTGACTGCGCCTTTGAACTCGTGAAGCTTGCCTGTTGTCTTATCTTGTGTGCTCGGTTTCATCATGATTCTCTCCTCTGTGTGGGTGCCAGCCGCTTTCCGTAATTACTTCTGCGGAGGCGTGGTGGTGGTCGTGGTTGTCGATTGCGTCTCGGAGGCTGGGGGCGTGGTGGTGGTTGTGGTGGTCTTTTCCTTCGACTTCGTCTTGTGGTGATGGCGACTGGTCTTTTCCTTCGTCTCGGTCGTCTGGGTGGTCTGGGTTACCGGAGCCGGCGCAGTCTCCGTCGTGGTGGTGGTGGATTGCGTGGCTTCCTGCGCCGCAACCGGCAGCGTGAACGCAAGCACGGCGAGCGACACGAAAGCCGCAGTAACTAATTTTCTGGATTTCAATCGATTCTCCTTAGGTTGTCCGGAATGGGAACCTTAGGTTGCGCAGGTATTCCGGCCATTGCGAACCGCTGCCATTGAGGCATACTCAGCTTCATTCATCTGCGAGGACAATTCTGAGCAGAATGGCTCTAGCCGTTCGCCAGGCAACAAGCGAGGGTTGCTGGCAGTGTAGATTGAGGGATCGAGCCGGTCAGACTCGAGCGGATTGCTGGAGAATTCGCATGCGGCGGACCCTACGCATCCCGCAGCTTGTTTCGCGGTCTAGCTCTCCAGACGCCATACACCAGAACTCCCAGCCAAAAGACATCCATCGCCGTGATGATCGCGCGTGCAATCAGTTCCTTTTTTCCGGTGTCGTAATACAGGCTTCCGGGTCCAGCTAATATCTCTACCCTGAGAACCGCCGCGAACAGAGCCACGATCGCGATCACGAACAGCGCCCCGCGATGGCTCTTTCCCACGTAGGTTGCCGTTTCCGGTTCGATAGGAGCCGTCCTGCGAAACCACAATATAAACCAGAGCAGAATCGCAGCAGCGCCAAACAGCGTGCTCCCGTGTTGCAGCACCCGCAGATACTCCATCGTTCCGTAGACAGGAAACTCCACCGTCCGATGCAGGAACTGCCAATGCTCGTAGGGCCAGAAATTCGGGTGCGTAAACGAATCCCACAGAATATGCGTCGCCACTCCGATCAGGATCGACAGCAGCACCAGCGCAAGCTGCGCAAAATTCCTGATCGGCAGCGCCGCCGGGCCAAGCCGAATCCGCCGCCGCACGCTCTCGGGCAGCCATGCATAGAGCGGCTCCTTTGCATAAACATGAAACAGCCACAGCATGATGAACGCCCAGGGCAAATCAAACAGAAAAGCCCCGGTCAGGGTATGACCGAATCCTCCCTCGGGCGCGAAGTGAAGGAAGTACTCAAAATCGGGCGCCATGCAGCCAATCACCAACGCAGACGGAACCAGGCGCGTGCGCAGAAATGGAATGGCGGCAGCCGGGTGGGAAAGGGTGAATGGCATTCATACCATTATCAGGGCAGAGGTCCGATTCTCATCAGGCAAACTCACCACAAAACGCGGCGCCCGGAAGTGATATTTTGTAAACACGCTGCACGAATTCCCCTTCCCGAGAACTGGAGAACCGCCATGCCCTGCCCTCGTTGTGGCACACAGTCCCTGCCGGATCAAAGATTTTGCAAGAATTGCGGCGCTGCATTAGCAACCGCGGAACCGGCGCAGAGTGCAGCGGGCAACTCTGCCGGACCCGCCGCCCAAGCCCTCTCGCCGCAGCCGCCAGCCGCGGTACCGCCGCCGGCAACGGCGCCGATGAGCCCGATCCCCGACGGCGGACTAACGCTTGAAGATTTAGTCGCCTGGCTCCAGGTTGGGGGCTACTCCGCGAAGATGGTTACCGCCGAAAGCGGCAGCCGCCACATTTTGAGCAACACGCAGGGCGTTCCGTTCGACATCTTCACCCCCGGCTGCATGAGCGGGCGTTGCGCCTCAATTTCCCTCGTGGTCGCCTTTTCCACTAAGGGCAAGTTCGATGTTTCGCAACTGAACGAGTGGAACAGCGACGTGCCCTGGTGCAAGGCCTACTACGACACCGTCAACGATCCATGCCTCGACATGGATATCTCCCTTTGGCCCGGTGGCACGTACGAATCGCTGAACGATCAGTTTGCGACCTTCAACAGCGTACTCGGCAAATTCATCGCCAAATACAGTTTGCGATAGACCTCTTTTCAAAACTGGAGAATCGCCATGTCTTGCCCTCGTTGTGGCACAGAGTCCCTTCCCGATCAAAGTTTTTGCAAGAATTGCGGCGCTGCATTAGCAACCGCGGAACCGGCGCAGAGTGCAGCGGCTGCCCCTGCGGCGCCTGCCTTGCCGCAGCCGCCACCGGTCCCGCAGACGCCGCCAGTGTCGCTGCACGCGATTCCTGACGGCGGATTAACCATTGAAGAGCTAACTCGGTGGCTCGAGAGCGAAGGCTACTCCGTAAATCTTGTGACCGGCGAAAGCGGCAGGCCCCACATCGTAACCAAATCCCAGGGCTCCCCGCTCAACATCTTCCAGGGCGACTGCAAAGGCGAGCGCTGTGCTTCCCTTGAATTGGCCACTGGATTTTCCACCAGCGGCAAATTCGATATCTCGCAGATCAACGCCTGGAACTACGACAACCGCTGGTGCCGCGCTTATTACGACGACGTCAACGATCCCTGGCTCAGAATGAACATCGATCTCTCGCCCGGCGGCACTTATGAAGCCCTCAGCGAGCGCCTCGGTATATGGAACCGCACGCTCGGCAGGTTCATCGCGCAGTACAGCTTGAAGTAGAGCCCTCGGCGGCCCGTTGTACTTCCAGGGTTCTGGATTCGGGACCACGGCGGTCTTCCGGTTCCTTGGGAAGCAAACTCGCTGCAAAGTGGGATGCCCCGGGCCCCGCCTTTGACATCCGGGGTACGCCACCCCATCCCGCACGATTCAATCTCCACCATCGCACTGGTTTTACCCGGCGATTGCGGAAATGATATCTTGCAGAGACACTTCACGAATCCCCGTCCAAGACCGGAGAATCGTCATGCTTTGCCCTCGTTGCGGCACAGAGTCACTTCCAGATCAAAGATTTTGCAGGAAATGTGGTGCCGCACTGGGAGCTGCGGCAAGTGCGCCGAGCGCCGCAGTCCCCGTTGCCGCACCCACCGCCCCCGCCGTGCCGCAGCCACTTGCGACGTCGCCGCACCCTATTCCCGACGGCGGATTAACGCAGGAAGACGTAGTTGCATGGCTCGCGAGTGGGGGCTACGCCGCGACGGCGGCTACCCCGCAAAGGTGGTCACCGGCAAAAGCGGCAGGCCCCACATCAGTACCAATACACAGGACACATCGATCGTCGTTATGTTCGAAGTCGAGGGCGGGCGGTGTGCCTACCTTAATTTCGTCGCCGGCTTTTCCATCGCCGGCAAATTCGATATTTCCGAGGTTAACGCCTGGAACTATGAGAACCGCTGGTGCACGGCGTGTTACACCGGCGTCAAAGATCCGGGGCTTGCAATGTGCATCGCTCTCTCGCCTGGCGGCACCTATGAATCGCTGAACCATCAGTTCGCCACGTGGAACCGCACGCTCGGAAAGTTCATCGCCAAATACAGTTAGCAATAGATGCGTCGGGCGCCGTGCCACATTGAGATGGGGATTGCTTTAATCCTCGTCCTCGGCGTCATCATCTTTCCCGGTGTCGAAAGGCGGGTGGCCTCGGTCTCGCCCCCCCAAAACCACCCTGAGGGTGCCCCCGGTCCCTCGCCCTTGGGGACCGGGGAGACCCCGAACCTCAATTGGCGGGTGGCCTCGGTCTCGACTCCCCCAAAACCACCCTGAGGGCGCCCCCGGTCCCTCGCCCTTGGGGACCGGGGAGACCCCGAACCTCAATTGGCGGGTGGCCTCGGTCTCGACTCCCCCAAAACCACCCTGAGGGTGCCCCCGGTCCCTCGCCCTTGGGGACCGGGGAGACCCCGAACCTCAATTGGCAGGAAGAAACCCACGGTCCAGCAGGATCGATCCCGACAAATGCCCAAGGTCTGAGGGCGTATTCCGCGCACTCGACCGAAGCCCGCAACGCGGGCGGAATACGTTAGCCCCAGTCGTAAGACTGGGGTGACGGAGCGGCCGCGTGTCTCAGCCCGCTTAAGCGAGCGTAAGAACCATTACACCCAGATCCCCTTCGCCCTGTATCAGGGCTTGGCTCACAGGTCGGGGATTAGGCCGTGTTTGGTGAATCCTGGCGGAGCACGTTTGTATCAGGGCACGACTGCACAGCTTGCTGAGAAACACCATCGAATGGCTTTGTAACAGGGCACGACTTCAGTCGTGCCGCAAAAGCCTCAAAATTGCGGCGGGCTTCAGCCCCTGAGGGAGAGTTTTTTCAAACTGGCCCACTACCGAAACTCCCCCGTTTGCCGATAACGGATGCGCTCGCCTTTCATGCACGTTGAGAATGCTCTTCTCCGCGGTGAGTTGGCGGACGTGATGATTCCCCCGTTCAACGTCTTTATGAGCGACTGCAACGGCGAGCGCTGCGCTTCCCTTAATCTCGCCGCAGGCTTTTCCACCAGCGGCAAATTCGACATTCTGCAGATCAACGACTGGAACAACAACAACCGTTGGTGCCGCGCTTATTACGACAGTGTCAACGATCCCTGGCTTGAAACGGACATCGATCTCTCGCCCGGCGGCACCTATGAGTCGCTGAACGATCAGTTCGCGACCTGGAACACCGTACTCGGCAGGTTCATCGCCAAGTACAGCTTGAAGTAGATGCGTCGGCCGGCAGTCGTAGTTCCAGAATCTCAAAGTCGAGACCTGTGGCACCCCTTCTACTGGCGCGCTTGCTTACTGACGATCCGGACTACCCACCCAAGAATTGACGACGCAGGACCTGTTTGGCGTGAAATTCCGCTAGAAGAGCAGCGGATTTTGCGCAAAATCCTCAAACCTAAAAGTACCGGCCTTGAGATAGTCCTCGACGGCTTCTCCTGCAATCCAACGACGATCTAGCTGCTCGGCGACGGCGCCTGCGGTGAGTGAGCCGGCAAATGGATCAAGCACCAGATCGTTTGGATCAGTAAGGAGTTTGATAAAGAATTTGGGTAAGAGAGCTGGAAAGCGGGCTGGATGAATCTTAATTCCAGCCTCTTTACAGCGTTTCGTATATATATCGTTTGCGGCATTATTGCCCATCTTCATCATGCTTTCCGGAACATCGAAGTCTGTCTCGGTCACGTTAGGCGGAATTGAGCCACCTGCATCAATCTTGTCGAAAGATTCCCGAATGACATGGCCGGACGGGCGCGTAGCACCGCGAACACCGTTCCTGTTCAGTCGAATCATGTCCTCGCTGTACTCTTTGAGGACGTTGAGATTCGACGCTTTCGGATATGGCGTCTTCGAAAGCCACCAGACATATTCAACAGAATCGCGGACCCGAATTCGGCGGACTGTCACCCATTCAGCGGGCACCGGCATCTTTGCAGGGTTATACCAAAAGCACTCTTGGGCTAGACGAAAGCCAATCTCCTCGACCAGCGCGATGAGAAGCTTGAAATGATAAACGGACCGCGTGGGCGTACCCTTGTTGTAGCTGCCGCCGATGTTCAAAACAAAGCTACCATCATCGGTAAGAACGCGCTGAATCTCTTTTGCAAACGGCAGAAACCAATTTACATATCGGTCTTTGTGCTCGTTGCCGTATGCTTTCTTAAAATGCAGAGCGTAGGGCGGCGAGGTGACAACGAGATTAACGCTCGAAGATGGAAGCGCTTGGAGCATTTCCAAGGAATCGCCGACATACGCAGCCCCTAATCGAGAGGAAAAGTATGGGGCCTTCAGGATCAACCGTGCCGGGTGATCCAGTCGAGCATCGTGAGGCGAAAGGTCAGCAGCAGCCGGAATTGCCGCCTCCACGCTGTCGCGGACGAATTGTGGTTTAGTCGACACGGTTGTTGCCATAATACGGTGTTCCTATGGAGAAAGGTAACAGAAATAGGTTTACATTGTCAACCCTTTTCCAGAACGGGAACGAATGGATCTCACAAGCGGAAGCTGCTCGTATTCGGGGCGTATCTAGGCAGGCCATTTCCCGACTCATCAAGAAAGGAAGACTCCGGGTGCTCAAGATCGCGGACAAGGTGCTTTTGAACCGCGCCGAGATCGAAGCCTTTGTACCTGAGCAGCCAGGGCGACCGGCAAATGAGCGAACCGCTCGAAACAATCCGTAATCTCATCGACGAATGTTCGGATGAGCAGCGTAGGGCACTTAAGTTATATCTGCGCAAAATCGCACCTCATCCTCTGGAACGCGAATGGGGCATCGACGCCGACACAATCCTGAGCGCAATCAGCAGATCGTCTGACCTGACAAAGCGCGGAGTCCGCGGCATCATTGCCGAAGCCATTTTCGTGAGCGAAGTCATACCAACTGTTGAACGCTCTGGATGGTTTCCCGTCGACCTGGTTGGCGATTGCCCTTACGACGCTATGCTGAAGAAGGGCGCATTTGCTGCTCGAGTTCAGGTGAAGCTGCAGCGCCTCGAAGAGGGTGCACCGAAACTCTATTACCCCAAGCACTACGAAAAGGGAACTCTCTTCGTAGTCGAAGTACAGAAAACACGAACGGGAGAAAAGACCTCCAAGAAAACGCTGCCGGGAACAGGAACAACGATAACAACCACGGAGTCGGTCACCGTGAATACGAGGCCTTATAGCTTCGGAGACTTCGACATCCTCGCCGTTAACATGCACCCTTCCTCTGGGAGTTGAAGGAACTTTCGTTACACCGTAGCATCGTGGCTGCTGCCGCGACCCGCGAATAAGAGCTTGGTCGAAATCTTCCAGCCGGTTGCTGCAATTCCGAACGAAGCGTGGACTGACGATCTAGGCACCTGCCTCAGCTGGTATGAAAGCGCAAGGCAGACCCGGGTGTTGGCCGAGCTACTCCATCTAAAGAAAACCGTAGCGAAGGTGCAAAAGAAACCTGCTCGTCAGAAGAAGCTAAAATGAACCGAATCTTAACGGGCAGCCCAAGGCGGGCGGCCTGGACCCCTGGAGCGCAAGCCCGCCACAGATGGAGTGCCACCGGATCTCGATTTTGAAACCCCGGAAACCCGATTACCTTCCCGACCCAGCGCGCCGCTCCGCTTCCATCAGGTTGGTGAGAATGTCGTTGATCCGGGTGAGGTGGCCTTCGCCTTTGGATTTGAGCCAATCGAGCACCTGGGGATCGAGGCGGACGCTGACCGCCTGCTTGCGCCGCGGACCACGCAGCCGCACCATGTGCGCGAGTTGATCCGGCGTGAGCCGCGGAATGTCAGAGTAGTCGATGTCCGAATCGTCGCCTGCGGCCTGCTTCGCGGCCCCGCGCCGCACCGCTTCCTTTTCGGCCTCAGTCCACTTCCTGTTTCTGATATCTTCTGACGTCATCTTTACCAGTGCAAAACCCTCCAAGAGTACCCCCAAAACGCGGTTTTGGGGGCAACATCGCCTGTTTAACCGATCTTGTGGGAAATTCTGTGGTTTTTGCTTCTCTTATTTGGTCAATTTCACGGTTTTACTTACCAATTAAATGGTCAATTTCAAGGTATTCCCCTCGAAAAATCGCAACCGCCCGAGCCAACATTTGCGGGGTGAATGGCACCATCTAAGCGAACATTTGGCCGGGTCTCGGCACTCGACAAGCGAACATTCGCGTTGATTCCACATAACTTATTGGAAATGC
>Ga0302202_10000710_pt1 | contig 43087 bp, 33 predicted proteins | sample II_Bog_N3_3_FD_194579 | JGI IMG/M metagenome (GOLD analysis project Ga0302202, IMG submission 194579) | Peat permafrost microbial communities from Stordalen Mire near Abisko, Sweden - II_Bog_N3_3 | ecosystem: Environmental > Terrestrial > Soil > Wetlands > Peat | place: Sweden: Abisko...
CGGGACGAGACCGTCCCGGCGTCCGGGGACCATGAGCGCCTGGACCGCATCCTGACGGTCCCGAACGTGATCACCCTGGTGCGACTGGCCTGTATCCCGGTCTTCGTCTGGCTGGTCTTCGGTGCCCATCGCGACGTGGCCGCCGCGGTGCTGCTGGGCGTGCTCGGGGCCACGGACTTCGCCGACGGTTACGTGGCCCGCCGGTTCCACCAGGTCTCCACCCTGGGCAAGGTCCTCGACCCGGTGGCCGACCGGGTACTGGTGGCCACGGCGGTCGTCACCGTCATGGTCTCGGGTGCCGTCCCCCTGTGGTTCGGCATCGCCACGCTGGCCCGGGAGGTCGTCGTCTCGGTGGCCGTGCTGGTCCTGGCCTCGCTCGGCGCCGAGCGCATCGACGTGCTGTGGGTGGGCAAGGCCGGCACGTTCGCCCTCATGGTCGCCTATCCGGCCTTCCTGCTGGCGTCCGGCCTGTCGGCCGGGCACCGGGTGGTCGAGCTCGTGGCCTGGGTCACCGGGATCGTCGGGCTCACGCTGGCCTGGGTCGCCGCCGGTTCGTACGTGCCCGTGGCCCGCAGGGCGCTCGCCGCCGGCCGCCGTCCGCGGTCCGGGCCGACGGTGCCGACGGACGGTCGAGGAGAGGTGGTCCGATGAAGGCAGTGATCATGGCCGGGGGCGAGGGGACGCGGTTGCGCCCGCTCACCTCCAACCACCCCAAGCCCATGCTGCCCATGGCCAACCGGCCGATGATGGAGCACGTGGTCAACCTGCTGCGCCAGCACGGGTTCGAGGACATCGTGGTGACCGTGGCCTTCATGGCCAACGCCATCCGGACGTACTTCGGCGACGGCTCGGAGTTCGGGGTGCGTATGGTCTACGCCACCGAGGAGACGCCCCTGGGCACGGCCGGTTCGGTGCGCAACGCCCGGGACGAGCTCGGGGAGCGGTTCCTCGTCATCTCCGGTGACGTCCTCACCGACATCGACCTGAGCGAGGTCGTGGCCTTCCACGAGAAGCGTGGGGCACTGGCCACCCTGGCCCTCAAGGCGGTCGACAACCCGCTCGAGTTCGGCATCGTCATCACCAACGAGGACGGTTCGGTCGAGCGGTTCCTGGAGAAGCCGACCTGGGGCCAGGTCTTCAGCGACACCATCAACACCGGTATCTACGTCCTGGAGCCGGAGATCTTCGACTACATCCCCGAGGGTCGTTCCGTCGACTTCTCCGGTGAGTCGTTCCCGGCCGTGCTCGACGCCGGCCGGCCCCTCTACGGGTACGTGGCCGACGGGTACTGGGAGGACGTGGGAAACCTCGAGGCCTATCTGAAAGCCCACCAGGACATCCTTGACGAGCGGGTCAAGGTGGACATCTCCGGGTTCCCGTTGCGGCCTGGCGTGTGGCTGGGCAAGGGGACCGAGCTCGATCCCACGGCGATCATCGACGGACCGGCGGTGATCGGGGACAATTGCACCATCGGGCCGGGGGCCCGCCTCGGTGAGTACTGCACGCTCGGATCGAACGTGCGGATCGGCGACAACGGTGCGCTCCAGCGGTCGGTGGTCCACGACAATTCCTACGTGGGCCCGGCGGTGCGGATCGACGGCAGCGTCCTCGGCCGGGGGTCCGACCTGCGCCAGGGGGTGCGCTGCGAGGAGGGCGTGGTCCTCGGGGAGGAGTGCTTCGTCGGGGCGCACGCCGAGCTGAAGCCCGGCGTCAAGGTGTACCCATTCAAGACCGTCGAGGCCGGGGCCACGGTCAACTCCTCCATCGTGTGGGAGTCCCGCGGGGCCCGGTCCCTCTTCGGCCGGGACGGGGTCCAGGGGCTGGCCAACGTGGACATCAGCCCCGAATTGGCCGTCCGCCTCTCCATGGCCTGGGCCAGCACCTTGGAGAAGGGGGCCACGGTCACGACCTCGCGTGACACCAGCCGGGCCGCCCGGGTACTGAAGCGCGCCATCATGGTCGGCTGCAACGCCGCAGGCGTCAACGTCGACGACCTCGAGGCGGCCACCGTGCCGGTCACGAGGTTCCAGATCCAGTCGTCGAACAGCCAGGGTGGGATCACGGTCCGGTTGGTACCCGACGACCCGCAGTCGGTGGTGATCAGGTTCTTCGACAAGAACGGCATCGACCTCGACGAGGCCAACCAACGCAAGATCGAACGGGTCTACCAGCGCGAGGACTTCCGTCGGGTCCTGGCCCGGGAGATCGGCGACATCGGGTTTCCGCCACGGGCCCTGGAGTACTACACGGCCGACCTCATCGACTCGGTGGACCTGTCGGGGACGGTGGACCTCGGGCTCAAGCTGGTACTCGACTACTCCTTCGGTACCAGCAGCTTCGTCATGCCCAACCTGCTGTCCAAGGTCGAGGCCGAGGTGCTGGTGGTCAACCCCTACGCCCACACCGCCGGGGCCAACGCCTTCGACCGCCAGGCCAGCGCGGCCCGCGTGGGTGACCTGGTGCGGGCGTCGGGCGCCCACCTCGGTGCCGTGCTCGACGCCGGCGGCGAGCACGTGGTCATCGTCGACGACTCGGGCCACGCCCTGACCGACGACGAGGCGCTGCTGGTGCTGCTCACCCTGGTCACGGAGACCAATCCGGGCAAGCCCGTGGCCCTTCCCGTGGCCGTGAGCGGGGCCGCCGAGGAGATCTGCCGGCGGGCGGGCTCGGCCATCGAGTGGACCAAGCTGTCGACGTCGCACCTGATGGAGGTGGCCTCGGGCACCGACGTGGTCTTCGCAGCCAGCCAGAGCGGTGGGTTCATCTTCCCGGCCTTCCTGCCCGCCTACGACGCCGCCGCCACGCTGGTGAACCTGATCGGCATGCTCACCCGGACGGGGCGACGGCTGTCGGACATCGTGACGGCGCTGCCCCGGGTGCACATCGCCCACCAGGCCGTGCACACACCCTGGGAGAAGAAGGGCATGGTCATGCGGACGTTGGTCGAACGGTCCCAGGGTCGCGAGCTGGTACTGGTGGACGGGGTGAAGGTCCTCGAGGACAACGGTTGGGCCCTCATCCTCCCCGACCCCGAGGAGCCGGTGACCCATGTCTGGGCCGAGGCACCGAGCGACTCGCAGGCGGGAGCCCGGGTCCAGGAGTACGCCGTCCGTCTCCGTCAGCTCCTGCGCTGATCCCGTCCCGGCGACGGGGTGACACCGCACGGGTCGTCGGGTAGGGTCCGCTCCCATGAACGTGCCCGATGAACTGCGCTACTCCACGGATCACGAGTGGGTCCACGTGACCGGCGACCGGGCCCGGATCGGCATCACCGACTACGCCCAGGACGCGCTGGGGGACATCGTCTTCGTCGACCTCCCCGCCGTGGCGTCGACGGTCGCCGCCGGCGAGACCCTGGGTGAGGTGGAGTCGACCAAGTCGGTGTCGGAGATCTACGCCCCGGTGGCCGGTGAGGTGGTGGCGGTGAACGACGGGCTGACCGGCGCCCCGGAGCTGGTCAACGAGGACCCGTACGGGAAGGGCTGGATCTGCGAGATCACCCTGTCGGACCCCTCCGGCGTCGACGAATTGCTCGACGGGCAGGCCTACCGTGCGCTCATCACCGACTGACGGGCCGCCGGCGGTGGGTGGCGGAGATTCCGGCGTGATCGACCGGCTACCGTAGGCATCGTGTTCTGCCACAACTGCGGCCACCGCAATCCGATGGGTGTCAACTTCTGTTCGTCCTGTGGTGCCGCCATGGTCGTGGCCTCGGCCCACACCACCCTCTCGGTGCCTCCGGTGGAGGACGTGGTGGAGCCGATCGAGGACGAGTCCGCCGGGGCCCTGCTCGAACTGCCCCGTGGCGTGGGAATGCTGGTGGTCAAGCGCGGGCCCAGCACCGGTGTGCGGTACGCACTCGACAGCGAGGTGGTCCGGGCCGGACGTCACCCCGAGAGCGACATCTTCCTCGACGACATCACCGTGTCCCGACGGCACGCCGAATTCGTCACCCGCGAGGGTGTGACGTCGGTGCGGGACGTGGGGTCCCTGAACGGCACCTACGTCAACCGGGAACGGATCGAGGAGGCCCGGATCTCGAGTGGCGACGAGGTCCAGATCGGAAAGTTCAAACTGCTCTACCTCCAGGCGGCCGGCGAATGAGGGACCTCGGTGCGGGCGCCCGTCCGGGGAGGGGTCGGTCATGAGCTCCCGCTCCTACCTGTCGATCGGTGACGTCCTGACCCTCCTCCGTCAGGAGTTCCCCGACATCACGATCTCCAAGATCCGGTTCCTCGAGAGCCAGGGACTGGTCAACCCCGAACGCACCCCGTCGGGCTATCGCAAGTTCTACGAACCCGATGTCGAGCGCCTGCGGTGGGTCCTGCGCCAGCAGCGGGAGCACTTCCTTCCCCTCAAGGTGATCAAGGACCGACTGGACGACGGGACAGCGTCCACGGAGGGGCGGTCCCCGGTCCCGGCGGCCCCGGCCGATCACGGCGCCGCGTCGGCCGACCCGGAGCCGGTCGATGTCGGTACGGCCGACCAGGTGCCGGTGCTCGTCGGCCAGCGATCGGCGTCCGCCGGTGCGATGAACGGCGGGCTGCCGGTCCGGGCCGTGCCGCAGATGTCCGGCGGTCCTCCCCCGGAGGTGGCGGCGGGCGGGGCACCGGGCGTCGGCCACGGCGTACCGACGGAGCGACCGGTGTCGGCCCAGCAGACTCCCCTTCCCGTCGGCGGAGGTGCCGACCCGACCCGCCCCCCGGCCCCCCGACCGCAGCCGGCCCCCCAGGCCCCGACCCAGCCGGCGGCCCAGCCGGCCCCGACCCAGCCGGCCCCGACCCAGCCGGTAGCCCAGCCGGTAGCCCAGCCGGCCCCGACCCAGCCGGCGGCCCCGCAGGCCCAGCCCCATCCCCAGCCCGCGGCGCCACCGGCACCGACACCAGCACCTGCCGCACCGGGGCCACGGAGTGCCCCGCCCGCAGCGGTAGCTCCGACGCCACGGGACCAGGGGAAGTCGCCCGCCCCCGCCGCCCCCCGGGCCCAGCCGGCCCCGGTGTCGACCGCTCCCCAGCCGGCACCCGCGGCGGCGCCGTCCGCTCCGACGCCGTCCGCTCCGACCCCGGCGGCGCCACCCGCTCCGAAGCCGGCGGCGGCGGCACCGACGCCGGCGGCGGCACCGACGGCTGCTCCGGCCCCCTCGGCCCCTGTTCCATCGCCGACGGCGACCCACGTGGCGACGACCGGCACCAGCATGACCGTCGCCGAGCTGTCCGTGGCCTCCGGCCTGGCGTCCGAGGTCCTGAACCAGCTCCAGGAGTTCGGTCTGATCCGGTCCACGGTGGTGGGCGGTTCCGAGTACTTCGACGAGGACGCCCTGGCTGTGGCCAGCCTGGCGGCCGGGTTCGCCCGGTACGGGATCGAGCCCCGGCACCTGCGGATCTACAAGAACGCCGCCGACCGGGAGGCGGGGTTCGTCGAGCAGATCGTGCTCCCCCTGGTCCGCCAACGGAACCCCGAGGCCCGGCAGCGTGCGGTCCAGACAGCCGACGAGCTGACCCGGCTGGGACAGGGGCTGCGTTCCGTCCTGTTGGAGAACGCCCTCCGGGACCTGCTCGGCGGCTGATCGTCGGCGCCCGGGAGTGCCGACGCAGAGGACCCCGCCGGGGAGTATGTTGCACTGCATGGTCGAAGTCCGGCTTCGCGCGGTACGCGTTGACTTGCAGACCAACACGCCGGTCCTGCTCCTGCAGGAGCAGGAGGGGCTGACCCGCACCGTCCCCATCTTCATCGGGGCCCCCGAAGCCACGGCCATCGCCTTTGCCCTCCAGGGCATGGAGACGCCCCGTCCCATGACCCACGACCTGATCCGGGACCTGCTCGACGCCCTCGGTGCCGACGTGGTCCGGGTGGTCATCACCGAGCTGCGCACGTCGACCTACTACGCCGACATCGTGCTGTCCCGTGACGGCTCCGAGATCACCGTGTCCTCGCGTCCCTCCGACGCCGTGGCCGTGGCCGTCCGCACCGGAGCCCCGCTGTTCGTCGCCGATGACCTGATGGAGTCCGTCGGCATCATGCTCCCGGACGAGGAGGAGGACGACGACGACGAGGAGGACCAGGACGGCGCCAACCCGGAGGAGCTGGTCGGCGAGTTCCGGCATTTCCTGGACAGCATCCGCCCCGAGGACTTCTCCTCCTGAGAGGATGGGCGGGCCGGGGGATCCCGGCCGCACCGTCACGTGGGCGACGGGTGCGATGACCACCCGAATGGAGACCCCGCACATGGTCAAGCGCCTCGCCGGATCCGTCGTGGCCCTGGTACTGGCCGGAGGTCTGCTGGCCGCGTGTTCCTCGGGGTCGTCGTCCTCGACCACGGTGACCACGGTGACTCCGACGACCGGGACGACCCCGACCACCGGGGCCGTGTCCTCCACGTCCACGACCCGGGGGACGACCACGACCACGACCGGCCCGATCAGTTGTCCCGCCTCCGCCCTGGCCGGATCGATCCACGGGAGCTCGGGTGCGGCCGGCACGATCGAGACGACCATCGCCCTCAAGCTCGTCTCGTCCCGGACCTGCGTACTGGGTGGCTACCCGGGCCTGCAGATGCTCGACAGCAACGGAGCCAAGCTGACGACCACCGTGGTCCGCAAGGGCAACTACAGCTTCACGGCCATGCCGGCCACGACGGTGACCCTCACGACGGGACAGTCGGTGTACTTCAACATGGGCTACTCGGACGTGCCGACCGGGTCCGAGACCTCCTGTCCGATGTCGGCCAGTCTGGAGATCACGCCACCCAACGCCTTTGGCTACCTGACCATCGCCGCCGAGCTCGGTCCGTGCAACAACGGGACCATCGCGGTGTCCCCGGTCTTCCAGGCCACGGGTGCGAACGCCGCCACCATGGCCCCCTGACCGGGCACCGGCTCACTCGAAGGTGCGGCCCGGTGGCACCGGCCGGTCGCCCCGGTCCCGGACCGGTCGGGCACCGGCCGGTCGCTCCGGTCTGACCTGGGCGCCGACACTCAGGCAGCCGGCGAGGGCCGGACCAGCACCCGGCCGCGGACGCGGCCGGCCCTGATGTCGGCCAGGGCCTCGACCACGCCGTCGAGGCCGATCTCCCGGGCGACCATGTCGTCGAGCATCCCGTGGTCCGCGGTGTCGGCCAGCTCCTCCCAGACGATCAGGCGTTCGGCTCGGGGAGTGGCCACGGTGTCGACCCCCAGGAGGGACACGGCACGGACGATGAACGGGTAGACCGAGGTCTCGAGGCCGTTTCCCCCCGTCAGGCCGCTGGCTGCCACCGCGGCGCCGTACCGCAGGGTGCGGAGCACCGCGGCCAGGGTGGGTCCCCCCACGCAGTCGACCGCACCGGCCCACCGCTCCGGCCCCAGGACCCGCCCGGGCTCGACCGCCAGGTCCTCACGGCCGATCACCGACGAGGCGCCCAACCCGAGCAGGTAGGGGTGCTCGTCAGCCTTGCCCGTGCTGGCCACCACCTCGTAGCCCCGTGACGCCAGCAGGGCCACCGAGGTGCTGCCGACGCCCCCCGAGGCCCCGGTCACGAGGACCGGTCCGTCGGAAGGTTGCAGGCCGTGGTGCTCCAGGCGCCGAAGTGAGAGCGCCGCGGTGAACCCGGCGGTCCCCAGGGTGGCCGCCTCCCGGGGGCTGAGACCCTCCGGCAGGGGGACAACCCAGTCGCCGGGTACGCGGGCCCGCTGGGCGAAGGCGCCGTGGTGGGCCGTTCCCAGCTCGTGGCCGTGGACGATGACCGCGTCCCCCGGGACCACCCGACCGTCGCCGCTGGCCAGGACGGTGCCGACCAGGTCGACCCCGGGCACCAGGGGTGAGATCCGTGCCACGCGGTTGCCCGGCTCGATGGCCAGTGAGTCCTTGAAGTTCACCGCGGCCCAGTCCACGGCGACGGTCACGTCCCCGGGCGGGAGGTCGGTGTCGGCGAGCGTGCGCACCCCGACCGCGATGTGGTCACCGGTCCGTTCGGCCACCACGGCCTCGAACGACGTCCCGGTCGGAGCGCTCCCGTACGCTGTCATGGCAGGTACGGTACCCAGTCCGGGGCGGTCGGGCGCGCCGACGACGGGAGGAGGACGGTGGAGGAGCGACAGCGGGCACCGTTCGGGTCGTGGCCGTCGCCGTTCGTCGCCGCCGAGGTGGCGGCGGGCAAGGTGTCGCGGAGCGCGCTGCAGATCGCAGGGGGCGCGGCCGTCTGGCTCGAGGGTCGCCCCGAGGAGGGCGGGCGTCAGGTCCTGGTGCGGTCGGGTCCCGACGGGGTCCCGGTGGACTGGTCCCCGCCCGGTGTGAGCATCCGCTCGAGGGTCCACGAGTACGGCGGCGGGGCGGTCACCGTGTCCGACCGGACCGTCGTCTACGTCGATCAGGCCGACCAGCGGCTCTACCGGTGGATGGGCCCCGACGGGGGCCCGCCGGAGCCGCTGACCCCCGGCGGGCCCGAGGCGGACGGCGCCCGCTACGCCGACGGCCGGTGGACGGCCGACCGGGGGTGGTTCGTGTGCGTGGAGGAACGCACCGCCGATCGGTCGGGACGGCGGCTCGTGGCCGTGCCGGCCGACGGACCGCCGCAGGTGGTGATGCTCGTCGGCGAGCAGGACTTCGTGGCCGCCCCGCGGCCGTCCCCTGACGGCCGTCATCTGGCCTGGGTGGGTTGGGACCACCCGGACATGCCCTGGGACGCCTCGACGTTGTGGGTCGGCCGCCTGGAGTCCACCGGTGGTGTGCCCCGGGTGGTGGGGGCCGAACGGGTGGCCGGAGGCCACGGGGTATCCGTGGGTCAACCCCTGTGGTGCCGGGACGGTGGACTGGTCCTGGTGTCCGACCAGTCAGGGTGGTGGCAGCCCTACCGCCTGCCTCCCGGGGCGCTGGACGTCCCGGACGGGGCGCTGGTTCGGCTCTGTGCTCTCGAGGCCGAGTTCCACGCCCCGGACTGGGCCCTGGGGCAGGCCACGATGGCCGAGCTGCCCGACGGGTCGCTGGCCTGCCGGGCCCGGGTGGACGGTCGGGACACCGTGGTCGTGGTCCCGGTGGGGAAGGCGGCGTCCGATCACCCGCCCCGGGTCGTCCCGCAGCCGTGCGTGACCATCAGCGGGCTGGCCGCCGGACCTCTCGGCGACCGCATGGCCCTGGTCGTCCTGGGGTCGACGCCGGACGCACCGCCGGCCGTCTCTGCCGCCGATGCCGCGGCGATCACCGATCCCACGGCACCGGCAGGAGGCCGCCCCGGCTGGGAGCGACTGTCCGCCCCGTCGTCCGCACCGCCCGACGGCGACGTGTCCCGGGCCGCACCCGTGGTGGCCCGGACGGCTGAGGGCCCCGTGCACGGGCTGGTCTACTTTCCCACCAGTTCCCGGTGGACCGGGCCGGCCGGCGCCCTGCCTCCGCTCGTGGTCTTCTGCCACGGCGGCCCGACCGGTGCGGTCGAGCCCGGCTTCGACCCACTCGTGCAGTTCTTCACCAGCCGGGGTCTGGCCGTCGCCGCCGTGGACTACCGCGGGAGCAGCGGGTACGGGCGCCGGTACCGGGAGGGCCTGCGGGGGCGGTGGGGGGTGGGTGACGTCGACGACTGCGTGGCCTTCGCCGTGGCGCTGGCTGACCGGGGGGTGGTGGACGGCGGACGGATGGCCATCCGGGGGACCAGTTCCGGGGGGTTGACCGCCCTGGCCGCCCTCATGCGGTCCGACCGCTTCGCCGGGGCGGTGGCGTGGTACGGCGTCACCGACCTGGAGGCCCTGGCCCGGGACACCCACGAGTTCGAGTCCCGCTACCTGGACTCGCTGGTCGGCCCGTTGCCCGCCGCCGCCGCCACGTACCGCGAGCGTTCCCCGATGCACCATCCCGATCGGCTCTCCGGCGCCGTCCTGCTGCTCCAGGGCCTCGACGACCCCGTGGTGCCCGCCGCCCAGTCCGCCGAATTCGCCCGGGCCCTCGAGGCGGCGGGGGTGCGGTGCCGGTACCGGGCGTTCGCCGGCGAGTCGCACGGGTTCCGGCGGTCGGAGACCATCCGGGCCGCCCTGGAGGAGGAGCTGGCCTTCTACGGGGACATCCTGGGATTCGAGGCCTCACCCGGTCGGTGACCGGGCCGGTCCGGGTCCGGCGGGGCTCCCACCGGGTCGTCGATGGTGACTGCTACCCTCGGATCCGACACCAGGTCACGAACGGGCACCGGTACCGGGCCGTCCCTGGGTCGGCACCGTCCCGATGAGCGAACCTCCCCACCCATTCCGACGAGCGGCGGCGGCGATGCGCCGGTGGTCGCCGGAGTGGCGGGACGCCTTTCTCTACGGGATCTCGGCCCTCTTCGCCCTCTGCAGCCTCCTGTTCGCCGGCATCCCCCTCTACCGGCAGTGGGCAGAGATGGCGCTGGGCCCCTACCTCGGGGCTGCCGTCCTCATGGCCGTCGTCGCCTGGTTCGTGGGCCGTCGGGCCGGGGCGAGGGTCGACGGGGCCGACGACACCGACCGAGCCGGGAACCTGGAGACCTCCGAGACCCCGGGCGCCGCCGCCCTGCGGCGCAGCCGGCGGCACCGCCGCACCGCCCGGATCGCCGCCTTCGTGATCGTCCTGGCCGGCGCCACGGTGGTCCCGCTCACCATGGAGGTGATCTGGCGCTACGAGGGGAATGCCGCGCTGCACGTCCAGCCCGAGGTGATCGTCGTCGAACGGGCCGGGGTGCGGGTCGACGCCGGCAAGAACCCGTATCAGGTGATCGACCGCAACGGGCACATCCTGATCCATCAGACGGCCGAACCGGTCTACGAGCTGTACTACCCGTACCTGCCGGGGATGGTGCTGTTCGGCTTCTCCAGTGGGAGCAAGGTGGAGGCCCGACTCACCGATGCCCGCATCCAATTCCTCCTCTTCACGGTGATCGTCACGGTGTTCGCCCTGAGCCGCCTGCGGGCGCCTCTGGAGGCCCGGTTCCGGACCCTCGAGGTCCTGACCGTCCTGCCCACGGCGGCCCTGCCCCTGGCCACCGGAGGCGACGACATGCCCGTGGTGTCCCTCATGCTGCTCGGGATGGTGGCACTGCAGCGCCGACGACCGCTGTTGGCCGGCCTGGCCCTCGGCGCCGCGTCATCGTTGAAGTTCACGGCGTGGCCGCTGGCCGTCCTGGCCCTGTGGGGGGCCTGGGACCTCGAGGGCCGCCGCGCCGTGGGCCGGTACGTGGTGGGGTTCCTGGTCGTCACCGTACCGGTCGTCGTGCCGTTCGCCGTCGGGAACACCTCGGCCTTCGTGGACAACGTGATCCGGTTCCCCCTGGGCCTGGCCGGAGCGGCCTCGCCGGCGGCCAGCCCGCTCCCCGGGCACCTGTTCGTGGACGCCTTCCCGCGGCTCCACGTCGTCTACGTCCTGATCGTCCTGGCCGTGGGCGGCATCGTGCTGGTCCGCCGGCTCATCACCCGGCCACCCCGTGATGCCACCGACGTGTGCCGGCTCACCGGCTGGGTCATGTTGGTGGGCATCCTGCTGGCCCCGGCGACCAGGGTCGGGTACCTGCTCTACGCCGTCAACCTCTTCGTCTGGGCCTGGATGCTCCGCAAGGCCGAGGACCCGGCGGTGCGCCACGGGCGCTCCGCGGTGGACGACGCCGGAGGCGCGGGGCGGGTTCAGTCGGCGTCGGGGATCTCGTAGAGCCGCACCGAGAAGGGCGTGACGCCGGTCGACGACGTGGGGGAGACCACGACCCCGATCTCCCAGTAGAACGAGTCGCCGCTGCCCCGACGGGCCAGGATCTCCGTCGAGCCGGCCTGGTAGGGATCAGGCCCGTCGGAGACGATGGTCGACCCGAGCTTGGGCAGGGACACCCGGAAGAAGTCGGCCACCTCGTCGGCCGGCAATTCCACGGTGAACGGCATGGTGCGGTCGTACTGGGTGAGATTCTGGTCGGCGTCGGACGGGGCCCCGGCCGGGGTGGAGCCCACCGGAACGGCCACGCCGGCCAGGACGTCGGCCGGCGGCTCACCGTCGCTCTCGATGGGGGCGAGTGCCGTGGCCCCTGGTCCGGCGTGGACGACGGTCCCGTCGTGGAGGGTGACCGTGTGCAGGGTGAACGGCGGGGACGACCCGGAGTCGAGCGCCGAGCCCACGATGCCCAGCACGATGATGAACGCGGCGATGCCCACCACGATGAAGGCCGGGGAGCGGACCGAGAGGCGTCCGGACCCGGGGACCGGGTACCTGTCGTCTGGTCCGCCCGCGGCGCCCGGGCCGTCGCCGTCACCCGGGCCGTGGGTCGGGGACCCGGCGTCGGCGTCGGCGTCGGCGTCCGGTTCGGTCCCGTCGGGGTGGGTGGAGACGACCATGCCGACCACGAGCGTACCCCGGCGGCCGACCGTCCCCCGGGGCGCGGTCGGCCCGGGACCGTCAGAAGGTCGCCGGCGTCCCGGCGTCGAGGGCCGTGGCCACCCGGGTGGAGGCCGCCGCCGCCCCGACCGTGACGGCCAGGATGCCCCAGCGGGTCCGGCGGGGGAGCTGCCCGAAGGCCGCCACGGTGGCCACCGTGTCGAACAGGTCGGCCACACCCCCGAGGGCCACCCACGGCCGGGCCTCGTCGTCCGAACGGGAGAGGGCCCGCAGGGCGCCGACCCCGAGGGCCAGGTCCCTGCCCCCGAGCGTGCGGGCGAAGAGCCGGACGGCCGTCGAGTCGGCGGCCTCGCCCACCCATGGGCGGGCCACCACGACGGGTGCAGCCAGTGCGGTCAACCCCACACCGACCCGTCCCCATGCCACGAGTCGTGCGAGCGAGCGGAGCGTTCCCTGGTCCATCCCCCGACGCTACCGTTCCGGGACGCCACCGGGCGCGGGCGTTTACTTTCACGACGGGAAGGGGCAGAATGTCCCCTGCGCCGGCCCCGGGCACGTCCCGGGCACGGAGGAGGGGGCTCCCGGCCGTTGCCGGGTGCAGGTTCCTGTCAGATGGCATCGAGCGGCCGGGTCGTCACGACCCGGCCGCCGCCATGTCCCACCGCCGCCCGGCCGTCCGGCCCCAGGTGGTCGAGAGGGCCGTGGCCGGCACCGAGGTGCCAGGACGCCGACCCGGCCAGGGCCCCGGCCACGAAGGCCTTGGCCGCCACCACGGCCGCCGGGACGTCGGCGCCCCCGGCCAGTCCGGCGGCGACCGCAGCCGACAGGGAGCAGCCCGTGCCATGGACGTTGGACGTGGCTACATGGGGCGCCTCGACCACCACCGCACCGTCGGGGCCCACCAACACGTCGGGCACGAGCCCGGGCGCCGACCCCGTGCCGCCGGGCTCGACTCCGGGGAGGTGGCCCCCCTTCACCAGTACCCACCGCGACCCGAAGCCCCGGATCCTCCGCCCGGCGTCGGCCATGGCCTCGACGGTGGTCAGCGACCCGGCGTCAACGTCGGCCAGCAGGGCCGCCTCCCACAGGTTCGGGGTCATGACCAGGGCCGACGGTGCGATGAGCCGTCGGTAGGCCAGGACCCCGTCGCCGCCGAGGAGCGGTCGCCCGGTCGACGCCACCAGCACCGGATCGACCACCAGGGCCGGCAGGTCGCCCGCCGCGGCCCGCCGGCCCACCAGGCCGATGGTCTCGACGGTGGCCAGCATGCCGGTCTTCACGGCCCGGACCTCCAGGTCCTCCAGGACGGCGTCGATCTGCCGGTCCACCATCTCCGTCGGGACGGGGTGGACGGCCCGCACGGCCACGGTGTTCTGGGCCGTCACCGCGGTCACCGCGGTCACGGCGAAGACGCCGAGGGCGGCCATGGTCTTCAGGTCGGCCTGCAGGCCCGCCCCGGCCCCCGAGTCGGAACCGGCGATGGTCAGGGCGACGACCGGTTGGTCGCTCACCGTCCGTCGGCGTCCCTCGGGGGGATCAAGCCGGACCACGGACTCGACGCCTGGCCCACGAACCGCCGCGGGATGCGGCCGGCCCGGTGGGCGGCCCGTCCCGCGGCCACGGCGTGGCGCATGGCCCCGGCCATGGCGGCGGGCTCGTGGGCCCGGGTGATGGCCGAGGCCACCAGCACCCCGTCGCACCCCAGCTCCATGGCCAGGCAGGCGTCGGACGCCGTCCCGATGCCGGCGTCCAGGATGACCGGCACGCCGGCACCCTCGACGATCAGCTCGATGTTGTGGGGATTGGCGATCCCCAGTCCGCTGCCGATGGGCGAGCCCAGGGGCATCACGGCGGCGCAGCCCACCTGCTCCAGCCGGGCGGCCACCACCGGGTCGTCGTTGGTGTACGGCAGGACGACGAAGCCCTCGTCGACCAGCGTCTCGGCGGCATCCAGCAGTTCGACGGGGTCGGGCAGCAGCGTCCGGTCGTCGCCGATGACCTCGAGCTTGACCCAGTCGGTCTCGAAGGCGTCACGGGCCAGCTTGGCCGTCAGCACGGCGTCGGAGGCGGTGAAGCAGCCGGCTGTGTTGGGGAGCACCCGGATGCCCAGGGTGTGCAGGAGCTCCAGCAGGGACCCCCGCGACCCGGCCTCGATCCGGCGTACCGCCACGGTGGCCATGGACGTGCGTGAGGCCTCCAGCGCCCCCTGCAACGATCCCAGGCTCGACATCCCGCCCGTCCCCATGATGAGGCGCGATGCCAGGGTCTCCCCGGCCAGGAGGAGCCCGTCCCCGTCCCCGTCACCAATCGTCGCGGTCACCGGTCCCACCGTACCGCCGGGGCGCACCCCCGGGCGCAACGGCGGGCGCACCGCCGGGCGTCGTTCAGCCGCCGGCCACCGCCGAGACGATCTCCAGCCGGTCGCCGGCCGAGACGGCGGTGGCGGCCCAGGTGCTCCGGGGGACCACCTCGCCGTTGCGGGCCACGGCCACACCCCGGGCCGACGGGCACCACCGGTCGACCACGTCGGCCACCGTGGCCCCCGCCGGGGCCCGCCAGGCCGTGCCGTTGACGGTGACCTCGGTCACCGGTCGGCCCGGCGGTCGAAGCGCCCGGGCCCGAACGGGGCCACCGACGCCGGCGGGGGTCGTCCCTCGAGATGGGCCAGGACGGCCTCGGCGGTGAGCGGGGCCTGGAGGATGCCGTTGCGGGTGTGGCCCGTGGCCACGATCAGCCCGTCGGCCACCGGCCCGATGATCGGCCCGTTGTCGGGGGAGGCCGGACGGAAGCCGACCGAGGTCTCCACCAGGTCGTACTCGTCGAGGGAGGGGACGAGGGCCCGCCCGTCGCGTAGGAGGTCGTGGACCGCTCCGGCCCGGACCCCGGCATCGTCACCCCGTTCCTCCGAGGTGGCCCCCACCACCAGTGACCCGTCGGGACGGGGGACCAGGTAGCACGGGACACCGTGGACGAGGCCCCGGACGGTCCGGGTGAGGGCCGCCTCCCCGCGTCGTCGGGCCAGGCGGAGGGTCATCCCCTTGACCGGACGGACGGGGACGGCGTCGGCGTCGGACAGTCCGGCGATCGCCCCGGTCTGCCAGCCGGCCGCCAGCACCACCGTCCCGGCGGACCGTGGCCCCTGTCCGGCCAGCACCACCCCGGACCCCGGCCGCACCTCGGCCACCTCGTCGGCGACCAGTTCGACCCCCAGGTCCCGGCAGGCGGCCAGGAGGGCGGCCACCAGGAGCCGGTTGTCCACCTGGTGGTCATCCACCACGTCGACCCCGCCGGCGATCCCCGGGGCCAGGAGGGGCTCGGCCTGCCGGCAGGCCCGGGCACCGAGCTGCTCGACCCGGAGGCCGAGCCCCCGTTGGAAGGCCAGCAGGTCGTTGACCGCCGCCCGGTCGGACGGGTCCACGGCCACGATGAGCGACCCGCTGCGCACGTAGTCCACCCGGAGCCCGCTCTCGGCCTCGAGCGACCGGGCGAACGCCGGCCACGATGCCGCGGCCTCCAGGTTGAGGGCGACCAGGGCCTCCTCGCCGAAGTGGGCCTCGGCCACCGGTGCCAGCATCCCGGCGGCGGCCCAGGTGGACCCGTGGCCGGGGGACCGGTCGACCACGGTGACGGCCAACCCGGCCCGGGCCGCCCGCCAGGCCGTGGCCAGACCGATGACGCCGCCGCCCACGATGAGGGCGTCAGCAGGACGGGCACCGGTGGGCACCCGTTCATCCTAGGAGCCGCCACCGGGCCGCCCGGATGGAGGGGCCGCCCACCGGGCGTGTACGATTGGCGGACCGCATTTGGGCCAACGTCGTCCCGAGCGGGAAGATCCACCAGCGTTCGATGGAGCGACCCGATGACGACAGTTCCCGGCAGCCCTGCCGACCCCGGAGCCGAGAGGCCGACCACACCGGTGACCCTCCGACCCGCCGCGCCCCGGGGCGCGGCCCCGGGTACGGCCGCCCCGACGACCGGCCTCTACGACCCCCGGTTCGAGCACGACGCCTGTGGCGTGGCCCTGGTGGCCGACCTGCACGGCCGGCCCTCGCACACCCTGGTGCGTCAGGCCATCACCGCCCTCGAACACCTGGCCCACCGGGGGGCCACGGGCAGCCAGGAGGACAGTGGGGACGGCGCCGGGATCCTGCTCCAGGTGCCCCACGCCTTCCTGTCCGAGGTCGTCCCGTTCGACCTCCCGGCGCCGGGCCGGTACGCCACCGGCATCGCCTTCCTGCCCGGTGACGGCGACGGTGGTGACGGTGAGAAGGCCCGTGCCTCGATCGAGCGGATCGCCGGCGAGGAGGGTCTCCGGGTCCTCGGTTGGCGGGAGGTCCCCATCGACGACTCCAGCCTGGGCTCGGTGGCCCGTGACGCCATGCCGTCCCTGTGGCAGCTGTTCGTGGTCCCGGGGGAGGGGACCCCGCTGCCCGGAGGCGACGAGGTCCTGGCCCTGGACCGGCTGGCCTTCGTGGCCCGCAAGCGGGCCGAGCACGAGGTCGACGGCGTCTACCTGGCCAGCCTGTCGGCCCGGACCATGGTCTACAAGGGGATGCTCACCTCGTTCCAGCTGGCCGAGTTCTACCCCGACCTCTCTGACCAGCGGGTGGTGAGCGGCCTGGCCCTGGTCCATTCGCGCTTCTCGACCAACACCTTCCCCAGCTGGTCGCTGGCCCACCCCTACCGGTACATGGCCCACAACGGCGAGATCAACACGCTGGCCGGCAACCGCAACTGGATGCGGGCCCGGGAGGCCCTGCTGGCCTCGGAGCTGATCCCCGGGCTCGAGCGGGCCCTCCCCATCGTGACGCCGGGGGCCAGCGACTCGGCCTCGTTCGACGAGGTCCTGGAGCTGCTCCACCTGGGCGGTCGCCCCCTCCACCATGCCGTCCTCATGATGATCCCCGAGGCCTGGGAGAACCACCGGACCATGGACACCGAGCGGCGGGCCTTCTACCGCTACCACGCAGCCCTGATGGAGCCCTGGGACGGACCGGCCGCCGTGGCCTTCACCGACGGGACGACCATCGGTGCCGTCCTCGACCGCAACGGACTGCGTCCGGCCCGGTACTGGGTGACCGACGACGGCCTGGTGGTGCTGGCCAGCGAGGTGGGCGTCCTGGACATCGCCCCGCAGAAGGTGGTGCGCAAGGGCCGTCTCCAGCCGGGGAAGATGTTCCTGGTCGACACGGCGGCCGGCCGGATCGTCGACGACGACGAGATCAAGTCGGCCCTGGCCGCCGAGCACCCGTACGCCGACTGGCTGGAGGCCAGCCAGATCAACCTGGACGACCTCCCGCCCCGCACCATGCTCACGCCCCAGCACGCCTCGGTCATCGGGCGCCAGCGGCTCTTCGGGTACACCGACGAGGAGCTGCGGATCATCATCGGCCCGATGGCCCGTACCGGGGCGGAGCCCCTCGGGTCCATGGGGTCGGACGCGGCCATCGCCGTGCTGTCGGACCGCCCCCGGCTGCTCTACGACTACTTCACCCAGCTGTTCGCCCAGGTCACCAACCCGCCGCTGGACGCCATCCGCGAGGAGCTGGTCACCTCGCTGGAGTCGACGGCCGGGCCGGAGTCGAACCTCCTCGAGCCGACGGCGGCGTCCTGCCGCCAGATCGTGCTGCCCATGCCGGTCATCGACAACGACGACCTGGCCAAGCTGCTGTACGTCAACGAGGACGGCCGGACACCGGGCTTCCGGGCCTTCGCCGTGGACGGGCTCTTCGAGGTGGCCGGCGGGGGCGAGGCGCTCCGGCGGGGCATCGACGCCGTCCGGGCCAGTGTCAGCGCGGCCATCGAGGACGGGGCGGACATCATCGTCCTGTCCGACCGGAACTCCACGGACGACCTGGCCCCCATCCCGTCGCTCCTGCTGGTCTCGGCCGTCCACCACCATCTGGTCCGGGAGAAGACCCGGACGAGGGTGGGGCTGGTCGTGGAGACCGGCGACGCCCGCGAGGTGCACCACATGGCCCTCCTCAAGGGCTACGGGGCGGCGGCCATCAACCCCTACCTGGCCTTCGAGACCATCGACGACATGATCGCCTCGGGCCTCCTGTCCGGGGTCACGCCCCGCCAGGCCCAGCGGAACTACATCAAGGCCGCCTCCAAGGGGATCCTGAAGGTCATGTCGAAGATGGGCATCTCCACGGTGGCCTCCTATACCGGGGCCCAGGTCTTCGAGGCCATCGGACTGGCCCCCGACGTCATCGGGGAGTACTTCCCCGGCACGGTGTCGCGCATCGGCGGGGTGGGGCTCGACGTGCTGGCCGAGGAGGTGGCCCGTCGGCACCTGCTGGCCCACCTGCCCCGGCCCAACGAGCTGGTCCACCGCGAGCGGCAGATCGGGGGCGAGTACCAGTGGCGCCGCGAGGGCGAGTACCACCTGTTCAACCCCAAGACGGTGTTCAAGCTCCAGCACGCCACGAGGTCGAAGCGCTACGAGGTCTTCAAGGAGTACACCCGGGCGGTCGACGACCAGTCGGCCCGGCTCGGGACGCTCCGCGGCCTCTTCCGGCTGCGCACCGAGGGGCGCCAGCCCATCCCCGTGGAGGAGGTCGAGCCGGTCTCGGCCATCGTGGCCCGGTTCTCCACCGGGGCCATGTCCTACGGGTCCATCTCGGCCGAGGCCCACCAGACCCTGGCCATCGCCATGAACCGCCTGGGTGGGCGGTCCAACACCGGCGAGGGCGGCGAGGACGCCGAGCGGTTCACCGCGGACGCCAACGGCGACCTGCGGCGCAGCGCCATCAAGCAGGTGGCCTCGGGCCGGTTCGGGGTGACCTCGGAGTACCTGGTCAATGCCGACGACATCCAGATCAAGATCGCCCAGGGGGCCAAGCCCGGCGAGGGGGGGCAGCTCCCCGGGTCCAAGGTCTACCCCTGGATCGCCAAGACCCGGTCGTCCACGCCCGGCGTGGGGCTCATCTCGCCCCCGCCCCACCACGACATCTATTCGATCGAGGACATCGCCCAGCTGATCCACGACCTGAAGTCGGCCAATCCCCGGGCCCGGGTCCACGTGAAGCTGGTGGCCGAGGTCGGCGTGGGAACGGTGGCCGCCGGGGTGGCCAAGGCCCACTCCGACGTGGTGCTCATCTCGGGGCATGACGGCGGCACCGGCGCGGCACCGCTCACCTCGCTGAAGCACGCCGGCGCACCCTGGGAGCTGGGCCTGGCCGAGACCCAGCAGGTACTCATGGCCAACGGGCTGCGGGACCGGATCGTGGTACAGGTGGACGGCCAGATGAAGACCGGGTGGGACGTGCTGGTCGGGGCCCTGCTGGGCGGCGAGGAGTACGGGTTCGCCTCGGCCCCCCTGGTGGTGTCGGGTTGCATCATGATGCGGGTCTGCCACCTCGACACCTGCCCGGTGGGCATCGCCACCCAGAACCCCGAGCTGCGCAAGCGCTTCTCGGGCACCCCGGAGTTCGTGGAGACGTTCTTCGAGTACATCGCCGAGGAGGTGCGGGAGTACCTGGCCGTGCTGGGCTTCCGGACCCTGGAGGAGGCCATCGGGCGGGTCGACCTGCTCGACCGGGTCGCCGCGGTGGACCACTGGAAGGCCTCGGGGATCGACCTGGCGCCCATCCTGGCCGAGCCCGAGGCCCCCGAGGGGGCGGCGCGACGGTGCATCGCCGAGCAGGACCACGGCCTCGACCGGGCCCTCGACCACCGCTTCATGGAGGCGTGCCGGCCGGCCATCGAGCACGGCACCCGGGTGGAGGCCGACGTGGCCGTCTCCAACGTCGACCGGACGGTGGGCACGCTCCTCGGCTACGAGATCACCCGGCGCCACGGTGGTGCCGGCCTCCCCGAGGGAACCGTGAACCTCACCTTCCGGGGTTCGGCGGGCCAGAGCTTCGGGGCCTTCGTCCCCCGGGGCGTCACCATGCGCCTGTTGGGCGACACCAACGACTATCTGGGCAAGGGGCTCTCCGGCGGCCGGATCATCGTGCGTCCGCCCGACGACTCCCCGTTCGCCGCCGAGGACAACATCGTGGCCGGGAACGTCATCCTCTACGGGGCCACGGCCGGCGACGTCTTCATCAGCGGGCAGGTGGGGGAGCGGTTCGGCGTACGCAATTCCGGGGCCATCGCCGTGGTCGAGGGTGTCGGGGACCACGGCTGCGAGTACATGACGGGTGGCCGGGTGGTCGTCCTCGGGCCGACGGGCCGGAACTTCGGGGCCGGCATGTCGGGCGGCGTGGCCTTCGTCTACGACCCAGCCGACGTCTTCGCCGGCCTGGTCAACCCGGACATGGTCGACCTGGAGTCGTTGACGGCCGACGACCGGCTGTGGCTGAAGGACCGGATCACACTGCACCGCGACGAGACGGGCTCGGAGGTGGCGCGGCGCATCCTGTCCGACTGGAGCGCGGCGACGGAGGTGTTCGTGAAGGTCATGCCGAGGGATTACCGCAGGGTGCTCGAGGCCACGGAACGGGCGGTCGCCGAAGGGCGGTCCGTCGAGGAGGCAGTGATGGCGGCGTCCCATGGGTGAGGTCACCGGGTTCCTCAAGTACGACCGGGAACTGCCGCCGCGCCGCCCGGTTCCCGTGCGTCTGCGCGACTGGAAGGAGGTCTACGAGCCCTTCCCCGTCGAGTCGGTCCGCGACCAGGGGGCCCGGTGCATGGACTGCGGGATCCCCTTCTGTCACGAGGGCTGTCCTCTGGGCAACCTGATCCCGGAGTGGAACGACCTCGTCTACCGGGACGACTGGTCGGAGGCGATCGACCGGCTGCACGCCACCAACAACTTCCCCGAGTTCACCGGGCGGCTCTGCCCGGCCCCGTGCGAGGGGTCGTGCGTGCTGGGCATCAACGCCGAGCCGGTGACCATCGAGCGGATCGAGTACGAGATCATCGAACGGGCCTGGTCGGAGGGCTGGGTCGAGCCCGTCCCGTCGGCGGTGACCACCGACAAGCGGGTGGCCGTCGTGGGCTCGGGCCCGGCCGGCCTGGCCGCGGCGCAGCAGCTGGCCCGGGCCGGGCATGCCGTGGTGGTCTTCGAGCGGGCCGAGCAGCCCGGCGGCCTCCTGCGCTACGGGATCCCCGAGTTCAAGATGGAGAAGGCCGTCCTCGACCGGCGGCTCGAGCAGTTGCGGGACGAGGGAGTGGAGTTCCGTTGCGGCGTGTCGGTGGGGGCCGCGGCCCCCGAGGTGGCCGGGGCTCCGGCCGACGGGGCCCGGGTGGTCTCGGCGGTGGACGTGGCTGCCGAGTTCGACGCCGTGGTACTGGCCGGCGGGGCCACCCAGCCCCGGGACCTGCCCGTTCCCGGACGTCAGCTGACCGGGATCCACCCGGCCATGGACTACCTCAAGCCGTCCAACCGGGTGCAGGAGGGTTCGCTCGACGTCACGCCGATCACCGCCGAGGGCAAGCACGTGGTGATCATCGGCGGTGGCGACACCGGCGCCGACTGCCTGGGGACGGCCCACCGCCAGGGGGCGCTCTCGGTCCACCAGCTGGAGATCCTCCCGCAGCCCCCCGGGGAACGGAACGAGGACAACCCGTGGCCCACGTGGCCCCTGGTGCTGCGGACGTCGTCGGCCCACGAGGAGGGCGGTGAGCGTCTGTTCGCCGTCACCACGGTCGAGTTCCTCGACGACGGGGCCGGGGCCGTGCGGGCCCTGCGGGGCGAGGAGGTCGAACTGGCCACCGGCGACGACGGGCGTCCGGTCTTCACGCCGATCGAGGGGTCGGCCTTCGAGCTCCGCTGCGAGCTGGTCCTGCTGGCCCTGGGCTTCCTGGGCCCGGAGCGGACCGGGGTGGTCGGGGACCTGGAGCTGGAGCTGACGGCCCGGGGAACGGTGGCCGCCGACGCCGACTGGTCCACCAACGTCGAGGGCGTGTTCGTCTGCGGTGACATGACACGGGGGCAGAGCCTGATCGTCTGGGCCATCGCCGAGGGCCGTTCGGCCGCCGCCGCCGTCGACCGGTGGCTGATGGGCGACACCGCCCTGCCCGCGCCCATCGTGCCCGGGCAGTTGGCCCTGCGCTGACCGCCACTGGCCGCCGCCGGCCGCCGCAGGCCCGGGAGGGTGCCGGGAGGGTGCCGGGAGGGTGCCGGGAGGGTGCCGGGAGGGTGCCGGGAACCGGTGGACGGGCACCCACGGCCAAGTTTACGAAATTCATACGTTCCGTTGATGGCACGCTTAGGTGGGTCCGGTCCAATGGTGGGGCGGCGATGACCGACCGATCGCCCCGGACGTGGAAGGTGGAACGAGATGAGTGAGCAGACGAACCCGGTGAACTGGTGGGAGCAGCCGGCCCCGGGTGCCGGGGCCGACGCCGCCCCGGCCATACCGGCCACGCCGGCCGGCCCGGCCACGCCGGCAACGGACGGGGCTATCGCCCTGCCCGAGGCCGGTTCGGGTGCCGGGGCCCAGGTCCTCCCGACCGGTCAGCGGAGCGAGCTCCCCTCGACCAATCTCACCCCGGCCGTGCCGATGGCCGCCGTGCCGGCTGCGGTGCCGACCGTCCCGGTCACCCCGGTCACCCCGGTGGGCTCCGCCTGGAACACCGGGGTGCCGACTTCGCCGTCCCCCTACGCCGGTTGGGCCGCCGCTGGGGCCGCCCCGCCGCCCCCTCCCCGGGCTGTGTGGCCGACCCCCGGCGCACCCTACGGGGCGACGCCGCCCCCGGCCGCCCCTCCGGTCGTCCACAAGGCCCATACCGGACTGCTGGCCGCCGCCGGCACCGTGGCCGTCGTCCTGGCCCTGGTGGCCGGGGTGGCGCTCGGTCATGCCGCCTGGCCCACCTCGGGCACGGCGACCAGTGCCTCGGCACCGGCTTCGTCGGGGTCGTCAGGGTCGTCGGGATCGTCAGGTGGTTCCTCGTCCCCGTTCAGCGGCGGTTCGTCGTCCGGCGGTCTGGGTAGCGGCGGCTCGTCGTCGGGTGGTCTGGGCTCCGGCGGCTTCGGCTCCGGCGGCTTCGGCTCCGGTGGTTTCGGTTCAGGCTCCACCGGGTCCTCGGGATCCTCGGGATCCTCGGGTTCGTCGGGCACGGCCTCCGGGGCCGGCGCTCCGTCGGACATCTCGTCGATCGCCTCCAAGGTGGACCCCGGGCTGGTCGACATCAACACCGATCTCAGCTACCAGAACGAGGAGGCCGCCGGGACCGGCATGGTGCTCACCTCGAACGGTGAGGTCCTGACCAACAACCACGTCATCGACGGGGCCACCAGCATCAGTGTGACGGACGTGGGTAACGGGAAGACCTACAACGCCAAGGTGGTCGGCTACGACCGGACCAGCGACGTGGCCGTGATCCAGCTGGTCGACGCCAGCGGGCTCCAGACGGTGACCACGGACACGGACGGCGCCTCGGTCGGCGAGTCGGTCGTGGGCATCGGCAACGCCGGCGGCACGGGCGGGACGCCCTCCACCGCCGGGGGCTCGGTCGTCGCTGTCAACCAGTCGATCACGGCCAGTGACGACAGCGGTGGCAACTCCGAAAGCCTGACCGGCCTCATCGAGACCAACGCCGACATCCAGCCCGGTGACTCCGGAGGCTCGCTGGTAAATGCCGACGGGCAGGTCATCGGCATGGACACGGCGGCCTCCACCGGCTCGGACGACGGCACGAACCAGGGCTATTCGATCCCCATCGCCACGGCCCTGGGTCTGGCCCGGCAGTTCGAGGCGGGCAAGGCCTCCTCGACGGTCCACATCGGGGCCACCGGGTTCCTCGGGGTCAGCATCGAGGATTCCAGTGCCGGCGGCGGCGACAACGGCTTCGGCGGGTTCGGTGACAGCAGCGGAGACGGTTCCGGCGACAGCGGCTCGGCCACCACGGGTGCGGACGTCGAAGGGACCCTCTCGGGCTCCCCGTCGGCCAATGCCGGGCTGGCCCAGGGTGACGTGATCACTGCCATCAACGGCAAGACGGTCACCTCGCCGGACGACCTGCTGAACGACCTGGGCGCCTACCACCCCGGGGACTCCGTGACCCTCACCTGGACCGACACCTCGGGCCAGACCCATTCGGCCAGCGTGACGCTGGCCAGCGGTCCCCCCGTCTGATCCCCCTGACACCGGCACCCCCCGCCGTCCCGGGCGCCCGCTCCTCCGAGTGGGCACCCGGGACGGTCGCCGGTCCGCCGTCCGGGACCGGACCGCCGTACGATCGGCGTCCATGACCCTCGAGCTCTCGGTGGTGGACGCCTTCACCGACCGTCCGTTCGCCGGGAACCCGGCCGCGGTGGCCGTCGTGGAGACCTTCCCCGGAGACGGGTGGATGCAGAACGTGGCCCGGGAAATGAACCTGGCCGAGACGGCCTTCGTCGTGCCCCGACCGGACGGCGACTTCGACCTCCGGTGGTTCACCCCGACCGTGGAGGTCGACCTGTGCGGGCACGCCACCCTGGCGGCGGCCCACGTACTGGGCGGCACGGCCCGATTCCACACCCGCAGCGGCGTGCTGTCGTGCGGACCGGGCCCGGGCGGCCGGATCGACATGCGCTTCCCGGCCGATCCACCGGTCGAGTCCGCGCGGCCGGAGCGACCGGAGCTCCCGGGTCTGGTCTGGTACGGGAGGGGCCGCTCCGATGCGCTGGCCGTCCTCGGGGAGGCGGCCGCCGTGCGGGCCCTGGTGCCCGACCTCGCGGCGATCGCCGCCCTGGGCACGCGGGCCCTCATCGTCACGGCCCCGGGCGACCGGCCCGGCGCCGACATGGTCAGCCGGGTGTTCGGGCCCAACGCCGGCATCCCCGAGGACCCGGTCACCGGCTCGGCCCACTGCACCCTCGCCGGCTACTGGTGTGACCGGCTGGGGCAGTCGTCGCTGGTAGGGGAGCAGGCGTCGCCCCGTGGCGGGACGGTTTGGATGCGACGGGACGGCGACGGTGTGGTCCTCGGGGGACACGCCGTCACGGTGTCGCAGGTCCGCCTGCTGGTGTGACCGGACGACCGGGCGACCCTTCACCCGAGGCGCTCACGGCCCCGATGGGCGGGTGGCCCCCACCAGATCCGCCCAACCGGCATCGTCGAAGCGGACCACGGCGCCGGTGTGGGGGGCGTCGATCATCTCCCCGGCCCCCACGTAGATGCCGACATGGTCCACGCCGGTGGGCCCGGTGCCGAAGAAGACCAGGTCCCCAGGTTGGACCGTCGATCCGGCGGGTACCGCGGGCCCGGCGTCGTACTGGTCCTGGGCCACCCGGGGGAGGTGCACGCCGTCGGCGGCATACGCCGCCTGGGACAGACCCGAGCAGTCGAAGCCACCGTCGCCGGTACCGCCCCAGCGGTAGGGGGTGCCGAGTTGGCCGGCGGCAAAGGCCAGGGCCGCCGCCACCGCCGTCGACAGTTCCGGCTGGTCGTCGAGGGCCAGGGAGAGGGTCAGGACGGTGTCCACGTAGACCGTCGAATGGTTGTAGTCGCCGACGGCCCGGGCCAGGCCCGACGGGGTGCCGGCCCCGTCGGCGCACAGCAGCGCGGCCGCCGACCAGGCGGCGTCGACCGGGTCGTAGGGGGATGGCGGGTCGGCCCCACCCGAACCCACCCGCCCGTAGTGGGCGAAGGTGGCCGGTTCGAATTGGAGGGGACCTTCGGCACCGGCGGCGTTGGCGCCGGACTGCACGCCCGGAGCGTCGGACTGGCCGCTCCGGCTCTCGATGGTGCCGATGGCGGCCAGCACCGACCAGGGGAGACCCGGGCACGAGGCGGCGGCCTGGTGGTAGAGGGTGAGCCAGTCGGCCGGGACCACCGGTGTCGGGACGGCCCCGGCGGTGAGTGCGGGCGTGGACGGCGACGAAGTGGAGCCCCCGGCCACCACGGCCACCAGTAGGACCAGGGAGCACACGCCAGCGACGAGGAACGCCAGCGCGGCGAGGAGGAATTTGGCCATGGTTCGATCTCCGGAACTGCCCACAGGTTCGGACGGAGTGGGCGGCCCGGCCCAGATCGTGGTGGCCACGGACAGTTGAGCACCCGGGCCGGCCGATGACAAGGGGTCGTCGTGGGCGAAGGTACCGGGCGGCTGGTCGGCGGGCGGCTGGTCGGCGGGTGGCGGGGTGACGGGGTGATGGGGTGACGGGGTGACGGGGTGACGGGGTGACGGGGTGACGGGGTGACGGGGTGACGGGGTGACGGGGTGACGGGGTGACGGGGTGACGGCCGACCACGGTGGGCGAAGGTGCGGGCTGGCCGGGTGGACTAGAACAGGTGGCCGCAGTCCCGCGGTGGCGGGTACCGAGACAAGGGAGCGGCCATGACCTTCACACCGTACGACCGGCCGGTTCGGGCGGCCTTCGTCGGCCTCGGACGGATCTACGACCTCAACGTGCTCGGCTACCGCGACAATCCGGATGTCGAGGTGGTGGCCCTGGTCGACCCTGATCCCGAGCGACGGGCCGAGCGGCAGGCTGACTGGCCGGATGCCCGGACGTTCGCCACGGTGGCGGAGCTGGCGGCCAGCGACGTGGCGGTCGATGCCGTGGAGGTGCTCATTCCCACCCCCTTCCACGCCGAGGTCGTCTGCGAGCTGCTCGGCTACGGCTGGCACGTCAACCTGCAGAAGCCCCTCTGCAACGACCTGGCCGAGGCCGAGCGCATGCTCGAGGCGGCCCGGGCCAACAACCGGGTGCTGCGGGTGATGGAGAACTACCTGTTCTACGAACCCCTCCGGAAGCTGAAGGAGACCGTCGAATCGGGGGAGCTGGGCCAGGTCAGCGGCTACCACATGAAGATGGTGGGCAGCGGACGGGGTGGCTGGGACGTGCCGTCGACGAGCTTCGACTGGCAGTTCGAGCAGTCACGGCACGGCCGGGGCATCCTGGTGTTCGACGACGGGTGGCACAAGTACTCGACGGCGCTGTGGCTCTTCGGTCCCCTACGGGAGGTCCGGGCCTGGGTGGGCTACACCGAGTTCGTCCCGGGCATCGGCATCGACGCCCCCACCACGGTGCTGTGGGAGCACGAGAACGGCATCCGCGGCGTCTGGGACCTCACGCTGGCCCCCGACATGTACCTCCGGTCGGACTACTACACGAACGACGAGCGGTGGGAAGTCACCGGATGGCGCGGCTACTCGAGGGTGAACCGGTGCACCGGCCGGGGCATCCAGCAACCGAGCCTCGAGACCTACATCGACGGGGAGATCCGGGCGTACCACGCCCTGGACGACGACTGGGCCAGCAGCTTCCGGGACTCCGGGCGCCACTGGCTGCGCTGGCTGCACACCGGCGAAGGCCCGCTCCTCTGGAGCGCCGAGGAGGCCGTCGAGGTGCTCCGGTTCGCCCTGGCCGTCTACGCCAGCAGTGCCGCCGGTAGCACCGGGGTGGACCCGGCTGCCGTGGTGGACGCCTGAGCCGCACCGTCCGGGGACCGGCGCCGTCCCGTGGTCGGACGGGCCGGCCCTCACTGGAGGCCACGCCGACGACGTGGAGGTCGGTGTCGACGTTGGCCGGTGTCGTCCAGGCGGTGGCGTCACCGAACGGGTGGATCGTGCCGTCGCCCGCCACCAGCAGGTACCCGGTGCGGCCGAACGCCGAGACCCCGCCCCCCGTGCCCCGTGCCCCGTGCCCCCGGCCTCCCCGGACACGCCCGGACACGCCCGGACACGCCCGGGCACCCGCTGACCCCACGACCCCAGTGTCGGACCAGCCACGGTCGCTGGGCGCTGCGATGGTCGGCGGCCCCCGGCGACATGGGCGGCGTCCCTCGATGAGCGGCCCTCCGCCGGCCCCGGGGCCCACCTCCGACCGACCCCTGCCGCCGGTATGCTCGCCCCACCGTCGGACATCGGAGGAGTTGCCGTGCTGAGCACCATGCAGGATGCGCCGTTACTGGTCACCGACATCCTCCGGCACGGCCGGGACGTCTACGGCGACAGCCGGGTCCTCACCGTGACCGGACCGTCCGGTGAGCACACCGAAGCCTCGTTCGCCGAGGTGGCCGAGCGGGCCGACCGGCTGGCCTCGGCCCTACGGCGGCTCGGCGTGGGGCCGGACGACCGGGTGGGCACCTTCCTGTGGAACAACCAGCGCCACCTCGAGGCCTATCTGGCCGTGCCGTCGATGGGTGCGGTGCTCCACACCCTGAACATCCGGCTGTTCCCCGAGCAGCTGTCCTACGTGGTCAACCACGCCGAGGACCAGGTGATCATCGTCGACGCCACGTTGGTGCCGCTGCTGGCCCGGGTGTTCGACCAATTGACGACGGTACGCCACGTCATCGTGGCCGGCGGGGCCCCGGGGGCCGGTGAGGCGTTGGGCACCACGCTCGACTACGAGGAGCTCCTGGCCGCCGAGGAGGCCGGGTTCGCCTGGCCCGACCTCGACGAACGCCAGGCCGCCGGCATGTGCTACACGTCGGGCACCACGGGCAATCCCAAAGGCGTGGTCTACAGCCACCGGTCGACCTTCCTGCACTCCATGGCCATCACCTCGGCCTCGTCGCTCGGGATCAACCAGCTGGACAGCGTGCTCACCGTGGTGCCGATGTTCCATGTGAACGCCTGGGGCACCCCCTACGGGGCCTTCCTGGTCGGGTGCGACCTGGTGATGCCCCAGCAGTTCCTCCAGGCCGAGCCCCTGGCGGCCATCTTCGCCACCTGCCGGCCCACGGTGGCCTGCGGGGTCCCGACCATCTGGAACGAGCTCCTGCGCTTCGCCGAGACCCACGACGTGGACTTCTCCTCGGTGCGGACGGTGGTGGCCGGAGGGGCCGCCGTGCCCCGACAGATGATCGAGCAGTTCGACGAGCGATTCGGGGTGGAGCTCATCCAGGGGTGGGGCATGACCGAGACCAGCCCGCTCTGTGCGTTGGCCATCCCGCCCCGCGGCACCCCCCGTGACGAGGAGATCCGGTGGCGCTCGAAGACCGGCCGGGTGGTGCCGGGTGTGGACATCCGCATCTGCGACGACGAGGGCAACGTCCTGCCCCGTGACGGTGAGGCGGTGGGGGAGTTCGAGGTCCGGGGCCCCTGGGTCATCGGGTCCTACTACGGCGAGCCCACCCCCGAGCGCTTCCACGACGGCTGGCTGCGCACCGGCGATGTGGGGTCACTCGACGGGCAGGGGTTCATGCAGATCAGCGACCGTACCAAGGACGTGATCAAGTCGGGTGGGGAGTGGATCTCCTCGGTGGAGCTGGAGAACGAGGTGATGGCCCATCCCGAGGTGTTCGAGGCGGCCGTGGTGGCCGTTCCCGACCCCAAGTGGAGCGAGCGCCCGATGGTGGCCGTGGTCCTGGTGGAGGGCTCCGATGCCTCGGCCGACGACCTGGTGGCGTTCCTCGGCGACCGGGTGTCCCGCTGGTGGCTGCCCGAACGGTGGACCTTCGTGGAGGAACTCCCGAAGACCAGCGTGGGCAAGTTCGACAAGAAGGTGATCCGGTCTCGCCATGCCGACGGCCTGCTCGAGGTGGTCGAGGTGGCGCCACCTCCGGGCTCGTAGTCCGGCCGTGGACGACGCCGTCGACGATCTGGCGGCCCGGTTGGCGGACCTGGCCGACGCGCTGGGCGACCTGGCCCTGGACCGCCTCCGTCAGGCCTCGGAGTCGGTGCGGGCCGGGGAGGAACCGGATCCGTCACTGGTGGCCGAGGAACGCCGGATCACCCGGGCCCGTCGGGCTGTGGACAAGGCGGTGGCCCTCCTCGGCGGCGGGTCGACGCCGTTCGACGAAGGGCCCTGACCGGGCCGTTCAGCCGGTGCACTCGTTGAGGGCGTCGATGAGGAGTCGGAGCCGTCCGTAGTGGACCCGGTCGAAGCGGAGGGCCACCCGGGGAAGCTCCAGGTGGTCGTTCCCGGTGCGTTCGGGCGGCAGGGGGTCGGTCAGGCGGAGCACCCCGTGGTCCACGATGTCGCCGAAGCGCCGGTTGAGCCCGGCCAGCTCCTCCCGGTCCGGGGCCACCAGCATCCGCAGGACCAGCAGGTCGCCCACCCACCGGCACGACTGGTAGTTGCGGTAGAAGCCCAGGAGCTCGGTGGTGGCCTCCCCGGTGTCCTCGGTGATCCGGTAGAGGGCCCGGTCGTCGGGGGAGATGAGGCCCCGGGGCGCCACGTCCTCGTCGAGGAATCGCTCCCAGCCCCTCCAGTAGGGGGTGCCGGGCACGTCGACCAGGACCACCGGGGCCGGTTCGGCCTTCCCCGTCTGCAGGAGGGTCAGGAGCTCGAAGCTCTCGTCCAGGGTGCCGAACCCTCCGGGGAACACGGCGTACCCGTCCGACTCCTTGATCAGCATGAGCTTGCGGGTGAAGAAGTAGCGCATCTCGACCAGCTTCGGGTCCTGGGCGATGAACGGGTTGGCGGCCTGCTCGAAGGGGAGGCGGATGTTGACACCGATGGAGCGCTGGCGACCGGCCCCCTCCATCCCCGCGGCCATGATCCCCTCGCCGGCACCGGTCACCACCATCCAGTCGGCGGCGGCCAGGGCGGCGGCCAGGGACCGGGTCAGTCCGTAGACGGGGTCGGTCGGCAGGGTGCGGGCCGACCCGAACATGGTGGCCTTGCGGACCTGGCGGAAGGGCCGGAAGACCCGGAAGGCCTCGGCCATCTCGCCGAGGGCGGCGTCGGCGATCTTCAGGTCGACCACGTCGGTGCCCTCGGTGGCCAGGGAGCGCACCGTTCCGAGCATCGATCGGAAGAGACGGCGCTGGGCCGGTGACAGGTCGTCGGGGAGCCACCCGTCGGGGAGCCACCCGTCGGGCGGCCGACCGGGTTCGTCCGCCGGCCCGCCGGCCGGACCGGGAGGGGTGCCGTCGGTGGTCAACTCAGTGGGAGGCGGCCAGCGGCTCGGGGAGGGTCACCCGGCCGTAGAGCGTGGTGCGCTGGGCCAGGGTGCGCCCCAGCGGTTCGACGATGTCCCGGAACCGGTCGACGTCCATCATCTGTCCGTGTTCGGCCCCGGCGGCCCGCGAGATGTTCTCGTCCATCAGGGTGCCCCCGAGGTCGTTGACCCCGGCCCGGAGCAGCTGGCTGACCCCGTCGGCACCCATCTTTACCCAGCTGACCTGGATGTTGTCGATGGCCCCCCGGTAGGCGATGCGCCCGACGGCGTGCATCAGCAGGGTCTCCCGGAAGGTCGGTCCGCGGCGGGCCTTGCGCTGGATGTACATCGGGGTGGCCATGTGGACGAAGGGCAGGGGGACGAACTCGGTGAACCCGCCCGTCTCCTTCTGGAGGGCCCGGGTCCGCATGAGGTGGCGGGCCCACGAGCGCGGGTGCTCGATGGCCCCGAACATGATGGTCACGTTGGATCGCAGCCCCACCCCGTGGGCCGTGCGGTGGGCGTAGAGCCACTCCTCGGTGTCGATTTTGTCGGGGCACAGGACGGCCCGGACCTCGTCGTCCAGGATCTCGGCCGCCGTACCGGGCAGGGTCTTCAGGCCGGCGTCGCGCAGGAGGGTCAGGTACTCGGCCAGCGAGACCTCCGACCGGCGGGCCCCTTCGGTGACCTCGAGGGCCGTGAAGCCGTGGATGTGGATGGTCGGGGAACCGGCCCGTACGGCCCGGATGACCTCGAGGTAGTAATCGCCGTCGAAGTTCGGGTGGATCCCGCCCTGGAGACAGACCTCGGTGGCCCCCCGCTCTTCGGCCTCACGGACCCGGTCGGTGATCTCCCCCAGTTCGAGCAGGTACGGCGCCCCCCGGAGATTGAGGGACAGCGGCCCTTTGGAGAAGGCGCAGAACCGGCACTTGAACGTGCAGACGTTGGTGTAGTTGATGTTCCGGTTGGCCACGAAGGTCACCTCGTCGCCGTTGGCTTCGGACCGGAGGTGGTCGGCCACGTCGGCCACCGCCCGCACCTCGGGTCCCCGGGCGGCGAACAGGGTGACGATCTCCTCCTCGCCCACCTCGTCGCCGGCCAGCACCCCGGCCAGCACGGCCGCCACGGCGCTGCCCGACGAGGCCAGGGTGGCCACCGGGGGTGCCGGGGGTGCCGGGGGTGCCGGGGGTGCCGGGGGTGTGGATGCCTCCGGGGGTGCCGGGGGTACGGGTGCCTCCGGGGGAGCCGCCAGGGCCGGACCGGGGTCGGTCGGCGTGGTCAGCAGTCGGGGGGGCGGCGTGGTGCCGCCCGAGCACCAGGGGTGGTCTCGGCCCAGCCCCTCGGCATCGCTGGCGTCGAGCACGGGGAAGCGCAGCGGGTCGGCCAGCCACCGGTCGGGATCGATGGCGAACTCGGGGTACAGCGTGAGGCGCGGGGCCAGGGTCATGCCCCCGGCCTCGGTGGCCGCCCGGAGCAGGTCGAGGTCGGGCCAGGCCCGTTCGGGGTTGACGTGGTCGGCGGTCACGGGGGACACACCGCCCCAGTCGTCGATCCCCGAGGCCAACACCGGGCCCAGGTCGTCGGAGAGGTTGGGCGGGGCTTGCAGGTGGACGGACGCCGGCAGGACGAGCCGGGCGACGGCGATGGTCCACAGGAACTCGTCCGTGGGGCAGGGCGGCGACGCGTGCATCGACGTCCCGGGCTTGGGTAGGAAGTTCTGGACGATCACCTCCTGGACGTGCCCGTGGCGTCGGTGCGAGGCGGCGATGGCCTCGAGGGTGTCGAGGCGGTCGTCCCGTGACTCGCCGATGCCCACCAGCAGCCCCGTGGTGAACGGGATCGACGCCTCGCCCGCGGCCTCGAGGGTGGCCAGACGGCGGGCCGGTACCTTGTCCGGCGCCGAACGGTGGGCGTCTAGGCCGGGGTTGGTGGACTCGATCATCATGCCCTGGCTGGCCGAGACGTGACGCAGGGCCACCAGTTCGTCGGCTCCGAGGGCGCCGGCGTTGGCATGGGGGAGCAGGCCGGTCTCGTCGAGGACGGCCCGGCAGGCGTGCACCAGGTAGTCCACGGTGCTGGCGAAGCCGTGGTCGCCGAGCCACTGCCGGGCCACCGGGTACCGGTCCTCGGGGCCCTCGCCCAGGGTGAACAGGGCCTCGTGGCAGCCGGCCGCACGTCCGGCCCGGGCGATGGCCAACACGTCCTCGAGCTCCAGGTAGGGATGCTCGACCCGGGCCGGGGCCTTGGCGAAGGTGCAGTACCCGCAGCGGTCCCGGCACAGCATGGTGAGCGGGATGAACACCTTGGGGGAGAAGGTCACCCGGTTGCCGTGGGCGGCGTGCCGCACGGCGCGGGCCTCGGCCCGGAGGTCGTCGGGATCGGCGGTCAACAGCCGGGTGCGCTCGGCGGGGTACAGTCCCGCCGGGGCGTCCCGGACGGCGTCGTGCTGCCGGTGGAGGCCGTTCTCGGGGGGCATCGGGGCCACCTTACCGGAGGGGTCCCACCCGCCGACCCGGCCGGGGCCGGGGGTCAGGCCGGGGAGATGACCAGGCAGCCGTTGTGGCCACCGAAGCCGAACGAGTTCGACAGGATGGGTCCTGGCTCCCAGGGCCGGGCCGTGCTGGTCACGATGTCGAGGTCGATCTCCGGATCGGGCTCCTCGTAGCCCACCGTGGGTGGGATCAGCCGGTGCTCGATGGTGAGGACGGCGGCCACCGCCTCGATGGCCCCGGCCGCGCCCAGGCCGTGACCGGTGATCCCCTTGGTCGAGGTCACGACCGGGCCGGGCGACCCGAAGACCGTGGTGATGGCCTGGGCTTCGGCCTTGTCGTTCAGCGGGGTGGAGGTGCCGTGGGCGTTGATGTGGGCGACGTCGCCGGGCACCAGACCGGCATCCTCGATGGCCACCTCCATGCACACCGCGGCCCCGGAACCGCTGGGGATGGGGGCGGTGATGTGGTGGGCGTCGGCCGAGCTGGCCGCTCCGGCCAGCTCACCGTAGATCCGGGCTCCCCGGGCCACGGCCCGGTCCCAGTCCTCCAGCACCAGGGCGCCCGCGCCCTCGGTGATGACGAACCCGTCGCGCCGCCGGTCGAAGGGCCGGGAGTGCCCGGACGTCGACAGCGCCGTCATGTTGGCGAAGGCGGCGATCCCCACCTCGGTCATCGCTGCCTCGGATCCGCCCCCGATGGCCACGTCGCAACGCCCCGACGCCACCAGGCGGGCGGCGTAGCCGATGGAGTGGGTGCCGGCGGCACAGGCCGTGGTGATGGTCTCCGACGGTCCGTGCCAGCCGGCCCGGATCGACACGTTGGCCGCCCCGGCGTTCGACATCATCATGGGCACCAGGCGGGGCGACACCCGCCGGGCCCCCTTCTCGCCGTAGACCAGGACCTGGGACTGCAGGCTCTCGAACCCCCCGACACCGGTACCGATGACCACCCCCGAGCGGGCCGGATCGGCGTCGAGCCCCTCCGCGTCGTCGAGGGCCATCTCGGCGGCGGCCACGGCGAACTGGGCGAACCGGTCCACGTGCCGGGCGTCCTTCGGCCCGAACCACCGGGACGGGTCGAAGTCGGGCACCCGGCGCTCGCCCTCGGGCGCGGGACCGTTCAGCCCGGTCCAGAGCGCCTCGGTGCCGACACCGCAGCACGAGAGGACGCCGATGCCGGTGATGGCCACCCGCCGCCCGGGGATGGGGCCGTCCGGTCCGTAGCCCAGGAGCATCAGAGCTTGGCGACGATCAGGTCGTAGGCCTGGCCGATCGTCTCGATCCCCTCGAGCTCGGTCTCCTCGACGGTGACGTCGAACGACTCCTCGAGGGCCATCACCAGCTCGACCAGGTCGAGGCTGTCGGCGTCGAGGTCCTCGGCGAACCGGGCGTCCGGGGTCACCTTGTCGGCGGGCACCTGCAGCACCTCGACGGCGACCTCCTTGAACTTCTCGAACGTCTCTTCGTTGCTCACCACTTGCTCCTTTGTCGGTACTGCTCGGATGTGTCCCGTACCCGGTCGCCGCCGGGCCCAAGCCTGTGCGAACTCACAACCCCATGGCCAATCCGCCGTCGACCGGCAGTACGGCACCGGTGATGTAGGCGGCTCCCGCTGAGGAGATGAACCCCACGGCCTCGGCGATCTCTTCGGGCTCGGCCGTCCGACCGAGCGGCACCAGGGTCCCGAGCTCGGCTTTGCGGTCGTCCCCGAGTGCGGCGAGCATATCCGTCTCGACGAGCCCGGGGGCGATGACGTTGACGGTGATGGACCGGGTGGCCACCTCGCGGGCCATCGATCGGGCCATGCCCACCAGGCCGGCCTTGGCCGCCGAGTAATTGGCCTGTCCGGCCGAGCCGAGGAAGGCGCTCACCGAGGAGACGAAGACGATGCGCCCCCGCCGCAGGCGGAGCATGCGGGCCAGGGCCCGCTTGGCCACCCGGAAGGAGCCGGTGAGGTTGGTGTCGATGACGTCGCCCCAGGCGTCGTCGCCCATGCGGAGCACCAGGGTGTCCCGGGTGATCCCGGCGTTGGCCACCAGCACCTCGACCGGTCCCCAGGCCTCCTCCACCGCGGTGAAGGCCCGCTCGACCTGCTCGGCGTCGGTGACGTCGCAGGCCAGGACCAGGAGGCGGCCGGGGTGGCGCCCGTCGAGGGTGTCGTCCTCGACCGTCCCGGAGCGCGAGGTGACCGCCACCCGGTCGCCGTGGTCGAGGAACCACCGGGCGCAGGCCAGCCCGATACCCCGGGACCCGCCGGTGACCAGGACGACGCGACCCTCGTCGTCGGTCCCCTGTCCGGTGTCGTCGTCGCTCATGCGTTCCCCCTGTCCCTGTCGTGGCGTGCGTCGTGGCCGGTCACCGTCAGATCCCCCACCGGAAGACCGTGCTGCCCCAGGTCATCCCGGCTCCGAACCCGCTGACCAGCACGGCGTCACCCGGTGCGATCCTGCCAGCGTCGGCCGCCTCGGCCAGGGCCAGGGGGATCGACGCCGCCGAGGTGTTCCCCGTCCGGTCGACCATGACCGCGGTGCGGTCCACGGGGATGCCGATCCGCTCGGCGACCGCCTCGATGATCCGCAGATTGGCCTGGTGGGGGACGAACAGGGCGATCTCGTCGGCCCGGAGCTTCGACTGTTCCAGGGCGGCGAAGGCCGAGGCCACGGTGGCCCGGATGGCCCGACGGTAGACCTCCTTGCCGTCCATGGTGATCTTCCCGCCGTGGTCGACCTGCAGGAGTTCGTGGGCGGAGCCGTCGGTTCCGAGGTCCCAGCCCAGGAACTGCCCGTCCACGGCCGCCCGGTCGAGCAGGAGCGCCCCGGCACCATCACCGAAGAGGACGACGGTCGAACGGTCGGCAGGGTCGACGATGCTGCTCATGATGTCGGCGCCGACCACCAGGGCCCGGTCGACCACGCCTGAGGCGATGGCCCCGTAGGCGGCGAGGAGGGCGTAGATGAAGCCCGAGCACGCGGCGTTGACGTCGAAGGCTCCACCGCCGAGGCCGAGCTCGTGGTGGACGGTGGCCGCTGTCGACGGCATGACCTGGTCCGGTGTGGTGGTGGCCAGCACCAGGAGGTCCACCGAGCCCGGGTCGACCCCGGCCCGCTCCAGGGCGGCCCGACCGGCGGCGGTGGACAGCGCGCCGACGGTGGAACCGACATGGCGTGAGCGGATCCCGGTCCGGCTGACGATCCACTCGTCGGTGGTGTCCAGGTCGGCTTCGAAGACGGCGTTGGGGACGGCAGTGGGCGGCAGCGCCCCACCCCAGCCGGTGACGGCGGCTCCGGGGCACATCAGCCGCTGCCCGCCGTGCGGATCCAGGCCACGGGCTGTCCCTCGACCACCCGCTCCCCGCGGACGGCGAGCCAGCGGACCAGGATGCCCTCGAAGGGGGTTCGGACGTCCGTCGTGCCGCCGACCGTCCCCACGCGGTCACCGACGGAGAGCACCGAACCGGGCTCGGCCCCCGCCCCGCTGCCCGGGGCCGCGGTGGCGTCGGCCAGGGCCGTCGTCTCGAGGGCGGCGAGGCCGACGTCGGGCTCGAAGACGCCGGCCGACGGGCTGACGATGACCCGCTCGGAGGTGTAGAGGTGCTCGCCCTGGTGGACGGGGGAGGCGGCGTTCCAGATCTCGGGCCCGGCGATGGCGTCCATGAGCTTGTCGAGGTCCTCGGGGACGGCGACCGACACGGCGCGGATGTCGGGGACCGTGCGACGGATCAGGCCGGTGAGCACCGCGCCGGGTCCGAGCTCGACGATGGCCGTGGCACCGCGGCCGGCCAGGGTCTCGAGGGTCTGGCGCCAGCGGACGGGACTGCACAGCTGGGCCGAGAGGAGGCCGGGCCAGCCACCGGGATCGGTGTGGACCCGGGCGTCCACGTTGGCGATGACCGGGACCTCGGGGGAGTGGAAGACCGCGGACTCCAGCGCGGCCCGCAGCCGGGGCCGGGCGGCCAGCATCAGCGGGGTGTGGAAGGCACCGGACACCGGGATGGGCAGGACCTTGCGGGCGCCCAGTTCCTTGGCCCGGTCGGTGGCCGTGGCCACGCCGCCCACCGTGCCGGCGATCACCACCTGACCGGGGGCGTTGTAGTTGGCCACCCACACCTCGTCCTCGGCCCGCTGGCAGGCGGCCTCGGCGTCGTCGTCGCTGATGCCGAGCAGGGCGGCCATGGTGCCCGGGCGCTCGTCGGCGGCCTGTTGCATGGCACTGCCCCGCTCGAGGACCAGGCGGGTGCCGTCGGCGAACGACAGGGCGCCCGACGCCACCAGGGCGCTGTACTCCCCGAGGCTGTGACCGGCGCATCCGGCCGGGGTCAGACCCAGCCGTTCGACGGCGTCGAGGATGACCAGGCTCAGGACGAAGGTGGAGAGCTGGGCGTTGGCCGTGGCCGTGAGCTCCTCCATCGGGGCGTCGAGGAGAAGGCCACCAAGGTCCCGACCGGCGATCTCCGAGGCCTCCGACGTGACCTCCCACGAAGGGTGGTCGACCCAGGCACGTCCCATCCCGGACCGTTGCGACCCCTGCCCGGGGAAGGTAAAGGCCAGCACCTGCGGACTCCTCTCGAGTGCGATCGAACGGTTCGACCCCGGCGGCGTGCCAAGTGTTACATGGACAGGTAGGAATCTCCTCATTACCCGGAGGTCACTGCGCATCGGCCGTCGGCCGGTCGCCCGTTCGCATCCGGCATCCTGTGCCTCCTGATGGCGCGGGTCCCCCGGACCGTGCATGATGTCCGGGTGATGGACGACCGGCGGTCCGAGGGGACATGGCGTGTGGCCCCCCGCATGTCCTCCGGGAGCGACGGCCGCTCGTGAGCGACGGCCCGCCTTCCGACGGGGGTTCCCCCACGCCCGGGCAGCCCCAGGGACCCACCGATGTCCCGATCACCGGGTCGTGGCCGTCGGCGGCCGAGCCGCAGCCGGCACCCGTGGCCGGAGCGCCGGGGACGGTGCCACCACCGGTCGGGTCACCACCCCCCGGTGGCCAGCCCTACGGCACACCGCCCCCGTTCGGCCAGCCCTACGCACGACCCGTCTACGGTCAGCCCGGTTTCGGCCCGGCCCCCTACGGCCAGCCTGGCTACAGCCAGGCCCCGTTCGGACAGTCGGGCTACGGACAGCCGGGCTACGGCCAAGCCCCCTACGGCCAGCCTGGCTACGGCCAGTCTGGCTACGGACAGCCGGGCTACAGCCAGGCCCCCTACGGTCAGCCTGGCTACGGCCAGGCCCCCTACGAGTACGGCCAGCCCGCCTACGGTCCGCCGCCCTACGCGTACGGTCAGCCGGGCTACCCCGTGCCGGTACTGGTGGACTCCCGTGGCCGGAAGGTGGCTGAGTGGTGGCAGCGCCTGCTGGCCATCCTCATCGACTTCGTGCTGTACGTGGGCCTTTCGCTCGTCGTCGACCTGGCGATTCTGCCCGCATCCTTCGCGAACGACTCGTCTTCCAACGGCTCGTTGTTCACCCAGTCCTCGACCTCGTTGCTCATCAGATTCATCGGCGCTCTGATCATCAGCGGGCTCACGCTCCTCTACTTCGGCGCCCTCGACGGCGGTGCCAAGGGTCAGACGCTGGGGAAGCTGGTGATGGGCATCGCCACCGTGGATGCCATGACCGGAGGTCCGATCGGGTTCCGCCGGGCCGTCTTCCGCCGGGTCGTCATCTTCCCCAACCTCGTCATCGTGCTGATTCCCATCATCGGATCGATCCTGCTCGTTCCGTGTTCCGTCTACATCCTGTTGGCCGCGCTGTGGCCCCTGTGGGACAACCGGCGAGCAGGCCTGCACGACAAGGCCGAGAAGACCACGGTCGTCGTCGTCCGCTGAGTTCGCGGCAGCAACCCGTCAGCTCACGTGACGCTGCATCCGGTGCGCCGCCGCCCACCCGTCATCTCGGTGGGTCACCGACAGAACCCCGTTGACCTGGATCGACGCTCCTGTTCGGTTACGGCATTCCCAGCTTCACCGACGCGATCTCCCAGTTCGGAGGTCAGCGACGGCGTAGGTCGTCTTCGGCCAGTTCTGCGGAGACCTCCTGGAGCTCACTGACCAACTGACGAAGCCGCTGGTTGGCCTCCAGAAGGGGTTGGAGGCGTTCGACCTCGTCGTCATGGAGCGTGCGGGTGATCGTCTTGCCGCCGATCCGTCGGATCCAGGTCGGATAGGGCCCGTGGAGTCGAGGAGGATCGGCCCGGCAGTGACAGCCCGACGTCTGGCACCTGGTGAGACGAGTGGTGATCGAACCCGGTGCCGTCAGGCCGAGCCGACCGATCTCGGCCACGATCGCCCGTCGACGTCGTTCAGCATCCTGCACGCTCATAGCATCCATCATCGTGACCTTGACTATAGTTATTATGCAAGCTATGGCCGGCAGTCCACCGACCCAGCGCATCGCCAGCGTGCGGCGACGCTTCGCCGCCTTCTGCGCTTCGGTCGGCCTGGAGGGGGCACCGGACGACTCCGACATCATCGAGGCCTTCGTGGTCCGGGGCCTGGCCGGCCGGCGTCCTTCGACGAAGGGCACCTACCGCAGTGTGCTCGGTGGACGCCGGGGCCCAGACGACACCATCGGTCCCCTGACGCCGTTCCGGGGTGCGGCGGCGCCACGTCCCTACACACCGGCCGAACGGGCCGAGCTGTTGTCGATGGCCCGGGCCCAGCGCACCCAGGCCCGCCGACATTCGGCAGTGGTCATGATCGCTGCGGGGATCGGGGCCGGGGTCTCTGCGGCCGAGCTCGTGGCTCTGCGGGGGGTGGACATCACCCCGGCGAGGCGGGGGATCGTGGTCTCGGTCGGGGGACGGCGCCCCCGGGCCGTCCCGGTCCGGGCCCCGTTCGCCCCGCCATTGGCCGCCGCGGCGTCGGTGGTGGGAGACGGCTCCCTCTTCCGGCCGGGGACGGCGGAGCGGACCTACAAGAACTTCGTCAACGACTTCTCTCGCAATCTGGTCACCGATCCCGACGGGCCCCGCCTGTCGATGGGGCGGTGCCGGGCGAGCTTCATCGGCGACCACCTGGCCCGTGGCACCCCGCTGTCGGTGATCCTGGCGCTCACCGGCATCGTCGAGGTGGAGTCCCTCCTGCGTTACACCCAGCCAGTCCCGGGTACTGCCCGGTCGAAGGCGGAACTGCGGAGGCAGCTGGCCGCAGAGGACGGTCGGTGATCCACGGCCACGACGGGGGTGTGGCGGTGCCGGACCCCCGCGCCCCGGTCGACGACGACCTGGCCGACTTCGCCATCTGGGTCCTCGGCCGGTCGGAGGCGGTGGCCCCGCTGGAGGAGGCGTTGCACCGGACCACGGGCCGGCCGAGAACCATGCCGGTGGTGGCCGTCCTCGTGGCGTTGCTGCTGCTGGCCATGGAGGACCGACCACTGCTGTTGACCTCGGTCACCGATCTGCTCTATCGGCGCCTGTCCTCCGACATCCGGGACCGCCTGTCGCTCACCGGCCGGGTCGACGACCGCCGGAGCTTCCTCGCCGCCTACCGGCGGGTGCGCTACTGCTTCTACGCCATCTGCTCGGTGGTGGACCCGTCGCCACTGGCGAAGAACCGCCGACTGTCCGCCGAGGAGGCGGAGGCCCGGTCACGGCCCATGGACCCCACCGACATCGACGAGGCCCGCCGTCGGCTGGAGACACTGGTCAACGCCCTTCTGGAGGCGTGCACGGCCGTGCTGGACGACCGTGAGCGGGAGGCCTTCGACGGCTCGGTGGGCCTCGATGCCACCCCGGTGCCGCTGTTCAGTCGGGGGCCGTCGGTCCGAAGCGGCCTCACGGCATCGGACCCCGACGGCGGCTGGTATGTACGCGACGGGGACCACCGGGACGAGGACGGCCCGACGGGGAAGAAGCGGACGAGGATCGCCTGGGCCCTCGAGGCCACGCTGGTGACCATGGCCCCGTCTCCGGGGGCTGCGCCCACCCATCCCAACCTGGTCCTCGGACTGGCGCTCACCCGGCCCGGTGCGGACCCCGGCGGCACGGCGGCCAGGCTCCTCGCCTCGATCCGGTCCCGTGGCCACCGGGCCGGTTTCCTCGGGGCGGACCGGGCCTATTCGGGTGCCCGGCCGGAGAAGTTCCACCTGCCTGCGGCCGCCCTCGGGTACTCGGTGGTCATGGACTACCGGGTCGGCGAGCTCGGACGTCAGGCCAACACCGGCGGTGCGGTCCTGGTCGAGGGGACCTGGTACTGCCCGTCGATGCCCGAGGGTCTGGTCACCGCCACCGTCGACCACCGGGCAGGCCGCATCGACGAAGCCACCTACCGTGACCGCATCACCGCCCGTCGGGCCTACCGCCTGAAGCGCAAGGACGGACCCGATGCCGACGGCTACGCACGGCTCACCTGCCCGGCCCTCGGGAACCACCCCGGGCTCATGTGCCCGCTACGTCCGTCCTCGCTCACTCCCCGGGACGGCCGACTGAAGGTGATCGATCCTCCCGGGGAGCCCCCGAAGCTCTGTCGTCAGACCGCCATCACCATCGCCCCGGACATCGGTGCCCGCCACCGCCAGGTCCTGGATTTCGCCAGTGAGGAGTGGGCCCGTCACTACGCCACCCTCCGCAACACCATCGAAGGAACGAACGGCTACCTGAAGGACCCGGCCCATGAGACCCTGGGCCAGCCGGGCCGGCGTCGGGTCCGCGGCATCGCCGCCCAGTCGATCTTCTGCGCGTTCCTCGTCATGGCGGCCAACCTGCGGAAGATCCGGGCATTCCGGGCACTGGTCGCCGACGGACGGACAGCGGATATCGCGGCACGGGCCCGCCGCCGCCGAACCAGCGTCGGCGACCACCTGCCGACAACCTCCTGACCGGGCACGAACGGCTCCCGAGCAACTCCATCGCCTGAGCGGTCGCGGGCCGGTGTCGGACACAGTCGACCGCACGACGTCAAGGACCTCGATCGGGACCCATCCGGGGCGATTGTCACAGCGAAACGCGATGATGGCCCTCGACCGCAAGGGGTTCTGTCGTCGCGGTCGACGAGTTCTGTCGATAACTCTCGGTGCCCGGGGCGGGACTCGAACCCGCACGCCCTCTCGGACAAAGGATTTTGAGTCCTCCGCGTCTACCATTCCGCCACCCGGGCCTTCGGCCGGTGATCCTAGACGAGTGACCCCGAGGGTCCCCGTCCGATCCGGCTCCACACGTGACAGCGGTCGTGACGATCACCGCGGCCGCCTCCCACCATGGAGCCGTCGCGGACCCGTCCCCCCAGGTCAGCGCCGTGTGTCACACCCTCGGTCCATACTCGTCCCATGACGTTGATGGCCGAGGGCCGGACGACTGGGAACGGCACCGGGACGACCGGTGACGGGCCCGATGGTGCCCGTGATGCCCGGGATCCCCGGGGTGACGGACCCGGTTCCGGCCGGCCGTCCTCCGGTGAGGGCCTCGGCTCCCTCCTAGACCAGGCCGTCGCCCTGCTCCGGCAGGTCTCGGCCGATCTGCACCCCGAACTGCTCACCGGGGAGGCCGCCCTCGTCCTCTACTCGTCGTTCGTCTCGGCCGAGCGCCTGGTGGTGGCGGGCAAGTCCCTCCTCGCCGGTCGGATCGAGGAGTCCTCACAGTGGCGTGACCACGGGTA